>Ga0209800_10002092_pt1 | contig 18481 bp, 19 predicted proteins | sample Higcelweek8metaG_FD_187174 | JGI IMG/M metagenome (GOLD analysis project Ga0209800, IMG submission 187174) | Freshwater pond sediment microbial communities from the University of Edinburgh, under environmental carbon perturbations - High... | ecosystem: Environmental > Aquatic > Freshwater >...
CACGCCATTTATAAAGCGTCGTAGCGGATATTCCTTCACGCTTGGATATCTCACCTGCCGATGTTAATCCAGATGCAAGTTCAAATCCTATTTTTCTCTTGTAATCTTCAGTGAATCTTGTTCTTTTTATCATGATACTTTTCTCCTTCAAACTGTTGTTTTTGTCACTCCAGTTTTAGGGGTGCAGTCCAAAGTTTCATTTGTTGATAAAACTTTGTCGCATTGTCTTATAAACGATAAATCATGAATATCTTTTTTAATCTTATCAAAATCTTCCAGAATATTTGATTTAATTACGTTTTTCACCATTCTGCATTTACAATTCCCTTTTGGATTATATAAAATGCATTGATTACTTAAAAAACTATGCAATTTTTTCCTGCTTCGCGACATTTTCCTTCTTATTGAATCATTACTTAAACTTAAAATAGCGGAAATCTCTTTAGAATTCAAACCTGCTACGTCATATAAAAGATAAATTAAACGTTCTTCATTTGATAGGCAGTGAATAGAGCCTGTAATGCATTTGTCACACATCTCCTTTGTCCATGCTTCTTCTTTTTCTATTGAAGATATTCCGTTAGAAATAATTTCTTCCCCGCTTAAATAGTCACTTATAAAAGCTATTGAATATTTTTTTTCATTTTTTGAATATTTTAGAATTGTTCTGGTTGCAATCGTATACATCCATGTTGAAATTTTTGATTCTCCTCTGAATGTTGGTAGGGACTTAATAATTTCAATCCAAGCTTCTTGCGCTGCGTCTTTTGCTGAATCTCTATTCTCAATCATTCTAAGACTTATTGCCGTTACCATACTGCCATATTCTTTTATGATATTATTGATTTCAGGCATATCAATAATTCCTTTTTTTGTACACTTTTTGCACGCAACAAATTATATGCAAACATATTGCACTGACCGTTAAAATCTCCACACAATTCATGGTATTCTCAGTCACAACACTTTTCCCGGGTTGAGTATACCTTTAGGATCGAACGCGAGCTTGATCCGTTTCATAAGGGCTATCTCGTCAGGAGAGTAGGCGAGACCCATGTAGTCTTTGCGGATACAGCCGATGCCGTGTTCTCCCGTGATGGTGCCCTCGTGCCGCAGTGCGATTGAGTATATTCCCTTCTTGATCGCGGGGACGGTTTGCGCCCACTCGTCATCGGTGAGCGTGTCGCGGAGCGCATTGATATGCACATTGCCGTCTCCCGCATGTCCGAATATGACAGACCTGATTTTCTGCGCGCGGAGATACGTTTTTACTTCAGCGACAAATGCGGGGATCGCGCTTCGGGGTACAACGCAGTCTTCCGCGAGAAACACCGGTGATTCCTTTTCGATGGCGTTCCTGATTCCCCGGCGTACGCTCCACAGAAGACTCCGCTCGTCGGGTGAACACGCGGTCATGTGTGAGGAGGCGGTCTTTCCGATAGATTGCACAATCGTGCTTTCCATACGGTCGAGCTCGTCGGCGTAATTGCCGTCAATCTGCACGAGGAGATGCGCTTTCGCGTCGGAGAGCGGAATTGATGCGGCGTTATATTTCGCGACGAATGCGAGCGCGTCTTCCTCCATGAATTCAATCGCCGTGGGAATCACGCGCGAGCGGGAGATCAGGCTTACTCCTTCAACCGCTTTTTCCAGCGAGTCAAATGAGAACAGTATGTCGCGCGTTTCACGGGGCGCCGGAACAAGACGTACGATGAGCTTTGTGATAACGGCGAGCGTTCCTTCCGAACCGATGAGGATTCCCGCGAGGTTGTAGCCGGTGGCGTTCTTCACGTATTTACCGCCGTAGCGCATAACTATCCCGTCGGGGGTTACGAATTCGCATCCCAGAATGTAATCTTTCGTGGTGCCGTATTTCACCGCGCGCATACCGCCCGCGGATTCGGCGACGTTTCCGCCGATTGAGCAGTCCTCGAGCGAGGCGGGATCGGGCGGATAGAGAAGTCCGTGCTCAAGAACTTTTCTCTGGAGCTCGCCGGTTTTGACTCCGGGTTCAACGGTGGCGGTCATATTGTCGGTGTCGATTTCGATTATACGGTTGAGCTTTTCGAGAGAAAGCACGGCTCCTCCGCATACGGGAATCGCTCCACCGGTTACTCCGGTACCGGCGCCGCGGGGCGTTACCGGTATATCGAATCGGCCGCATATTTCAAGCGCAGCCGCGACTTCGTCCGCTGATTCCGGGATTATGAGAATATCGCATTTGCCGCTGCGGTTGGTGGTCTTGTCGCTGTTGTAAGGATCGGTTTTCCCCGCGTTCGCGAACACTCTGTCATTTCCGAGTGACGCGCAAAGAGCGGTGAACGCTTCTTCGATTTTCATCTGATCCTCCGTCAATGATCCAACAATACGCGGGATGCGCGTATACGCAACGAATTAATCCGTATCGGTGACCGGCTCTGCGCCGGGATATTAATTTGACTAATGTCATTCCGGGGTTTAGTATATGGATAGTTGATACACGAGGCGGAATCAATTCGACGGCCTGTTTCCGGGACGCATCACCTGGAGGAGTTTATGCATCTTATATCTGAAAAAATCGCTCAGCTTATCGAGAACCATTCAGAGATGATTGTCAAGAGATGGCTCGAAGAGATCAGGTGCGATCAGGCGATTACATGCTTTGATGATGAGCGGATAGACAGGATCCGCGAGCGGTTGGCTCATTCTCTGAAGAATCTCCGTGAGTGGATAGGATATGACACCGTAAAAGAGGATATCGGCCGGCAGTATGCGAGTGAGGGAACCGAGTATTTCAAAAACGGAATACCGCTGTGCGAAATAGTCCGTTCTTTTGAGCTGCTCAAAAAAACCGTGCGGTCGTTTTCAATCAATGAGTGCTCGATTGAATCCACATTTGAACTGTATCAGACGAGCGAACTCAACGAGCGGTTTTCGCTGTTCATGGACAGGGTATTGTATTACGTTATGCGCGGATATGAAGAGGCGATGAATAGTGTGATCAAAACCGCATGGCACCTCACTGATGATGACACGGATAAGATCTTCTTCAAGAATTCATTCTATCAGAAACGGTCATGATCCGCTTACACGCAATGCCGATGACAGAGCCCGGAGGGTGGTATCATTAAACAGATACGGTTGCGTATAACAGGGGATGACCGCTTATACGTCGACTGACGCTCCCGAATTTATTTCACAATAATCCCACATGTATTTCTCCACATTGATTGAGCCGTCTTCGCGGAATATAGCTCCCTCTGACTCAAGTAAAATTCTCTGATGTTGTCCGCCGCCGGATACATGATTGGGCGCGGGTTTTATGAAAACGCAAAGCGGTAAAGCCCGAAAGAGATCACGACCGTTTTGCGGTTTTTAGACAAATGCCGTTCAGAAAGATAGATACACACCGCTCGATATCCTTATCAACATTCCGATCAACATACGTGGTGGACATTACAAAACCTATCAGCAGATAATAGAATGTCATTGCGGTGTTGGCGATGTCCGCGCACGCGAACTCTTTCCTCCGCACTCCCTGTTCAAGTACGGCTGAAATTCTTCCTTCGAAATACTCGCCGGTTTTGTCAGTCTTTGAATAAATATAATCCTTCAGCGATTCAGGCGGAAAATAGTAGAACCGGTCCCAGAATTTCATGCGCGCATTGCTGCGGTTATAATGCACATAATGATAAAAAATATCACGGAGCTTTTCGCCCGCCGGCTGTGTCTCGGTGACGGCCGTCAGCTTCTCCATGTACTCCATGTATTCATCGACAATCATGTCGAAGATCGTGGTGAAAATGCATTCCTTTCCAGGCATGTGAGAGTACAGCGATGCTTTACGGATACCCACCGCTTTGGCGATGTCCTCCATGCTCGTTCCTGTATAGCCCTTCTCGGAGAACAGATCTATCGCCTTTTCGATGATGATCAGTTTGGTCGGCTTTTTCTCCTGCATCACAACTCCTGCCTTGCGGTGATGGTGTAATAGAAAATGATCCGTCGGCAATCAACAAGAATTAAGTGATCCCGCGATAAAATCAGCATGATGATTCGTGCTCTGATAATTGCCGCCTGCCGTATCGCGTACAATCCGTATTAAGGAAAGGTTCCGGATACTGCTGGAATCCCGCCTATCTTTATTCCCCGCAGTTGATAGACCATGGCGGCTGATAATCCTATGGATCAGGGATTTGATAAAGATATGGAATAAATGATTTGACAAAAAGCTACCGACCGGTAGGTTGTATGTATCGATATTGGTGGAGGAATCAAAATGAAACGATTAATAGGTAATTCACAGATCAGCGTCAGTGCGATGGGATTGGGATGCTGGGCTATCGGGGGAGCATTTTTCTATGACGGAAAGCCGGACGGCTATGGCGAGGTTGACGACAAGGTCAGCATCAGAGCGATCCGCAGCGCCGTTGACTGCGGTGTTAATTTCTTTGATACCGCCGACTGCTACGGTACCGGACACAGTGAATCTGTACTCGGGGAAGCACTTCAGGGAATCCGTGACAAGGTGGTGATCGGCACCAAGTTCGGTCATACCTATGATGAAGCGACCAAGCATGTTACCGGTAGTGACGGGAGTAAGGATTACATGCGGTGGGCTCTGGATCAGTCATTGCGCCGGTTGAGGACGGATTATATCGATCTGTATACTCTGCATATCGGCGCGGACGACGCACAGCTTGCGGAAATCATTGAACAGCTTGAGAGCTTTAAAAAAAGCGGCCTCATCCGCGCGTATTGCTGGAGCACAGGAGACGCGGAACAGGTTAAACAGTTTGTCCGTGTGTCCAAAGGCGATGCGGTTATGCATACAGTGAATCTGTTTGATCATTCGCCGGAAATACTCCGTGAATGCGAAGCGAACAACTTCGCGAGTATTGATATATTCCCGCTGGCGATGGGAATGTTGAGCGGAAAGTACAAGGCTGACTCGATCATTTCCGCCGATGAGGTCAGAGGAAGCGGTCACTCGTGGGTGGCGTACTTTAAAGACGGAAAGCCCGTGCCGGAGTATCTCGACAAGCTTGCCGCGGTCAGGGAGATTCTGACAAGCGGCGGACGTACGCTCGCGCAGGGATCGCTCGCGTGGATATGGGCGAAGAGTCCGGTGACCATTCCGATTCCGGGATTCAAAACGGTAGAGCAGGCGGTTGAGAACGCGAAGGCGATGGAGTTCGGACCGTTAACCGCCGGACAGCGTCGGGAGATTGACGCGATACTTTCCGTCTCTTGACTTTACCGTGTTGATATCCAGAACGTATTCTGCCGTGAGTGAAATCGATTCCCTGCCAATAGGGCATATAACGTATGAATAAAGCGGTTTTAGATGGAGCTGTGCCTCGGAATATATTGCAGCTGCGCAGACAATAGTACTGTGAAACTAGATTGTAATGTATTCCCGCACAGCTCCATCTATCAAATTGCTTCGCACGCTGCTCAAATTGTTTCACGCCCTGCTTTAATTCATTCGTAAAATGCGGCAGTCTTCCTGATTAATCTCCGTTCAGAGAGACTCATGTATTCATTTTAATCCACATCATATTTATGGAGGTTTAATACTATGGATCCTGTATTAGGTTATATGCGCGCCGCTGTGACGGTGCGCTGCATGTCTGATCATTCGTTGGAAATCAAATCTGTGCCATCTTGTGCGGCACAGGAGATTGATACTGTTGAAACGCATTTCTGCCGGACAATATCAGCCTTTAAAAGAATCATAGTTTCGATATTTACGAAATTTTCGACGTGTAAGCTTGGAGTATGTGATCACGTCAGCGCTGATCAGGATTGTGTCATTAAGAATAGCTGTCACGGAGCATGATGAAAGGGAGGTGATCGGAGCGTTGAACGCAATGACTACGTATGGATCTGATTATTGATAAAAAAAGCGGCACTTCCGAGTGAACCATAAAGGAACAAACGGATGTGCCGCTTTTCAATATACTGCTGAACTGATCAGCCGTGTTCGAAGTAACGGACTGTGACGACACCTTCGATCTTGCGGATCTGGTTGATCACATCATCCGACATGGGACTGTCGAGGTTGATGAGATTGTACGCGATTTCACCCTTGTGTTTGTTGAGCATGTCCGCGATATTGATTTTTTCCTTCGCCATGAGGGTCGTTATCTGACCAACCATGTTGGGAATGTTTTTGTTCGCGATCGCGACACGGTACTGCGATGTAAAAGGAAGATCGCAGTCGGGGAAGTTCACAGAGTTCTTCGTGTTTCCCGTTTCAAGATACTGAATAGTCTGGCTTGCCGCCATTATCGCGCAGTTCTCTTCAGCTTCTTCTGTCGATGCGCCGAGATGGGGCATGCAGATGACATTGGGAATTGTGAGAAGCTCCTCTTCCGGAAAGTCGCACACATAAGAGCCGACTTTACCGCTTTTAATAGCCTCAACGAGATCCGTATTGTTGACCAGTCCTCCGCGCGCGAAGTTCAGGATCTTGACCCCTTTCTTCATAAGGGCGAATTTATCGCGGTTGAGAAGTCCCTTTGTGCCGTCGTTAAGCGGTACATGGATGGTGAGATAATCAGCTTCAGCGAGCATGAGATCAAGCGAGTTCGATTTCTGAACGCGGTGATCCATTCCCCATGCGTTATCAATGGTGATATACGGATCGTAACCGATGACTTCCATGCCGAGAGTAAGCGCGTCATTTGCGACCATTACGCCGATCGCGCCGAGGCCGATGATGCCGAGCTTCTTTCCCTTGATTTCAGTTCCGCCGTAGGTTGATTTGCTTTTCTCCACAAGGGGATGAAGCTCGTCGCCCTTGCCGGTCTGCGCGCGTGTCCATACAATGCCTTCGACGATTTTACGCGCCGACAGAAGCATTCCGGATATTACGAGCTCCTTCACCGCGTTCGCGTTGGCTCCAGGAGTGTTGAATACCGCAATACCCAGATCGGTGCATTTGGGAATCGGAATATTGTTAACGCCGGCTCCCGCGCGCGCGATTGATTTTACAGACGCCGGAATTTCGGCGTTGAGCATGTCCGCGCTGCGCACGAGGATCGCGTCGGGGTTGACAATCTCTCCCGCGATTTCGTAATCATCGCGTGAGAAAAGGTTAAGTCCCTTGTTTGATATTTTGTTGAGAGTCTGAATTTTATGCATTATAGATCTCCTTATCCATTGGCCTTTTCGAATGCGGCCATGAACTCGACGAGTTTCTTGACGCCTTCAACCGGCATCGCGTTGTAAATAGACGCGCGCATACCGCCGACGAGTCTGTGACCCTTGAGATTCACGAATCCCACTTTTGTCGCTTCTTTGACGAATTTCTTGTCGAGATCCTCGTTCGGTGAAACAAACGGAATGTTCATGATGGAACGGGTATCGCCTTTCGCGACAACCGCCTTGAAGAGCTTGGAGCTGTCGAGGAAATCATAGAGCATGTTCGCTTTCTCGAGATTTTTCTTGTGCATCGCCTTGACGCCGCCGGTCGCCTTGACGTGATCGAACACGAGTTTGGCGATATACACGGCGTATGTCGGAGGAGTATTGTACATGGACTCGCCGTCAGCGTGAGTCTTGTAATTGAACATCGTCGGAGTGAAATCAAGCGCGTGTCCGATGAGATCATCGCGTACAATAACAAGAGTGAGACCCGCTGGTCCCAGGTTTTTCTGCGCGCCCGCGTAGACGAGACCGAACTTGCTGATGTCATAGGGCTTGGAGAGAATGTCTGAAGACATGTCGCCGACGAGCGGAACATTTCCCGTATCGGGAAGGTCCGCGAACACGGTTCCTTCGATCGTATTATTCGTCGTTATGTGGAAGTAATCGGCGTCCTTGTCGAACTTTGACGGATCGAGAGCGGGGATGGAGCGGTATTTGTCATCCTTGCTTGAAGCGACGATGTTGACCGTTCCGTAACGTTTCGCTTCGGAGATGGCTTTGAGCGCCCATGTACCGGTGTCGACGATGTCGCAGCGTTTGGAGTTGCGGAAAAGATTCAATGGGATCATGGCAAATTGTGAGGAGGCGCCGCCCTGGAGAAAGAGAACCTTGTAGTTAACGGGAATTTCCATCACTTCGCGGATGACCGCTTCGGCTCCGTGAATGATTTCCTCATACTCGGCTGAACGGTGACTCATTTCCATTACTGACTGACCGGTTCCGTTGTAATCAAGCATATCCGCGGCGGCTTTTTTAAGAACCTCTTCGGGGAGCATTGACGGACCCGCTGAAAAATTATAAACTCGTGCCATGGTTGGCCTCCTTATTTGGTATTCAGATCATCGTGCGGGGAGAGGGAAATCAAAGCGGAGAGAACCCGCATCTCCTTCACCACGTCGACATTGGCAACGAAACATTTTCCGGTATCAATACGTATTGCGACAGGGGTGAAGTTGATGATGCCCCTGATTCCCCCCGAGACCAGCCTGTCTGCCGAACTTTGCGCGGCGGAGGCCGGAACACAGAGAAACGCAAGATCTATCTTTTCACGCTTCACGACGTCGGCGATCTGGAATGACGGATAGAGCTTAACGCTCGTCTTTCGCGTCTCGATGGTGTTCATGTTTGCGTCGAAACCCGCCGCAATGTCGAACCCGTAAACCGAGAAGAGTCCGAATTCAAGGATCGCCGAACCGAGTCTGCCGATACCGATCACGCATGCCTTGCGCCGTGTGCCCAATCCGAGTTTATCCTCGAGGTGGGCTTTCAGTCTGCTGACATCGTATTTTGCGCCCGAATTACCGGGATCGCCGATAAGACTCAGGTCTTTACGGATGCTGGTCCCTGAGACGCCGAGTTTCTCGCCGAGTTCATGGGATGAGAACTGCTTTAATCCATGATCACCTTCCTCAATGAGGAGGTTGTAGATCCTGCAGATCCGATCCAGGGTCGGTAGTGGTATCGATTCCTTCATATGCTTCGAGAGGACAATCTTTCGGAAGAGGGGAAGTGTCAATAAAAAAAGTCTCATATCTGTGAAACAATTCACAGATATGAGAAAATGTTTCAGTTTTGTTACGAAACTTGGGGAAACAGGAGTATATGTGACATAATACTAAAAGATTTATGATAGTCGTTTTATATCTAATGATACCAACACATGTCCAAAGGATTTGTGTTCTGTCTTTCAATCTGATATCTATTTGATGAAAGATGTATAAGACCAATGGCGGCTTCAACGGGAGAATCTATCTGATCGAGTAAGAATAGAACATGTATGGAAATGGGATCATCTTGTCTTAAACGATTCCTCCGGAAAACACAGTTCATTTGCTCATGCATTGATAAGACGGATGCTGGAGATGATTGTATAAATTGCGTGGTGAGAAGCAGTTTGGAAAAGTGATTGAAGTTATGCGGTGGATGGGGCGGAAATTACAAGTGGAAGTAAAACTGTTGTAACTAATTGAGGTAAGAAATGAACATTAATGATATAGAACTTTTACTGAAAGAGCATGAACTATTAATTACAATACTAATTATTCCTGCTTTAGGTTTTTTGTTGTTTGTTGGAAAAAGAGGATACTTGTATTATAAAAATAAATCGAAAAGAATCTCATTAAATTTTAACTTAGCAAGCTCAATTATTTGTCCAAACCATTCAATAATATATTTAAAAATAACAAATAACAAAACAGATAAAATTATCGCAGATAAAATTGAATTAGTTCTATTTGACGAAAAGAATACGTACTCTGTTGATGTGTATAATAAACCAATTATCGTTGAACCGGAATCTATTCTTGAGTTGAAGATAGCACCGGTTTCTCATTATCAGTTAAATGGCGAATTTGTTGAATTTTTCTATTTACTTATGGAAAAAAGAAGTTTTTATTTTGTTTTGTATAACGGAAATAAAAAAAAATATATTGATAAGAAATGGCTGTTTGCAAAGAGAAAAATAAATAAATTAATTCCAATTAACATAAAATTTGAAACCGACATCCATTCTATTGACTGGGATTATGGTTTTGTTTATACAGACAGTATAACGTCCGAAAAATATGTAGGATTCATGAACAAAAGGCAAATCTATTGCTGTCATATGTGTACAGTCATATTGGATAATGATACATTTACTCCTGAAATACTTATGCATGAACTTATTAAGAGAGGATGCGTTGATATAAAAATAAAACATCTATTTATGGAAGACAGAAAATATACAAAAACTGTACCTAGAATATTAGGAAAAACAGAAGACAGGAATAAAGATACAAGAGCAAGAGAAAACCATGTAATTATTGACAATAAAAGTATTGAATCTTTTACCAAAGAAGTGTAGATGGGAATCATTTTCCCGTGAGTTGTTATCTGACAAGAGATTGAAGTTATGCGGTGGATGAGGCGGAGATTCATTGTGGGATGCGTTTACTCAAGTATAATAGTCAGCAGTTGATTTTCGTAGTATGGCAACAGAAAAATTGATAGATTTCTTATTCCGCGAAAAGAGAGAAAAAAATGAAGGCTAATTATGTATCTTTGGTTCTGTCATATTTGGTCTATTGTTGTGGTGTTATAGGATGTATGTTTCAAGTTGCAGCATCTTCTAGGTTTGGAACAACGAGGTATACCGGGCTAAGTGCCGTACTAATCGGAATACTATTTATGACAGTATCAATCATTGGATTTGTTGATTTTGTTAAAAAAGAATTAAGAAGTAAAAAAAATAAATCAGAAATTGTCAGGATTCTAATCTCTGTGTATATCGAACTTGCGTTCTTGATAGCAATGATGCGATACTATTATTATTGGTATGGAAAAGTAGGTATAACGATCGCATTAATCTTAATCGCATATAGTTTGTATAAATTACATAGACAATTCAATAACAAAAATGATGAACCTGCGGATTGAGAAAGATAAGTTGGAGTGTGTGATGAATCAGTGTTTGTAACGATTCGAATGCGGGCAAAATGGTGGGTGTTATCCGAAAAGTGATTGCAGTTATGCGGTGGATGAGTAGCAGTTTCTAATTAGTACATGGTCGATCACAAGCGGCGGATATCACATTATAAACACAGAGGCGGGGATGACAAAAATACTTACAGCGATGATAGCGATTATTGCGGTTGCCGGCAGCCTTTCCGCAAAAATCAGAACGATCAATCCTGAATCACAATGGATGGTCGGAGCCCACGGATACGTCGGCGAAAATATCGCGGGCACGTTAGATTTGGGTCTTGCGTGCGGAGGCGGATTGAAAATCGGTTATGGAATATCTGAACATGGCATCCTCTATACCGGATTCGCCTATATGTATAAAAATTTCCTTCGTGATGAGAATGTTGGAAACGATTCCTATATTGTGATATATGATCAGAAATATATAGATTTCGTTCTCGCATACAGATATAAATATAAATTAGTATATTTTGATGCGGGAATGTATTACGGGAAAAGAATCGGCAGAATGCAATACAAAGACGATGACGGTTTCGTAAGTGGTAAAGTTCCTGATAAATATACTCATGATGATTGCGGGTTATTATTCGGGGGCGGGGTTATGCTTCCTTTCGGCTCCAGATATGCGGTTGAACTTGGAAGTGAGCTCAAATTCGGTCTTGTCAATGTATATACAGAAGAAGAAAAGGTAAGGAACATGACCTTGGGTGTATCGGCCGGATTGGTGATGTTTTATTAATATATATGCGGTACTGGTATCATATTAACTCATAGAATTATTATCAGTTGTATCGGAGTATCGCGGACTGTTAAACGGGGATAATGATCTTATCAATATCATTTAGATTGTTAAACGGATACCACGCGTTATTACGTGGAAAAATTAAGAGTCTGTCCATCTCGGGTCAACTGTTCTAACGGGAATTTGTGATGTAAGTATTATCAGAAATGTTATTGAAGTTATACAATGATCATAGTGGAATATCCCGGAAAGAGAACAGCCTGAGGTCTTGTATTATATGAAATATCCATACATGTATTTGTGCATTATATTGATACTGTTCTGCGGTTGTCAAACAAAACCATTTAAGATTGTGCCCAACGCAGAAATCAATAACATGGTAGTTCTTGATCTTGCAGTTATGAAGAACGAAACGCCTTATTACGGAGACATAGGGTTTGTTAATTGCGAGAACATCAAGATAACAGAACCAGCAATTCAATTTATGAGAAAGGGGAAATATCTGTATGCGTTCAATGTGCCCCCGGGCACGTATATAATTGCGTCAGGCAGATATTATAAAGACTATCCCAATAAAGATGGCTCAACTCAAACCGTTCAGAATGACTATGTTTTTTTTGATGATATAATTAATCCTGGTCACTTTACCGTTGAGCGGAACAGGGTTATATATGCCGGAAAGTTTCGCATCTCCGCGTATAAAGCATCACGGCACAAGAATGCCAGAGTAATACTCAATGAAATTACCGGTGGTGACATATCATCTCGGTATTACTGTCTTCTCATATCATATGAGAATATGATAACCAATAAAATGGATGCGCTAAAAGAAGTAAAAGAGATTTATGCGAAAACCCGATGGGGAGCTCTGATAGATGAAGAGCTTGATATCCAGTCAGATAATATAAAAAAATGATCTGACTGGATATTTTGATTTATACAGGAGTTGTCTGTCGATCAATTCCAAATTAACACATTTTTTAAATTGGTGGTGGAGATTATGAAACACGGACAATTCCGATTGATAAAAATGGTCTCGGCGTGCGTGTGCATCATCATGATTATCACGTTGTTCCCCGCTTCGGCGGATCTCGGAGATTTCAAAGAAGATACAAAAAAAGAAGAAAGAAAGGGAAATCACGGTTCTTCGACTGATAATTCCGATGATGATGACGGAGGTTTGACGGAAGATATTCTGAACATATTTGCCGATATTGCGTTTTATTTTTGGATATATGCAAATTTACCCGTCAGATATTCGAAATATCCGTATGCGCGCAAAAATGTGACGAATAATTTCATATTCAGAGATCCGACGGTGCTTGCGGATATGGAGCAAGACGAGAGCGTGGAAAATTTTTTGGAGCACCGGCAACCTGAGATTGATCCGGAGATTGCTCGGTTGAGAAAGAAAACACGTCCTTATTTTTTCAATTTGGCGGGCGGATATCAACGGACGAAAGACGGGATCGATTGCGGATTCGTATCGATGAGCGGAAAAGTGTATAAGCTCATTGGGCCGGAGATCGAATCGCGGTACTATCGCGACGGGAAGGATTATCTTTCGTACTCGATGTTCGGAGTGAATATTCCGATCTGTCAGTTTGACTATATTTCCCCCGATTTTTATGTTGGTAAGGCGATGATGCGCGGAACTCTTCGTCGAGACGGTATTGCTTACGGCGTAAATGTTGCGGCGTTTCCGTTCAAGCCTGTTGTTTTGCACGGGAAAATCGGCGCGATTGATTTTGACCGGATCACCTATCATGATTACAGTGCACATCTCGGTGTGATGCTCAAACGCTATGAGATTTACGGCGGGTATCGCTTAATCAAGGCGAAGTATGCGTCGCTCAAGGGATGGGAGGGCGGAATTCGCGTCTGGTTTTAGAATGTCACGAAAATATAAGAGTCGGTACTTCATGAGGTCGACTGTTTTGCAGGAGTTACCTGCCGATAAAAGACATTATACAGTTACGTTATCTGGTTGAAGTTATGCGAAGGATGAGGTGGAATTTCATAGTTGGAAATGTAAGTATAGGGGAATCTCAACCACATTCTTGAACAAGGGACAGTTCCAATTTAATACAGCCAGATAAACGCGCCGCGTTTTAAATGTGCGGAACATTGTCGACGTAAACTCGGAGCACATTGAAAACGTTGCGCGGGCTGCTCGAGGGACGTCCATGTCATACGCAGCCCTACAATATCCTGTTGCCCGGAAACGGAACGGATGGTTAAGACACTAAAACTGCATGATCCGGATAAGAATCCATGTTTATCGATACAGCGAAATGATAAAAGCCGCTCCGGCTTTGGATGAGCGCGTTTCTTTTGCCTATTTCTTTTTGCGCGAAAAGAAATAGGCAGCACGATTCCGTGGAGTACACGGCCGCTGGACGTCCAGCGGCCCTACGGCATCCTGCCGCACGGGATACCCCGCGTTATTACGCGGAAAGAAGATTTAAGCGCCTGTCCTTCCCTTGATAACTGCGGATGAAAAGCAATATGTCATGAGTTGTTATCTGAATAGTAGTTAAAGTTATGCGGCGAATAGGGCGAAGTTTCTTGGTGGGAGAACAATAATGCAGAATACGATCAGAAAATTCCGCGAAAATGAGAGAAGGGCCGACCTGGAGCGTTATTAAGCGATGTCAACCCGGTATAGATCGCACTCCGTTACGGAAAGAGTACCCGTGACCGATAAGGTTAAGGTAATACTGCTAATAGTTAATCGCCGGTATTATGAAATCGCTATTCAGTTGAAGGAGTGTTGAATCCGCAGTCTCAACCGGCAGACCTCCTGTATAAACGATGACGATATTTTTATTCGGATAAATATAAATATTTTGCCCGAAAGCCCCTTGAGACGCGAAACAATCGTTATTCGGTATCCACCAATGATAACCGAACTTGCCGCTCCAATAGGTATCCGAGTGAACTGATGTAGAGGTGGATACCCAGTCTTCCGGAATGATTTGAACATTCTCCCATTTTCCTTTGTTCAAATACAGATAGCCGAATTTTGCCATGTCACGGGGAGTAATCGAAAGACCAAGTCCCCCGCGATTGATATTTTGTTTGTCTTCTTCCCATTCGTACTTGCTTATCCCCAACGGGGTAAACAGTTTGTTTTTTGCGTATTCCTCGGCCGGCTTGCCGGTAGTTCTCGTTATTATCGCGGAAAGAAGATGCGAGCTCCCGCTGTTGTAGTCCCATTCTGTATTGGGCGCGGCAACCATGGGTTTATCTAAAATATACTGAACGGCGTTATTGGCGTTCATATATTCCGTAAGTATTATCTGATCATTCCACTCCAGTCCGCTGCGCATACACAATAAGTCTTCGATGCGTATGTTCTTTTTTTCAGTGCTCATATTTTTTATAGACATGTCATTAAAGTAGGTCAGCATTTTGTCTGCGATTCCGGAGACATGCCCCTCATTGATGGCAATGCCGAATAGCGCAGAGACAAAGCTTTTTGTGGACGAATTCAAAATATGAATATCATCAGGCGTATACAAATTGCCATAGCGTTCGAATACCAGATATCCGTTTTTAATGATAAGTAGACTATGGATTCTATATTGATTGTCATTTATTTCTTTTAACATATTTGCCAATAAGTCTTCATTCATACCCTGAGCCGACGGTGTGGAGGTTTTCCAATAATCTTGCGGATAATCCGGATTGTTCAAATAATCAGTTAATAGATCCGTCTGAGAACTGGAACAGTTGGATAATATTAATATGAGGCTCAGGAGAAATCCTAACATGGCGGATAATTTAGTGTGGTTCTTCATTTAGTTTCTCCTGACAATTCTCTGAAAAAATATGTCCTTGTGCCGGGCAGTGTGCTGTTTATCCGCACACTGCTGAAATTCAGAATCTCTGTTATGTAATTTCCCCGGCGGATACTTTGATGATTATCAGCCGCATTCCGGGTTCAGAATCAGTGAATTCGAACGCCTGTCCTATATTGAGTCAACTGTTTTATCGGGTTTAACTGCTGAGAAGATGTATTATGCGGTGAGCAGTAAACTGAAAAGTGATTGAAGTTATGCGATGAATATGGCGTGGTTTCATATCTGAATAAATGAACATCTCCGAGGTCATATGATAAAACGCTTGTTCCTTCTCTGTATGTTCGGCGCGTTGCCGGTGTCTGTTTATCCGCAGACGGGAGGTCCGGCGGGAACGATCGCGGCGGTTCAGGGCGCAACGATCATCCTGAAACATGCTGATATGAGTCATCCCCTTCAGATGGGTGAAAGGCTGCGGGTGCTTGCGGGCGGCCGAGTCGTTATCATTGATGTGGTATTCCCGATGCAGACATCGTCAAAATGCTCGGCACGGGGAAAGAACGCCCGTCTGCTTGGCCTCCTGAAGCCGGGGATGCCGGTGTACTTCGCCTCAATAGAGGGTGTGCCGCCGAAAAGCAGAGACCGCAGGAAAGCGGGGGAGTCAACCGTTCTGAACCTTGACGGATTCGGTACCGAGTCGAATTATCCCGTCCTGAAATATCTTCCTGTCAGGAAATTTCTCATCGGGGATGATGATCTGCACCGAGAGGCTGTTCCTTCGGACGGATTCTGGATAATGGAAAGCGAAACGACATACTCGCAGTGGAAAGCGGTCTATGACTGGGCTACCGGAGACAGCGGAAACGGTAAGCGCCGGGACGGCGGTCCCCTTTACCGGTTCGCGAATAAGGGCGATCCGGGCGCGGGTCTTTTCGAACGTTATACGAAAGGTCATGATGGCCATCCCGTCACGTTCGTCAACTGGCGGGATGCGATAATATGGTGCAATGCGCTGACCGAGTACTATAACACGGCACACGGAGACGCACCTGATCTGGACTGTGTCTATTATGAGGATCCGGGATACTCGGTGCCGGTACGTTCCGCGACGAATGATGTCGAGGTGAGTAACACCCCCGGATCTCAGGATAATCCGTATATAAAGAGCGGAAGAACGGGAAACACCGACATGATGTCATGCAGTGCGAAAGGGTTCCGGCTCCCCACCGGAAATGAGTTTGAGTTCGCCGCGCGGTATATCGCCGATCTAAACAACGACGGGGATATCCTGGACAGCGGCGAAGCTTATCCGTACAATCACGCAAGTGGTGATGTGAGCGCGCCGTGCAAGGACTCCGTTTTAGTGGATGACTATGCGTGGTATATCAAAAACAACAGCGGAGGAACCGCACCGGTAAAGAAGAAAAAGCCGAACGCGCTGGGACTTTATGATATGTCCGGGAATGTGAACGAGTGGTGTTTTGATTCGCTGATGCGGGCCGAAAAAATTAATCGCGTTACCGCCGGGAGTTTTTTCATGAGTATCAAGAGTTCCGTCAGTTCGAGTATGCGAACCTCAAACAATCCGTATAAGGCTACCAATATCACCGGGTTTCGTATCGTGCGAAGTCAGTGAATTGTACGCAATGCACGACAGACTGCGGGAGTTGAGCGGAATATTCAAACGCCTGTCATTTGTTGATTCAACTGCTTTATCAAATTAAATTACTGATAAGATACAGTATACGTTATCTGAAAAGTTGTTGCCGTTTTTCGGTGATTGAGACGGATTCTCAAGGTGGAAATTTGAAGCAAACAGTGGATAAATTTCGAATGGAAATTGTAAAAATTATTGATACCGATAAAACAAAGTACATGGAATTGCTGCTTATCGCGGATGAGCAAGTAAGTATGATCGAGAAATATTTGTATCGTGGTGAAATGTTCGCCTTGTGTGATGATGGTGTTAAAGCGATTTGCGTTGTTACACAAGAGCAATCCGGCGTTTATGAAATTAAGAATATTGTTACCGTTCCTGAATATCAGCGGAAAGGATATGGACAATATCTAATCTCATTTATTGCTGATTACTACAAAAAGTCTGGTAATGAATTATATGTTGGAACCGGCGATTGCCCTATGATTCTTCGTTTCTACGGGAAATGCGGATTTGAAAAATCACACATTGTTAAAAACTTCTTCATAGATAATTATGACCACCCTATGTATGAAAACGGACAACAGTTAGTGGATATGATTTATTTGAAAAGATATCTGTAAAATGGAGCGTGTACCGCCCAACGGGGAAATGGCAAATCCGTTTAGCCTTAAACAGCTTTTAAAAGAAAGCGTTGGAAAAATTCAAATGGTTCTCCTTCATTGAGTCAACTGCTTCACAGGAGCTTTGTACTAATAAAATTAACCGTGAAGTGTATAATCCGAAAAGTGGTTGCAGTTATGCGGTGAACAATTCGGAATATCCCGGTAGGAGATTCCAATTAAATTGTTACAGCCGCTGCGAAAGGAATCTGGCCGGCGGCAATCTCTCCTCGATGAATACCCGCCGGATTGCGCGATATGGAATTCATAGTAAGATATATCTTCTCCCTCAGAGGTTTTTCCAATCTTGCAGAGTATCGGTTCATCAATTTTTATTTCGACAGGAATGTCCCGGGTGCCTTCATCGGCTGTCGTCTCCTGATTGTCCTCATTGTCGGAGCACGATATAATAAGTGACAGAGCCATTAAAGCCGGAATGATGCCTCTGATTTTCATCATAATGTCAAACCTCGATGTTATTGAGATAATCACATAAATGCAACGTCGTGCTCAATGATTAATTCAACGCATTGAGACTATCATGTGAACTGTTTGGCATATGGTTAGATGTCTAACTATATGCCAATTCGTAAAACGCATAATACATTTGATGATCGTGTAAAAAATAGTTCGCAATTTGGTAAAGGGAGCCATCGTAATCCCGAGATAAAACAACCAAATTCTATGACGGAGAAAAACGATGGCTCAGAACAAAAGTACCGAATACTTCAAAAAAATG
>Ga0209800_10002093_pt1 | contig 18453 bp, 10 predicted proteins | sample Higcelweek8metaG_FD_187174 | JGI IMG/M metagenome (GOLD analysis project Ga0209800, IMG submission 187174) | Freshwater pond sediment microbial communities from the University of Edinburgh, under environmental carbon perturbations - High... | ecosystem: Environmental > Aquatic > Freshwater >...
AATTGATGTAAGTCTTTATGCTGAATATAAGTTTGCTTCGAACTTTTATGCATTTCTTAATTTGAATAATGTTACGGGACAAAAACAATACATTTGGAACGATTATATGTCACAAGGATTTAATGTTATGGCAGGAGTAAAATACTTGTTCTAAGCTTTGTTAAATTTTTTAAGAAAATGTTGATAAGTCCAAATGGCATATCAACATTTTTTTTGTGCAAATCTGCATCGAAAATATACTAAATCAGGCTTTTAAAACCCATTATCTCTATCTTTTAAACCGCTATTAACAATTGATAGTAAGTGGTTGGAAATCAATAATTTACAAATTGCTAACCTGTTGATAACTATATGCATTTTTATGACAAAAAAGTGCATTTTTACTCAGTTTTTTTTGTAAATTTGTGTTCCTTTTAAAATTAAGAAAAATTTGATTATGAGTGATATTAAAGACAATCTGGAACCCTTGCTGCAGGCTGCAAATGTGGGTGATGAGAAAAGCAATGGTAATGTTATCCCCAGCGTAAACGGAAAGAACGATTATTCTGCTGACAGCATTCAGGTACTGGAAGGTTTGGAAGCTGTCCGTAAACGTCCAGCTATGTATATTGGTGATATTGGTGTAAGAGGTTTGCATCATTTGGTTTACGAAGTTGTTGATAATTCTATTGACGAAGCATTAGCTGGTTATTGTGATGTTATTAAGGTTATTATTAATCCTGATAATTCAATAAGAGTCGAAGATAACGGTCGTGGTATTCCTGTTGACCTTCACGAAAAAGAAAATAAATCTGCATTAGAGGTTGTTTTAACCGTTCTGCATGCGGGTGGTAAGTTTGATAAAGATTCATACAAAGTTTCCGGTGGTCTTCACGGTGTCGGTGTTTCTTGTGTTAATGCTTTGTCATCTAAACTGGTTGCTACTGTTAAAAGAGATGGAAAAGTTTATCGTCAAGAATACTCTATTGGTAAACCATTAGGCGAAGTTGAAGTTGTGGGTGAAAGTACCGAAAACGGAACAATCATCGAATTCTTGCCTGATGATACAATCTTTATGACTAGCGAATATCAATTTGATATTCTCGCTACTAGACTTCGTGAGTTAGCTTATCTTAACAAAGGGATTAAATTAACTCTTATCGATAAAAGACAAGTTAATGAAGATGGCGAAGCTCGTGAGAAAGTATTTTTCTCTAAAGAGGGCTTAAAGGAATTTGTTGAATATCTTGATGCTGGTCGTGAAAAACTAATTGAAAATATTATTCATGTTTCGACCGAAAAGAATGATGTTCCTGTGGAGATCGCCTTGCAGTATAATTCTTCGTTTACCGAAAATATCCATTCATATGTGAACAATATTAACACCATTGAGGGCGGTACTCATCTTACTGGTTTTAGACGAGGACTTACTCGAACTTTGAAATCATATGCAGAAGATAGTGGCATGCTATCAAAACTGAAATTTGATATCAGTGGTGATGATTTTCGTGAAGGCCTTACTGCTGTTATTTCTGTAAAAGTTCAGGAGCCACAGTTTGAAGGACAAACAAAAACCAAATTGGGTAACTCCGACGTTAGTATTTCTGTCGACCAGGCTGTTAGCGGATTATTGAAGAATTATCTCGAAGAGAATCCTCGTGATGCAAAAGTTATCGTTGACAAGGTTATCCTGGCCGCTACAGCTCGTCATGCTGCCCGTAAAGCGCGTGAATTGGTGCAGAGAAAGACTGTTCTCGGTGGCGCAGGTTTGCCCGGCAAATTAGCTGACTGTTCTGATAAAGATGCCACTAAATGTGAGTTATACCTCGTCGAAGGGGACTCTGCAGGTGGAACCGCAAAACAGGGACGTGACAGAAATTTTCAGGCTATTCTTCCTTTGAGAGGAAAAATTCTAAATGTCGAAAAAGCTATGCCACATAGAGTTTTTGATAGTGAAGAAATTCGAAATATCTACACTGCTCTCGGTGTAACAATCGGAACAGAAGAGGATAGCAAAGCACTAAATATGGACAAGCTACGCTATCATAAAATTATAATTATGACCGATGCCGATGTGGACGGTAGCCACATCACAACTTTGATCATGACTTTCTTTTTCCGTTACATGAAACCTTTAATCGAAGGTGGTTTTATTTATGTAGCCACTCCACCGCTATATCTTATTAAGAAAGGTAAAGCCGAGCAGTATGCATGGTCAGAAAAAGACAGATTGGAAATAATTGAGCAGATGGGACAAGGTAAAGAATCAAGTTTACATATTCAGAGATACAAAGGTCTTGGGGAAATGAACTCCGAGCAGTTGTGGGATACAACTATGAATCCTGCAACACGTACTTTGCGACAAGTGAGTATCGAGAACTCGGGAGAAGCTGACCATATATTTGCAATGCTCATGGGTGACGAAGTCGCTCCACGTCGCGAGTTTATTGAAGCTCATGCTACTTATGCAAAAATTGACGTCTAATTAAATCCTTAGGGTTTCCTAATATTTTATTGGTCAGCTTTGTCCACTTTGGATAAAGCTGATTTTTTTTTGAATTCTGTGGAACAGTTAATGAATTAGAAATTTGCCGAATATAAAAATCTCGCATTAAGATATCATTTCTACCATGCAAATTGTCTGTTACACAAAATTCAGTTAAGCTACCTTTTAAAAATTCTTTCGTCATAGTTGAAATACTTCGCCATGAAAAAGTTATTAATTATTGGTTTGCTTTCCGTGACAATGTTCACAGCTAAAGCACAGAGTTTTAATCCTCTTTTAGCAACAATGCTTCAGGATACTTTAGATACTTATGTCTCTATGATTACCAGCATCAAAGGCATGTCAGCCAGTGTATATATTCCAGGTCAAGGAACATGGCTGGGAGTTAGTGGCAACTCTTACGATGCTATGCCAATTACTGAGGATATGGAATTTGGTATTGCAAGTAATACTAAAGTCTTTGTAGCAACAATAATGCTAATGCTTCAGGAAAATGGAATTTTAAGCCTTAATGACCCCATTCATAATTGGCTTCCTGACTATGAGAATGTAAATCCTGATATAACAATTAGGCAATTGCTTAATCATACTAGTGGAATTTCTGATCCACTTTTTTTGGCACCATGGATGGATACTATAATGCTAAATCCTACTCGTGTATTTACACCAGAAGAAGTCTTGAGTTGGTTAGGAGCGCCATATTTTGCTCCTGGTACAGATTGGGAGTACTCGAATGTGAATTATATTTTAGCAGGCATGATAGCCCAGAATGCAACAGGATTTCATATCTCAGAACTCATTCGAGACAGTATTTTAACTCCACTTAATCTAGACGCTACATTTTATGATACTGAAGAAGCCGAAACTGGAGTTATAGCTCATCGCTGGTTTAATACTGTAGATTATAACGACACATCTCGCGTTGCACTAAATACTGCCGCAGGTTGTGCAGGGGCTCTATTCTCTACAGCAGAGGATATGGCACAGTGGTATAATGCTCTTTTTAGCGGACAAGTATTGAACCCGTCCTCTCTAAATGAATTAACAACATTCGTAGATATGGGCAGCGCTACTCAAACTTATGGTTTGGGATTGTTTGAAGAAACAACCCAAGGCTTGACTTATTGGGGTCATGGTGGAGATACCTGGGGATACAAGAGTAAAATGTTGTACGATCCATGCGTGGGAACTGTTGTCTGTGGCCTCTCAAATTCATTTCCTTCTGGTATTTCTGCTGTTGCATTTCTCCTTTATAGGGTTGTTTATAATCATGTACCACACTGTGCAGAAGCGATGGAAGGAATTGATGTAGTTTGCCAAGGTACTAGTTCTGTAGTTTTTACCGTTCCTCTGATTGACAATGCCACATCATACTTGTGGACTTTGCCTGATGGAGCAACAGGAACAAGTATTACTAATACCATAACTGTTGATTTTGGAGCGTCTGCCGTGTCTGGAACAATTATGGTAAGCGGTGTAAATGATTATGGACCAGGCGGAAATGCATCGTTATGGATTACAGTAAACCAAACTCCAACAACACCTGTAATAACTCAGGAACTTGATGTGCTTACGTCAAGCGAAGCATTTGGCAACCAATGGTATGATTCAAATGGAATTCTAGATGGCGAAATAAATCAAACTTATACAGTTACAGCCGAAGATGATTATTATTCCATAGTTACACTTTTGGGTTGCAGTTCAGAGGCTTCCAATACAATACATGCTGTTTTAACTAAAGTAAACGAAACTGGATTTAGCCCAACACCTGTTGTTTACCCCAATCCAGTAGATGACGAATTGGTTATTGAAATTAAAGGAAACATTAAAATTGTTAAGTTTGAAATTTTAAATTCAATTGGAGAAATTATTTTCATTGGAAGTTTATTCGAAAAAACCACAGTTCCAACCGCTAGTTTCGATGCTGGAGTATATTTAGTAAAATTGTATTATGATGACAGAATTGAATTGAAAAAGTTAATTAAAGAATAAACTATAATTTTCAGCACGAATTTTGAAGCAAAAGATAAAAACAATTAACACATGAAACATCTATTCACTTTAACATTTGTCCTTCTAAGTCTGATTTCATTTTCACAGACTAACGATCCTTTGCAGCCGAAAGATACAAAGATGCCAGAGCAAGTTTCATTTTACACAGTACTTGACGTAAATAATCTTACAAAAGATGGAATTTATGCTGAAGGATATGTACTCCATCTAGATTACGATCAGGTAAAGGAACTTAGTGGTAAAAAGATTAAAATCACTGGGGAAATAAGTATTGTTACTGGACAGGAAAACATAGCAAAAGAATATGATGAAAACGGAAATGAGATATTTAGTCAGGGAAGAGTAGGAGACACAAAGCATATTTTATCGCCGGAAATTGAGATTGTGGAGGACTGAGTTTAGTGTTAATTGCAATGCCTCAGCCATGGTGTTTAAAATTATGGCTTTAAAAATCCAAACATAAACATGATTATAATAATAATCATGTTTTCTCGTTTATACTCAAAACCAAATTTTAGTTATATGAAAAATATTATTTTGCTTGCTTTCATGTTGTCAATTGTAGTAATTGGGAAAACCCAAAACTCAAATCTTGATTTTGAAAATGGTTTTAAAATTTACAATCTTACGAGTTATGATGTAACACATCATTTATATATGCCTAGCTCTTCTCCTTCAAATCATTACGAAATAACTAATTCAGATTGGCAGTTTCTTCATCCATCAGTAGCTTTTCAGTGGAAAACAGAGAAAAATAATTTTCACGAAATAGAATTAAAGGATTTTGCAATGAGTACAAATAGTACTATTACAGAATTAGTTAATGATACTACATTCAACATTTTGACATCGGTAACCAGCGGAATTACTTCAAGTCTTATTTCTGCCCAATATGAATACATTATCAACTTCAATAAATCAAAAGAAAGTAAATTCGTCCCATCGCTCGGTATAGGAATTAATCCATATTTTGCTAATAGTTCAACACATCCTGAGTCACCTACAACATATCCAACTAATGCAACATATTTTGGGGCAAAGTTGAATGTTATTCCGAGACTCACATATTATGTTACAACTAAGTTTTTTATTGATGTAAATTTCCCACTATGTATCTCAGATAGTTATTTCTCAATTAACAAAGTTGATAATCCAACTTTACCTGAAAATATGAGAACTACAACAACATTAAATTTTGAGCAGCTACCGATGTTTTTGAGTGGTAGAATTGGGGTTGGGATTAAAATATAAATATTACTCGCCGAAAATGAAATTGAACCTGTCACGCTCATCAATTTGCTTTTTTCTATAATTCTGAATAAAATCATAGATGCTCTCTGGCTTAATATCCTTGCCAATAATCTTATTTTCGTTGTCGAGAATGAAGATTCTAGGCGTTTTGTACGTGCCGTAATAGGTTTCGAAATTGCTACTTCGTTCGGGGTCATAAACATTGGTCCAGTCTAGTGCATTTTCTTGTATAAATGCTGACCATTCTTCCGATTCGGGATTTGTTAAAACTGCATATATGTCTGCATTATTGGAAAGTAATTTCGGATATTGTCCACTAAGAATTAAAGCAGTTTCGTTGCAAATATCACAGTCTGGTTCCCAAAATAGCAGTACTTTAAATTCGGTGTTCATCTCGTAAATTGAATGATATTCCCCTGTAGAGTCGGGGAGGTTTAAATCGCGCGCAAAATTGCCAATAACATTGTTTTCTATTGCACCGATTCTGAATTTCATAATCGCATAGGCCTGATCACTGACCCAATCTGGCTTTTTTACCAAATAGTAATTGCGATAAACATAAACCAATAGCGCTTCCAGACGCAAATCTGAAGGATTCTCGTAACGCGAAATAAGATAATTAAGAATGTACTTTCTGTATTCTTGGTTGTTATCAGTTTTTGCAATTAGGCTATCAATGTCTGGATATACTTCTTCTGGATGATTGATCCTGGTGTCAAAGAAATAGTAACAATAGTCATTTAATAATTGATGAAAAACAAATTCAGGGCTATTTAACAAGCTTTCGTCACTAAAATCGACTCTGTCGAGGTAATGTGTTTTATAATAATTGTAATGTGTTGCTGGATCTGAGTATCTCAATGATTCTTTTTCGCCCGGAACGACAAATGGTTCTAAAATACTCAATAATTTGAACAAATAGTCAGATTCATTTGTCTTGAGTTTGTATTTTGTGTAAAGTCCGGTTTGCACCTTGCTAAGACTGTCAAGTTTAGCTTTAATGATATTGACTGTGTCAGGAACAAAGGATTTGTAAAACTCTAGTTCCATATTTAATTGCGAGCGGGTTTTATTTATTGAAGCTATTTCCTTTTGAAGTTCAATAAAAAGAGAATACTGTTTTTCGCCATTAACTTCAAGTTTGCCTAAAATATCAGTTGCATCAGTTTTAATGGTGATGTTCTGTTCTGTGGCAATGATAAAATCAAATCTTGACTGTGGTGGAATAACAATAAAGTAAACTCCTTGTGGCAAAACTTTATCTGATTTGAAAACTGCAATACCATTTTGAGCTGGAATAGAATCAATAACTTTAAAGTCTGGCCCTTTATGAGCTCCTAAATATATATAATAAGGAGGACAGTTTTTTATCTCAACTTTTATGTTGTATGAAAAAACGGAAATGCTAAGACTTAATAATAAAAGAAATAAGCCGTATTTCGCGGCTGTGAAAAACGGCTTATTCCAAAATATTTCTAAATTAATTTTGTGCTTCACGTTTCTGTCTTTCTTTGTCAAATTCAATCAGACTCTTTATGTCAGTAACGCCAATTCTTTTGCCGATGATCTTTTTGTTTTTATCCAAAACATAAATTACTGGAGTGCTGTAAATGTCATAGAAGTCTCTGAACCCAGAATGCGGATATGGTCCGTCCCAAACGTTTATCCAGCCTTCTTCATTCATGTCCTTTTCTTCAACAAATTTTTCCCACTCTTCGCGGTCGTATTGGGTGTAGAGAGCATATATTTTAACATTTAATGCTTTCAAACTGTCGCGATACTCCTGTAAAAGTAATGGGATTTCTTTTTTACAATGTCCGCAACTTGGTTCATAAAAAACTAATATAGTGTAATCTGCTTCTACTTGATGTAAAGAAATATATTGCTCATCTATTGTTTGCATTCTCTTTAAGTCTGTTGCAATATTTCCAAGTTTTGTAGGAGTTATTTTTTCAACTCTCTCGTTTAGCTTTGCTAAAAAGGCAGTATCAGCCCATGTAGCTTTGCCACTTAGATACCATTCTTCTGCAATGTCTACAAAAACTGCATCATAACCCATAACCTTTGATGCTTCGAAGTAATGTAGTAAGTGGGATGCTGTGAATTGGAACATCAGGCTGTCGCCGGCTTCATATGCTTTTCTTATCACACCACGTGCTTCTGGCATCATAGAATCAGCCACAGGAACGACAAGCTTGTCAAAATAGTAATTTAACTTGCCTTCAAAAATTGGAGTTCTTAAAAGTCCGTTTTCCGAAAAATCAATATAGTCAAAGTAATGTGCTTTAAAATATTTGTATTGGAATTGAGGGTCGATTTCTTTACCGTTTTCATCTTTTGGCGATTCTGGTATTTCTGCTTCTTTCATCGATAGCAGAATTTTTGTGAAAAATGAACCTGGATTTTGCTGAATCATTTCGTCCATATAAGCAATTCTGACATCATTTAAATCGTTCATCAAACCACCAATTCTTTTCTGTTCCTCAACGCTATCTTTTGCTGCTTCATAAAGTTTGTTCAACTCCATTCTTTCTTCTTGTATTTCTGCCATTCGCTTTTGATACTGGTTAAAAGCAATGTTTTCTTTGCAACCTTTGATTTTCATATTCTCAACAAAATTTGCTGTATCTGTTTCAATAGAAAATTTCTTTTGATCAGCAATCAGAATCTCAAAATACGTCATGTTTTTTGATGGCATAACAATCAAATAAATCCCACGGTTTAGAATTTCGTCACCCGAAAATACTGCATAACCTTTACTGTCAATCCTTGTTGTGTCTATTACATATTTCTTCTCTCCGAAATGATGCCCCAGATAAACAACTGTGTCACTAATCCCGTTTATTTTTACTTTGATTTCGTAATTCTGTGCGCTTATTGACAGACTTACTAACGCTACCAAAATCAATAATCCAGCTTTCTTCATAGTCCTGTTATTTTTAGTTCTGCAAAATTAGTAAAATATTTTCTTAGACAGTTTTTATTGTCAAATAGTTTGCCAGAAGATTAGATTTAAACGAAAATTTTTTGTTAAAATTTTCTTAAGAATTATTTTTTTGAAAAAGGGCACAAGAAATTATTGTTAAGATGGTCACTTTTAGTAATAAGTCTCGATTTTCTAGAAATTATCAAACCAGCTTCGACGTTTTGCAAGTTTTAAATCTTTAAGCATAGATGCTTTTACATTAATTTGAAACATATAAGATTTCCATTGCCCAAATGGAACCATATGTAGGCTTGCCTCCCAGCAATGTAAATCACGATAAATATCAATTGTGGTTGGGGTAGCTTTTTTCTTCACGATGTCATAACCAGTAGTATAGCTAATTTTCCATTTTTTTGTAAGGTTAAAATCACCCGAAATGTTAACGGTCTGACTTATTGTTGACTCAAAATATGGTTTAGCATAACGGAATGAGTAACTTACCCTAACATTCCAAGGGATGTCAAAATCTATATACTGGCTTGGATCACCGTATAAAGTTTCATATTGTTCTTTAAATTCTTCCGATTTCCCAGCAAATTTTTTCGAATTTAATGAGAAGCCAGCTGACACATTGGCAATAGTTAGTCTGGCAATTTGTCCATGCACTTCGTAAGCAGGTCTATTATATCTGAATCCTCCAGTACCATAAGGATTAGCAGCAACAGCATAAGGATCAAGAGTCGCATTGAAACTCAAATCTAGAAATTTAACTTTTGTTCTTCCAACTATGCTAAGCGGATCCCAATTTAAACTATCTGCCATAATGTTATAGTTTGTCGAGAATGAAAGACTTTCGAGGATTTTTACTTTATGGTCTGTGGTTACAGTGTCACCCTTGTTTCGCATTTTTACTTCGAGATTGTTGCCAATGTTGAAATTTACTGAACCTGCACCTCCACGGGTTGGTGATCCGTACGGTAATCCAAGAAATCTCGAATAAAAATAGCTTACAGTGTCATATTGTTGAGTGGTGCTGTTGAATTGTATTCTACTATAGTCATCGTAATATCCAAATTTATCCTGACCAAAATCGGGGAGGTATCTAAAACTAACAGATGGTGTTATCACATGTCTTATTGCTTTGAGATTTCCTTTTTTGAAATTAAAAGTTCCATAAATCTGAGTTGACCAGTTTACGCCAACATTGTAATCCCATACACGCGAGAATTGTGACAAATACTGGGAGTTTAATGTCTCAACAGTATCCTCAGGCGTAGCAAATCCCCAGCTTTGTTGCAATGATTTAAAGTACCATCTTTCGGTGTAATTAAAACTTGGAGTAATTGTGGTGTATTTTAGAAATTTTGCTGAGGTGCTTATCGGAATTTTGTGAGAAATACCATTAGTAATATTGTCAAAACCAATATCGAGTAAAGTCGTGTCAGAAGTTTTTATCTGGTTGGTTAGATTCATAGTATATGATACCCCGATTTTTTCGTAAAACTTGCTCTCTCCAACTTTTACCTTACGCTTAAAAGGGTATATTCTAGCCATGTTAAACGAGAAATCGGGTAATGTTAGGTTTATTTCACCAGATAAATTATTTTGATTATGTCGGAATGCGCTTGTGAAACTGAATGGTGAATTTGGAAAAACTTTACTATACGAAATACTGGATTGTTTGTTTGTCTGCAAATAATTGCCAACACTGTACGAATTGAATTTGTCAAAATTTGAACTGCTGAAATTAACATCTGCAGAAAAAGTAGAATTTGGTCTAGCTTTAGGATCCTGAATGTATTTCCACTTTAACGCAAACATATCACTTGTACTGTAATTGATACCTTTGTAGCCAAGGATGTTTTTATTGTATTTTAAGTTAAGATTTCCACTGAATTTGTATTTTACCTTATAATTTGTCAACAAACTTACACCCCAGCTTCCTTTCGAATAAATATCTCCTAAAATCGTAAGATCAACAAAATCATTTATTGCCCAATAGTAACCTCCGTTACGAAGGAAAAACCCTCGATTTTCTTCATCACCGAATTCGGGAATCAGAATGCCTGACGATCCACCTTTTTTATTAGGGAAAAATCCGAATGGAATCCCTAAAGGTGTAGGAATGTCTTCAATAACTAGAAATGCCGGACCAGAAACAATTTTATCATTTGGTATAACTTTAGCTTTGCTAATACTAAAATAATAATGAGGGTGTTCCAAATCACAAGTTGTAAATTTTCCGTCAATCATGTGTACATCTCTGTTGGGCTGCATTTTGGTCTTACTTCCATGCAAATAGCTGCCTTCAAACTCTGTCATTACTTCTTTAATAATACCTTTCTTTGTTCTGAAATTATAACGAATTGTGTCGGCATCAAATTCTTCTTCACCATCTTTAAAGACTGGTTCTCCAATTACAGTGCCAGTAGAATCTGTTATTCCATAGGCTAGAACTTCATTGTTTTCGAAATCCATCTGTATAAATTCGGCTGTCATATGAACTGATTCATAAATAACTACTGCTTTGCCATACAAATATGCTTTTTGTTTGACAAAATCGAATAGTAGAGAATCTTCAGCATCATAATATACTGGATAGTCAAATGCCATATCAGATTTTTTAATGCTTAAGGAATCAACTTTTGACACAGTTTTTATGGTGTCGTCTGCAGTAGTGTCAGCTTTTCTTACAAAGTGATTTTTTTCGGAACTTATATAAATATTTGCATTGGTATGAAGATTGCAGTAAAGCAAAATCGTATTCGAAAAAACTATTAAAAATGTCAATAATAGCTTAAACAAAATTTTTTTTAGCGATATGAAATTTATACCTTTGTACAATTTGCAAAATTTGGGCAAAACTAATGAAAAAAACGTTTCAATAAGTAAAACTGATATGTTTATGAAACAAAAAATATTTGTAGCTTTTTTAATCGCAGTCGTTTTGGTCTGTATTTCTGCTATTCCGGTTTTTTCGCAGACTCCAGGTAAAATGAAAGTAAAGACGGTTGTTATTGATCCCGGTCACGGAGGATCTGATCCTGGGGCTGTTGGTAAAATATCCAAAGAAAAGGACCTAACTCTAGCAATTTCTTTGAAACTTGGCAAAATGATTGAAAAGGCTTATCCTGATGTAAAAGTAATTTATACACGTTCGGATGACCGTTTCGTGGAACTATACAAACGTGCCGAGATTGCAAATAAAAACAATGCTGATTTGTTTATTTGTGTTCATATAAATGCTTCTACGAGCACTTCCCCATACGGAGCAGAAACATTCGTGATGGGTATAGATAAAACAGGCGCAAACCTTCAGGTTGCAAAACTTGAGAATTCGGTTATTCTAAAAGAAGAAAATTACCTTGATAAATATGAAGGGTTTGATCCAAATGATCCTGAAACTCATATCGTTTTTAGTTTGTACCAAAATGCAAATCTTAATCAGAGTTTATTATTTGCACAAGGCTTACAGGATGAATTTGTAAAAAAACTTAAACGACATGACAGAGGTGTAAAACAGGCTGGTTTTCTTGTGCTTTGGAAAACTACAATGCCGAGTGTGCTTGTTGAACTTGGCTTTATAAGTAATGTGGAAGAGGAAAAATATTTGAACACAACAGCCGGACAGGATGAACTTGCAAATGCAATGTTCGAAGCTTTTATTGGCTTCAAAGGTCATTATGAGGGCTCAGATTCTGGCACTGGAAATAATACTGTAAAACCAGAAAATGTGGTGGTAACCGAAACAGTAACCAATAATGTGACAAATAATCAAACGAACTCTGCGGATAATTCTGCATCTACAAACTCTGCAAATGCCGATGAAAGCGGAATCGTATTTAAGATTCAAGTTAAGACTTCGTCTAAAAAAATTGAAATTATTCCTGAAAATTTTAAGTCATATCAAAATGTTGATGTATATTTGCAGGATGGAGTATATAAATATACGATTGGTGAAGAACAAACTTTTGAGAAAATAGCTGAGCTCCATAAAAAAGTGAAAATTGATTTTGAAGACAGTTTTATTATTGCCTTTAAGAATGGAATAAGGATTCCGTTGAATCAGGCAAAGAGTGAAGTTAAAAATAAATGAGGAAATCAAATAAGCGGTTCATATTGTATGGCATTATTGGTATTGCAATAATTGCGGTAGCTTATTGGGGATTTAATTTTCTAAAGGGAAGTAAACTTTTCAGCGATACAAATTCTTACTACATTTATTACGATAGAATCGAAGGTCTTAACGAGTCAAGTCCTGTTACTGTTAATGGTTATAAAGTAGGTCAGGTATCCGAAATTACATTTTTGCCAAACGACAATTGCAGACTTTTAATTAAGATAGATATTCAAAATGAATTTTCATTGCCAGATTCAACTATAGCTCGTATTGTTAGTATGGACTTAATGGGGTCGAAAGGTATTGAACTTATTTTTGGAAAAAAATCCACATTTCATAGTCCCGGTGATACACTTATTGGTCAGGTTGAACAAAGCCTAAAGGATCAGGTGAGCGTTCAAATGCTTCCTGTAAAACAAAAAGCAGAGGAGCTAATGGTCGAAATTTCTAAAGCAATAGCTGTAATTTCCTATATTTTCAACGACGAAACTAGAGATAATCTTGAAAAGAGTTTTGCAAGTATCAAAACGACAATGAGCTATCTCGAGAGTTCAGCTTACAGTCTAGATACATTATTGAAGAAGGAATCAGGTAAAATTTCGAGAATATTGGTTAATGTTGAATACCTAACTCTAACACTTCGAGATAACAGTGAGCAGCTGTCAAATATCTTTGATAATTTGTCGACATTCTCAGATACGTTAGTAGCACTCGAAATATCAAAAACAATTATTGAAGCAAACAAAGCAATCGAAAGCTTCAATAAAATAATGGACAAAGTTAACAATGGGGAAGGGACAATTGGTAAACTAGTGCAAGATGACAAGTTGGCAATTCAATTAGAAGAAGCTGCTGAGAATCTTCGTAAACTCCTGTTTGACATTCAATACAACCCCAAAAAGTATGTTCATTTTGGACTTATCAGCATCGGTCGAACGGTAAATGTTACGGATGAATCGGAGTTGACGCCACGCGATATGAAGGTGGTTAACCGACGAAGAGAGAAAAACGAAAAAGAAGCTCAGAAAAATTATGAAAAAGAGCAGAAGAAAACTGAGAAACAAAAACCTGTTGTAAGCTCCGACGGTGCTTCTTTAGACGGCCCAGTAATTTTTATGATTCAAATACGTTCAGCTGCGACTCCTATCGAGAAAAACTCATCCGAATTAAAAGGATATACTGATGTAATTGAAATAAAATCTGACAAATTTTACAAATATTACGTTTATCAGCACGATAACCCTCAGTATACTTCTTATTATTTAAATCTGGTAAAAGAAGATTTTGCAGATGCATTTCCTGTTGCATATTGCGAGGGCAAACAACTTACTTATTCCGAGGGCATTACTCTGATTGCTCAGAAGTAAAATTTGTTATTTTTCCATTTCCTATTTCAACAATTGTCGTAACTGATTGTTTCACATTAATATTTTTAGTATTATTGTATTTTGCATAAATTATACCTTATGAATAAAAGATTTTTACTTATTGTTTTAAGTTTGTGTTTGTTCTTTAACGTAAATGCCCAGTATTTACGTGGCGATTTTAACCTGTGGGGAACCGAATACTTGATGACCAACTATTACGGTTACTATACTGCAACACTCGATGTTACTGTAGATGTAACTGATGGTGCCTTTAAAGTTGATCAGACTGGTGATTGGTCTTTACAGTGGGGATATGCAACGGAATCTTATAATCCGATTGTAAATACATCCGAAGGTCAGATGCGTGGAAGTAACTCTGGCGATTCTCCTGGTGATTTCATAAAAACACTCAGTGCCGGCAAGGTTTATACTTTCAGATTGGAAGGAGATGAAACATGGTGGAATCGTAAATTTATAATCATGGAAACAGATGATTTTCCAGTAGATTTATTGACAGTAGCTGATAATAATGCATCGGTAGGAACAGGTAATGTTTCAGTTACGGTTGAAACTTCGGCAGCATTATCTCCAGAAGAAACAATTTATATTAGATATACTTCAGATTCATGGGTTAGTTCTGATATTGTTGCTTGTTCTGGAAGTGGTACAACTTTTATAGGCGAAATTCCAGGAATGACTGCTGGTACAGAAGTCGAATATTATGCTTTTTCTTCTGCAATGGTTTTGAGTTTTGTTAGTACTTATCCCGATTTCGCAACATTAAAAGGAAATAATAACGCTGGGGCAAATTATTCATATACTGCTACAACACTTGTCCCTTACATAGTGGCGTCAGTAAGTGCAAATCTTGAAGAATACACTTTGGATAATTCTGTAATTGAGATAGAACTTTTTAACGATACCTTCGAAGATGGTGTTTTTAATACCACCAATTTTACATTAAACAATGCTCCTGCTGGACTAACAGTTTTAGGTGTGGCGTACACAGATCCTAATAATATCAGTTTGACTCTTGATTTTGATGGAACTGACTACGAAAATGATATCACAAATTTCTCAATTACAATTTCTGCTGATGAATTAACAGGAATAGATCCAGTTACAAGTAACAATCTTACAATTTTTGCTTTCCATCCAACTGAAGAAATTCAATCAACAAAGATTGTACTTTGGGAAGGTGGAGCCTCAGATACTTACTACAGCGATGTTGACTTCGATGGTCACGATTTTGGAATTATGAATATTGATAGTAGTTTATATCTTAAGTCGGGACAAGTATTTGCATGGAAAAGAACTGGTGGTGATATTTTGTCTGCTACAATGAATTATAGAATTTATAAACAGGGAGATTTGCCTGGAGCTTTTTTACAGCAAAATCTCAATTGGCATAGCGAATATGTTTCAAGTGATACTACATACCAATTATGGTGGAATGATGCTCCAGATGAAATTGATTTGGACTTATTACTGGAAAATACAGAAGGGGCATATTTTATTGAGGTTTATTTTGAAATTGAGACAGGCTTTGGTACATTGTATCAAAACAATTCTGGTGCAAACTATAAAGCTGAATTTACTTGGGAAGAAATGCCAGTATTATCTGCCAGTTCTCCACTTGAATTGAATTCTATAAACATGAATGGTGCTCAGGTTGATTTAAACCTAGCTTTTGATACTTTCATTGATGATTCTCCAGAACTCGCTGCATATTCTTTAGTTAATGCTCCTGTAGGACTCACAATTTCCGATGTATTGTTTATGGATCCATCACATGTTAAACTCACACTTGCATATACTGGAGGATTAATTTATACACAGATTGATAACATGTTTGTAAGTGTTGCTGGAACTGAATTCACACAGGGTATAGCATTGGAGAGCAATGAAATTACTGTTTACGCCGATTATATTACCGATGGTATTTATCTAAGTAAAATTGCAATGTGGGAAGGTGGAACTGACGATGTTTATTATGATGAAGTTGATTTTAACGGCCATGACTTTGGTACATTTAATTCATCTATGTCTTTTTATTTTAAATCTGGGCAAGTTTTTACATGGAAAAATGAAGTTGGAAATATAGTTTCTGCTAAGATGAACTACAGAATATATCGAGATGGTGATACCCCAGGTGCATTTGTTCAGCAGGACTTACCATTTTTCTCAGAATGGGCATCTGGTCCAAATACTGATCAACTTTGGTGGAACGATTCTCCCGAATTAACAGATATAAATCTACTTGATGGAGCTTTACCTGGAATATATTATGTTGAGGTTTATTTTGAAGCTGAAAATGGTGTTGGACAAACTCATTATAGTAATAATGAAACCCAGAATTATATTGCTAGTTTCACTTTTACCGACAATCCTGTAATCACAGCAACACCTGCTTCCCCAATTACTGAGGAAAATCTTAATGGTATGATTATTACCCTCGATCTTAACGGTGATACTTTTGCTGATGCTATTCTTAATCAGGGGAATTTTACATTAAATTTTGTTCCTGCTGGTGTTAGCATTTCTGCTGTAAACTATGTGGGGCCAACTCAAGCAACAGTAACTCTTTCTTTTGATGGTACCGATTTTGACGCCGATTCTACCAACTTTAGTATTTCGGTTAGTGGAGTTGAACTTACGTCAGCAATTAATTTAACAAGTAACAATATGCTTATTACTGCTGTTGACGAAAGTGCAACTATTTTTACTCATTTGCTTACAGCAGAAAATGTAATAAGGTATCAGGGCGATAGCCAGAGTTTTTGGATTAATATGGAAATCGGTCAGGCAGAGTGGAATGGCGCGCAGATTGGAATAGGAACCGTGTCAGCAAATCCTGCTTCGTTTACTTGGTACAATGCCGAATGGTACGAAGATGGTGAAGATCTCAATAAACGTGTACATGCTGAAATTACCTTACCACAAGAAATCGGAACTATGTACTATGCTGGTCGTGTTCGAAACACAGAAATGGGACAATGGTTCTATGCAAATAATTCATTCTGGTCCGATGCTAGCATAATGAATGCTGAATATGAAATAAATACTGTGGAAGTTCCAGCTCCAATATCAGTTACTACTGAAATGCTTGACGGCACTAGAATTAGCCTTGTGTGGCAAACCCCAGGCGGGTTCGATAATATTTTCGTACTTGCAAAAGCAACCGACGCAATAACTACAGATCCTGTTCAGGGAACTGCTTATGCAATGGGAACACAAATTGATGGCGCAACAATAATTTACAAAGGAACATCCGAAGGTTTTCTTCATACTGGACTGCAAAATAATACAACTTACAATTACAAGGTATACACTCTCAATAATAATTATTACTCTGCTGGTATTACTGCAAGCGAAACTACCGACGATTCCGAAGGTTGTACATTTACAGTTGATTTAGGCGATGATATAAATGTTTGTGGAGGCAGCTCTGTTTTGTTGAATTCTGGTTTAAGTACTTCTCCGTATGGCGATTCATTAACAATAATTTTCAACTCATCGGCTTACATGGACTTTGCTGAAGTAACAAAGGTTTATATGCACTCGGGTGTTGAAATTAATGCTGGAACACAATGGGATTATGTTGTGGGAAACTGGGGCGAAGATGATGGAGTTGGTCTTATGACAGATTTAGGTGGAGGAATGTGGATGATTAAATTTAATCCTCTCGATTATTATGGATATAGTGCAGAAAATAGTTTACTAGGAATTAGTCTTGTTTTTAGAAATGAAGATGGAACAATAGAAGCTCATAATCCTATTACAGAAGGCGATTTTTATATTGACATGTCTATTAACCCTCCTATTGCAAATCACAATTCAATAATTCCTATGTATGTGACCAGCGATATAACTTCAATCTTGTGGAGTACCGGCGCGCAAACTCCTTCAATTAGTGTAAGTTCAAATTCAGAAGTTTGGGTTTCAGCAATGGATATTTACGGTTGTGTTGGAAGTGACACTATAATTGTTGGATTACATTCTTTACCTTATGTTGAATTAGGTTTAGATCAGACTGTATGTTCTGACGTTGAAGTGATACTTGATGCAGGTGATTTTGAAGATTATATCTGGAATACGGACGCAATAACTCAACTTTTAACTGTTACCGAATCAGGTCTTTATCGCGTTACTGTTACTGATATTAACGGATGTACAGGCTTTGATGTCGTAAATATTAATCTGATAGATTATCCGGTTGCAGACTTTAGTTATTCTGTCGTTTCTGGAACAACTGTTGACTTTGCCGATTTGTCATTGAATGCAGTCTCTT
>Ga0209800_10002095_pt1 | contig 18435 bp, 16 predicted proteins | sample Higcelweek8metaG_FD_187174 | JGI IMG/M metagenome (GOLD analysis project Ga0209800, IMG submission 187174) | Freshwater pond sediment microbial communities from the University of Edinburgh, under environmental carbon perturbations - High... | ecosystem: Environmental > Aquatic > Freshwater >...
AGGGACATGGCAGAGAAGCTTCTCTCATCACTTAAGAGTGAGCGACCAGATAAGAGTGAGCGATCAGATTTACAAAGATCAGATCCAGAAGAGAGAGTATCAGAAAAAATTACTGACCAGCAGTTATTATCTGAGAAGAGAAGAGAGTCAGCTGCAAAGAAGAGCACTGACAAGAGCGGTTATATCCCGGAGTCAAGTCAGAGTGGCTCCTCAAATGGCAATAGTTCCCAGAATAAAAGCAGTTCTCCAGATGGAAATGCCTCTATAACAGATCTGCGATACTGGACAACCCCTGACTACACAAGAATTGTCATCAATGTTTCTGAAGAGTGCAGGTATGTTTATAAGTTCCTTGATGAGAACCCCTCCTTGAAAAAACCTCAGAGGCTCTATCTGGACATTAAAAACGCCTCTGCCAGTAGAACTCTGCCAAGCCATACCCGTATAAATGATGATCTGCTCATCCAGGCAAGGGCTGGACAGCATACTGATGAGACTGTAAGGGTTGTGGTGGATATCAAATCTTTTGATAACTATAAGGTCTTCTCCTTGAGAGATCCTTTCAGGGTTATTATTGATGTGTGGGGAGCAAAAGCAGATAAATATGCAGCTTCTGAAAGCAGAGCTGAGCCAACAGCAGCAATCTCCCAACCAACAGCAATTACTCAATCTTCACATGTTGCCAGGCCACCATCAACTGATGACGCAGTACCAGCTTCTGAGATCTCCTCTGACACACCTTCAGATGTTGCCAGCAAAAAATCAACCAAAAGATCGACAAGGAGACCTGCTTCAGATGAGCCATCCAGAGCATCGTCTGACTCCCCTTCAGCTGCTGTTGAAAATCTCTCTTCTCAGAAACCTCAACGTGAAACACCATCAGCAGTATATTCAAAGGCATCCACCAAAACAGCAACCAGATCTTCCTCTGCGGACTCTTCACCGGAATCGGGTAAACCTTACCAGCCAGCACCTGAAATTGCCTCAGAGACAGATTCACTGGAGGGTAACTCTGTGCCTGTAAAGAGATCTTTGAAAGCTGCCACCATAGTCATCTCTGACTCTACCAGAAAACTGCTCAGAAGATCCCTGAAAAAAGATTCCAATGAGATTGTCAGCAGTGATTCAAACGACTCCTCTGAGGAGAAAATCAAAGAGTTCTCTGGCAAATCAACTAAAGAGATTTACAGATCTGATGCCGAGCCCCCCCCGGTAAAAACTTCTGGAAAAGCAACTAAAGGGACAACAAGGGTGGTAGAGATCGCTCCAGGCTCCAATGTTGACAGAATAAAGGCATCTTCCATTGCCAAACAGCTTGCGCTTGGAGTAAGAACCATTGTCATAGACCCTGGACATGGAGGAAAAGATCCTGGTGCATCAAATGGCAAACATGGAGTTTATGAAAAGGATGTGGTGCTTGCTCTATCTAAAAAACTTGCAGCCAAGATAAGAAGTCGCCTGAACTGCAATGTGATTATGACACGCTCAAGTGATACTTTTCTAACGCTTGAGGAGAGGACAGCTATTGCCAATACAAAAGGGGCAGATCTTTTTATTTCGATCCACTGTAATGCGTCAAACGATAAAAAGCTTGTAGGCATTGAGACCTATTATCTTAACCTTGCAACAGATGAGAGGGCAATTAATGTGGCAGCAAGGGAAAATGCAACTTCCAGAAAAAATATCAGTGATCTTGAATCCATTCTCAATGACCTTATGAAAAATGCAAAAATCAATGAATCGAGCAGGCTGGCTGCTGTTGTTCAAAATAATCTCTACAAGGGGATGGTAAAAAAATATTCCAGAGTAAAAAATCTTGGTGTAAAACAGGCACCTTTTTATGTGCTACTCGGGGCAAGCATGCCTTCAATACTGATTGAGACCTCCTTTATCAGTAACCCTGAAGAGGGGAGGCGACTGACCGAGTCAGCATATCAGAATGCAATTTGTGACGCCATAACAGACGGTATTGCAAAATATATAAGAGAGACAAACCCGCAGAGGTTATGATTACGGGAAATAGGCCACAACATTAACTGCTTAACTTACCATAAAGGAGAAGATAATGACTTTTGAAAATCTTGTTTTTGGAATTGATAACGGCATTGCCACATTGACATTTAACAGACCAAAAGCACTCAATGCCCTGAATCTGGCACTGCTTGAGGAGTTTGGTACTGCTCTTGATGAGGTTGAGAAGAACCAGGATATAAGGGTTCTGATCCTGACAGGTGCCGGTGAAAAGGCATTTGTTGCAGGTGCCGACATCTCAGAGCTTGCAAAGATGAACCCTCTTACAGCAAAACGGTTTGCAACCAAGGGGCAGAAACTCTTTTCACGCCTGGAGAGCCTTCCAATTCCTGTCATTGCCGCAGTTAACGGCTTTGCCCTTGGAGGCGGTACAGAGGTGGCTCTGGCGTGTGATTTTATCTACGCATCTGAAAAAGCTGTATTTGGCCTTCCAGAGATAACACTTGGGTTGATCCCGGGCTTTGGTGGAACTCAGCGGCTCACCCGCATTGTTGGCACTAATATGGCAAAAGAGCTTATCTTTACCGGTAAGACATTCCCGGCAGCTGATGCAGAGGCTTATGGAATTGTTAATAGAGTCTGTGCTCCTGACACTTTGATGGAAGAGGTTATGAAAACTGCCAGAGCCATTGCTGCCAAAGGATCTGTCTCATTACGGGCTGCCAAGGAGGCTATAGGATGTGGAAAGGATGTTGACCTTGAGACCGGATGCAGGTTTGAAGCTGATGCCTTTGGCCTGTGCGTGGCAAGCAGAGATGCAGCAGAAGGGACATCTGCCTTCCTTGAAAAGAGAAAAGCTGATTTTAAAGGTTCTCTTGATAACTAATTAACTAATGGCCAGGATAGGAGTAAAAATCAATGCCAATATATAATATGGATTTTGAAACCATGCCCAGAGAGGCTCTTGAATCCATACAGCTCAGCCGTCTTAAAACAACTCTGGAACGGGTATATGCAACTGTCCCATTTTACCGTGACAGTTTTAATAAGGCAGGTATTACCCCTTCAAAGATCCGAACACTCAAAGATCTGCAAAAGCTTCCGTTTACTGTAAAACAGGATCTACGGGATAATTACCCATATGGGATGTTTGCCGTTCCAATGGAGAATGTTGTACGCATTCATGCCTCTTCTGGTACCACAGGACTGCCTACAGTTGTTGGATACACAAAAAGAGATATCTCAACCTGGGCAGAACTCATGGCAAGAAGCCTTACCGCAGGAGGTGCAACCAGTAAGGATATTGTACACAATGCCTATGGATACGGCCTTTTTACAGGAGGTCTTGGGGTACATTATGGTGCAGAAAAGCTCGGGGCGTCTGTCATACCGGTCTCAGGGGGCAACACCAACAGGCAGATAATCATAATGAAGGACTTCAAACCAACAGTGCTCACAGGAACCCCTTCATACATTCTCCATCTTGCGGAGGTGGCTCAGGAGATGGGTGTCTCCTTTGAGGATCTCCACTTTAAATGCGGAATTTTTGGTGCAGAGCCTTGGTCAGAGGATATGAGAAGAGATCTGGAGTCAAAACTTCACCTCAAGGCTATTGATATTTACGGCTTGAGTGAGGTTATGGGGCCAGGTGTGGCTATTGAATGCCGTGAAGCTCAGAAGGGGCTGCACATCTTTGAAGACCACTTTATTGCAGAGGTCATTAACCCTGACACTGGGGAACCTCTTCCTTATGGTGAGACAGGAGAGCTTGTCTTTACCTCCATCACAAAAGAGGCTTTTCCCATTATCCGTTACAGAACAAGGGATATCACCTCTTTAAACCCCGAGCCCTGCATATGTGGCCGTACCCATGTCAGAATGAAAAAGGTGTCAGGCCGTACAGATGACATGCTCATTATCCGTGGAGTGAATGTCTTCCCATCTCAGATCGAAAGCATACTGATGAAGAGCGATAATATTCAGCCACATTACCAGCTTGTGGTTGACAGAGTTGACAACCTGGATACCCTTACTGTAATGGTTGAGGTGGGTCAGGAGTTCTTCTCTGATGAGATTAAAAACCTCCAGAACATGGAGCATAAACTCTCCAGTGATATCAAGGAGTATCTTGGTGTTTCAGCAAAAATAAAACTTGTTGAACCCAAAACAATCCAGAGAAGTGAAGGTAAGGCGGTAAGGGTCATTGATAAAAGAAAAATTTCATAGTCAACCACTATAATAAGGAGGTAAAAACCGATGAGAGTTGAGCAGATTTCAATTTTTCTTGAAAACAAAGCAGGACGACTTGCTGAGGTGACCGCCATTCTACGGGATGCCAACGTCAACATCAGGGCACTTTCCCTTGCAGATACAACAGATTTCGGGATACTTAGACTGATAGTCAATAATAATCAGGTTGCTGAAAAAGCCTTGAAGGATGAAGGGTTTACCGTGGGCAAAACCAATGTTCTGGCCATTGAGGTTGCCGATGTTCCAGGAGGGCTCAACAACGTGCTTGACCCCCTCACATCATCTGGCATCAATGTGGAGTACATGTATGCCTTTGCCAACCCCAAGAGTCAGAATGCCATAATGATATTCAGATTCCATGACCTGGATAAGGCTATCTCCATTCTGGACGATAATGGCATTAAAGTGATTAAAGGCGAAGATGTTTATAACCTGTAATTTCTCTACAGAGATAGTTCCCATGAGTGGCCACAGCCTTACGGGCATAATAACATAAGGATACAACGTAAGGTTAGAAGAGAGACAGACCATTCTGCTGGTATCCTCGCACAGAGTTCTCCCCCTAATGTTTCATATACCATAACTCCCCTCTCCAGCAGTGAGAGGGGAGTCCGCTCATTTAAAAGGCGCATTGTGAATATTTAAAGATTGATAACCCGGAATGTCACCTCAGGAGCAGCTATGTTTATCATTATCCAGGAAGCTAAAACATCAGAGGAAAAAGAGCGGATCTTTCAGTTTCGTTATAAAATATATTCTCAGGAACTTGATAAAAAAATATCAGGAATAGACCATGAGCGTAAGAGATTCACTGAGGCAGAGCTGGATGACGACTCCTGCATCCTGGCGGCAGTAGAGCAGAATACAGGCAAAATAGTTGGCACCATACGAACTGTTCTGGGCGCACAGAGAGCCTTTCCTGCCTCCCTGATTGACTATTTCCAGCTGCAGCCTCTGATTGATCAGATAGGCCTGCAACACCTCTCATACAGCGGTGCATTCATGATAGACCCTGCATATAGAGGGAAGACCGTGGCATCTCTGTTAATAGGCCATATATACATGGTTGGAATCAGCAGAGGGGTTCAGGTTGATATCTGCAAATGTGAACTTGCGTTGGTACATCTCTATTATCAGATCGGTTATCGTCCATATCTGAGACCAACAAGATTCTCCCACTACTCAGGCTTTCGCCAGCCCCTTGCCCTCACAGCCATGGATCGGAACTACCTCTGTAAAACCAGCAGCCCGTTTGCCCAGCTTTTAAGAGAGGGGGTTGATGATGACCATGGTTCTTCTGCCAGAACTCTTTCATCGCTCTATCCATGCTTTGAAAGCCCTGCAGTTCAACCTCAGAGTGCCCGTGCATTATGGGCAGGAATAGCCATCAAACCAACCTCAACAGATGAGGGGTTTCTGTTTGAAGATATGCAGGAGGCATCCATCACCAAGTTGCTGGAAAAATTTCCAAAGATAAGTGTAGCAAAAGGAGAGTATATCTATCTTAAGGATGAACGGGAACGGGGGATGGGACTTCTTCTTACAGGAGAACTCGGCGTTACCAGTGAGCGTGGCCATAATCCACATTTTCTGGCACTACTTCGACCACCGGATATATTCGGAGAGATGAGCCTCTTTCTGAATAAAGGGCGTAGCGCCAACCTTTTCGCACTGCAGGATTCAACAATTTTACTTCTTCCATACAACCTGCTTAAAAAGCTTGATGCTGATGAACCTGAAATCAGCAGGTTGCTGCGGAACAATCTGTGCAAAATTCTTGCAGGCAGACTCAATATGATGAACAACCATGTGGCCGGAATTCTATCTGCAAATGAAAAACCATTCAGAACCGGTATGAACTTTACTGGTATCAACTTTTCCTGTGGGGATTCAGCAGAAGAGAGACAGATAGCTGTTGAATCCTACTCTTTTGCATCACTGGGAGATCAGGGAAGAGAGCTGCAGAGGCTGGAGCATCAGGCCAGAATCAGCCAGCAGATTGAGGCTTCCTGGTTCCGAAAAATAGGCTTCCATGATGGAGCGACCTTCCTTGATGTTGGCAGCGGACCGGGTGTTACAAGTTTTCTGCTTGCAAAGACATTTCCAGAGAGCCGGGTAATCGGAATTGAACCAGAAGGTCTGCTCAGAAAGAGAGCTGAAAAACAGGCTCAGATTCTTGGTCATGCAGGACAATGTACTTTTATTGAGGGGAGTGGAGAGAAGATCTCTCTTCCAGACAACTCTATCAACTGCTCTTACTGTAGATTTCTGTTTCAGCATCTTCCTGATCCAGTAGCAGTACTAAGGGAACTCTTCAGAGTGGTATCGCCAGGCGGTATTGTTGCTGTTCTGGATGTGGATGATATGGGGGTCATAATGCATCCTGAACCTGAAGGGTTCGAGCCATTCCGTAAAAAAGTCAATCTGGCTCAATCCAGGCTGGGAGGAGACAGACAGGTCTCCAAAAAGATGCTCCACTACATGCTGGAAGCAGGATTCTCATCTCCAAGGATAGAGGTTATCCCGATCACTTCACAACTTATGCCGATCTGCGAACTGCTGGATATCGCATTCTCATTCAAAGCCCAGACCCTGAAACGGGTTGGGCTCTGGAGCAGTGAGGATGAGGTATTCCTGAGTGAGCTATCCCTATTAAAGGATGAACCAGGTGCATGGATCTATGTACCAGTCTTTCTGGCACATGCAACAGTACCCCATTGAGCCCTCAGGAGATAACCAACATGGCGGATCCCCGCCACAATTGAAGAGATGAAAGTCTCATCATTACAATCCTTTGAGAAGATTTTCATATAACAGCCATGCCCTGACAGGAACAACGAAGCATGAAAGTGTAGAGACGCAAGATCTTGCGTCTCTACGGGGCACCCACCTCTGTCTCTCCTTAGACTTTCATATAAAACACCTGAAAGAGACCATATGGTCAAGGTGAACTCCCAGAGTACTCAGTTTGCTAAAGACCAGAAAGAGCCCCTGATCAGCTTTCCAGTCGTAATTAATAACATCGTTGACTGTAAGTTTTTCACTCAGAGCAACCTCTGAAGAGCCACTTCTGCCTCCTGGAGCTGATAAAACAAGATCACACTGGCGGAATCGGATCGCTTGATTATTGTTAGATGCCAACCCGACCTCAAAATAGCTCAGGCTATCAAGAAAGAGGACAAAATTTCCATCTGCAAGATGGAGATCAAGTATGCCTTTTTCAACATTAATCTGCATATCTCTTATGTCAGAAAAAGAGTACTCTTCTCCTGATGCGCTGACCACCTTAACATTTTTAAATTTCCTATCATCCATCTACTTACCTTGCCTCTTTTTTTTCAGATGTGAACATTGTACCATTTCAGGTAATCAATATTGACAAGCGCACTCTCCTGCTGCCCTTTCACCACAAGAATTCTGTTGACGGCCTGGAGTTCAACAGCCTGAAAATGGTCAACATTAACCCTTTTCTCCTCACCCATTCCAACTCTGAGAGCAATATCGCAGATCTCTTTTACAGGCTTCTCAACCTCTGTGCCAGTGTGTTGAATCAGACATACGAATCTGTCCCAGTGCCATCCAGAAACCACAGAGGGTGTATTAACAGTGATCAGCAGTCTATCCCGGTCAAAGTTGATATTACAACCGGTATCAAACAGAGTTTCACTGCCATCACAATCCACAACTATCACTTTCTGTTCCATCTCTCTCTCCGATCTTATTCTATCCACAGCTAAACCATTATATATTTAAAGAACAGTTCCCTGATTCCGCCACCGTTTATCAACAAACCATCTCCTGTCAGGTATCTCTCTGGCTGCCAGTCTGGCAAGCCGCTTCTGTTTGTAGCTGAAGTGTTTGATCATCTTCATTTTGGTATAGCATAGTTTGCACTGCCTCTCCTTGCAGTCCATCTTACAATTTATAAGTGTATCAAAGAAGAGATCATCAAAGAGGCGGGATGGAACCTGCCCAACGTCACGTGCCAAATACATCTGATACCCAGCCCCGATGAAATCAACTACGTTATAGGAGGTATTGTGCAGATAGGCATCAATCAACGTTGAAAGGGTAAAGGAGATTGAACTGCGGCAGCGTGGCAGTTTAACCACTGTCATGTAAGGCATAAGCTTCTTAAAATAGTTGACAGTTACCCAGTTGGCTTTAAAAAAATATCTTGGGTCAGAAGCGATCTTCAGTCTGGTACAAAAAGAGTTCTCCTGAGTCAGGCTCCTGGCAAGATACCAACGGTGGCCGTATTTACTGATCTCGTCCGGGCACTGGTTCAGACACCCTTCAAAGGCAATCACCTTCTGCGCATATCCAGCCTCGGCATTTGCCTTAAGCTGCTCTGGATTACGAATTATATTTACAGAAGGGTTGTGGAGCACAACCCCCTCCCTACGCTCCTCTTCGAGCTGTTCAACACTCATCCTATTTGAGAGACACGATCCTTGAATTTCAAGATCAGGAAGCCTATCCTTCAACCTCTTGATCAACTCAAGGTCTGCCACAACAACAGAGCGGATTCCCCTTGGGTAGAACTCTTTTGCCACATTTTCAACAACAACTTTATAGTTATCATGCAGCAGATAGTTGAGAAGAAGGGTCAGTTTGAATTTACTATTTTTACTGTTCCATTCAATCATATCCATAGTCAGAACACGTGCCTGTTCCATGGAGAGCTGTGAATTCACTGGCCGACCGCTTGCACATATCTGGGGGTTATAGTGGGGAAAATGCAGATCATATATATAAGAGCGGTAACTTGTCAGCTCTGTCAGATTTTTCTTTATAACATCTGAATGATTTTTCTGTGCGATGTTCTGAGGGGAGAAACCAATAGTCACTTTCAGCTCTTCCATGTTACACCTTTCATCTTAAATATTGCAGATCACCAATAGTCGTTTTGCAATTTACTGTTGATATACTATTAATTTTTCATACATCTATCATCAAAATCAACTTATTTAAAGCGTTACCAGATAAAAAAATGGGACAAAGAGTAGTGGAGAGAAAATGAGCTGCATTGCAACAGATTGGATAAAAGGCGTGGGATATATTGCTTGACCTTTATTTATTTTTAGTTGTACATTCCAAAAATTCCAAAAACATGGAACCTGACTTGATCTTAATTTTCATACACAACATTGCCTCTGGAGGAGAAAATGAAAAAACTACGCGCACTGATTATTACACTTATCCTTTTTCTGATGACTGTATCTCATGGCTATTCAATGGAGTTTAAAAACATTGTCATGTTTGGCGACAGCTTAAGTGATAATGGCAACTTCTTTGCGGTTCATGGCTCATATCCCCCTGCCCCATACTATGAGGGTAGATTTTCTGATGGACCTGTATGGATTGAGTTCCTTGCTGAAGAGCTTGGCTTTACTGGCCAGGTATTGAACTATGCTCACGGTGGTGCAATGACAGGAAACTCAAATGTCAGTGACGATTCAGAAAATTCAAAAGAGTTTCCTGGGTTTCTGGATGAGGTTGCAGCATATCTGTCGGTAGCTGCCACCTCAATAAATTATCCTGGTGCATTTGCCATGCCAGAAGATACCCTTTTCACCATCTGGATCGGAGCCAACGATCTATGGGAAGTGACTGATACGGCAGATGCAATGGCAAAAATCAATCAGGCTGGTTCAAACGTGGAAGATGCTCTCTCTCAGCTGATTGCTGCAGGAGCCTCAAAGTTTATTATTATTACACTTCCTGATCTTGGGAAAACACCAAAATTCAACAAAGATGCAACTGCCTCCGCTCAGGCAACTCAGCTTGCATCACTATATAATCAGGTAGTTGAACAGGTTGTTTCAGGAATTCAGACAGCTTACCCAGACATTACTATTGAGCTTATTAACGCATCCTCTATTCTTTCAGATTATGTTGATAACGCTGAAACATTGGGATTCACAAATACGACAGATGCAAAATTGAACTTATCTGATCTGACTGTGGCTGAAGGAACCTATATGTTCTGGGATGGCGTTCACCCAACAACATTCACCCATAAGTTGATTGCAAAAGATATAGCAGAGTCCATAGATTGTGAAAATTGTACAGGTAATATGATGCCATACTTTGAAAGCGACCTTACGCTTAAAGTTCCTTCGGCTAAACTTGGCGATAACAGCTATGGATTCACGCTTGTGCCCTATAACAATACAGCTGAATCTGGCATTTTCTGGTCTCTGGATATAAACAGTGTTGAAGTAAAATAGCTGTAAGGAGTAAATATGCCCCGGAAATTGATACTCCGGGGGGTTTTATCTTCTTATGTTCTGATAAAGGGATGGTTTTTTATGCAACTTTTGAAAATCATACTGTTTCTAACAGTCTCACTTATGCTTTCAGGCTGTGTTTTAACCAAACTTGTAACTGTTCCCATGCGTGTCGGAGGTGCAGTAGTATCAATCATTCCGGCAGCTGGAAATACCATGCATGACGCAGTTGATGAATCAGCAGATATCATTGATGACATTCCATTTTGAAAAAGAGTGGAGGGAAAAGAGTTTAAAATCATATCTGCAAAAACGGTCTCTCTTTGCATAATCTCTGGGATCGCTGTAGCCCAACTGATCTCCTGCCTTGATCTGTTCCAATCCAACAGTCAGCTTGCCAAGACAATTCACGCCTTGAACCAGGCTGGTTACAGAGTGGTTCCTGCTGGTGAGGCGCTGACCTCACTTGGAGAAAAACTGTCTGCCTTTGCAGGTGCTCTTTTTTTATCTTTGACCGCAGGTACAGCCGTTGCAACAGCAGCAACCACTCTTCTGATTATCTTAAGCTGCTCTTTATGGAGACAAAATAGGCTGAATCTTCAAAAATCTATCGCCATGAGATCTGCTCTTATATCTCTCTCCTTCTGGAGCACCATCAGCATCCTGACCATAGTTGCTGGAGAGAGTTCTTTTACTGCTGCATATACCTTTTTTATCCCTATGGCTATAGCGGCTCTATTTTTTCTATTATCTTCAATAACAGAAAAAAAGAGAGCAGAACAAAATAAAAATTTGGAACTGACACAAAGTGCAATAGATATTCAGAGTGCAATAGATATTCAGAGTGCAATAGATATTCAGAGTGCAATAGATATTCAGAGTGCAATAGATATTCAGAGTGCAATAGATATTCAGAGTGCAATAGATATTCAGAGTGAAATAGATATTCAGATCAAGCTGAAGATATCTTTGATATTTATCATCAGCCTCTCCATTGCTGCTTCATTCTATTTTTCAAGGTGTGACAGATCTCTTTTCTTAAGGGCACGGGATTATTTTCTTCTATCCAGCAGACCAGGAGAGATGTTGAATGATTTCTATTACAGATATACTCTCTATGCAGCAGAAGCAATTAAGCCACATGCACAAAAAGAGATCAACCTATCTTCAGCTTCTCACAAAATCAACCCCTATTCAGAAGAGGATAACCACAGGATTATTAGGCTGTTATGCCTTGCCGGTTTGACAGTGGTTCTACCCATCCTCTCATATCTCTACTCTTTTTTATCAATTTTCTATATTATCCGTCTCTGTACTATCCTCCTTATCCGTCTCTGTTCTCTACGCATATGCAGTATATCTCTCTCCTCTCTCAACTTTAAAATGGTTCAGAATGGTGGGGTGGTTCTGGTCTCTGGAATTATTTCAGGTATCATAATAACTGGGTTATCAGTAGCGTTTCTGTACCATCTTTATCCTCTATCTCTGTATGATGATAAGGCAACGCATAATATTTACAGAGGCTCAGATATGAGGATCAAAGAGATACTCTACCATTCAGATTACAGAATACGGGTTGAAGGGTTAAGAGAGATCTGTGCGCAGAGCAGCACTTCTGGAGAGAACCATAGAAACTATGGAGAGAGCAAAACAATGCATGGAGAGGGAAGCAGAAGGGTTCAAATAGAAAAAAAGACTATCTGGAACTATCCTGAAGTTATCACAAGGACAATGCGTTATGGAGAGATTGCGGAGAGATACTGGCTTGCCAATGCATTTGCTGCTGCAAAAGAGCACTCTGCCCTGCCCTACCTTGAAAAACTGATTGATGATCCATCTATAAATGTCCAATGCGCTGCTATTGCAGCAGTTGCAACTATTGGCATGGAGCTTCAACCTGACATGGTGAACTCAGGTTCAGAGAGAGAGACTCTTCAATCTGATCTCAATTCTGTTTTAAATATGCCTCAAATTCTGAGGAGAAAAATCATTGACCTTCTGGAAAGAAAGATAGTTAAGAGTTCTGAGTGGTACGTGCAGAAGAGTGCATATGATGGTCTGGAAAAGATCAGAAAGATCTGAGATAAAAATTTAAAATGGGTAAGAATATTCCTGACAAAACTGATAAAACTTTCCAGATTCATCTTCTTATGGCAGCCACTGTCACTGTCTCTGCCTGTGAAGCATGTGGAGGGGTAATTTTAAAAAACTTGCTCTCCTCAATGGAGAGTATTCTTATTATCAGAACTCTTGAACTCATATTGATGGTAACTTTATTAAGATATACAGAAGGTGGATTCCAACACTTAGGTATCGGATACAGAGGCAGATCTAAAACAGCTCTGTATAATGGGATCAGGAGAGGTCTTATCTGGTCACTGATTTTTGCAGCTTCCGCACTGACTGGATCTATCATGATTTTATCTCTCACTGGAGTAAATCCACTTCTTTTTCTGAAGTCACCACTTCCTGAGAGTTCATCTGATCTTGCGGTATTTCTGCTTACTGGCGCCATTATAAGCCCGATTGCAGAAGAGTTTTTCTTCAGAGGATTTATCCACTCCTATTTTCAAAGATATGGAGCGTGGGTGGCTATTGTGACCAGCTCCCTTCTGTTTGCAGTGTGCCATATGGCTGAAAGCAGTTCTATTCCAGTGGTTCCATTGACTGGAGGGGTCGTATTTGCCATGTCGTATGAATATTCAAAAAGTCTTGCTGCACCGATCATAATCCATATCTTGGGCAATAGCGCTATCTTCACAATCAGCTCTCTACTCCATTGAGTATCTTGATCCCAGCAGGGTTGATCTTTAAAAATATTGGCGATCCAACCTCTGGAATAGGAGTATGACCCTGAATGTCAAAAAAAAGAGTCTGCTCTGACTCTGCTCCTCTGAAGATATTCTGCATAGATGTTTTAATGGATATCCTGCGGATGGCTCCCTGAAAAGAGCTATCCATGACAATACCTGTAATAATATCTGAGAATCCATCTGAGAACTCCTCCACATGAGAAAGAGATAACCCATCTTCAGAAACAGGAGTTGCTGCGTCTGGCATGATGAGGATCATTCCACCCTTCTCTCCAATCTTCTTCCCATCTATGATATTCTGGAACCCCAAGAAATCAGCAACCGTCCTGTTAGCAGGATTATGGTACAGGTTCTCAGGAGAGTCGATCTGCTCCACCTTTCCACTGTTCATGACACATACAAGGTCTGAGGCTGCAAAAGCTTCACTCTGATCATGAGTTACCCAGATGGTTGTGAGTCTGCTTTTTCTCAATATTGTGCATAAATCTGAAAGAAGCCTCTCACGCAACCTTCTGTCCAGAGCCCCCAGAGGTTCATCCAGCATGATCAAATCAGGAGATGGTGCAAGAGTCCGTGCAAGGGCGACCCGTTGGCGTTCTCCTCCTGAGAGTTCACAGATATCTCTTGTTGCCTGCCTCTCAAGGTTGACAAGCTCAAGCATCTCACTGACTCTTGATGAGATCTCTTTTCTGGCCACCCTTTTCATCTCAAGACCAAAAGAGATATTCTCAGAAACATTCCGGTGGGGAAAGAGCGCAAAGTCCTGAAACATCATCCCAAAATTTCTCAGGTGAGGGGCAACTCCTCTCATCTCTTTTCCACGAAACAGTATCTCTCCTGAATATGGTTTTTCAAGCCCTGCAATAATACGCAACAGTGTTGTTTTGCCACATCCAGAAGGGCCAAGAAGCGAAAGGGATCTACCCCGGTTTAAAGAGATATTAATATCTTGTAATATCTCCTCTGAATCTTCTCTGAAAAAGAGCTCTTTTACTACAAGTTCCTGTATCAAAAGAGTATTTTTCATTAAAACCCTTCATGGCCAAAGCGTCTTATATTTTCTATGAAAATAAACCCTGCTGCTGTAACTAACAGCAGTATGGATGACATGGCCATTGCCTGGCCATGGTTCATGGCCCCTGGCTGCCCCAGAAATCTATATATGGTTACAGGCACGGTTGTAAACTCAGGCCGTGCAGCAAATAGCGTGGCCCCAAACTCTCCAAGACTGATCGTAAAAGCAAACAGAGCCCCAACTGAGAGTGCCCTTGCAATAATGGGCAGCTCAATGTGAAGCCACACTCTGAAAGGAGATGCACCCATTATGGAGGCAGCCTCTTTTAAGCTGGATGGAATAGTTCTAAGAGCAGGCAGAAGAGCCCTCATCACAAAAGGGAACGCAACCAGTGTATGAACTACCGGAATTAGCAGCTCAGATCTTCTCAGATTCAGAGGCGACTTATCCAGTGTGATGATAATACCGAATCCAAGGGTGACAGCTGAGGTGGAAAGAGGAAGCATGAAAAGAGGTTCAAGCAGTTTGCCCAATAAGCTGTGAGGCTTACGATCAGCCTGCTCTCTTATCAGATAGGATGCAGCTCCTCCGATAACAAGTGCCATGGCAAGTGTTGAAAGAGCAAATGTGAGAGAGTTTGATATGGCATCACCAGGCTGGATATAAAAGATTGACCCAGAAGAGTTTAAAAAGAGTTCCCTGTAAAATATCAAGGAGATGGATCCGTTATAATATAGAGAGCTGATAAGTAATGCTGCAACAGGCAGAACACAGAGCAACAGGATAAGGGTAACGCAGATAACCACAGCACTTCTTGCCTGCCATGAGAGCGCTCTTCTTAATGAAATTTTTTCTGATTCAGGCATCAATCTGGCTCTCTTTTTCTGGAGTAGTGTGTAAACCCACATCATTCCAAATGTGAAGAGAATCTGTAGCAAAGAGAGGCAGGAGGCTACAGGGAGATTGAACAGATGGGCAGCCTGTCTGTATATCTCTACCTCAATAGTTGAAAAAGATGGCCCGCCAAGGATCAGTATTACACCAAAGCTTGAGAAACAGAAGATAAAAACCAGCATGGATGATGCAAGAATTGCAGGTCTCAGCAGAGGCAGAGTCACTTTGAACAATATCTGAACTCCATTGGCACCAAGCATAGAGGCTGCCTCTCTCATCTCTTTTCCCATTGATGACCAGAAGGCAGAGGTGATTCTGAGCACCACGGAGAAGTTATAGAAAATATGGGCAAGAAGTATCATGGATATGGATTGTTCAGGTTGAATAGAGCTGACCAGCCAACTGAGAAATAGAGCTGCAATATTGTCTCCTCCCACCACAATGTCAGTTAGCCAACTGCTGGCTGCCACATCACTGATTGTGGAGGCAAGAACCTGGAATGCAGAAGCCACAACAATGGTTGGAAGGACAAAGGGGAGTGTGGCTAAAGTCATGATCACCTTTTTACCTCTGAAATCAAAGGTTCCCATCACCCAGGCGCAGGGCAGTGCCACCATAAGAGTCAGAATGGTTGATAGAGATGCCTGCCACAAGGTAAACCAGATGATCCCTGCCATGCGTGAAGATTTAAATATCTTCAGAAAACTTAGATAGGAAGATGCACTCTGGTCAGAAAAACTTCTGATAAAGATACCCGCAAGCGGGTAAAAATAGAAAAGAGCAAGAAACAGAAGAGGAGTAATCGCCAACATGGCTGGCAGAGGACGAAAAGAGCCATGAAGAGTTCTTGCAGTTGGCACAGCCTCCTCCTGCTCCTGTGCTGAAAAAAGGGCAGCATGGGATTCCAAACGAACTCTATTATCACCTCCTGACAGCTCCTCTTCTTTAAAGAGCTGATCAGCTCTTGACAGGTTATCTCGCCTGAAGATCACAATATCAGCTCTGTCCACTTTTCAATCCAGATATCTCTTTTTTGAGATATCTCGTCATATGGCAACATGGCAGGATTAGTGGTAATGGTCGCATGTCTCTTAAACACCTCAGGAAGTGTGGCATGTCGGTTTGCCGGAAATACAAACATCTGAAGAGGTATATCCTCCTGAAAAGTTCTGGAGAGGAAAAAATCGATCAGCTTCTGTGCCAGATCAAGATTGGCAGCTCCTCTGAAAATTCCTGCAAATTCAATCTGCCTGAATGCAGAGCCATTTTCTGTGACAACACCAGTTGGAGCCTCTCTGTTATCATCTTTTTTATCTTTGGCAAAATGGACTTCAGCAGCAGGGCTTGAAGCATAACTGACAACAATTGGACGATCACCGTCAGATGCTGCAGAAAATTTACCCCAGTATGCATCTTGCCATCCATTTGTTATAAAGATATCATTACTCTTCAATTTTTTCCAGAATTCAAAGGCACCCGATTCACCAAAATGGCTGATGGTTGTGAGCAGAAAAGCAAGCCCTGGAGAGGATGTGGCAGGATTTTGAATAACGAGCAGACCTTTGTATCGGGGATTAATAAGATCTTCAAGCATGGAAGGCGGGGATATCTGGTGATCTTTAAACCATCTCTTATCATAGTTAAGGCATACATCCCCAAAATCAACTGGCAGCAGTCTGTTCTCTGAATCCAGTTTCAAGGTATCATCAATCTCTTTGAGCATTGCAGATGGATATGAAATAAATATATCTGCCTTGATGGCTCTGCTCAGAAAAGTGTTGTCAACTCCATAAAAGAGATCTGCAAGTGGGTTATTTTTTGAGAGAATTGCCTTGTTCATTGCCTCTCCTGCATCACCAGCTTTTAGAAATATGATCTTTGCACTGTTTTGCTGTTCAAATATCTCAACCACCTGCTTACTGACACTGAAGCTGTCATGGGTCATCACTGTTATCTCTCTTACAGCAGACCTTTCAGTATCAATATCCTTGGATGCAATCACCATCTTCTGTTTATCCATCTTAAGATCCTGGCAGATTGCAGATGAGATCATTAAGAAAGTTAAAAGATAAACAGCCAGCAGCAACAGATAACCTGCTCTTTTCATAGGACAGACTCCTCTAAAGAAAAAGTTTCTCTTTATAAACAAAAAACCACCCTCTGATCCAAGTAAACACAACAGGTAGAGGGCGGTTTCATCTTTTTCAGCAATCCCTACAGCGGCATTATCCGTATCAGGTTAAGCGGTCGGGATAAAATCCCCTCTCAGCAAACAGCTTGGCTCCCGCAATCAGTCTTTGAGACTCAGACTCTAATATTTTTTCATACTTCTGATATTCTTATATTATAGATTTGAGTGTGGTAGAGTAGTTTCTACAGAACAGTTGATAGTAACATGTTCTCTATGCAATTACGCTTTGACTGAATTGCTGATATTAATAATCTGGTTTATATAGATATGTCAAGAGATATGAAAAGAACTCAAACTGTCTGAAAGAGGCCAACATAAATTGCGTCATTAAAAGCATTATGCTCTATTGTGGTATTGATATAAAGATTTCAAAATGAGAATTTTCATACCACATATTCAACCTTGACTTGTCAAAATAATTTCAATAAGATTCAACCATGAATCAATTACAGACAGATATCTGGAACAGGTGTAGTGAAATTTCTTATAATGGCTGGTCGGAAAATAGTGATACCGATTCAGATAAGAGAAGAACAAAATTTCAAAAGCCAATATAAGAGATTATTTTTTAACAGTGAACGGCTGAGAAAGGAGTAACTACCATGTATGAAATCATAGCAAACCCGGAAGACTATAAGCTTGATGATCTGATCAAAGGAACTGGCAATGCACAAATTGAATTTTCAGATGAAGAGAGAAAAAAATGGGCAACTGAGGTGAATGAGTTCAGTAAGAAACTGATCAATTTTTCAGAAAAAGCGCAGGAACTCTCCAAAATACTCTCTGGCAGTGAAAAAATCACCGCCACACCTGCATCATTAAAGACCCTTAAGATTCAGCTTTTTTCAATAAATGACTCTCTAAACAGTGCCTTAGAGCTTGCAAAGCAGCTGGAGACTGATATTGTCCCAAAATAAAAAACAAGAAAGCCCGACTCAAGAGTAGAATATCTATTCATGAATCGGGCTTTTCTTTATATTGTAGATAATCCGGCAGCGTCCTACTCTCCCACACAGACTCCCGTGCAGTACCATCGGCGCTAAAGAGCTTAACTTCCGTGTTCGGGAT
>Ga0209800_10002098_pt1 | contig 18407 bp, 7 predicted proteins | sample Higcelweek8metaG_FD_187174 | JGI IMG/M metagenome (GOLD analysis project Ga0209800, IMG submission 187174) | Freshwater pond sediment microbial communities from the University of Edinburgh, under environmental carbon perturbations - High... | ecosystem: Environmental > Aquatic > Freshwater >...
GCCATTTTTCGGAGCCAGACTGTGGCCAAGTGTCAAAGTTGAACAAAGCACCCATTTTATCCAGTTCCTTATACGGTTTGGTCATAGGTCCAAACGACGACCAGATGGAGATGATTATATGGGCATTCAGGTTGTGTACATCATCGACCATCTTTTTAGGGTCATAAAATTCCGGGTTAAGGAATTCCATGGCGTTCCATAGGTAGTTGTTCCCCCAATATTGCCAGTCCTGAATAATTCCATCGAGCGGCACACCCAGTTCGCGGTATTTTTTAACTACGTCAACCAATTCGTTCTGGCTTTTGTAACGCTCTTTGCTTTGCCAGAAACCGTAAGTCCACATTGGGAACATAGGAGCTTGACCAGTGAGGTCGCGCATACGGGCAACCACGCCATCGGCATTGCCACCGTACATGAAATAATAGTCGATACCATCGCCAACTTCAGAACTGAACGATGTTTCAGTTGGGTTGTCTTTAAACGTGGTTGGTGAGTAGTTGTCCCAGAAAAGCCCGTAGCCTTTCACCGATTGGAAGAAGGTGATAAAGTCCCATGTGTTGTTTTGCACCATTTCAATTTCTTGGTTACGCTGCGACATTTTGCCGTTTTGAAGGATTCCAAGTCCATAGATGGTTTCATCTTTATCGAGAATATATGACTGGCTCACGCTATACGTTTTCACCCCGGCATCGTTAAAATCGGTAAATGTGGCACCAGCTTCTTTTTCGGTTAAAAGCGGTTCACCCTTGGTGTTTATGAAAGTTACATTGCCGTTTCTCAGGTTCAAAGCCACATCCAGGTTTTTGCTTTTCAACAAAAGTTCATCACCTGTTTGCTTAATAGAAAAAGAAGTTGCTTCGGGCGATTTAACCACCGACAAGCTCTCTTTTATAAAGGTTTTCGCTTCGGGCGATTTCACAACCCGAACAATGGATGACCCATAGAACTGAATTTCTACGTTAATGGTATTGACTTTGGCTTTTACACCCAATTCGGTTTTATGATACGATTGTGCATTGCTGCTCAAATAGATAACAAAGACTAAGAGCAATAATATGGATACACGTTTCATTCTTTAAATTTTAAAAGGAATTTAATTATTCAGTTTCAGCTATTTTATATCCCAATATGGAAAGCATTTGTGCAGCATACCGTTTGCCCAGTATGCGGTAACCTTCGGCTGTAAAATGCAAATGGTCGGGTTTGCCGGGACAACCTTCTGAAGGAATAATATACGAGTTCGGAATTGTTTGTGGCAACGTTGCTATGATCTTGTTCATGCTTGCACAAGCTCCACCCTGATCGGTATTGACCAGCTCACCTGCGAGTAAAGGAACATTCTCAGGTTTAAGATTCAAGTCCTCCATTAAGTTGTCGTAAACCACTTTGACTTTTTTTGTCCAAAGGGTATCGTTTGTGTTCGATTCGCCTTGATGTAAAAGGATTCCTTTTATTACACCATCTTTTTGAGCTAATTTGGCCATCTCGACCAAACGGCCATAAGGGTTTCCATCGTATTCTTTCACCATTCCCTTCATCCAATCCGGAGCGGTTTCCATGTACGTTTGATAATTGTCTTTGTCGAAAAGTTCTATTTTACAACCACCAATCGACACATTAATTACCCCAACTTTCACTTCTTCAGGAAGGTTAGCCACCAACATACGTCCGAAGTAGTCGGCAGGAGTAAGCCCTGTACGGCAACGGCACAAGGGAGGCACTGCGGTGTACCAATTCCCTTTGGTCCGGTTAAGATTAGGACAATCAATTGTTTCCATTATCTGAAAACGTAGATCAACCGAAACTGAATCCTGTGCTTCGATCCGGGCATTGCCCTCCATGTTCGATTGACCAAAACAGAGATAAATGTAGAAGTTTTGGTCTTGCGAAAAACAGTTTAGGCCTAATAAAAGTAAACCTGTAAACACCACTATTTTTGTTCTCATATTGATCATTTTTATTTGAACAGCAATTTAGCAAAATTGTACAGATTGTTTCGCCAAACCGGCCAGGTATGTCCACCGGGATATTCGCTGTAGCTGTATTTGACTTTCATTTCGTCGAATTTTGCCATCATGGTTTGGCAATTTTGCCAGGCAATGTCCTCTTTTCCGCCCATGGCAATCCAAAACTGTTTTAAGTTTTTATTGATGGCTACGGAATTTTGCTTCATGAAATCGTATTGCGGATCGGAAAGTGTTGGGTTATTGCCCCACCAGCCGGAACTGAAAACACCTAAATAGGCAAACATTTGGGTATTGCGAACCCCGGCATGAAGCGTTTGCAAACCCCCCATCGACAAACCAGCCAAAGCGCGTGAATTCGCATCGGTTTTTACCCGGAAGTTGCTCTCTATAAAAGGGATCACACACTGCTTCAATTCGTTTTCGAAGGTTGTTAAAGATTCCATTCCAAAACCTTTAGCTGGCATATTGCCATCGACCATCACCACAATCATCGGAACGGCTTTCTTTTCGGCAATCAGGTTGTCGAGGATCAAATCGGTTTTTCCCTGAGTTGCCCAACCACGTTGATCTTCGCCACCTCCATGCAATATGTAAAGCACCGGGTATTTCGCGTCGATGTTCTGATCGTATCCGGGAGGCGTGTAGAGGTAAATATTCCGCCAGCCATTGGTCACTTTCGAGTAATAATTCTTGATGCGAATATCACCATGAGGCACATCCTTTAAGGCATAGTAATCGTCTCCGGCAAAGGGCACTTCAATGCCGCTGGCCATGCGCCCCATACCGTAGAAGGTTTCGCTTGCAGGGTCGCAAACTGCCATTCCATCAATGATGAGCGAATAATAGTGAAACCCTTCGGTGAGCGAGTCGGTGGTAACTTCCCAAAAGCCTTCGCTGTTTTTCACCATGTCGTACTTTTTGCCCAAGTCGAGCTGAAGTTTTTGTACTTCGGGCGCTTTTATCTTGAAGATTACCCTGCTATCGGATGTAATCTGCGGGTATTTTGCCCCACGGATATTCGAAGCCGCAGGTTGTGCATTATTCTGTGCGATGGACAATGTGGCCATTGCACAGAACAAAAAAAGCAGGTTTACTTTTTTCATTGTAGTTTATGTTCTAATTCTTTTTGTAGTTATTGGCCAAATCAATCAGCACCTGAACAACCGATTTTGGCTGGTTCTTCCTGTCGAACAACAGTGGGTAATCGGTTCTTCCCCACACAGGGAATCCGTTCTTCCACGAGTTGGCATCGTTAACGCCCCAAAGGGTTACACGGGTAAATGCATCATCGTATTTCAAAAACAATTTAAAGAAATCGGAATAACGTTGATCTAATGCCACACGTGCCGAATCGGGTAAAACCTGAGTATACGGGTTAAGTTTTTCCTTATATTCGATTTTGGTGGCAATATCGGCACCCCGGTTCCATTCGGGCGTAGGCAGTACGCTGATATCCATTTCGGTAACCATCACCTTAACACCCAATGCCGAGTATATTTGAATGGCTTTTTCATAATCTTCCAACGAAGGGTAATCGAGCCCAACATGGCACTGCATCCCAATGGCATCGATCCTTACACCTTGATCTAAAAGTCTTTTAACCATGGCAGCAATTCCATCGCGTTTGGTAGGAATGGCTTCCGAATAGTCGTTGTAATAGAGTTCGCAATCGGGATCTGCCTCGTGGGCATACTGGAAAGCGTATTTAATAAAGTCTTCACCCAAAATCTGGTAGAATTTGCTTTTACGAAACGAGCCGTCGTCTTCAATGGCTTCGTTCACAACATCCCAACCTTTTACTTTGCCTTTGTAACGGCCAACCACCGTATAAATGTGCTCTTTCATGCGCTCTTTCAATACCTCGGGGGCAACCTGATTTCCTAAGCTATCGGTGAAAAACCAGCGTGGGGCTTGCGAATGCCAAACGAGGCAATGCCCGGTGATGTGCATGTTGTTTTTCACACCAAATTCAACAAACTTATCGGCAAGGGTAAAGTCGAACTCGCCTTCTTTGGGCTGCATTGGGCCACTTTTCATACAGTTTTCGGCAACAATGGCGTTGAAGTTTTCTTTGATAACCCGAACCGACACTGTGTCATCTTCTTTTATTTGAGGAGCATTCATGGCTGTTCCAATGTAAAATTTACCAGTATATGCATCTTTTAATGTAGCTTTTTCCACAGGGAACTTAACTGGTTTGAATAGTAATTGGGCGTATTGATAGAGGCTCTCTTTCCACACGTTGAAATCGTGAAACCCACCTGGGATCACATAATAGAAGTGGGGTATCTTATTTGCTTTTGCATACTCGTGCGTACGCTGGCTGAAGTTGAGCAGTCCGTCTTTATCGCCGCATGAGATAAAAAGTAATTTGAGTTGTTCTTTCGATTTTACCGGATCGGGAAAAAGTTCTTCCGGTTTTTTTGTATTGGGTGCCGATGAAAAGCCGCCAACCCAGGCAAATTGGTCGAGGTTACCCAAACCAAAGTTGAGCGACTGCCCTCCCCCCATCGAAAGGCCGGCAATGGCGCGATGCTCACGATCTTTGAGAACAGAATATTTCTTTTCGACATACGGAATTAGGTCATTTAGTAAATCCTTTTCAAAAGTAGCAAAAGCCTCTACCTTTTCCTTGTCGAAAATATTCCCGGTGGCACGGTCGTCTTTCATGGCACGTCCATTGGGCAACACCACAATCATGGGTTGCAGTTTTCCTTCTGCATAAAGGTTGTCGAGTATAACTTGCGGCTGACCACCTTTGTACCACTCTTTTTCGTCGCCACCAATACCGTGCAACAAATACAAAACCGGGTACTTTGTTTTTTCAGAATAGCCCGGTGGCGTGTATATCAATGCTCTCCGATTGACACCAACTATTTTTGAGTTGTAAGTCACAGAGTCGATTTTTCCTTTTGAAATGTCTTCACGAACAATATCAAAACCATGTGGAGCCATTTTAATATTGCTCTGAGAATAACCAATCTGGCAAAAGATCAGTATAGCAAAAATCGAATACAATAGCTGTTTCATACGAATTTAGATTAATTACATAATGTAAATGTAGAGAATGGCATTTGACCGGGTTTTAAAAATTAGATATACGATTTCTAAATTTGGATAAATCATTCGAAAAAGTCAATCGCAATTTAAAACCTAGCGCATTAGAAATTCAGCTTCAAATATAAAAGCCACCTATTCAATTAACTCGGTAGGAGATTTTCCAAAATGCTTCTTGAACACCGTGCTGAAATAGCCAACACTTGCAAAACCTGACATTTCACTCACTTCGGTTACCGAATACTTTTTTGTTTGCAATAATTCCAACGCATGATCGAGTCGTATTGTTTTAATAAAGTCGGTAGGGGATTGATTGGTGAGCGATTTGATTTTTTTATAGAGCAACGAAGAGCTTACATTCATAGCCGAAGCAAATTCATCTTTGTCGAATTCGGAATTTGAGATATTCTCTCTAGCCACCTCCAACATTTTTTTAACAAATTTATCGTTCAACTCGTTTGCCAGAATTGGTTCGAGGTCGTTCTTTTTGAACAATCTCAACGCTTTCTCTCTCACTACCTCCCTGTTTCTTATGATCGATTTAATACGTTGCACTAGTAGTGTCATATCGAAAGGCTTGGTCAGATAGTCATCAGCTCCTAATCCCAACCCTTGTAACTGTTCCGCTTTCTCAGACAGGGCGGTTAACAGGATTACCGGAATATGTGAAGTTTCGTAAGTCGATTTTAATGCATGGCACAATTCAAACCCATCCATGTTTGGCATCATAACATCTGAAATAACCATGTCTGGCAGTTGCTTCCGAACGATTGACCATGCTTTAACTCCATCTTCAGCGCCAATAACGTCAAAGTCGGAAGATAGTGTTTTGCACATAAAAGTTCTGAGATCGTCGTTATCTTCAACGATAAGTATCTTGGTTTCTTTTTCAGCTTTCTCTTCGTTCAAAACTGTCGGCATATTACCACCAAACATGTATGTAGATGCCTGTTCACTGTTAATAGCCGAAAGAGGGGCTTTCAATTCAACCGGCACTTCTTTGCGCGGTATAACCACCCTAAATGTTGAACCCTCATTTTCCTGGCTTGAACAGCTAATATTTCCACCATGTAATGTCACATAACTTTTAACCAATAAAAGACCAATCCCAGAGCCAACAACTTTTGAGTTTATTGCATTTTCACCACGATAAAACTCCCTAAAAAGTTGTCGTTGCGCTTTTTTGCTGATCCCGATCCCCCGATCTATTACCTCGAGCGACCATTTGTCGTCGGATGTTTTCATCTCGATAAGCACCTTACTATCAGGGTGCGAATATTTTACCGCATTGGAAATAAGGTTGTCGATGATTTTTTCCATCTTCGACTCATCCACAGCGGTTAGGTAGCTTTCTTTGTCGCTGCTAAAAGAAATATCGATTTTCTTGCTTTGGGCAAACGACTCAAACATTAACCGGCGGTTCGAAATAAGCCTTACAATGTCGATCATAACCAGCGCCATCTGCTCTTTCCTAATATCGGCTTTCTGAAAATCCATTAGTTGGGTAACAAATGCGGATAACCGTCTTACCTGTTCGGTTGCCAGTTTCAAGTAGTGCAAGCCATTCTCCGAAAGGTTCGATTCTTTTGTCAACTCTTCGACGGGCGCCTTTATTAATGTAAGTGAGGTGCGGATATCGTGAGCCGTATTGGTGAAGAAACGCACCTTCTCCTCGGTATGTTGTTGCTTTAGTTGGTTGATATAATACCAAAAAGCAAAATAGATGATTGATGAAATAACAATAAAAACAATAATTAAAAACCACCACGTTGCCCAGAATGGAGGGGTAATCTTAATGATCAAGGTTCGTTCGGCAAGTATTTGTGATAAGGAATTGTCGAACAGTCGTATTTTAAGTTCATACTCCTTACTCGGGATGTTACTATAGCTCAAAATTTTGTTACTGGCTGGTTGAGACCACTCTTCATCAAGCCCTTCCATTTTCCATGTAAGTTTGGAGCTTGCTGTAACCCCAATGGGAATAATCTCAAGAGTTATCGTGTTTTGGTTATATTTTAATTTTATTTTTTCAAACTGGTCGAGTGGTTTATTCATTTTGAAATCCTCATTCTCCCTGATCGACCGACCAGATATGCTCATATCCTGAAGGAATATTTTCCCTTGAGATTGATATTGTTTAATTGTTTTAGGGTTGAAAATAATTACCCCATTATTGGTTCCCCAAGCCAATTGCCCGTTTCTTAAATTCCAATGGGAATTACGATTAAAAGAATTATTTGATAATGAAAGGATCGACGAAAAGATAAGGACACTTTTCTCACGAATATCGAAACGGCAAAGGCCATTTTCGGTACCAAGCCACAGGTAACCATCGGAATAGGCAACACTGTTAATGAAGTTTGATGGCAGCCCGTTTTTTGTGGTAAATTTCTCGGAAGTGTTGTTTTGAGGATTATAACGGAGTAGACCATCGCCACTTGTGCCAATCCAAATTATACCGTCCAATACCAATATGTCGTGAACCAGGCAGCCATTGATCAACGTGCTAATAGCGCCCGATTCATTATCGGAAAGACAAAGTCCGTAGGTGCATCCAAAAAGCATCTTCCCCAGCGAGAGTTCATCAAGTACGTTAATTGGCTGGATTGAGTATTTTTTAAAGTTACCTTCCCCCGATTGATAACGGACTACTTGGCTATTAACGCCCCCTATCCAAATATCGCCTTGGCTGTCTTTAAAAATGTCGAATACGTAATCATTTATAAAAGGGGAACTTTTTTCAAGTTGAGAATAATGAGACAACTGCTTGCCAGTGCTTCCTTCTAAAACATACACGCCCGAAGAGTAAGTACCTGCCCAAATCCTACCCAAATTGTCCTCACACAACGTTAAAAAAACCTGTGCCTGTTCTTGTTTGTTGACATAAAAATTCTTCCATTGGTTTTCAGACACTATCCAACAGCTAATCCCGTTGTTTGTTGCAAACCATAAATTCCCCCTGCTATCTTCCAGCACATAGTTTACATCGTTATTGGCAAGGGAATGTTGATTGTTGACTTGATGGGTAATTTGAGTAACAAGCGGCGAAGCCTGGTCGAAATAAGAAGTTCCACCGCTATAAGTGCAAATCCAAACCCGCTTGTTCAAATCGCAAAAAATATCATACACTCCGTTTCCCCTCAACGATGAAGGGTTATCTGAGTTTTCCTTATAAACATTGAGCAGTTCTGAACCGTTTTTGTCTATTTCCCAAAGCCCCTGACCATCAATTCCAATTAATATAGAAGTTTCAGAAATCGACTCAATTGCAAGAATAGGCTGTTTCGGCAAAGTTTCTATCTCGGTTTTTGTCAGGATGCTTTTTTCTAGATCGCTATAAAAAAGCCCAGTTGAAAGCGTACCGACCCAAAGCCGGTTTTTTGCCTTGTCAAAAAAGAATTTCGATACTTCAAAAGAAGGAAAGTCGACGTTTGCATATAGAGTTTTGATATTTAGAGTCTTGGTGTCAAGTATAAAAACACCATCCACCTTTCCAAAAACCAATTGGTGGTTATCGAGCCAAACAGAACGGTGAACAATGTTCGCATCGTTGCCTATATGCGTTAGCAGTTTATCCTTGTATTTATATAACCCCACAGAAGTAGCAATCCAAAGAGAATTATCATCATCGACTAGAAGCGAAGTGACACCTAAAAAAATATTATTCATCTCCTTGCCCAAATTTACCACAGCATCGAACCTATCGTAAATCTGGTTGTAAAAAAATATCTGCCCGTTATTAGTGTAGGCCAATAAAATTGAATGGTCATAAACCAGTTTTACCGAAATGATATTTGCGGTTTCGTAAGGAAGCTGGTAAATCCGATAATAATCCTCTGTTAGCCTTAGAATTCCCGTTTTTGACGACACCCATATAAAGCCATCATCGTCTTTACAAACCGAATTGGCTTCACGCATTGAAATACCATATAACGCATTAATGTTATAGAACTTAACATTTGAAGCGGATGAAATAGATATCGAGACTATTATTGCCAAAAAAAAGAACCTGCATTTCAAATTCATAAACAAATAGATTTCTAAATTTTATTCACCTGAATTTGGCATTTGTAAGGATAAGTTATGTTGCCATTTCATCATGTAAAATTAAGAATAGTTTTCTGACTTATCTTAATTCGACCATATACTTTCATAAGCTCCACCAAAACAATACATTCCGTCTTCACAAGTGATATTGAAATTCTGAAAATGATATTGAAGCGACTCGCTTCTGCAATCTCCAAAGATCAATGGTTTTCACGTTTGACTAATCCAAAAAAGAAGAGTGTTTTCGGGAAATATTTAGAAAAGTCAATCTCACTTTTATCTAAAATTAGAAATTGAATATCTAAAATTAAAAGTCCTGTACTTTAATGTAATCTACTTTTATAATTGCGAATAGCACTAATAACCAATACAAAGAAAACAAAACTGTCTACCATTTATTTTAAAAGATTCTAAGAAAGATAAGACCCTTAACAACAGGATTAAATTCGACTAGCTAATATAATTAAGTATTACAAAACAAGTATTAAACCTTAAATTTATGAAAGAAAATCGATTGTTAAATTCTTCATTTTGCCGGGAGATATTGAGAGTCGTAGCATTTTTTGTGGTGCTATGCCTATTGATACCCGGTTATGCTGGCGCTAGTGCGCAGCAAAATAAAAAAACGGTTAAGGGGGTTGTTACCGATCAGAAAACCTCAACTCCAGTTCCGGGAGTAACTGTTGTTATAAAAGGTACAACTGTTGGAGCAGTTACCGATATCGATGGCAATTACTCTATTTCAGCATCTGAGAAAGATGTTCTGAAATTTTCTTTTATTGGGTTCCTTGAGAAAGAGGTTCGGGTTTCAGACCAATCTATCATAAATATAGAATTGGCAGAAGACATTGTTGGCCTCGATGAAGTCGTCGTAACAGGTTATGGCATTCAGAAAAAAAGTGACTTGACCGGTGCTGTAACGTCAGTATCTTCAGAAAAGTTGAATAGTATGCCAATTCCAAATGTTGAACATGCATTACAAGGAATGGCTGCCGGGGTTAATGTTATTCCCAATTCGGGTAAGCCAGGGGAAGGCGCTAATATTCAAATACGTGGCATCAGTTCAATCAACGGTTCAGCCCCATTGGTAATTATTGATGGTGTTTCAGGGAGTTTGGATAATCTAAATCCTGCAGACATTGCCTCTATCGAAGTGTTGAAAGATGCATCTTCAGCAGCTATATATGGCGCTACCGGTGGCAATGGGGTAATTCTGGTCACAACAAAGAATGGAAAATCCGGAAAAATGAAAGTAAATTTAAACGTATATCGTGGAATTGAAAATCCTGTTGGCGAGGTTGAAATGATGAATTCACAGGAATATATGGAAGTTCTGGAAGAACTTGAAGGGAAGAAAACAATTCCAATAAATTATCGCCCTGATACTCTAACGACACATGACTGGCAAGATATTGTTTTCAAACAAGTTGTTTCAGAGAACTATGACCTATCAATTTCGGGCGGCAACAATGTTTCTACCTTTTTATTTAGCACAAGCCTTGATAAACAAAGCGGATTGGTTAAAAATACCGACTATCAGCGTTTTACCATGAGAATTAATTCGGAACACAAGGTAAATAAGTTTCTTACTTTCGATGAGAAGGTTTCATTTATGAATTCGATAACTGAAGGTTTGGACCAGTGGGCCTGGCATGATTACTATAATAACCCGATTGTTGGAGTAATATCAGCGGATCCAACAGTACCTGCTTATGATGAAAACGGCGTGTGGACAATTTCAGAGCATAATATTGATAATCCAATGGTTGCCCTCGACATGAAAGATAAGAAAAATAAGAACTCTAATTTTGAAGGTAATTTTGGGATAAAAATAAACATTTTCAAAGGCCTCTCTTTCCAAAGCCGTATAACCGGCAAATTTGGCCTTAACGATGCAAAGGAATATGAAGCTATATACTATGCAGCACCAACTCTTTTTAATCCTCAAGACAAGCTTATTCAAAGCATGAAAAAGAGTTTGTCCTATAACTTCCAGAATTTTATTAACTATAATACAACAATAGCACAGTCGCATAACATTTCTGTTATGGTGGGTATGGAAGCCAACAAATGGTGGTGGTACAATATAGAAGGCACCCGGGTTGATATGGCCAGTTCAGATCCCAATATGCTTTATTTATCAAAATCAACGAATGGCACTGCCGATCTCCAGAATGCTACCGGTACTGCCGATGTAGGGGCAACACAGGGTTATTTTGGGCGTTTGAATTATGATTATTTGGGGCGTTATCTTTTAACCATTAACGTGCGCCGCGACGGTTCAAGTAGTTTCGGACCCAATAACCGTTGGGGTACATTCCCCTCATTCTCTTTTGGTTGGAAATTTGCTGAAGAGCAATTCATGAATAATCTCACATTCCTCAGTTCAGGTAAACTCCGTTTCGGTTATGGTCAAACCGGCGCCAATGCCCGAACTGGTTTCCCATATCTCTCATCCGTTGTAACTAAGCCAACATTCAGATATACCGTGGATGGCTTGACAACTCAGGTAGGAACAGCTCCTAATCAAATTTCAAACCCATCAATTAAATGGGAATCGGTTAATATGTCGAACCTTGGTTTGGATGTGACTTTCTTTGAAAACCGTCTTTCTCTTTCTGCCGATGTGTTTGATAAAGTAAACGATGGGATGATTTTGTCAAAAGAAACCAGCGCTATTGCAGGTACATACCAGGGAGAAAACCCCGAAGTAAACTTTGGAAGTGTTAGCAACAAAGGATTTGAAATAACGTTAGGCGCCCGTAAGAACAATGGTGATCTGACCGGATCGATTGACTTTAATATATCAAGTGTGAAAAATGAGGTGCTGTCGCTGGCAACCGATTCAATGCAAGATGGTTCTGTACACACTGTATCTCCAACGAGCATTACAATGATTGGGGCACCTATTGCCCAGTTCTATGGATGGCAATTAGACGGCATGTTTTCTGCTGATGATCCAACAGAAAAGGTCGGTAGCAGAACATTTATTACAAACCAGCCAAAAGTTGAAAGCGCTGATGGCAAAGTAACCTATGCACAACCCAATGCAAAGCCTGGTGATGCCCGGTTTAAAGATGTAGATGGAAATGGTAAAATAGAAAACAACGACAAGGTATTATTGGGTAGTCCGTTACCAAAATTTACTTTTGGTCTTTCGGTAAACATGCAATATAAAGGATTCGACTTTTCAGCTTTCTTTAACGGATCGTATGGGAACAAGATTATGAATGGAACAAAACAATACCTATATAACCCGGTAGGAACTGCAAACCGCGGAAAGGCTTTTGCCAACCGCTATCGCGATGAGATTGTAAAAGATGGAGTAGTGGTTGTTCATGAAAATCATAATACAGACATTTATCGTTTAACAGCCGATACTTACACCCGAATGTCAGATTTCTTTGTTGAAGACGGATCTTTCTTCCGCTTAAGAAATGTTACGTTGGGTTATACTATTCCGAACAAGATTACCAATAAAATTGGTATTGAAAAGTTGAGACTCTATGCCGGTGGTAAAAACCTGTTTACAATAACCAAATATACCGGGTTGAATCCTGAAGTTGGTGGACTTAATGGTGATGCAACCTATCAAACCCTTACGTTGGGTGTTGATATAGGTCTATATCCTGTTACCAAGATGGTTTATTTTGGAGCAAATATTGTTTTTTAAAGCCTTGTAGTTAAATAAATGAAAAAAAGATAATTATGAATAAAAAGATATTAAAATATTTGTTGTTCCTGTTGCCCGGAATTGCATTGTTTGGTTGCAGCTCTGATTTTCTGGAAGTAAAACCCCAGGCAGCAGAAAACAGCGCGGCGTTCTACTTAACGCAAGCCCATGCCGATCAGGCGCTTATAGCAGCTTATTCTCAGTTTAACAATGTTGCGTTTGATGTTGATATTATACAAAGGTTAGGGGATATTCCGTCAGATGATGCTGCGGCAGGTGGTGAAAGTCCTTCAGATTGCGAAGATATACAGAGTTATGACCGCCTTAACCCATTAAAAACATATGGAGAAACAAGTGATGTGTTCGGGACTCTTTATCGTTCAATATACTTTAGCAATATTGCCATTGAAGAAATCCCTGGCATCAAAGAAACAGATCCCAATGCAGACCCCGGATTACTTGACAAGAGGGTTGCTGAGGCCCGGTTTCTGCGTGCGATCGATTATTCCTATTTAACAGCGGTTTTTGGAGGGGTTCCTTATGTCGATCATGTGCTGGGTGCCGATGAATATCAACAACCACGAGCTGAAATTAAAAAGATTTATGAATTGATCGAGTCAGACCTTAAAGCAGCCATTGCAGTTCTCCCTGAACGTAGTGGATGGGCGACTGAATACGGACGTGCTTCAAAAGGTGCCGCTGAAGCATTGCTCGGGCGTCTTTATCAGTTTGAATCGTCATACGCTAAGAATTATGGAGGGAAAGACAGCCGCTTTGATGGCATGACCGAACGCTGGGCTGAATCGCTTGAATATTCAGAAAAGGTAATTAATTCAGGTGAATATGAGTTAATCGGCATAAACGGTGAGAAATATAATACATGGAGAGGACCTGAGACAAACGGGTATCGCTACATTTTCACATCCGAAGGCGATAATTGCAAAGAAGGAATATTTGAAATCCAATGTATTCAGGAAGGATTAAATTATGGAGATGCAAGGGGAAATGCATTGGCCCAATGGAGCAGCTCCCGCTATTATATAAATGATAAAGGGGCATCTACATCTAGCACTATGTGGGGTTTTGGTATACCGACCCAGGTTGTTTGGGATGCATTTGAACCCGGTGACCCCCGGTTAAATTCATCAATGGTTCATGAGGGTGGCAACGACTCAATGCAAGTTTCTAACGTTAAATGGGCGCCATATTCTTTCGAACATTGTATAACTAAAATATATCCGACAAAATGGGAGGCTTCTTTTGCCGAGTTTAGAGTTGCTGGTAAAACATGGCATAGTGCCCCTGCGAATGTCAGGCTTATCCGTTTCGCCGAAGTATACCTGAATGCTGCCGAAGCGGCTTTCATGCTGGGTCAGAATGACAAAGCTCTCGCTTATGTGAACAAGGTACGTGAACGTGCAAGGATGTGTGGAAATACTGGTGTTCCTGCCCCATTAACCAGCATAACAATGAACGATATTATCCGTGAACGAAGGGTTGAACTTGTTTCCGAAGGAAGACGCTTTTTTGATATTGTTCGATGGGGCATTGCGGCTGATCTGTTAAATGCAACACCCACGGCCGATGGTTTCGATCGGGAGTATATTGTTGGCAAACATGAATTTCAGCCGCTTCCGGAACGCGAGGTAACCCTGAGCAATGGAAAGCTAGAACAATATGATCTGTGGAAATAGATTTCGCTGTTATGTTACTACGAATATCATGATTTTCAGATTATTTTCATAAATAGTTAGATGAATGAAAGGGACTGTCTCGAAAGAGTTCAGTCTCTTTCTCCTTCATGAAGTAAGTCAATTAATTTAATGTATTTTAGCATCTATGAAAATCTGAAACCAGATTTCTGATGACGATTTTCAACGACAATCTTTCAAGTTATATCTGTAAAATAAACATTATGCTTGCAATTCCATTCTCAGCGAAAAATTTTGTTAAAATCATTACTCTTTTTTTCGCTGTTTTGATTCTAACCGGTTGCTCAAATTCCCAGTTCAAAAAAGAGTTCTTACTGCTGGAAAACGGCAACAAAAAGGCTGAAGGTATTGTGATGATATATCCACAGGAAGGCACTATTTTCCCTCCTGAAATTCCCGCGCCACTTTTCGAATGGAAAAACACAACCAGTAGTTCTTCAAATTGGAATATATTCATCTCCGACAGTAAAGGAAAAGTGCTGATTACTTCTGAATGTACCAGGAATACCTGGAGGCCAGACTCAGCTGAATGGGAAAAAGTTAAAGCGTTGACCATTCCCGGCAATTACGCTTTTACAGTAATCGCTGAGAAAGGAAACAATAAATCCTACCCCACAGGCAGAATCCAATTTTCTTTTTCAAACGATTCTGTTGGTGCCGATATTTTTTTCAGGGCAGTAACATTACCTTTCAGCTATGCTGTAAAGAATGTAAAAACAATCGAATGGTACATGGGGAGCGTTAAAGGAACCAAACCGCGTAAAATGCTGGATAATATTCCCGTATGTGGAAATTGTCATTCTTTTTCACGCGATGTCCCTTTGCTTGCCATGGATGTTGATTACGGAAATGACAAAGGTTCCTATATCATTGCTGATACTAAAGATACTTGTTCGCTGAAACCTGAAAATATAATTTCATGGAGTGATTATAAACGAGAAGACGAAGAACTGACATTGGGCTTATTATCTCAAATTTCACCCGATGGCAACTATGTATTGTCAACTGTAAAAGATTTGTCGATTTTTGTGGCAATAGACAACAACCTTGCATATTCGCAACTGTTTTTCCCGATAAAAGGGATCATTGGAATATATAATAGAAAAAACAACTCATTCGATGCTTTAAACGGGGCCGACGATGCAAAATATGTTCAAAGTAATCCGACCTGGTCACCTGATTGTAAAAAAGTTCTATTCGCGAAAACTGAAGCTTATATCTCAGAAAAAGTAAAAAAGGCAGGAAGAGCTTTACTTAGCATGAATGATGTAACAGAATTCTCAACAGGTAAAAAACAGTTTAAGTACGATCTCTATTCTGTCGATTTTAACGATGGGAAAGGTGGTATCGCAACCCCCGTGGAAGGCGCTTCCAATAATGGGAAGAGCAACTATTTCCCTAAATTTTCACCCGATGGTAAATGGATCGTCTTTTGTCAGGCCGATAATTTTATGTTGCTGCAACCCGATAGCCGTTTATATATAATGCCTTCGAGCGGAGGAAAACCACGGCTTATGAATTGCAATATGGAAGAGATGAATTCATGGCATTCTTGGTCGCCAAATAGTCGATGGATTGTTTTCTCATCGAAGAACCGAGGCCTCTATACTCAGCTTTATCTTACCCATATCGACGAAAACGGGATGGATTCCCCTCCTGTGTTGCTCGAAAATCTAAGCTTTGAAAAAAGGGCTGCAAATATCCCTGAATTCTATCCGTTCAACGCAGATCATTTCGTGAAAATTAAAGACAATTTCTCCAGGACCACCGAATACTTTAACAGAGCTTCGTACGATGCTTTAAGTAACAATTATTTCATGCGATCGATGAACGATCTGGATGAAGCATTCAAAATAGACAGCAACTATTTAGAAACCTATTTCAATCGTATTATATTGAATTCCATACTAAAACAAGCCAATTCAAAACAAGATATCTACGATAAGAAAAAAGCGATGAAGCTGGTTCTTGATTCTTTATCGCGTAAACCCGGAGATGAAAATTATCTTTCGCTTAAGATTTCCCTGCTTTCAAATATGGGAAGATTGGACGAAGCCCTTAAGGAGATTGATCTTGCCATTCAGAAATTTCCCAACAGCTATAAATTCTATGATCTTCAAGCGTCCGTTTACAGAAGAAGAAATCAGCACGAAAAAGCGATCGAATGCTATAAGAAAATGATTACAATAGATCCTGCGAAAAAAGCTTCTTTGAAAAATTCAATTGCCGGTGCTTACATGCAAATAAATCGGAATGATGAGTCGCTTCAAATTCTGAATCAATTGATCAAAGAATATCCAAAAGATAATAATAACTTATTGTTTTCCAGAGCGCAGATTATGATGAGCAATAAAAATTTCGAATCGGCAAAGAAAGATATCGATCACATAATATCAAAAGACTCTACGGATTTTAAATACAGAAAGTTACTGGCTCAATACTATCTTGCTCAGGGGAATAAGCGCCTTTACTATTTCCATAACAAAGAAGTGATCAGGTTATTGAACAACATGTATGAAAAAAACAAAGAAGATGTTATCACTCTGTTCGAAATGGCATCTATGTATATGTCGATTAACGAATTGAAAAGTGCCGAGACTCTATATGACATCATACTTGGTTATTTTCCGAACAATTATGAAGCGCTTAAACAAATGGCTATGATTAAACTCAATATGCAACGTTGGAACGATGCCATTTTAATTTACGATCAGCTCGAAAGTAATTATCCGCCCGAAGAAGAGTTTTATAACAATTTGGCTATTGTCTATATACAGACCGGAAACTATTCAAAAGCGCTCGAATATTTTGACAAGACCCTTGAGCTGAACCCAAACAATAAGAATGCTCATTTCAACAGGGACAAACTGAAAAAAGAGATGGCAGGCAGGAGATAACATGGTGGGTCCTATTTAAATTATTGCAACCCATTCAGTCGCAAGACACAAGTATCAAGATATTGTTTGATTATCGATCTAATCACTTCATCCAGATAAAATAAAAAAAGGTAGCTATTTTGCTACCTTTTTTTGGTGGAGAATATCGGAATCGAACCGATGACCTTTTGACTGCCAGTCAAACGCTCTAGCCAACTGAGCTAATCCCCCCAATATTTTTAAACCGTCAAACGCTCTGCTCCAAATCCCGATGTACATCGGGATCGGGAAGCTAATCCCCCAAACGAGTTGCAAATATAAAACTTTTTCTGAAAAACATCCGTTTATCCAAAACTGATTCAAAAAGTTTACCACAAAATGAAAGTGCTAGTTATTCCTGAAGGCTTTATACTAATTTTAAATTGCTTTTGGTATTAAATTTCGGCTTACAGTTAATGAAAGATAATAATCTATATTTTTGTACCCTGATTTTGAATTTAAAAATCAGATTTTATTTTTCACTATGGATGAACAAATTATAGACGGCGTAGGTGCAGAGAAGGCAGTTCTGATTGGATTGATTACACCTGATCAGGATGAAATCAAAGCCAAAGAATATATCAAGGAACTCGCTTTTCTTGCCGATACTGCCGGGGCGGTTGTTGTTGGTAAGTTTTTTCAACGCATGCCCTGTGCCCACCCTGTAACCTTTGTAGGTTCGGGTAAATTGAATGAAATTGCCGCATTTGTTAAAGATAATGAAGTAGATACGGTTATTTTCGACGATGAATTATCCCCTACTCAACTCCGCAATATTGAAAAAATCATTGAATGCAAAGTACTTGACCGCACCAACCTGATCCTCGATATATTTGCCCGAAGGGCTCAAACCGCTTATGCAAAAACGCAGGTAGAACTGGCACAATTGCAATATACCCTTCCCCGCCTAACCCGAATGTGGACCCACCTTGAACGTCAACAGGGAGGTATTGGGATGAGAGGCCCCGGTGAATCGCAAATCGAAACCGACAAGCGCATTATTCTCGACAAAATTGCACTGCTAAAAGAACAACTC
>Ga0209800_10002103_pt1 | contig 18383 bp, 15 predicted proteins | sample Higcelweek8metaG_FD_187174 | JGI IMG/M metagenome (GOLD analysis project Ga0209800, IMG submission 187174) | Freshwater pond sediment microbial communities from the University of Edinburgh, under environmental carbon perturbations - High... | ecosystem: Environmental > Aquatic > Freshwater >...
GGCGTTCCTTGGACCGCCTGGGGTCGCCCTCGAAGGCCTCCTGGATGGCCTTTTGCACGGCCAGGGTTTCCACCAGCGTCCTGGTGTTGTTCATGTAGCTGTCCAGGGCCGACTGGGTGGCCACCGAGATCTGCTGCATGGACTGTTGCTGCAAGGAAAGGGTCATGTTGTTCGAGGACTTGGATACGTAGAGGATGATCACCGCCACGGCCAGGATGATGGCTGCCGCTACGGACGCGATGAGCACGCTGCTGATGCTTTTACGGAACATGTGTCCTCCGATAAGATTATTCACTCGACTTCCATGCACTCAGACCAGCGCCTCGCCCAAGCGCAGATAGATACGCCTAGCCTAGCACTATCGGCAAGGCTTGTGCAACACATTAGTGTTGAAACGCAGGCAGATCAGGTGAAATTCGCGGACTACAAGAGAATACAGAGAGGATATGGAGCGTGAAGCGCTGGACTCCTTTCTGTTGGTCGAAGACATCCGCACGTTTTTCCTATGCAAATGTTTCAAACGCCAGCACTCGAGCGGATGACAAGTGTCGGTTCTGGCAGCCGAAGTATTTTGCGGTGGCTGTGCTCCCCCGCAAGCAAGAACCACGGCAGAGCCGGAGCCCACAGGGAGCACCTGCCTGAACACACCGCCGGAACGTTAGGGGGCCGACCCCCCGCCCGGGCGGGCCGGGAATTCCGCCAGCCTGGAATACTGCGGGCCGGTGGCGAAGAGCACGCTTCGCCAGAGCACGAAAGAGCCCGCCTCGGCCACGGGCCAGGTCTCCCCGGCCAGGGCGCGCTCCACCAGCGTCCAGTCGTCGCCCTCTGCCGCGTCCTTCACCCGGCCCAGGGTCAGGTGCGGGGTGAAGGGCCGCGTCTCGGGCGCAAAGCCGAGCGGCGCAAGGGCCTGCCCGACCTGGACGGCCAGCCGGGCGCTCTCCGTTCCCCCCTGCGCCAGCCCGGCCCAGAGCGCCCTGGGGCTGCCCCTCCCGGCGGGCGGAAAGAATCCCGCGCGGCCCAGGGCCAGGGCAAAGGGCGCAAAAACGACGCCTGCCAGGGCCTGGGTCAGCTCCGGGAGGCGCGCCTGCTCGACGTCGCCAAGAAATTTCAGGGTCAAATGCCCGTTGCCGGGCCGGATCCAGGCGATGCGCGAGGCAAAGGCCCCGGAGAGTTGCTGGATGACGCGCCCGAGGCCCGCCTGCCAGCTCTCCGGCAGGGGCAGCCCGATAAAACAACGGACAGGGCAGCGCAAGCCCGCCACGACAACCCTAGCGGACGCCCGGCTTGGCGAAAAGGGACAGGCCGAACAGCGCCCCGGCCACGCTCTGGAACTTCACGGCCATGCGCGAGCCCCGGAACAGGAACTTCTCGGCGCGCTCCCCGCCCGGCCAGGCCCAGGCCATCCAGACCGTGCCCACTGGCTTCTCCTGCGTGCCGCCGGTGGGTCCGGCGATGCCCGAAATGGCAACGGCCACGCCCCGGTCCTCCGGCATGCCCGGCAGCTTGAGCGCGCCCTGGGCCATGGCCAGCACCACGGCCTCGCTCACGGCCCCGTGCTCGGACAAAAGGGCCGGATCCACCCCGAGCAGGCCGGTCTTGAGCTCGTTGGAGTAGCTGACCACCCCGCCGTGGAACCAGGCCGAGCTGCCGTCCATGTTGGTCAGGGTGTGGGCCAACAGCCCGCCGGTGCAGGACTCGGCCGTGGCCAAAAGCCAGCCCTGGCCGGAGACAAGCCGCGCGGCCTCGGAGGCCATGGCGCCCAGCCGCTCCTGTCCCTCCTGCTCCAGCAGGCCCTGGAAATCCCTTTTTTTCATGCCGACACCCCCGCCCGTGTTTCCAGCTGTTTACAGGATGGGGCCGCGCGTGGCAATTGTGGGCCATGGATACCGGCCGCCTCTCCTCCGGCCTGCGCGAGCGGGCCGGGAACATCGCGCAGAAACTGCGCCTGCGTCGACGCATGCCCTGGAACTGGTGCCTGCAAACGGCCAGCCTGGGCATCCTGCCCTTTGGCCTGGTGCTGCACAGCCCGGCCCTGCTGGCCCTGGCCGCCCTGGGGCTGGGGGTCGGCTGCCTGGACCTGCCGCTGCCGCCCATGGAGCAGACGGACCTGAAACGCTTCCTGCCTGGGCTGGAACGGCTCATCGGCCTGGAGTGCGCCTGGCTGGCCCGGCCCCTGGACAGCCGCAAGAAGCGGCAGCTGGCGTTCCTGTGCCTGGGCGCGCCGATCTCCGCGTTGCTCCTCTGGCAACAGGACTTCGCCCCCGTGGGCCTGCTCGCCATGGCGGCCTACCTGCTGCACATCCGCCGCAAGAACCGCGAGGACGGCATCGAGCCGTAAGCCCTTGAGAGACGCCTCCGGCGCGGCCGGGGGCCTGAGGCCCCCGGACCCCCCATGACGCGAAGGGTTCCTGTCGACGCAAAGCCGTCTCCAGGAACCCTTCGCTTTGGGGCGTGCAGCAAAAGAGCGCCCTCCCTCGGCCTCCCGACCCCGTTCCAAAACGGGCCAACCGTGTTCGGATTTCCGGGGGTCCCCCCCCGGAAATCCGAACACATTGCCAAGGCCAACCAACGCCTCTGCCCAGGCCACCCCGGCCCAGGCCGATGGGGGGGGGTCTGGGGGGCCTCAGGCCCCACAGCCGCCGGAGGCATCTCCCGGCCCGGCAGCCGGAGGCATCGCCCGGCCCGGCAGCCGGGGGCATCTCCCGGCCCCTGCCAGGGCTGCACTCCCATTTCCCCCTTTATTCCCGGCCCGGCATCGGGTACACGGCGGTGAGCGCCTGCGCCGCCGACAGCGCACCCCTTTTCGAGGAGACGACCATGCTTGACCTGAAGTTTGTGCAGAAGAACCTGGACGCCGTTGCCGCAGGCCTGAAAAAGCGTTGCAAGACCGAGCCGGACGTGGCTGAGTTCGCCCGCCTGGACGAGGCGCGCATCGCGCTCATACGTGAAGCCGAGGGCTTGAAGGCCGAGCGCAACCAGGGCTCGGCCGAGGTGGCCAGGCTCAAGCGCGCGGGCCAGGACGCGGCGGAGCTCATGGCCCGGATGTCGGCCACGGGCGAGCGCGTGAAGGAGCTTGACGCCGAGCTGGCGGTCATCGAAGAACACGAGTCCGATTGGCTGCTCAAAGTGCCGAACATCCCGCACGAGTCCACCCCGGACGGCTGCACCGAGGACGACAACCCGGTGATCCGCACCTGGGGCGAGAAGCCGGTGCTTGATTTTCAGCCCAAGGAGCATTGGGAGCTGGGCCAGGCCCTGGGCGGGCTCGACTTCGAACGCGCGGGCAAGATCACCGGCTCGCGCTTTTGTGTCAGCTTCGGCTGGGCCGCCAAGCTTGAGCGGGCGCTGGGCGCGTTCATGCTCGATGTGGCGGCCGAGCACGGCTACACCGAGGTGCTGACCCCCTTCATGGTCAACCGCACGGCCATGACCGGCACGGGCCAGCTACCCAAGTTCGCCGAGGATCTGTTCAAGATCGAGGGCCAGGAATACTACCTCATCCCCACGGCCGAGGTGCCGGTGACCAACCTGCATTCCGGCGAGGTGCTGGAGGAGGGCCAGCTGCCCCTGGGCTATTGTGCGCTGACCCCCTGCTTCCGGTCCGAGGCCGGGAGCTACGGCAAGGACACCAAGGGGCTCATCCGCCAGCACCAGTTCCACAAGGTCGAGCTGGTGCGCTTCTGCCATCCCGAAAGGTCCATGGCCGACCTGGAGCTTTTGACCGGCCACGCCGAGGAGATTTTGCGCCGCCTGGGCCTGCACTACCGGGTCATCGCGCTCTGCGGCGGCGACCTTGGGTTTTCCTCGGCCAAGACCTACGACATCGAGGTCTGGCTGCCCGGCCAGGACAAGTACCGGGAGATATCGAGCTGCTCGAACTTCCTGGACTTCCAGGCCCGACGCGCCAACATCCGCTTCAAGGCCAAGGGCGCCAAGAAGTCCGAGCACCTGCACACGCTGAACGGCTCGGCCCTGGCCGTGGGCCGGGCGCTGGTGGCGGTGCTGGAGAACGGCCAGCAGGCCGACGGCTCCGTGGTCCTGCCCGAGGCCCTGCGGCCGTACATGAAGGGCCTGGAGAGGATCACGCTCCCCTAGCCGCCCTTTTCCCGGCCCATGCCAGACGGGCGGGGCGTGACCGGAACAACCGGCCGCGCCCCGCCCGTCCGCTTTCCTGCCCCAGGCCTCCGCGCCCCTGCCGTTTGCGCCCCCGCGACCTCCACCGTTTTCGCCCCGCCATTCCCTTCGCCCCCGGACTTGCCGCTCCCTCGCTGTCCGAATGACGCTCCCCACCGCCTCCGCCCGAGCCATGTCCGCCCCCTCGCCGAGACCTGGAATCCCGGACACTCCTGCGCGCCAGCTCCTACTATTTGGGAGTATCGCGCCGCAAGCCTGTCCTGAAAACGCTAACCCGTGCAGTTTCAGGTGGTTGCATTTTCCAGCCACTTGGCAGGGTTCTTGATAGGAGGGGGTATGACCATTCCCAAGAATCCTCCCCACAGCCTGCCGGAGCAGGCGGCCGCCGACCTGGCCCGTGGCGTGCCGGTGCAGGACGTTGCCGCGCCCTGGCTGGAGCGGGCCGAGGAGCGCCCGTTTCCGGCGGCCCTGCTGGACGCGGGCCTGGTCTACCTCGCGGCGAACAAGCTTTACGCGCGCCTGCTGCGGCTGCCCCCGGCGGCCTTTGTGGGCAAGGAGTACTCGCAGGTCCACCGCCTGATGGTGAAGCCCGCGGCCCTGCCCACGGTCCTGCCCACGGACGACCTCACGCTGCTGCACGAGGCCGTGTCTGGCGGCCGGGCCCTGGGCCTGCCCCTGCCGGAAGCGCTGGATGGGCCGGACGGCCAGGGCTACCGCTGGTGGGCCCTGTCGCCCCTGCGCGGCTCCGGGGGCCAGGTCCAGGGCCTGGTGCTGGAATTTCTTCCCGACGACCCCGGCGCAAAAACACGCGCCGAAGAGCAGTGAGGAAGCGCATGAACATGCCGGGACTGAATTCTGTGCCTGCGGAATGCCGGGGGGTGGACTTCGACAAGGCCGCCCTGCGCCTGCCCGCCAAGCTGGGCGCGCTGTTCCTGGCCACCGGGGAGCAGCGCCTGCGCGAGCTGGACCAGGCCCTGGCTGCGGGGAACGCGGCCGCAGTCATGGACGCCGCCCATTCCTTGGCCAGCCTGATCGGGCTGCTGCCGGTCCAGGCGCTGGCGTCGTACGCCAGGGATATCTACGCTGCGGGCGAACAGGGCGACCTGGCCTCGGCCAGCCACGCCCACGAGCGGCTCTCCCTCGTCCTGGGCTGGATCTTCGAAAAACTGCGCGACCTGGGCCATGAAGCCAATGCTTCGTAGCGATTTGCTTGAATCAGGACCCTTGGGTATGGTGTGGGCAGGACCTTCTCCTGCCAGCTGCGACACCAACCCCGAGCAACATGTGAGGTCAAGCGTGACCAGGGTCTGCATCATCGACGACGACGAGTTCTTCGGACGCCTGCTGGCGTCCCTGCTGACCGGCCCGGAGGTGGAGACCGCCGTGGCCAGGGATATGGCCCAGGCCGGGGAGCTGCTCGCGGAGTCCGACTTCGACGTGGTCTTCCTCGACGTGCGCCTGCCCGACGGCAGCGGGCTTGACCTGGCTCCCAGAATCAAGGAGCTGCCCTCGGCCCCGGAGCTCATCATCATGACCGGCCTGGGCGATCCCGACGGCGCGGAGCTGGCCATCCGCAACGGCGCCTGGGACTACATCCAGAAGACCGGCTCACCCGAGGGCCTGCAGCTCTCCTTCAAGCGCGCGCTGGAGTTCCGCCGGAACAAGCAGTCGGCCCAGCCCGTGGAGCGGCGCGGCATCGTGGGCGAGAGCCCGCGCATCCTGGAGTGCATCCGCCAGATGTCCGCAGCCGCGCGCAGTTCGGCCAACGTGCTCATCCTGGGCGAGACCGGCACCGGCAAGGAGATCTTCGCCCGGGCCGTGCACGCGAACAGCCCGCGCAGGAGCAGAAATTACGTGGTGGTGGACTGCGCCTCGCTGCAGGAGGCGCTGGTCGGCAGCGACCTCTTCGGCCACCGCAAGGGCGCCTTCACCGGGGCCGTGTCGGACAAGGCCGGGGTGCTCCAGCGCGCCGACGGCGGCACCCTGTTCCTGGACGAGATCAGCGAGCTCTCGCTGGAGCTCCAGAAAAGCTTCCTGCGCCTGCTGGAGACGCGCACCTACCGGCCCGTGGGCGACACGCGCGAGCAGCGCCTGGACTTCCGGCTGGTTTGCGCCAGCAACAAGAGCCTGGCCGACATGGTGGCCGCAGGCACCTTCCGCGAGGACCTGTTCTACCGCATCCGCGCCTCGGTGCTGCAGCTGCCGCCTCTGCGCGAGCTGGGCGAGGACATCCCGGCCATCGCCGCGCACCACCTGGAGCGCATCTGCCGCGACAGCCGCCTGGGCCAGAAGACCCTGTCCTGCGACCTCAAGGGCTTCCTCAAGGAGTACGCCTGGCCCGGCAACGTGCGCGAGCTCATCCACGTGCTGGAGGCCATGGTGGCCAGCGCCCCGGACGAGGAGATGCTCCTGCCCGCGCACCTGCCCCAGGAGCTGCGCATCCTGATGCTGCGCACGCGGGTGGGCCGCGCTGGCAAGACGCCCGGCCACGGCGCCCCGGTCCTGGAGGCGGGAGAGCTCACCAGCTGGAACGAGTACAAGAAGCGCGAGCAGGAGCGCATCGAGCTGGCCTACGTGGACGGGCTCGTCAGCGCCAGCAGGGGCGAGCTGCGGCGCGCGCTGGAGATCTCCGGCCTCAGCCCCTCGCGCCTGTACGGGCTGCTCTCCAAGCACGGCCGGTCCCTGGGCCAGGGAGGCGACGAAAAAGGCGGCGGCAAAATCTCACACGGACGGTGACCAAGAGCGCCCGGCCAGAGGCGGGGGGAGGTGTGGTGACCTCCTCCAACGCTTCCCGCAGGCCCATCCTGCTTGCAGGGCGCCATCATCGACCGGAGGCCACGGGGCGCACGCTCCGTGGCCTCCCACAATGACCACGCCCCCGGGCAAGACCCGGACAAGGACCTCCAGACAGAACGCAGGCACAGGTTCAGGATGCGGCCATGAAAAACCTCTTCTTCAGCTCACTGCGCAACAGCCTGTTCACGCTGGTGCTCCTTGCAGTGTTGCCTGCGCTGGGGGTCATCCTGCACGCAAGCCTGGAGAACCGCGAACGGGACATCAAGGACGCCCAGGCCGAGGCCCTGCGCGCGGCCCAGTTCCTGGCCAGCGAGCAGCAGCTCATCACCATGCGCGCGGAGCAGCTGCTCTCGCTTCTGGCGCAGATGCCCCAGGTCAAGGCCCTGGACGCCCAGGGCACCAGCACCATCCTGCGCAGGCTGCGCACCCAGGGTTTCGTCTTCGCCAACATCGTGGCCGCCGACGCGCGCGGCCAGGTCTTCGGCTCGGCCCTGCACCTCGACCGCCCGGCGCGGCTCAAGACCGGGCAGCACTTCGACACGGCCCTGCAAAGCGGTGAGTTCACCGTGGGCGACTTCGCCCTTGGCCTGCCCGGCACCACGCCCGCGCCGCTTCTGCACTTCGCCTACCCCATCACCGGAAATGACGGCCAGACCCTGGGCCTGCTGGCCACGGCGCTCCGGCCCGACCGCTACGAGCGCATCTTCAACGTGGCCTCCCTGCCGCCGGGGTCGGTCCTGTCCATCGCCGACCACTCGGGCAAGCGCCTCTTCCGCTTTCCCGCAGCAACGCAGACCAGCCCCCCGGGCCAGAAGATCGCCATGGAGCTGTGGAACGAGATCAGCGGGCCGCATGCCCTGGGCACGGCCACGGTGACCTTCGCCGACGGGGTGCGGCGGATCGTGGCCTACACCCAGGTGCGCCTGCGCCCCGAGGCCGAGCCCTATCTCTACATCTCCATCGGCATCCCGGAGCAGCAGGCCCTGGCCGGGGCCATCGACACCCTGTACCGCGACCTGACCTCGCTGGCCGGAGCCGCGCTTTTGGCCATCCTTGTGGCCTGGGTGGTGGGCGGCATCGTCATCAGCCGCCCGGTGGAGCGCCTGGCCGCCGTGGCCCGGCGCCTGGGCAGCGGCGACCTGGACGCGCGCAGCGGCGCGCCCGAGGAATTCGGCGAGCTGGCGCTCCTGGCCAAGACGCTGGACGACATGGCCGAGGATTTGTCCGAGGACATCACCGCCCGGGAGGCCGCAGAGGTGGAGGTGCGCAAGAGCGAGGCCCTGCTGCGCATGATCATGGAGGCCCTGCCCGTGGGCGTGTGGATGTCCGACCCCGGCGGCCGCATCCTCTACGCCAACCAGGCCAGCCGCCAGATCTGGGGGCCGCCGGGCGAGCCGACGGAGGGCAAGCCGACGGAGGGCAAGTCGGCGGAGGGCGCGCCGGACCTGGGCCAGGGCTTCCGGGCCTGGCGGCACGACACGGGCCAGGCCCTGCACCCCGAAGACTTCGTCCTGGCCCGGGCCATCGCCGGGGAAGAGCCCGCGCTCGCCCAGGTGCTCGACATCGAGACCCCGAACGCGGCCGGGCACGCCGTGGTCCACTGCGCGGCCATCCCCATCCGCGACGAGGACCGGGCCCTGCGCGCGGTCATGGTCGTCATCGAGGACATCACCGAGCGCACCCAGCGCGAGCAGGCCAGGGACAGCGTGGAGCACCTCATGCGCCACGACCTGCGCAGCCCGCTGGTGGGCTTCAGCAGCCTGCCGCAGCTGCTCCTGCGCGAACCGAACCTCACCGACGAGCAGCGCGGCTGGGTCGCCCGGCTGGGAACCTCGGCCGGGAACATGCTGCGCATCCTCGACGCCTACCTGAAGCTCTCGCGCATCGAGCGCGGCAGCCTCACCCTTGAGCCGGTCCAGGCCGACCTCGTGGCCCTGGTGCACGAGGCGCGCGAAAGCCTGGCGTTGCTCCCGTCCCTGCGCAACAGGCACGTGCTGCTGACCCGGGACGGGGCGCCGCTGACCCCCGGCTCGGGGCTGGTCATCTCCTGCGAGGAGACCCTCTGCTCCACCATGCTCGCCAATCTCCTGAAGAACGCCCTGGAGGCCTCGTCCGAGGGCGGCGTTGTGGAGGTGGACCTCGCGGACCTGGACGGCTGGGCGCGCATCGCCGTTTGCAACAAGGGCGAGGTGCCGCAGTCCATCCGCGCGCGCTTCTTCGAGAAGTACGTCACCGCAGCCAAGGCCAACGGCACCGGCCTGGGCACCTATTCGGCCCGATGCATCGCCGAATTCCACGGCGGGCACATCAGCCTGGACACCTCCGCGCCGGGCCGGACGACCGTGGTGGTGCTGCTGCCCAAGACCCCGCCGGTCAAGGCCGGGCGCTGAGGGGAACGGTCCTGGCCCCGGCGCGCCGGATGCCTGCGCCGCGACGCCCTTCACAACGGGCCTTGCCGCGGCCTTCGCTGCGGGCCCTGCCGCTGGCCGCCCGCAAGATGCGCAGGCACAAGCTGCGCGAGAACGTGCGGCGCAACAATATCTCCGTCTGGGTCGACTCCTTTCCGGGCGCGGCCTTCTCCCGGCGCCTGGAGGACTTCGCGCCCCAGGAGACCGTGCGGCTCCATGGAAAAGAGCCGCTGACGCCGTCAGGCCTGGACATAACGAAGGAGGGCGCATGACGCCGACCACCATCCAGTTGATTGGCGCGGTCCTGTTCGCCGTGGCCATCCTGCACACATTCTCCACCAAGCTTTTCGAGCGCCTGGCGCACACCCGGCCGGCCCATGCCGGAATCTGGCATCTGCTCGGCGAAGTGGAAGTGGTGTTCGGCTTCTGGGCGCTGGTCCTGGTCGTGGCCATGTTCGCCATTGATGGCGCAACGGCGGCAACGCACTACCTCGATTCCCGCAATCTCACGGAGCCCATGTTCGTCTTCGCCATCATGGTCATCGCAGGCACCCGCCCGGTCCTGCAAACCGCCAGGGCCGGGGTGCGCCTGGTGGCCTTCGCGCTCCCCTTTCCCGGCAGCATCGGCTTCTACTTCACGGTATTGGCGCTGGTGCCCCTGCTGGGGTCGTTCATCACGGAGCCTGCCGCCATGACCGTGGCGGCCTTGATTCTGGCTAAACGCATTTTTGCGCGCGGCATTTCCACACGCCTGAAGTACGCGACCCTCGGCGTGCTCTTCGTCAATATCTCCATCGGGGGCACGCTCACGCCCTTTGCCGCGCCGCCAGTGCTGATGGTCGCGGAGAAATGGGGCTGGGACATGGCCTTCATGCTGTCGGCCTTTGGCTGGAAGGCGATCGTCGCGGTCTTCACCAATGCTTTCTTCGCCACGCTGCTGTTCCGCAAGGAGCTGGCCAACCTGCAGCAGGCCGCCAGCGACAAGAGCGACATCGTGCCCCTGCCCATCGTCCTGGTCCATCTCGCGTTCCTGGTCGGCGTCGTGTTCTTCGCCCACCACCCCACGGTCTTCATGGGCCTGTTTCTGTTCTTCCTCGGCATATCCAGCGCCTACCAGCAGCACCAGGGCCGCCTGATCCTGCGCGAAGCGCTCTTGGTCGCCTTCTTTCTCGCAGGGCTGGTGGTTTTGGGCGGGCAGCAGCAGTGGTGGCTGCAGCCGGTGTTGCTGGGCATGAGCAGCGACGCCGTGTTCTACGGAGCGACCGCGCTGACGGCCTTCACCGACAACGCGGCGCTGACCTACCTGGGATCACTGGTCGAGGGGCTTTCCGATGGCTTCAAGTACGCCCTGGTCGCCGGGGCGGTCACAGGCGGCGGCCTGACCATCATCGCCAATGCGCCCAACCCGGCAGGCGTCTCCATCCTGCGCAGACATTTCGACGAGGATGTGGTGAACCCTTTGGGGCTGCTTCTGGCCGCGCTTCCGCCAACCATCGTTGCGGCGCTGGCGTTCCGGTGGTTTTAGGCTGGCGCGGCACAAGCGGCAACGCGCCCTGCGACAGGCAGCCAATCTTCGCCGCGTCCTTGACGGAAAGTGCCAGGATGCATAGGAAGGGAAGCATCCGCTGACTTCGGCGGCCTGCGCCCGGCATGCAGCGCCGGGCATGCACATGAGGAGGGCTTTCGCCCATGCTCCAGTCCACCCCCCCCCGCGTTCCGCAAACCCTGAACCAGCACCCGGCCCCGCTCCTGATGCTCGCCCTGGCGGCGGGCCTGCTCGTGTCCGCCTGCGGCGGCGGCGACAAGGCCCCCGAGGCCAGGACCGTGAGCGCGCCCACCGTGCGCGCGGCCATGTACGACGCCCGCGAGTGCCGCAGCCTGCCCGGCGAGGTGCGCTCCCAGAACAGCGTGGTGCTCGCCAGCAAGATCTCCGGCACCGTGGTCGAGGTCATGGCCGCCGAGGGCGCGGTGGTCGAAAAGGGGCAGCCCATCCTGCGCATCGACGACAGCGAACTCAAGCAGCGCGTGCAGGCCGTGCAGTCCACGGCCCAGCAGGCCGGCCTGGAGCGCCAGGCCCTCACCGCGCGCTCGGCCCTGGCCAAGGTCAACCTGGAGCGCATGCAGAAGCTCTATGCCCAGCAGGCCATCAGCCAGGATGAGCTGGACCGCGCGCGCACGGAATTTCAGACCCTGAAGAAGCAGGAGCAGGCCATGGCCGCCAGCGCCGCCTCCGCCGGACACCAGGGGGCCGAGGCGCGCTCGCTTCTGGGCTACAGCCTGGTCACCGCGCCCTTCCGGGGCGTGCTCTCGCGCCGCTTCGTGGACCAGGGGGCCTTTGTCAACGCAGGCGCACCCCTGGCCGCCGTGGATGAAATGGGCCCCGGAGGCGACGCGCAGGGCGGCTACGAGATCGAGGCCCAGGCCGACGAGAGCCTGTTGCCCCAGGTCAGCGTGGGCATGCAGGTGCTGGGGCTGGTGCCCTCGCTCTCGCACGCGCCCTTCATCACGCGCCTGACCACCGTGGTCGGCCGCGTGGACCCGGCCACGCGCACCTTCAAGGTCCGGGCCGACTACAAGGCCCCGGCGCTCCAGGCCAACGCCACCCAGGCCGACGCACAGGCAAACCGCCCCCGCGCGGGCATGTTCGGCAAGGTCTGCGTGCCCGTGGCCAAGACCCGGAAGCTGCTCATCCCGGCCAGCGCCATCCGCCAGCGCGGCGAGCTGGCCACGGCCCTGGTGGTGGACGAAAAGGGCGTGCTGCGCCTGCGCTTGGTCAAGGTCGGCGGGGCCTTTCTCAAGGCCGAGCTGGACGGCCAGAGCTACATCGTCCAGGCCCAGACCGAGGCCCTGACCGAGCCCGGCGTCCTGCTGGAGGTGCTCTCCGGCCTCACCGAGGGCGAGACCGTGGTCAACGGCGGCCCGGAAACCCTGCGCGAGGGCGACCGCCTCGCGTTGAAGCCGTAGGCCCGGACCATGAGCGACACGCCAAACACGCCCGGCGGCCCGGAAGCCAGCGAAGCCGAAACGCCCGCATCCAAGGCCTCAGCCCCCGGCAGCCCGAAATCGACAGCTTTAGCAGGGGACGACACCCCCCATGTCACCCCCGAAGGGGGCCCCGCAGGGGGCGAAGGGGGCCCGCATCCCCGGGACCACGCGCTCATGTCGCGCATTACCGCGAGCTTCGTCAATTCCAAGCTGGTGCCGCTGATCATCCTGGGCTCGCTCTTGCTCGGCGTGTTCGCCGTGCTGCGCACCCCAAGCGAGGAAGAGCCGCAGATCCTCGTGCCCATGATCGACGTCATGGTCGAGATGCCCGGCGCAACCCCCAAGGAGATCGAGACCCGCGTCATCGGCCCCATGGAGAAAATCCTGTGGGAAATCCCCGGCGTGGAGTACGTGTATTCCACGGCCGAGGACGGCAAGGCACTCACCACCGTGCGCTTTCTCGTGGGCCAGGACACCGAAAAGAGCGTGGTCAAGACCTACGCCAAGCTCTACCAGCACCTGGACTGGATTCCGCCCGGCTGCTCCCAGCCCATCCTGAAGCCCCGCAGCATCGACGACGTGCCGGTGCTGGCCGTGAGCTTCTACGGCGAGGGCTTTGACGGCCGCGCCTTGCGCCAGGTGGCGGCGGAAGCGGCGGAAGTCGTGCGCACGCTGCCCGGAGTGAGCGAGGTCACCCTCACCGGCGGGCGCACGCGCAGCATCACCGTGGACGTGGACCCGGACCGGCTGCGGGCGCTGGGGCTGGATGCGCTCGACGTGGCCGACGCCCTGCGCGCCCAGAACCAGGCCGCCCAGAGCGGGGGCTTCACCAGCAATGGTGAGCGCTTCGGCGTGCGCCTGGACAGCTTCCTCAAGACCTCCGGCGACGTGGGCCGCGTGGTGGTGGCCATGCACCAGGGCCGCCCCGTGTACCTGGGCGACGTGGCCCACGTGCGCGACGGCTTCGAGGAGCCCGCGGACTACGTGTTCTTCGCGCCCGGGGCCAAGGCCGCGGCCAAGGGCATCAAGGAGTCGCCGGGCCGCGTGCTGCCCTCGGTGACGCTGAGCGTGGCCAAGCGCGCCGGGGTCAACGCCACGAAGCTCTGCGAAGACGCGCTGAAGAAGATCGACACCCTGCGCGGCAGCGTCATCCCGGCCGGGCTGCACACCACCGTGGTGCGCGACTACGGCAAGACGGCCAAGGACAAGAGCGACGAGCTGCTGCAGCACCTGTTCATCGCGGCCATCTCCGTGGGCTGCATCGTGGCGCTGTTCCTGGGCCTGCGCGCCAGCTGGGTGGTCATGGTGGCCGTGCCCGTGACGCTCGCCGTGACGCTCGCCACTTACTGGTTCCTGGGCTACACGCTGAACCGCGTGACGCTCTTCGCGCTCATTTTCTGCATCGGCATCCTGGTGGACGACCCCATCGTGGACGTGGAGAACATCGTGCGCCACGTGCGCCTGCCCGGCTCCCAGGGGCGGCCCTTCGTGCGCATCATCATCGAGGCCGTGAACGAGGTGCGCGCGCCGCTGGTGCTGGCCACCTTCACGGTCATCGCGGCCATCATGCCCATGGGCTTCGTGGGGGGCTTGATGGGGCCGTACATGCGGCCCATGCCCGTGGGCGCCTCCGTGGCCATGCTCCTGTCCATGGCCGTGGCCTTCGTCATCACGCCCTGGACCTCGCTGCGCCTGCTCAAGCCCGCCAAGGAAAACGAGCACGAGAAACACGACGACCGCGCCACCCGGCTCTACCGCAAGGTCATGGGCCGGCTCATCAACGAGCCCCGGTACCGCAGGCATTTCCTGCTGGGCGTGGGCGGCCTGCTCGTGGCCGCCATCTCGCTGTTCCCGCTCAAGGCCGTGCTGGTGAAGATGCTGCCCTTCGACAACAAGGGCGAGTTCGAGGTGGTCATCGACATGCCCGACGGCACGCCCCTGGAGGCCACGGCCAGCGCGGCCGAGCAGCTCTCCCGCGTGGTCCTGGACCAGCCCGAGGTCACCGACGCCGAGCTCTACACCGGCACCGCAGCCCCCTTCTCCTTCAACGGCCTGGTGCGCCACTACTACCTGCGCCAGGGGCCCAACGTGGCCGAGATCCAGGTCAACCTGACCCCGCGCGGGGAGCGCAGCGCCTCCAGCCACGAAATCGCGGGGCGCACCCGCCAGGCCATGCTGCCCATCGCGGGGAAGCTCGGCGCGCGCATCAAGGTGGTGGAGGTGCCGCCCGGCCCGCCGGTGCTCCAGACCCTGGTGGCCGAAATCTACGGCCCCACCTTCGAGGGCCGCGTGCGCGTGGCCCGGCAGGTCAAGGAGGTCTTCGCCGGCACCGAGAGCGTGGTCGACGTGGACTGGCTGGTGAACGACCCCAAAACCGAGACGCGCATCAACGTGGAGACCGACAAGGCGCTGAAAAACGGCGTGGACCCGGAGCGCGCCCGGCGCGTCGTGGCGGCCTCCGTGGGCGGCGAAAAGGCCGGGCTGCTGCACGACGTGAACTCGCGCGAGGACGTGCCCATCGTTGTGCGCCTGCCGGTGTCGCGCCGGGCCTCGGTGGCGGAGCTTGCGGCCATCCCGGTGCGCGGCACGGACGCCTCCGGCGGCCATGTGGTGTCCCTGGGGCAGCTGGCCCGGCTTGAGCAGGCCGTCACGCCCCCGGCCATCTACCACAAGAACATGCTGCCCGTGGTCTACGTCACCGGCGACATGGCCGGGCGCGAGGAAAGCCCGGTGTACGGCATGGCGCGCATCGACAAGGCCCTGGACGCCCTCGCGGCCAAGGGCCAGGGCGCATGGCAGTCCGCCGCCGCCGCCGACGGCAAGGCCGGGGACAGGCGCGAACTGCCGCGCCTGCGCACCAGCCTGCCCTTCTCCAGCAACGACTACAGCATGAAGTGGGACGGCGAGTGGCAGATCACCTACGAGGTCTTCCGGGACATGGGCCTGGCCTTCGGCGTGGTCATGATCCTCATCTACATCCTGGTGGTGGGCTGGTTCGGCTCCTACACCACGCCCATCGCCATCATGTCGCCCATCCCGCTCTCGCTCATCGGCATCATCCCGGCCCACGCACTCTCGGGCTCGTTTTTCACGGCCACGAGCATGATCGGCTTCATCGCCGGGGCGGGCATCGTGGTGCGCAACTCCATCATCCTGGTGGACTTCATCAATCTGCGCCGGGCCGAGGGCCACAGCCTGGAGGACTCGGTCATCGAGGCCGGGGCCGTGCGCTTCCGGCCCATGCTGCTCACCGCCCTGGCCGTGGTGGCCGGGGCCTTCGTCATCCTCTTCGACCCCATCTTCCAGGGCCTGGCCATCTCGCTTCTGGCCGGCGAGGTCGCCGCCACGCTGTTCTCGCGCATGGTGGTGCCGGTGATGTACTACCTGGACCAGCGCAGGCACGAGCACGCCGAGGCGGGCAAGGAGGCCTCCGGCGGCCAAAGGGCCTGAGGCCCTTTGGAATCCCCATTGGCCTGGGCCGGGGTGGCGAGGGCAGAGGCCCTGGCTGGGCTGGCCCAGGCAATGTGCGCGGACTATTCGAGGGGGAGACCCTCGAATAGTCCGCGCACGGTTGGCCCCTTTTTGAACGGTTGGCCCCTTTTTGAGAAGGGGGGGAAGGCCTGAGAGGAAAGCTTGTTCCCAACCCTCTAACCACTGGAGGCAAGCATGAAAGCGAACGTTGGCGGCATGGACAAGGTCTTGCGCATTGTGGGCGGGCTCGTGCTGCTCTCCCTGGTCTACTTCCTGAGAAGCGGGGACGCGCTGTGGTGGTGGGGGCTGCTTGGCCTCATCCCGCTGGGCACCGGGCTCATGGGCTACTGCATGTTGTACACCCTCCTGGGCATCAACACCTGCCCGACGAAATAGCCTCCATCCCCCGCCCATAAACTCTCCCACAAGCCGAAAGGGCCATGGGCGCACTGGGGCGGGGAGTCGACTTCCTAATAGTCTATTACGGCTCTGATGCCAGCGGTGGCTGGCAACCCCTGGACCGCCCCTTGCGAACCATGACGACCTTGGACCGGTTTGGTCTGGTGACCTGGGACGGCGACACCCCCATGCTTCGCATGCTGCAAGTGCCGGAACTGAAACGAGCCATGGGCTTCAAGGGAGAACTCCTGCATGGGAGTGGGAGAGACAGGGTTAAACTGCTCGGGAACGGCGTCTGCGCTCCTGTGATGGAAGCAATTATTCGAACCCTGACGGGAGAGTGAGAGGTAGGCTTTCGCTGATTCCTTTGCACTACAAATCCGCACTACAAATGTCCCCAAAAGGTCGTTTTTTTGTAGTACAGACGCAAAAAGTTCCAATAATTACGCGGCGTAATTTGTGTAACCTTTGAATGGCATTCAAGAGGCCTTGGGTTCAATTCCTTCCAGCCCTCACAACGATAGAGCAAGGGCTTGCGATTTGCGTCGCAAGCCCTTTTGGGTTGCTGCACTCCACCTGGAGCTGCACTCCGATTCGCGGGCGGCCTGAATCGACAAAAGCTGGCCATAACCAAACGCCACCAGGATGAAGCGGCTATGAGAGAGACGCGTCAGCCGCTTATGCCTTACGATAACAATCCCGGTAGCATTTACAAGCAGACTTTCACAGCCTCCTCAAGGTCACCGCTGGCTTGATTCCAGCCGTCATCCGACCAAGCGCCCAGGCCGCCAGCACGCCGGACAGCACGGACAGGGCCAGGGCGATGCCAGCCAGCCGCCAGGACACGGCCACGGGCAGGAGCATGGTCTGGGCCGCCTGGGTCTCGGCCTTGGCCATGGCCGGAAGCGGGTTCAACTCCCACGGGATCGCCATGGTGATGGACAGGTTTCCCAGCGCCAGCGCCCCCAGGAAGCCCAGCGTGACGCCCAGCAGGCCGCCCAGCAGGCATTGCACCAGGGCCTCGGCCAGGAGCTGGGTCCGCACGTCGCGTCCGGTCCAGCCCACGGTCTTGAGGGCGCCGATCTCCGCCGTGCGCTCCACCAGACTCGCGGTCATGGACTTGATGATAAGCAGCACGGCGGCGGCGAAGGCCACGCAGGAGACGATGAAGGCGAAGCGGCTGGACACCAGCGACACCCCGCCCATGAGTTCCAGGAAGGAATCCGAGCTGCCCACTACGGCCCCCGGCACTTCGGCTTTGACGCGCGCCTTCACCTGGTCTTGGAGCGCCGGGTCAGAGAGACGGAGGGCCACTTGGTTCACCGCGCCCTCATACATGCCTGGCGCGGCATCAGCCAGGGTGCGCGCGTCGTCCAGGCGCAGGTAGTAGTTGGCAGCCGCCACCTGCGCGCCCTGTTTGATCTCCACCAGGCCCACGATGACAAACGGCCTCCCACCAAGATCAAGCCCCGATCCCAGCCCGAGGTGGTTGAACTTGGCGTAGTGCTTCTCCACCAGCGCCTCGCCCGCCTTCTCCGGCAAGCGCCCCGAGGACAGGCCGCGTACTACCCTGCCCGGCCCGAGGTCCAGGCGGGTGAAGTCGAGGCCGAGCAGGGTGCGGAAACCACCGGGCATGAACTCCCAGAGCAGGAGTGATCCTGCGGAGGCTGCCACACCATCCAGGTGTTCCAGCTTGGACACGTCCTGGGCCGGGATGAGCTGGTTCGAGAACGGGAGCTGCACCCCGCGCATGGAGATGGGCGCATGGCCCTGGTGGTTCTTCTCCGCGCGCTGGACGAGCAGGTCCGCGCCAAGGTTCTCGAAGGGGCGGCTTGCGGCCTTGCGGTAGCCGTCAGACACCGCGTTGATGGCCACGAACAGGGCAATGCCCACCGCTATGCCCAGGACGTTGACCATCGTGCGGTGCGGTCGCCTCCGCAGCTCATTGACCACGTAGGACGTGTTCAGCATGACCTACTTCCTGCCGGTGGCCTGGTTCAGGGCCTTGGCCAGCAGGTCGATGTTCCACTTGCCCTGGAACATGGCCGGGCCGGAGCCGCTGGGGAACCCGGTGAAGCTGACCTTGGCGCCATCCACTTGGGCCGTGTCCGCGTCGTTGATCCAGATCATGAGCGGCACGTGGTTCTTGATGCCCTTGGCGGCCATGAACTTCTCGCCCTCGGCGCTCTC
>Ga0209800_10002106_pt1 | contig 18346 bp, 13 predicted proteins | sample Higcelweek8metaG_FD_187174 | JGI IMG/M metagenome (GOLD analysis project Ga0209800, IMG submission 187174) | Freshwater pond sediment microbial communities from the University of Edinburgh, under environmental carbon perturbations - High... | ecosystem: Environmental > Aquatic > Freshwater >...
GCTTCTGCTCCGTATGCCGCAGCCAGTGCTCCAGGCGCGGCGGCTTCCACCGCCCATGCCGCGCCGCCGCCCCCTTGGCACGCCCCGGCTTCGCAGGGGGCTTCCGCTCATGGCGAGTCCCCGCAGGCCCCCATCCTCAACGCGGATTCCCGGTCCGACGGGCGCGCGGCCGCCTCGGCAGCTCCTTCGACGCCTGCAGCTTCGTCGGATGAAGCGCCAGCTGACGCCTCCGATGTCGCTTCCGGCGCTTCGTCCGCCCCGGCAACCGCCAAGACGGCCAACGCGCCGGGCGGGCAGCGCAGCTGGGAAGGCTTTGTGGAGTTTGTGGCAGGCAAGAACGGGTCCATCACCGGACTCACCCAGGCCAGGGGCGAGCTGTGCGGCAGCGAGCTTGTGCTCACCTGCCACAACGAAACCCACAGCGGCATGATGGAGAACGGCGACAACAACGTCCGGCTGCGCCGCCTGATGGCCGAGTATTTCGGGCCGGATGTCACCGTGGCCTTCACCTGCGTCGACCGCGAACCCGTGAAGTCCGATGGGCTCATCCAGCGCGAGATGCAGGAGCACCCGGTGGTGCAGCGCGTGCGCGAGACCTTTGAATGCCGCGACCCGGCCCTGGTGTACCCCAGACGCTAAACAACGATAGTTCTGGCGCGCTCTTCGCGCCGTCAACCCCCCTACGCAACCATTCGGAGGATACTCATGCGCGGAATGCAGGATATGCTGCGCCAGGCTCAGCTGATGCAGAAGAAAATGGCCGCGGTTCAGGATGAGCTCAAAACCCGCGAGGTGGAGGCCACCAGCGGCGGCGGCATGGTCACCGTGCGCGCCAAGGGCAGCCAGGAGATCGTGTCCATCACCATCGACAAGAGCGTTGTCGAGGCGGGCGATGTGGAGATGCTGCAGGACCTGGTGCTGGCCGCCGTCACCGATGCCATGAAAAAGGCCAAGATCATGATGGAAGAGGAAATGTCCAAGATCACCGGCGGCTTCAAAGTCCCCGGCATGTTCTAGGGCCATGTCCGTAGACCGGTTGCCCGGCCCCCTGCGCGAGGTGGCCGAGCACCTCTCGCGCCTGCCCGGCCTGGGGCCGAAGTCCGCCCTGCGCGCCGCCCTCGCCCTGCTCAAGCTCCCGCGCGAGCAGGCCGAGGCCGTGGGGCGCTCGGTTTTGACCCTGCGCGAGCGCCTGTGCATGTGCTCCACCTGCGCCAGCTTGGCGGAGAGCGATCCATGCCCCATCTGCGCGGACCCGGAACGCGACCATGAGCAGCTTTGCGTGGTTTCGGAGTGGGATTCCCTTTTGGCGCTGGAGGAGATGGGCCTTTTCAAGGGCACCTATCTGGTGCTGGGCGGGCTGCTTTCGCCGCTCGACGGCGTCGGCCCCCAGGCCCTGGAGTTCGGCCTGCTGCGCCGCCGGCTCGATGGCGGCCAGGTGCGCGAGCTGATCCTCGCCCTGGGCTCCACGCTGGATGCGGAGAACACCGCCTCGCACATCAAGAACATGGCCGCGCAGGGCTACCCCGGCGTGTCCGTGTCGAGGCTGGCCCAGGGCATCCCCATGGGCTCCGAGGTGAAGTACATGGACCGCGAAACCCTGCGCCAGTCACTGATGCACCGCCAGGCGGTGTGAGCTGATGCCCGCCAGCATCAAGGCCGAGGTCCATTCCGTCGTCTACCACAACCCGGACAACGGGTATGCGGTGGTGCGCGTGCGCGCCAAGGACGAGCCCGGCATCCTCACCGTCGTGGGCTGCCTGGGCCAGGTGCAGCCCGGCGAGTTTCTGGAGATAGAAGGGGAGTGGAAGACCCACCCCAAGTTCGGTCGCCAGATGGAGGCCACAAGCTTCAAGCAGACCTACCCGGCCACGGCCAACGGCGTGGTGCGCTTCCTCAAGAGCTCGCTCAAGGGCGTGGGCGAGAAGACCGCCGAGGCGCTGGTGAACGAGTTCGGGGTCGCGGTGCTGGATATTCTGGACACCGACCCGGACCGCCTGCGCAAGGTCAGGGGCATCACCAAAAAGCGCCTTGAGGGCATGGTCGAGTCCTGGCGCTCCCAGCGCGAAGTCAAAAGCCTCATCGTTTTTCTGCACAGCCACGAGGTGCCGCCCACCTACGCCTCGCGCATCTTCAAGCTCTACGGCGCGCAGAGCGAGGAAAAGCTCCGGGCCAATCCCTATGAACTGGCCTACCTCATCCGGGGCGTGGGCTTCCGCACCGCGGACAACATGGCCCTCAAGCTCGGCTTTGCCGAGGACGCCCCGGAGCGCATCGAGGCGGCGCTGGGCTATGTGCTCATCATGCAAGGCGAGCGGGGCGGGCACATGTTCTGCCCCGAGGAGGACCTGTTCAAGGAATGCTCGCGCATGCTCGGCGTGGACAACCGCACGCTGCTTGAAGAAGGCCTGGAAGCCCTGGAGCGCAAGAAGCGCGTGCACGTGGAGGACCTGCCGGAGCAGAACGTCACCCGCGCCGTGTTCCTCATGACGAACTACCGGGCCGAGCGCGAAATCGCCCAGCGGCTCTTCGGCCTGGTGAGCCACCCCGCGCCTGTCTCCCGCGCCGGGGTCAAGCAGGCCCTGCCCAAGATCGAATCCGCCCTCGGGTTCGATCTCTCGCGCGAGCAGCGCGACGCCGTGTTCGAGGCCTGCGTGAACAAGGTGTTCATCATCACTGGCGGGCCGGGCACGGGCAAAACCACCATCACGCGGGCCATTGTGGCGGCGCTCACCCAGCTGAAGCTCAAGGTGAAGCTGGCCGCGCCCACGGGCCGCGCGGCCAAGCGACTCTCCGAGGCCACGGGGGAGCAGGCCCAGACCCTGCACCGCCTGCTGCTGTATTCGCCGGAGCATGGATTCTACCACTGCGAGGATCAGAAGCTCTCCGCCGAGGTGCTACTTGTGGACGAGGTGTCCATGCTCGACGCCACGCTTTTTCTCGCCGTGCTGCGGGCCCTGCCCGTCACGTGCAGGCTCATCCTGGTGGGCGACGTGAACCAGCTGCCGAGCGTGGGCGCGGGCAATGTTCTGGCCGATCTCATCAACAGCGGCAAGGTGCCCAAGGCCGTTTTGACGCATATTTTCCGCCAGGCCCAGGAAAGCTCCATCGTGATCAACGCCCACCGCTTCAACGCCGGGCAGTTCCCCATCCAGAGCCCCAAGGAGCCGCCCGAGGCGGACTTCTTCTGGGTGGCCCAGGATCAGCCCCTCAAGGTGCAGCAGGCCATTCTGGACATGGTGTGCGAGCGCATACCGGAGCGTTACGGCCTGAACCCCATGCGCGACGTGCAGGTGCTGACGCCCATGCACAAGGGCGAGGTGGGCACCAGCGCCCTCAATCAGCTGTTGCAGGAGCGCCTGAACCCAAAGCGCGGCCTGGAGCTCAAGCGCGGCTACGCCACTTTCCGCCCCGGCGACCGCGTTTTGCAGCTGCGCAACAACTACGACAAGGATGTATTCAACGGCGACCTGGGCTGGGTGCACGAGGTGGACCCGGAGGAGGGCACGCTCTCCGTGGACTTCGACGGCAATCTGGTGCCCTTCGACGCCACGGAGCTGGAGGATCTGACCCTGGCCTACGCCGTCTCCGTGCATAAATCCCAGGGCTGCGAGTATCCGGCCATTGTGGTGCCGGTGGTGACGCAGCACTATGTGCTGCTGATGCGCAACCTGCTCTATACGGCGCTGACGCGCGCGCGCAAGCTGGCCGTGTTCATCGGCTCGGAGAAGGCGTTGGCCATCGGGCTTGAGAACGTCACCTCCGGGGCGCGCATGACGCACCTGCAGCATCGCATCTGCCACATTTTCACGGGGAATCTTTTGGGCTGACGCCACGTTTTTTCTTCTCGGCGCTCTTCACATCCGTTATGGGAATGCGTATCTTTAAAGCTTGCGGAATCGCAACCGAACCTGCCAGTGCCTGAACCCATACGCACCAGAAAAGGAGACGCGCAATGCTGAGCAAGAAAATGGAAAAGGCCTTCAATGACCAGATCAAATGGGAATACTACTCCGCATACCTGTATCTGTCCCTGTCCGCCTACTTCCAGAACCTGGGGCTGCCGGGCTTCGCCAACTGGATGGACGTGCAGTTCCAGGAGGAGCAGTTCCATGCGCGCAAAATGTTCGATTACGTGAACTCCAAGGGCACCCGCGTGACGCTCCAGGCCATTGACGCCCCGGAGAGCACCTGGAAATCGCCCCTGGCCGCCTTTGAGTTCGCGCTGAACCACGAGTATCAGGTCACCAAGCGCATCAACGACCTGGTGACTCTGGCCCAGAAGGAGAGCGACCACGCCTCGGCCATCTTCCTGCAGTGGTTCGTCACTGAGCAGGTGGAGGAGGAAGCCAACTTCGGCGACACCGTGAGCAAGCTGAAGCTCGTGGGCGACGGCGGCGGCCTGTTCATGCTCGACCGCGAGCTGGCCACCCGGGTGTATACCCAGCCTGCGGCCACCGCGGCCTAATCAAAGCGAATAGAGGGGGGCCCTGCGCCCCCCTTGTTTTTATCCTCCCTCGGCCCTCTAACCAGGCGGGTCCCATTATGGCTGATTCCAGTTTTGTCATCCTCGTTGGCGGGGAGGCCGGGCAAGGCCTGGTCACCATCGGCCAGCTCATGTCCAAAGCGCTTGTGCGCGCCGGCTACGAGGTGGCCGTCACCCAGGACTACCAGTCGCGCATCCGCGGCGGGCATAACACCTTCGCCATCCGCACCGGGCTTGAAATCCACCACGCGCCCACGGAAAAGGTGGACATCCTGGTGGCCCTCGATGCCGCCACCGTGGAGCTGCATAAAGCGCAGCTTGCGCCGGGCGGCATCGTCCTTGCCGATGAGGCTCTGGACACGGCGGGGCTTTCCGCCCTGCGCATTCCCTTCAAAAAACTCGCGCCCAAGGTCCTGCACGAGAACGTCGTGGCCCTCGGGGTGCTGGCCGCAACGCTGTGCAAGAATATCGTCCACCTGGAGGAGCTTCTGCGCGAGACCTTCGGCAAGAAGGGGCAGGCCGTGGTGGACGAGAACCTCAAGGTGCTGCGCGACGCCTACGCCTGGGTGCGCACCCAGGAGCACAGCTTTCCCTGCATGCCGCCCGCGCCGGAGAATCCCGGCAAAAGCCTCATGCTCACCGGCAACGAGGCCGTGGCTCTGGGCGCCCTGGCCGCCGGCTGCAATTTCTGTTCGTTCTATCCCATGACGCCCGGCTCCTCCGTGGCCATGACCCTGGCCGACAAGGCCAAGATCATGAACACCGTGGTGGAGCAGGCCGAGGATGAGATCGCCGCAGCCAACATGGCCATCGGCGCGGCCTGCGCCGGCGGCCGGGTCATCGTGCCCACCAGCGGCGGCGGCTTCGCCCTCATGGTCGAGGCCGTGAGCCTAGCCGGCATGCTTGAAACCCCGGCGGTGTTCCTTGTGGCCATGCGCCCTGGTCCGGCCACCGGCCTGCCCACGCGCACGGAGCAGGCAGACCTCAACCTGGTGCTTTACGCTGGGCACGGGGAATTTCCGCGCGCGGTTTTCGCGCCAGGCAGCGTGGAGGAATGCTTCCACCTGACGCACCGCGCCTTTGAGATGGCGGAGAAGTATCAGTCCCCGGTGTTTGTTTTGACGGACCAGTACTTGGCGGACTCCTTCCAGAACGTTGCGCCCTTTGATGTGAGCCAGCTGCCGGAGCTGCCCGCGCCCCTGCTCACCCCGGCGGATCCGAAGACCTACAAGCGCTTCGCCCTGACCGAGGACGGAGTTTCGCCCCGGGCCATTCCCGGCTACAGCGAGGCCCTGGTGATCTCGGACAGCGACGAGCACACCGAGGACGGCAAGCTCACCGAGGACCTGGACATCCGCGTGAAGATGGTGGCCAAGCGGCTGCAAAAGGGTTTGGGCCTGGCCGAAGACGCCGTGCCCCCCAGCTACTTCGGCGAAGACGCGGCGGATATTCTCCTCGTGTGCTGGGGCTCCACCCTGGGTGCGGCCCTGGAGGCCAGGGAGCGGCTGGAGGAGAGCGGCCAGCGCGCCGCCGTGCTGCACTTCGCCCAGGTTTGGCCCCTGAAGGAAGACCAGTTCCTGCCCTGGCTCGAATCGGCCAAGCGGGTTGTGTGCGTGGAGGGCAACGCCACCGGGCAGCTGGCCCGGCTGCTGCGGCAGGAAAGCGGGTTCCGCATCACGGCCCTGGTCCTGCGGTTCGACGGTCTGCCCATCACCGCCGCGCATATTCTGCGCGGGCTTGAAAGCATCCTGTAGCGCGAGGAGCATGCACATGGTCAGTGTTGAAGACTACGGCCAATTCGAGACCGCATGGTGTCCCGGCTGCGGCGACCACGCCCTGCTGGCGGCCATGAAGAAGGCCCTGGCGGGCATGGATTTGGCCCCGCACAAAGTGCTTGTCGTCACGGGCATAGGCCAGGCGGCCAAAACCCCCCTGTACATGAACTGCAACATGATAACCGGGCTGCACGGCCGGGGCCTGCCCACGGCCACCGGGGCCAAGCTGGCCAACCCGGACCTCACGGTCATTGCCGAGAGCGGCGACGGCTGCAACTACGGCGAGGGCGGCAACCACTTTCTGGCGGCCCTGCGCCGCAACGTGGACATAACCCTCATCGTGCACGACAACGGCATCTACGGCCTGACCAAGGGGCAGGCCAGCCCCACCACGGCCAAGGGCCAGGTGACCAAGTCCCAGCCCTTTGGGCAGCCCTCGGAGGCCTTCAACCCCGTGGCCGTGGCCGTGACCATGGGCGCGGGCTTTGTGGCGCGCGGCTTCACCGGCGAGTCGGAACATCTGGTGGACCTCATCCAGCAGGCGGTGCGGCACAAGGGTTTTTCCCTGGTGGATGTGTTCCAGCCCTGCGTGTCGTTCAACAAGATCAACACGTTTGCCTGGTACAAGCAGCGCTGCCGCAAGATCGGCGCGGAGCACGACCCAGGCGACCGGGACAAGGCTCTGGCCCTGGCGCGGGAGTTTGGGGAGAGCATTCCCATCGGCGTGCTGGCCAAAAGCGACAAGCCCGTGTTCGGCGCGGAGTTGCCCACGCTCAAGGCGGGGCCGCTGGCGCAGCGCGCCGTGGACCCCGAGGCCTTGGCGAAGGTACTGCGCTCGTATCAGTAGTAGCGGCAAGAGAACGTGCAATGCGAAAGGGCGCCCTTGGGCGCCCTTTTTTTGTGGTCGAATGCGGCTTCCGCAGTCAGATACCGCTTTCTCAGGTCTTGGCTCCCGGTCAGGCCAAGTTTAGCAGTCAGATTACGGTTTCCGGGGCGGGGCAGGCCGCCATGTACGCGGCATCCGGCAGCACCGTGCCCAGGGGGGGCCTGCGGTCCCAGGCGTACACGTTGCCGGGCATGGACTTGGCGTACTTCTTCACGTGCGCCGCCCGCTCGCCGATCTCAAGCAGGGTGCACGGCCCGCCGATTTCGAGGATGCCGATGCTGAGCGACACCAGCGGATAGGTGCGCTCCACTCCGTCGCGGCCCGTGGCCAGCACCTCGCCGCGTTCTCGGTCCTGCAGGCAGTAGCAGGTGCGGATGAGCCGCTTGAAGATGCGCGTGGAGGCCAGGCAAATGCGCTCCACATGCTCCGGGCGGGTCAGCAGCACAAAGTCGTCGCCGCCGATGTGGAAGAGCTTGGCCGTGGCGTCGCCGAAGCGGCGCACACTGTGGTCCAGAACGTCCGCCGCGAGCTTGATGACCCTGTCGCCGTTCTTGAAGCCGTATGTGTCGTTGTAGACCTTGAAGTTGTCCAGGTCGGCGTAGGCGATGGAGAAGCGCTTGCCAGAGCCGATGCCCGCCTCGACCTCGCGCTCCAGGTTGACGTTGCCGGGCAGACCGGTGAGGGGATTGGTGCCCTTGGCCATCTCCACCTGCACATGGGCCAGGGTGTTCAGCAGCCGCTGCACGGTGACGATGCCCAGCACCTTGCCCTGGCGCGTCACGATGATGTCGTCGTAGGCCTTGATCTTTTCGCGCTGCATGGCCGCCTTGGCGGTCTGCTCGACCGGCATCGTCTCGTCCACGATGAGCGGGTGCCGGTCCATGATGGCGTCGATGGGGCGCTTGGAGTAGAGCGCCGCGCCGAACTGGCCGGAGAGCTGGCGGTTCAGCTGATATTCCATGATGAGGCCCATGGGATTTTCCTGGTCGGCATCCACCACGACGATGCTGGCGTGCTGGCGGCTGGCCTCGAAGCAGTGCTGGGCATCAGGCACCAGGGTGCCCTGGCGGCGCACCTGAGCGGCCTCCACCAGGTTGCCGATGGGCATGAGGCAGGAGGTGACGATGCGGCTTTGGTCCTGCTGCGGCTTGCGCAGGTAGGCGGTGTCGAGCGAGAGGGGCGGCTTGGGCGCGGCGGGCCGGGCCAGGTAGTAGCCCTGGCCGTAGTGCACGCCGATGTCGATGAGGCAGGCCGCCTGCGCCTGGGACTCGATGCCCTCGGCGATGATCTTGGAGCCGATCTTGTCCGCGAAGGTGACGAAGGTTTCGATGAGCGCGCGCTTCACCGGATCCTTGTCGATGCCCTGGATGAGGCTCATGTCGATCTTGATGAACTCCGGGCGTATCTGCGCCACGCTGGTGAGCCCGGAGTAGCCCGCGCCCGCGTCGTCCACGGCGACGAGATAGCCCTGGCTGCGATAGTGGTCGAGGGTGCGGTGGAACAGGGCGAACTCGTTGATGCTGTGCCGCTCGGTGATCTCGAAGACCACGTTCTCAGGCGAGAGCCCCGCTTCTTCGATGAGCTCAAGGGTCTTGCCGTGGGTGAACTCAGGATCGGCCATGGTCTTGGGGTGGATGTTCAGAAAAAGCTTTTGCCCCTGGGCCATGGCGCCCAGATTCTGCAAGGCCTTCTCGCGGCACAGGCGCTCCAGGGCGAAGAGCTTGCCGCTCTGCTCGGCGAAGTCGAACAGCACCGAGGGGGATTGGAAGGCGCTGCCCTCCGGCCCGCGCGTGAGCGCCTCCCAGGCCAGGATTGTGCCGCTGGTGAAGTCCGCGATGGGCTGGTACACGGCGCGCACGTTCTTTTCCAGCAGGATGGTGTTGAATTCCGAAGAAAGCGAGAGCTGGCTCAAGTCCAGGCGCATCTTGGCGCGCAGCCGGGCCTCGTTCACGGCCTGGAACAACCTCGCCTCGCGGTTGGCCCCGTCCGTCGCCGTGGTGCCGTCGTGCCGCGCGCAGCCGAAGCCCAGATCCAGCTCGCGCCCGGCCCAGCGCAGCAGGTGCGCGTTGGCCTCCCGCTGGGCGAGCAGCTTGATCTCATAGGCCGTGTCGTGCTGGGAGCGCGGGTCGCCGCCGCGGCTGGGCCAGCAAAGCAGGTACTCCCCGGGCTCAAGAGGCATGCAGGTTGGCACGGTGTGCAGGCGTTCGTTCACCGCGCCGCGCAGCACTGTGGTCAGCCTGTTTTCTATTTCCTGCGAAAGTTCGCGTCCGTACAGTTCGCGCAGCAGGGCGAAGTCGCGCACGTTGATGAGCAGGATGTCGAAGTTCTGGCCGGTTCGCACCAGCTCGCGCAGGCGGCTTGGCGGCGGCGTGACGCCGGGTTCCGGGGTGTGGAAGGCGCTGTGCAGGGTGCCAGCGCGCAGACGTTTGAGAACTGTCTTGAGCATGGCTCGGCCTCGCTATGACTGTCGTGTTGGTATGTGTCGGGCCGGGACGTTAGGAGAAATAATCAGGTGGTGTGTGACGCGGGGGTGACGAACAGGCAATGATTGCCCAACGCGGTACGTAAAAAACGCCCGGAAGGAGAGGTCCATCCGGGCGTTTTGCTGTGAAGCGGAGCAGGGGGCGCTAGCGGTAATACAGGTTGCGCCCGCCCATGGTCAAAAAGGCCTGGTGCATGTTTGCGCGCACATCGGTGCGGTCCCAAATGTCTTGGATGTGCCCGCGCGAAAGGGCCTTGTAGGCGCTGTGGTAGTCGGGCGGAATATCCACGCCGGTGGTCTCGCGGATGACGCCGGGACCGGCGAAGCCGATGCGCGCGCTGCGCACGGCGTACTGGTAGGGCGAGCAGCCGAGGAAGCTGGCCACGGGGCCTGCGTAGGAGTTGGTGTCGTACAGCACGATGTAGAGCCCGCCTTCCTCGATGTAGCGGCGCACGGCCATGGTCACGCGGGGCATCTGGATAAGGCCGTTGACGCCCTCCTGAATGCGGATGCCGGCCGTGCCGTGGATGTATGCCAGGAAGGGCTGGTGCCGCTTTCTCGCAAGGTCCAGGGCGCGGATGAGCTTTTCGCCCTCGGCCGCGCCCACGGAACCGCCGCGGAAGTTCGCCACCAGCATGCCGCAGGTGAGGCGGATGCCCCGGATGCTGGCGTTGAAGGTGACGCAGGAGGACTGCAGGTGCGTTTTTTCCTTGGCCTGCTGCACGCGCTCGTCGAACTTGGGAAAGTTCGTGGGGTTGCCGGCGGCGATGGACTGGTTGAACTCGCGCACGCTTCCGCGGTCGAACACGTTGGCCATGTACCACTGGTATTCCATGGGGAAGTGATAGCCGCAGTTGGGGCACACGCCCGCAAATTCGCCAAACAGGTCCTTGGCCCACATGTCCAGGCAGCCGCGCTCAGCCGCGTGCGGGCAGGACACCTCGCGGTCGTCCAGGGACTTGGGGCTGACATACGTCTGCCCGCTGGAAGCCCGGGTGTCGCTTGCGGGTTCGGAGAGGCAGGTGAGGGCGGATTCGTCGCCGCCGCCGCCCCACATGGGAATGCCCAGCATCTCCATGGCCTGGCAGGTCATGCGGTCCATCTTGCTCGTCACCACATGGATCTCGTCGGTGACGTCTGTGGCCACGCGGGCGATCTTCTTCTGGTAGTGCTTCAAAATCTCAAAACGCACGGTGGAGTATATGCTAAACAAGAACTCCATGTACTTGGCCGCCAGGCGCTCAAAAATGCCGCGCTTGTCGATGTAGGCCTGGCAGGACATTTTGCGGTACTTCTGGTAGCGCCGCCAAACCAGCAGCTCGCGGTCGGCGGGATCAAGCTCCCAGCGCACGATGACGTCCTCGCCCACCTGGCGCTTCTTTGAGCCGCGCATGGCCAGACGTCGGAGCACGCTGACGCTGCGCACGTTCACCACGGCTTCGTCCGTGGCGCGGATGACATTGGCCCGGAGCTGCTTGAAGAAGTCGAAATGTTCGTTCCTCGCGCCCAGAGGCGGCTCTTGGATGATGCCGTCGATGTAGCCGTTGCGCAGGTTGTCCTGGGCGGTGATCTGCTGGTGCTTGGCGCAGCGCTCTATGAGCTCCGGGGTGGCGCGCGTCAGGCCGTTGAACTTGCATTCTATGGCCGCGGCGCCCTCGGGCGAGATGACCGAATAATAGCCGTGGGAGAACATGAGGCGCTTGTCGGCCAGGGCTATGGCCTCGGCTCCGCCGCTGCCGCCCTCGGAGAAGATGGCCACGATGGGCACGTCGATGCCGGCCATTTCGTAAATATTTTCCGCAATCTGCTGGGCCGCGCCGGGGTAGTCCTCAATGGGATAGGCGCCGGGAGTGGACACGTAGGCGTGAATGGGGATGTTTTCCCTGGCCGCGACCTTCATGTACTTGAGCGCCTTGGCGTTGCCCCAGGGCTTGATGGAGCCGCCGTTGCGGAACTCCTGGCCGTGGCCCTTTTCCTGTCCCACCACCATGACCGGGTGGTGGATGAGGCGCTTGCCCACGCGCCGGGTGATGTAGGCGCGGGCGATGAGCATGCCGGGGTCGATGGACACTTCGTCGCGTCCGCCGATCTCGGTGTAGTTGTCGTAGACGTTCTCCAGAATGTCCTTGAGGCACACGCGCTGCGGATGGCGCACGATGCGCACCTTGTCCATGGGCGTAAGCATCTGGTCCAGGTCTTCCTCAAGGGTGCTGAGCCGCCGGGCGAGGTCGCTGGTTTTGCTCACGGCCTCATCAAGGCCCAAGCTGTCCACTTTCTGGCTCAGGGCCAGAATGTCCTGACTGATGGATTCCAGACGGTCGCTCACGCGCGCGCCGAGAATGTCGCGGGCGTAGGAAACGCGCTGGGAAAGGGCTTCGAGAATTTTTTCTATATCCATGCTGCCGTCCCTGGCTGGCTAGAATTCCAGCAGATCCATGGTTTTCTCGCGCAGGAAGGCGATGTTTGATTTGAGCGCCACGCCCTGGGTGTCCACGCCCGTGAGCACAAAGGAGTCGAGGAAGGCCGTGCCGCGGGCCTTGGCTTCCTCCAGGTCCTTGCCCCAAATGATGGCCAAAGCCAGGTTGGGGTCGTACTCCGTGGGAATCTGGTAGGGCCTGTCCTGAGGCACATGGGTGTGCATCTTGAGCCAGTCCTGGGGCTGCCAGGCAAGCTTTTCGATGCGACCGGTCCAGGGGGCGAAGCGGTTCTGCGTGTCCTCGGCGATGATGCGGTATTCGATGCCCACGCCGGCGAAGCTGACGTCGTTCTGACCATAGCCCATGGGCTCGCCAAGGCCAAGGCGGATCTGCTCGCGGACGAGGTTCACGTCGCCCGCGCCCTTGATGCGGGAGATGGCGGCGGAAACGCCGTTCTCCACCTGGATGCGCGTGTTCACTTCCATGAGGAAGGGCTCGCCCTTGGGCGTCACGATCCATTCCCAGGTGCCGACGTTGTCGTACTTGATCTCGCGGGCGATGCTGAGCGAGTGGCGCACGATGTCGTCCATGACCTTGCGGGCGTCGAAGCTGTAGCTGAGGCCTTCCGGGAAGAAGCCCGGCGCGGTTTCGATGCGCTTCTGCCTGCCCGGGCTCTGCACGGAGCAGTTGCGCGTGCCGAAGTGCACGGGGTTTTCGCCCCCGCGCGCGGACACGATCTGCACTTCCAGGTGATTGTAGTTGAAGATGCGCTGCTCGATGAGCACGCCGGGGTCGTTGAACTGGCGCTGGGAATAGTTGCGGATGCGCCGGTACGTCTGACGGAAGCGGTTCATGTTGTGCACTTCGTCGATGCCCATGCCGCCGCCGCCGGCCGAAGCCTTGACCAGGACCATGGGCCGGGTGATGCCCTGGCGCTCCTGATACTCGAACAGCTGCTGGGCGATGGTCTCGGCCTCCATCTCGTCATAGATGGCGCGGTCGCTGCCGGGCACGGTGGGCACGCCCAGTCCGCGTGCCAGGCGCTTGGTGTTGATCTTGTCGCCCAGGTCGCGGATGACGCGCCAGGAGGGGCCGATGAAGATCATAGGACGCGAGCGTTCGGTCACGCGCCGGGCGAAGCGGTAGTTCTCCGAGAAGAACCCGTAGCCGGGGTGAATGGCCGTGGCCCCGGTGGCGTCCGCTGCGGAGAGCACATCGCCCGCGTCGAGGTAATTGTGGATGCGCACGAGCGCGTCGTCGCCGCCAAGCTCACGGGCAAGGGCCACGTGGCCGGAGGCGGCGTCTTCCTTAGTGTAAATCGCCACAAACTTAAGGCCAAGATCCGTGCACGCCTGCATGATGCGCACTGCGATCTCGCCCCGGTTGGCGATGAGTACTTTATGCTGATCCCTGCTCACGTCGTGGTGTTCCTTCTCATTCGCGGGGGGAGTTGAACAGGGCCCTTTAGCTGTTCTTGGCGCTCCTGGCAAGTGGAGGCCCATGATGCTGAATAATCGGGGGGTTGGCGCTAGTCCTTGGCGGGCAGGAAAAAGCCCCGCGGCGAGGGGCGCTGCGGGGCTCTTGCCTGGTGGCGTCGTCAGGCCGTTTCCGGCGCGCGTTTAGATGTTGAGGTCGGTGACCGCGCCCAGGCTGGCCGCGTGGCCGCCCAGAACGGTCTTGTTGAAATCGTAAGTCTGGGCCATGTCGGAGTTGTTCGATCCGCCGCTGTTCAGGTAGTCCAGGGTTTTCGTCACCACGGCGGCTCCGAAGCTCTCCTTGTCGGAGATGGCGGAACCGCCGCCGCTCATGCTGTCGCTCGTCAGACTAAAGGAAGAAGACACTCCACCGATCATATCCGTCGACATCTTGCGACCACCTCCCTTGCGCCGTTTTGGTCAAGACAACGCCTTGCTCGTGTCGTATCGGCCAAAGCTTAAAAAACTTTAGGGCGTGGCAGAAAATACGCCCTCTTTGTTTGACAAGCGCGCTACCTTCGATAATACAGCCTCCAGGCGGCAGTTTACCGCTAATATCTTCGCGGAACATCGCACAGGAGCAGCAGATGACGGATCAGGCACAGAACACCGGGGACCAGGAGCAGAGCTTCGCCGAACTTTTTGAGGCCAGCTATGCGGGACAGGGCGAGCCCTTGAACGTGGGCGACAAGATTTCCGCCCGCATCATCACCATCGGCGCGGACAGCGTCTACTTCGACACCGGCACCAAGATCGATGGTGTGGCCGACAAAAAGGAGCTTCTGGACGCGGAGGGCAACTTCCCCTTCAAGGAAGGCGAGTCCATCGATCTGTACGTGGTCTCCAAGACCCGCAGCGAGATCGTCCTCTCCCGCGCGCTTGCAGGCGCCGGCGGGTTTGAGATGCTCCAGAACGCCAAGGACGCGGGCCTGCCTGTGGATGGCCGCGTGAAGGAAACCTGCAAGGGCGGCTTCTCGGTCGAAGTCATGGGCCGCCGGGCCTTCTGCCCCGTGAGCCAGATCGACGCGCGCTTCGTGGAGAACCCCGAGGAGTACGTCGGCAAGACCCTGCAGTTCGTCATCAGCAAGCTGGAGGAGCGGGGCCGCAACATCGTGGTCACCCGCCGCGCGCTCATCGAGCGCGAGCGCCAGGCCGCCACCGAGGAGTTCCTGGCCGCCATCAAGCCAGGCGAGGAAGTGGAAGGCACCGTTATGCGCCTGACCGACTTCGGCGCCTTTGTGGAGCTGGCTCCCGGCCTTGAGGGCATGGTCCACGTGAGCGAACTCGGCTTCACCCGCGTTTCCAAGCCGGACGAGGCCGTGAGCGTGGGCGAAAAGATCCGCGTGAAGGTGCTTGGCGTGGAGCCCGGCAAGAAGCCCGGCCAGATGAAGATCTCCCTTTCGCGCAAGCAGACCATGAGCGACCCCTGGGCCGACATTGCCGGCCAGTTGAAGGACGGCGAGAAGGTCACCGGCAAAGTTGTGCGCTTGGCCGACTTCGGCGCCTTTGTGGAGCTTCTGCCCGGCGTGGACGGCCTCATCCACGTGAGCGAAATGAGCTACACCAAGCGCGTGAACAAGCCCTCCGAGATCCTGAACCCCGGCGATGTCGTCTCCGTGGTCATCAAGGAGATCGATCCGCTGAAGCGCCGCATCTCCCTGTCCTTGAAGGAAGCCGCTGGCGATCCCTGGCTTGAGGCCGCCGCCAAGTACACCCCCGGCACCCAGGTGACCGGCACGGTGGAGAAGCGCGAAGCCTTCGGCATCTTCGTGAACCTGGAGCCCGGCATCACCGCGCTTCTGCCCAAGTCGCGCATGAGCGTGGCCGTGGACCCCAAGCAGTTCGACAAGCTGGCGCCCGGCGATTCCGTGACCCTGGTGGTCGAGGACCTGCGCGCGGGCGAGCGCCGCATTGCGCTTTCGCCCCTGGAAGTGCGCGAGGACGCAGCTGGCGGCTCCGGCCGCGGCCGCGAGAACGAGGACTGGAAGGGCTACAAGCAGCAGCAGATCAAGCCCGCGGAGAAGTCCGCCGGTTTCGGCAACCTGGGCGACATGCTGGCCCAGGCCATGAAGGGCAAGAAATAGCCGACAAGCGATCATTCAGCCGGGGGCAGCCCCGGCCATTTTTCTGCGAAACGGGATGACGAGGAGACGCATGGCCGAGCCGTACAAGATTATCTACTCCATGATGCGCGTGAGCAAATTCTACGACAAGCGCCAGGTGCTCAAAGACATCTCGCTGTCGTACTTCTATGGCGCCAAGATCGGCGTGCTGGGCCTGAACGGCTCGGGCAAGAGCTCGCTTTTGCGCATTCTGGCCGGAGTGGACCACGACTTCCAGGGCGAGATCGCGCCCTCTCCGGGATACAGCATCGGCCTGCTCGAGCAGGAGCCGCACCTCGACGAGACCAAGACCGTGCGCGAAGTGGTGGCCGAGGCCGCCCAGGGGACCGTTGACCTGCTCGCCGAGTTCGAGCGCATCAACGAGAAGTTCGCCGAGCCCATGAACGACGACGAGATGCAGAAGCTCATCGACCGTCAGGCCGCCGTGCAGGAAAAGCTCGACGCCTGCGATGCCTGGGACCTGGACAGCCGTCTTGAGATGGCCATGGACGCCCTGCGCTGCCCTCCCGGCGATACGCCGGTCAAGGTCATCTCCGGCGGCGAGAAGCGGCGCGTGGCCCTGTGCCGCCTGCTGCTCCAGAAGCCGGACATCCTTCTCCTCGACGAACCCACCAACCATCTGGATGCGGAATCCGTAGCCTGGCTTGAGCACCATTTGCAGCAGTATGCGGGCACGGTCATCGCCGTGACCCACGACCGCTACTTCCTCGACAACGTGGCAGGCTGGATTTTGGAGCTGGACCGTGGCCGAGGCATCCCCTGGCAGGGCAACTATTCCTCCTGGCTAGAGCAGAAGCAGCAGCGCCTGCAGCAGGAGGAGAAGGTCGAGACCGAGCGCCAGAAGACCCTGGCACGCGAGCTGGACTGGATCCGCATGAGCCCCCGCGGCCGCCACGCCAAGGGCAAGGCGCGCATAAGCGCCTACGAGAACCTGCTGAACCAGGAGAACGAGAAGCTGACGCCGGAGCTGGAGATCTTCATCCCGGCCGGTCCGCGCCTCGGCAATGTGGTCATAGAGGCCAAGGGCGTGAAAAAGGCCTTTGGCGACAACATGCTGGTGGACGGCATCGACTTCAGCCTTCCGCCCGGCGCCATCGTGGGCATCATCGGCCCCAACGGCGCGGGCAAGACCACGCTCTTCCGCATGATCACCGGCAAGGAGACCCCGGACGAGGGCACCATCCGCCTGGGCGACACCGTGCAGCTGGCCTATGTGGACCAGGAGCGCAGCATGGACCCGGAAAAGACCGTGTACGAGGTCATCTCCGGCGGCAACGACATCATCAAGCTGGGCAACCGTGAGGTGAACGCCCGGGCTTACATAGGTAAGTTCAACATCACCGGCGCGGACCAGCAGAAGAAGGTCGGCGTGCTCTCCGGCGGCGAGAGAAACCGCGTGCACTTGGCCGCGCTTTTGCGCGAGGGCGCCAATGTGCTCCTGCTCGACGAGCCCACCAACGACCTGGACGTGAACACCATGCGCGCCCTTGAGGACGCGCTGGAGAACTTCGCCGGCTGCGTGCTGGTCATCAGCCACGACCGCTGGTTCCTGGACCGCATCGCCACGCACATCCTGGCCTTTGAGGGCGACAGCCAGGTGAGCCTGTTCGAGGGCAACTGGAGCGAGTACGAGGCCGACCGCAAGGCCCGCCTGGGCGCGGCTGCGGAGCAGCCCCACCGCATCAAGTACCGGCATTTGACGCGTTAGCACAGGAAACGAGGGCGGGGCTTTTCCCCGCCCTTTTTTTCAACAGGAGGCGAACCATGCGCAAGAAGTTCTTCTTCGTCTGTGTGTCGGCCCTTCTTCTGCTTCCGGTCCTGGCCTTCGCCCAATCGAAAAAGCCCGTGGACGTCATCCACACCGGCGCGGGCGATGTCTCCATCACCTTTCTCGGCCACGCAAGCCTGATGCTCGTCTGGCAGGGCAAAGTCATCCACGTCGACCCCTGGACCGCCCAGGCCGACTACGCGGCCTTGCCCAAGGCCGACCTCGTGCTCATCACCCACGAGCACCGCGACCACCTGGATAGCGCCGCCCTCGACGCCATCCGCAAGCCCGGCACGGTCGTCGCCGCCTCGCTCAAGGCCTCGGCCACGCTCACGGACGCCATAGTGCTGAAGAACGGCGACTCGCGGAAGCTTGCTGGGCTTCGCGTGGACGCCGTGCCCGCCTACAACCGCGTGCACATGCGCGCCCCGGGCGAGCCCTTCCACCCGCGCGGGCTGGGCAACGGCTACGTGCTGCACTTCGGCGAGAGCCGCGTGTACATCGCGGGCGATACCGAGGACATCCCTGAAATGGCGGCGCTCAAGGGCGTTGATGTGGCTTTTCTGCCCGTGAATCTGCCGTACACCATGACCATCGGCATGCTGGAAGCCGCGGCGAAGTTGGTGCAGCCCAAGGTTTTGTATCCCTACCACACCGGCGACACGGACATGGACGCGGTGGCGGCGCGGCTCAAGGGCCTGCCCGGCGTGGAGACGCGCATCTGGCCCATGAAGTAGCCCCTGCAACCGCTTGCATTGCGCCGCCAATCGTGATGATGGTGAAGCCGATGTAAACAGGACATGATGAAGCTTGGCGCCCCGTGCGCCCGGAGGGCCGCATGACCGCAGCCGACACCCCCGCCGAGAACACCGCCGCCAGAAGGACGGCCTCCCGCATGGCCGCCAACAACGTTCCCCTTTCCTGGTCCGAGATCCCC
>Ga0209800_10002107_pt1 | contig 18331 bp, 14 predicted proteins | sample Higcelweek8metaG_FD_187174 | JGI IMG/M metagenome (GOLD analysis project Ga0209800, IMG submission 187174) | Freshwater pond sediment microbial communities from the University of Edinburgh, under environmental carbon perturbations - High... | ecosystem: Environmental > Aquatic > Freshwater >...
TATGCTGAGATGTGCGGGATGGCGGAGAGAGGCGAGTTTGCCGATTGTGTGATGGATGGCCCGCTGGATCTCTTCCTGGCCTGTGACCCGGCAAGCGTGAAAATCAAGGGGGTGGATACTCCGGTGGCCGGTGATGCCGATATCCTTCTCTTCCCGTCCCTGGAAGCCTGCAACCCGTTTTACAAGGGACTGATGCTCTTCGGAGGAGGAGAACTTGCAGGCATGATCTGCGGGACCTCTAAGCCTGTGGTCCTTATGTCGAGAAGCGAAAGCGAACAATCAAAATACTACTGTGTTGCTCTTTCCTGCCTGATGGCTTCCCAAAAAACATGAATCAGATGAACAAAAAGCTTATAATTGCCATTAATCCCGGCTCCACTAGCACGAAGTTTGCAGTTTATGACGGTACGGTACTGGTACTCGAAAAGACACTGAGACACAGTTCAGGTGAACTTGAGGGTTTCATCAGGATGACCGACCAGCTGCCGTTCAGACATAAGGTGATAATGGAGGCACTGCGTGAAGCAGGTACTGACCTGTCTGCTGTAGCTGCGGTGGTGGGCAGGGGAGGACTTGTGAATCCCATTGAATCAGGTATTTACGAGGTCAACGACCTGATGAAGAAGCATCTCTCGGAGGCAATCAATGGGGAGCATGCAAGTAACCTGGGGGCGTTGCTTGCCGACATGGTTGTTGTCCAACTGCCTGATTCAAAGGCTTATATCGTTGATCCAGTAGTTGTTGATGAGCTGGAGCCCGTTGCCAGGTTATCCGGACATCCTCTTATAAGCAGGAGATCGATTTTTCATGCCCTCAACCAGAAGGCTGTAGCCAGGATATATGCCGCCTCTGTGGGGAAGAAATATGAGGATTTAAACCTGATAGTGGCCCACATGGGAGGAGGCATAAGTGTCGGTGCACACCGTCGCGGCAAGGTTGTGGATGTGAACAATGCCCTGAACGGTGACGGTCCCTATGCTCCTGAGCGCAGCGGCGGACTGCCGGCCTGGCAGTTGGCAGAGATATGCTTCAGCGGTAAGTATCAGGCATCTGAGATGAAGGCCATGCTGGCTGGTAAAGGTGGAATTGTGGCATACCTTGGGACGAACAGTCATATGGAAGCTTCCAAACGTGCGGAGGCGGGAGATGAATTTGCCGCGCTTGTTCTGCAGGGATGCAGCTATCAGACAGCCAAGGAGATAGGAGCTATGTCGGCTGTCCTTGCCGGCGAAATTGATTGTATCATACTTACCGGTGGATTGGCTTATGACACCACTCATGTTGAAAGTATAAAGAGCAGGGTCAGCCATCTGGCGCCGGTGTTTGTCTATCCCGGCGAGGATGAGCTCAAGGCACTGGCTTTCAATGGATACCTGGCAATCAGTGGTCGTATCTCAGTTAAGCAATACAAGGGGTGACTTTGGGTCTGAGGGTCTGAGGGCCCCGAAACTTCGTGTGCGGGGTTTCGGCTTCTTCGGAGAAGCCTCAATCTGAGGGTCTGAGGGTCTGAGAGTCTTTGAGTCTGAAAGTCTTGCGGTCTTGCAGTCTTGAAGTCCTGCGGTCTTGCGGTCTTGCGGTCTTGCGGTCTTGCAGTCAATAGACTGATTGTAAACTATATATCACTACTGCCAACTGCCAACTGCCAATTGCCTGCTGCCTACTGCCAACTGCCAACTGCCAACTGCCTACTGCCTGCTGCCTGCTGCCAACTCCACTGTTGCCTGACTAAGGTACAGAAAGTGCCACCGGCAGAATCTTCCCGTTGAAAAACTTATTGCCATTTACTGCAAAATCAGCAATGAACACTGCCATCTGCGCAGGTGACACGGGAGCACTAAATCCCGGAAATGCCTTGCTGAACATCTCTGTCTGAACCGCACCGGGACAGAGGCAGTTGAAAGAGATACCGCGTTCCGCATATTCAGTTGCCAGGCACTCCGTCAGAATTGCCAGCGCACCCTTGGTAGCACTGTACCAGGCCAGTCCCGGGAACTTCAGACTGCCCTGAAAGCCGCCCATGCTGCCTATATTGACAACGTGAGCCCCCCGCTCCATTAGCGGTAATAACGAGGCTGTCAGCATCGCCGCTGAAGTGAAGTTCACAGCAACTGAAGATCTTATATCCTCCTCATTGTGCTCCTCAAAGGGTTTATTGACGAGATGACCCGCGTTGTTTATAAGAATATCAACCTTTACCGCTTCCTCGGAGAGCCACTTTCTAAGCTCTCTGAGAGACGATGGCCCTGAAGTGATATCCAGAGGCATGACAACGATGTTTTTATACCTCGCGCCATCTGAGAGGCTTCCGAGCGCTTTCTTTGACCTGGCAATTGCATAAATCCTGTTTCCGGGTTCTTCCGAGAGCTTGATGGCTACCTCGCGACCAATACCCGAGGAAGCCCCTGTTATTACTATATTCATCTTATTATCAGTGTTATAACTAAATTAACCATTTTAGTCGGGCCCAATTACCGTAAATGTACTGATTTTTGATTTTATTTGTAGCCTCAAAATGAGGTTACTGCATCATATGAAGAAGATATTGACAATCACTCTTTTACTTCTGGTGGTCGCTTCTGCAGCCGGACAGATACCGGAGACCGTGAAGGCCAAGGAGAACCCCCCTTTGAGGCAGCGACTCTTTTTCGGGGGATCGTTCGGGCTGCAGTTCGGAAGCCTGACTAATATTGAAGTTGCACCACTAGTGGGAATATGGCTCCTGCCACGACTGGCAGTTGGGGCAGGACCTTCATTTCAATACTATAGGGATCCGTACGGAAGAACCGCAATCTATGGTGGGCGGACCATGCTTCAAATGACTCTCATACAGGACCTTAATAATGTCATACCAATAGGTTTCAATACGGGAATTTTTGTTCATGGTGAATATGAAGCCCTGAGTCTGGAGAGAGCCTTCTTCACAACAACACCTGAAGCCTCAGGACGCTTCTATTACGGCAGCTTTCTGGCAGGGGCAGGGATCTCCCAGCCAACAGGCAAAAGGTCGAGCATGAACATCACTTTCCTGTTCAGTGTTACAGGTAATGATTACGGTTTATATGATACGCCGGAGATCAGGGTTGAGTTCTACTTTTAATATATATGAAATAATTTAAAATAAATAAAATCAAATAATTATGAAAATTGAAAACAATAGATTTGCCTCACTTGTCTATACCCTTCATGAAGCCAGTCCGGAAGGAAGGGTAATTGAAACTGTAGAGGAGTCAGCTCCGCTTGGTTTTGTTTTCGGAGCCGGCAGACTACTTCCTGCTTTTGAGGCTAACCTGGAAGGACTTGAAGAGGGTAGTCCATTTGATTTCAGCCTTACTGCTACTGATGCATACGGCGAAATGCGTGAGGAAATGGTGATAAGCCTTCCGAGAAGTATATTTGAGGATGAAGGTGTTCTGAGGAGCGAGATATGCTACGTCGGAAACAATGTGCCGATGATGGACTCACAGGGCAACAGGATGAACGGAGTAGTCGTTGAGATAGGCGATGCTTTTGTAAAGATGGATTTCAACCATCCCCTGGCCGGTACTGACCTGCATTTCTCCGGAAAAGTCGTGGGTGTCCGGGAAGCTACAGAAGAGGAGCTGATGGGACCGTCATCAGGCGGTTGTTCATCATGTGGCAGCAAGAGCAGCGGCTGCGGCGGAAGCTGCTCATAGGCAGGAGGCAAAAGGCAATTTGCATTAGTGAAAAGGGGTTCCGTAATGGAGCCCCTTTTTATCTATGTGAGTATGTTAAATAATACTCTCTATATCGTTGCCAACACTACTGCCTATTGCCTACTGCCTACTGCCAACTGCCTATTGCCTACTGCCTATTGCCTACTGCCAACTGCCTATTGCCTATTACCCATTTCCTAAACCAACAACTGCTCGCCCTCCGACTTGGCAACTATTACAGCACCGCATGTATCACCGTAAACGTTGATTGTGGTGCGGAACATGTCGAGTATACGGTCTACTGCAAGAATAAGTCCTATGCCCTCAAGTGGCAGCCCGACGGCATTAAGCACGACTGCCATCATTACCAGTCCCGCCATGGGAATCCCGGCAGATCCGATAGCTGCGAGCAATGCGGTAAATATTACAACTATCTGTTGACCGATACTGAGATCAATACCGTATGCCTGTGCAATGAATATTACAGCAACACACTCGTAAAGGGCGGTACCGTTCATATTGATAGTTGCCCCGAGTGGCAGCGTGAAGCTTGCTATCTTGTTCGAGACACCGTTCCTGGTTTCCACGGTTTCCATTGTTAGAGGGAGGGTGGCGTTGGATGATGATGTCGAAAAGGCTGTCAGCAGTACTGTTGACATGTTCTTCATATGCTTGATCGGGTCAGCTCTTCCAAGGAACTTAACCAGCAGCGGCAGTACAATAAGCCCTTGTATCAGAAGGCCAGCCAGCACCGTAAGAAAGTAAATACCCATGCTTCCGATGATTTCGCCTACCTGGTTGCCGCTGTTGATCTGCTGTGAGAGCACTTTCGCAATTATACTGAAGACGCCAAGTGGTGTGAATTTGATGACGAAGAGGGTGATCTTCATTATCACATCGAGGATTGCGTTTACGACGTCCACCAGCAATACCCTGGATTTTTCCCCAACCCTTGTAACAAAAAAACCCGCCAGAATTGCGAAGAAGATTATCGCAAGCATATGGGCCTCAGCCATCGCCTTTATAATGTTGGTAGGCACAATGTTGATAAGTGTCTGCCCGAAACTTTCCTTACCCACTGCTATATCCTCCAGAGGCACCTGCAGACCTAGATCAGCTCCAACGCCTGGCTTTATCAGCTGAACCAACACAAAACCTATCAGTATGGCTATAAGGGTTGAGAATACATAATAACCCATTGTCTTCAGCCCGAGACGCCCCAGATTTTCCGCCGTACCGACGCTTGCAACTCCTGTCATGATCGAACAGAATATAAGTGGCACTATAACCATATTCAGTCCCCTGAGGAAGACGTCACCCATCCAGTTGGTATACTTTGTGAGATGGGGGAAGAAATAACCGAATAAACCACCCAGCGCCAGCATGATCAGTATCTGCCAGTGCATGGCAAGAGAGAATTTCCTTGTTACCATAAGCCAGTTGTCTTTCCTGAATTCAGGGTTAAAATTGCAGTTAACACTTTAAGTGGATGAAGATAATCAAAAGATTACACCACAAAAGATGTTTTAAACTATGTTTCCAGATTTCAAAATTCCCACAGAAGGTCCAAACCGACAGAAAAAATAGGATTCTCAGCCACTTCACGAAAAAGGAGGGAAGGCAATCCTTTGGGGACCGGCAAATATCATCTCATTGGTTACCTGATCACCGTAGATTACAGATGTAAACACATAAGAATAGAATGATGCAGTGCTTCTGGATTACTGATGTAACCGAGGAATAGTTATGAATGTAACAATAATCAGTCATTGCATATACTTGATCTTATATGCTTATATATCAATATAATATATAATCTATATGAATTAAAGATTAATATATACGATAAGTTAATTAAGTCATAGTATTAGATCCGGCAGTATTAAGATCGTTAACTGTCATATAATCAATATATATGATTATCTAAACTCGAGTGAAAGAACTGATTGTTAACGTACAACAGAGCTTTAATTCTTTATCCGGACCCAGGATCATGTAACAATGATTATCGGCTGAATTACAAATGTAAACAATATAACATGACAGATGTAAAAGGACTATTAATTACATTTGTAAAAACATTGTCTGATCATGAAAGATCGAATACAGGCCTTTTTACAGAACGAAAACAAGAGTTACGCTCAATTTGCTGAGGAAATAGGGGTTCAGCCATCCGGAATCTCCCATATACTCTCAGGCAGAAACAATCCCAGCCTCGATTTTGTAATCAAGATGCTGCACAGATATCCGTCACTTGCGGCTGATTGGCTTCTGTTCGGACGCGGTTCGATGTACAAGTTTGTATCTCAGCCCACCCTGTTCGACGTGGAGATGCCTGTAAGCCTTTCTGGCGAAGATGGAGGCAAAGGGTCGCCGGAATTACCGGATGAGACATCAGATGTCCCTGATGACCTGCAGAAGGCAACAGATGGCAAATTACAATTAATGGGAAGCAATCGGGACGGGGCAAAACACCTTACCCGTATAGTTATGTTCTATTCAGATAAAACTTTTACCGAATACAATCCATCCTGACAGGAATTCTGCAAATTGTCTATTTTTGCAGGCAAATGATTCCTGATGAAAAAGCGGGTTGAAGATCTTACGGTTACAGATAACAGGAAACTGACAGACAGCTTCTTCGTTCTAAAGGTACATTCCCCTGCAGGGCTGCCTGAGATCAATCCCGGTCAGTTCGTGCAGGCACTGGTGACTGATAGCCATGCCACCTTTCTCCGCAGACCATTGTCGGTACATGATGTGGATCCCGGCACGGATAGCATTTCGCTTCTTGTGCAGGTCGCCGGGCAGGGTACTGAAAGGCTTTCACGACTCACTCCTGGTGAGAAACTTAACCTTGTCTATCCCCTCGGGAACTCCTTCACCCTCCCGGGGGCAGGTGAAGAGGTGCTGCTTGTTGGCGGAGGATGCGGAATGGCACCGCTTCTATACCTGGGACGAAAGATCCGTGAGCTGGGAATAAAACCTCACTTTGCACTCGGGTTCCGTAATCATACAAGGATTCTCGAACATGAGGATTTTAAAAAACTGGGGCCGGTATGGCTCTCGACTGAAGACGGTTCAGAGGGTCACAGGGGTTTTGTGACCGACATTCCTGCCTTCAGGGACAAACACTGGGACAAGGTATACTGTTGCGGTCCCGAGCCGATGATGAAGGCTGTGGCTGCCCTTTGCCGCAGTCGGGAAATATTCTGTGAGGTGTCACTTGAGAACCTGATGGCTTGCGGAATGGGGATATGCCTCTGCTGCATAGTGCCAACAACCTCCGGAAACCTGTGCTCATGCACTGACGGGCCGGTATTCAACATAAACGATCTGAAATGGCAGACCTCAGGATAAAGATCGGAACGCTTGAACTGCGCAACCCGGTAATGCTCGCCTCCGGAACATGTGGCTACGGGGCAGAACTTGATGATTTTATTGACCTCGCGGCGCTTGGTGCCATAATAGTCAAGGGGACCACCCTCGAGCCAAGAGAGGGCAATGCCTATCCGCGGATGGCCGAGACTGCCTCAGGCATGCTTAATGCTGTCGGTCTGCAGAATAAGGGAATAGACTACTTCGAGAATAATATCTATCCTCGTCTTGCTGAGTACGATACGCATGTAGTTGTAAATGTGAATGGCAACACTGTTGAGGAATACGTTGAACTGTCGCGGCGTTTGGACCGCCTGAGCGCAATACCGGCCATAGAACTGAACATCTCCTGTCCAAACGTCAAGAAGGGGGGAATGATATTTGGCACAAATCCTGCATCAGCCAGGGAGGTCATTGCAGCTGTTCGGAAAGCATACAGTAAAACACTAATAGTCAAGCTGTCTCCAAATGTGACTGATATCACTGAGTTTGCCCGGATTTCCGAAGAGGAGGGAGCCGAAGCAATTTCTCTTGTGAATACTCTGCTGGGAATGGCTATCGATGTCAGAACCATGAAACCGAAGCTCTCAACAGTCACGGGCGGACTCTCGGGTCCTTCCATCAAGCCGGTGGCGCTCAGGATGGTCTGGCAGTGTGCCAAGGCTGTCAGGATACCGGTCATTGGCCTGGGAGGCATAATGAATGCCGACGATGCACTTGAATTCATCATGGCAGGCGCCACGGCAGTGCAGGTCGGAACAGTTTCGTTCATCGAGCCTCGTGCCGGGGTTCAGATAGTTAATGGAATAGAAAAATTCCTTGTTGAAAAAGAATTCGATTCTGTCAGCAGAATTACAGGTATTATAAATAGGATTTGAACTTGATTTGCTTTAAATTTGTAAATTTAGGGGCGGAATTATATTCATTGACTAAATTATAGAAAGTAATCATGGCAGAAAATTTGCAAATTGACAATCTGGACAGAAAGATTCTGGACATTATAACCAAGAATGCGAGGATACCTTACCTTGAGGTTGCACGCGACTGCAACGTATCAGGTGCGGCGATTCATCAGAGGGTCCAGAGACTCATTCGATTAGGTGTTATCAAGGGATCGGAATTCAAGGTTGATCCGATCATGGTGGGATTCAGGACCTGTGCCTATATAGGTTTATATCTGGATAATCCAGGTAAGTACAAAGAGGTGATAAACAAGCTTAGGGATATCCCTGAAGTAATTGAATGTCACTATACTACCGGTAATTACTCATTGTTCATCAAGGTATATACCCGCGACAATGAACATTTGCGCGAGGTCCTGACAGAAAAGATACAGGCAATCCCCGGCATAATGCGCACGGAAACCCTTATCTCCCTGGAAGAATCTATCAGCAGGCAGATACCTGTGCTCTCGAAGTAGTACAGCTCTGAAAATGAACCTGTAATACAATAAAAAGGTGCCAATTTTGGCGCCTTTTTTCTTGCTGTATTCCGGGAAAGTTCTAAATTTATAGAAAATACCACCATGAAACCGAACTTTCTTTTGTTGCCGCTGGTAGTATTGTTCAGTATTACCGGTCTTATCTCTTGTAACCCCTTTGATAAGTCAGATGAATGTGAGGGCTCCGAGATGGTGCTCATAGAACCAATCATCTACCTTCGTGTGTCCTTCGCTGACCCGACAATGACTCTGGCTGAATATACCTACCTTGAGGTTGCTGAGAGGATGATTATTTCGGGTTCTATTCAAAAGATGTACTGCAGTGGTAAACTTAGCGGATACTTTACCTACAGCCCTACGTTCTATCCTCAAGAAATGACCATCACTCGCCTGGAGGGTGGATTCTTTCTGCCTCAGCCTTACCAATATAAGTTTGAGAATACGAAGGATGAGATCCTGATTTTGTTCCGCATAAAAGTATATATGACTGAAAGTGAAATTTATGAAAGCGACGAGTTTATAATGAGTTTTTTTCCCGAGGACATAGAATATGATGTTAACACCTCGAAGTATTACCTTAGCCTTGAAGTTGTCGATCCGGATAAGTTATGGAATAGGGTCACTTCCTGATTGGCATTGATACTCATAATGCCCGTTGATTTCTGCTGAACAACCTGTTCTGCAATTCTTGATGGTCTACGACCAAATATCCCATGTTAGTCATTGTTCTACAATGCTTTATGCGCTACGCGCAACATTTGCCCTAAGCCATGAAGCATAGTGCCATAATGGATCAATACAACCACAGGCCATAAATCATATTGCCATAATGGATCAATACAACCACGGGCCATAAATCATATTGCCATAATGGATCAATACAACCACGGGCCATAAATCGTATTGCCATAATGGATCAATACAACCACAGGCCATAAATCGAATTGGCATAATGGATCATACAGCCATTGGCCGTAGGCCATAAAGCATTGTAGTATAGACGAATTCCCCGGTCTCTTGGTCGTAGACCATCAAGAATTATTAAAAAAGGCAGCCTTCCGGTTGCCTCGTGATCCAGCTGGGGCTCGAACCGGTGCGAGCGTAAAGGAATGACCCGGTGGGTCATTCCAGCGAAGCAGCCGGACTGCAGGGCTGGCGGTTCGAGCCATTACTCAATAAAAAAAGGCAGCCTTCCGGTTGCCTCGTGATCCAGCTGGGGCTCGAACCCAGGACCCCATCCTTAAAAGGGATGTGCTCTACCAGCTGAGCTACTGAATCAGTCCTTTTTTTTGAGAGTGCAAATGTAGAGCAAAAATTATTCCTATCAAAAAAAAATCTCCACTTTTGCCGAAAATTGTAAAAATTTAACCTCATCCTCCGCCAAGGACAAATTGTCGTTATATTTATCGTCCTTTTATCAAAAAATGAAACGCAATATTTTCCTCGATAAAGTGGTGATCGTCACCGGCGCTTCCTCAGGGATAGGAAGAGCTACGGCACTGGAGTTTGCCCGCAACGGCAGCAAGGTGGTCCTCGCAGCGAGATCCGCCGAACGGCTGGCTGAACTCGAACGGGAAATCAGAGCTTCAGGAGCAGAAACACTTGCGTGCGTTACCGACGTTTCAAAGGAGGAAGACTGCCAGAGACTTATCGAAAAAACAGTGGAAAAATTCGGCACTGTTCATATCCTCATTAACAATGCCGGAATATCAATGAGAGCTTTATTTGATAATGTTGAAATATCAGTATTAAAGCGACTTATGGATGTTAATTTCTGGGGAACTGTCTACTGCACCAAATACGCTCTTCCCTACATTGTGCGCAACAGGGGATCAATTGTTGGTGTCTCATCCATTGCAGGATTTCACGGGTTGCCTGGCAGGACAGGTTATTCCGCCTCAAAGTTTGCCATTCACGGTTTTCTTGAGACTGTCAGGATCGAGAATCTCAGGGAGAAACTTCATGTTATGATAATCGCCCCGGGATTCACTGCCTCGGAGGTTCGCAAACATGCTCTCCTTGCCAATGGCACCGAACAGGGCAACTCACCCAGGGAGGAAAAGAATCTGATGTCCCCGGAGTTCGTTGCACACTGGATCCTTAAGGGTATCCGGAAGAAGAAGAGGAACAAGATCATGACGTGGGAAGGCCGATTCACGGCACTGCTGCAGAGAGTCACCCCCGCGCTGGTTGACTATGCCTACTACCTCGAAATGAAGAGGGAGCCAAACTCACCCCTTAAATAACAGCTATGGCTGAACTGGCAGCACAGATACGCAGCAGACAGAGCCTGGTGCTCAAGGCCCTTCCTTCACCTGTTTCCGAGGCGGACAGGAAGATGCTCACTCTGGCCACAGACATTGCAAAATCATATTATGCAACTGACACCAAGTATCTTGGCGAACCGCTTCCACTTTATTATCTCGAGCTGGCAAGGGTGACAGCTTCGGTCATAGGCCTCAGTCTCCCGGCTGTGATAAGCGCCATGCTTTCAGGTGTCAGAGAGGGCTCAGAGGCGTGGGACAGGATAGATAATCTCAACGACCCTTCAATTAAGCAGGTAATCAGGGGCCTGGCGCGTGTTACTGCCCTCAAGGGCAGGGACTTCACCGGACAGGCAGAGAACTTCCGCAAGCTCCTGCTTTCGCTTGCTGACGACGGCAGGGTCATTCTTATAGCTCTCGCAGAGCGACTCCTTGTAATGCGGCGCCTCGACTGGCTGTCGGAAAAAGAGCGACTCCCGGTGGCATCTGAGACCTATTTTCTCTTCGCCCCGCTGGCTCACAGGCTGGGTTATTACAACGTCAAGTCGGAGATGGAGGACCTGGCCATGAAACTCATGGAACCAGTTGAATACAACGTGATCGAAGCCCGGCTTAAACAGACTACCACATCAAGGAACCGGCTTATCAGGGAGTTCTCTGCTCCCGTAATGGAGAAGCTTGATGCCCTTGGACTCAAATACGACCTCAAGAGCCGCACCAAATCGATTCACTCCATCTGGCAGAAGATGAAGCGCCAGGGCGTTGCCTTCGAAGAGGTGTTTGACATATTTGCCATAAGGATAATTATTGATGCCGAACCGGCAAGTGAGAAGTCATCGTGCTGGCAGGTCTATTCGGTTATTACTGATATGTACCAGCCTGACCCGAGCAGAATGCGCGACTGGATATCGGTGCCAAAGACAAACGGTTATGAGTCTTTGCATACAACAGTCGCCACACCTGCCGGCAAGTGGGTAGAAGTGCAGATCCGTACCACTCGCATGGACGATATTGCAGAGAAGGGACTCGCTGCACATTTCAGGTACAAGGGCATCAGGGGCGAAGGGGGTCTCGATGCCTGGATGGAGCAGATGCGAGAGGTGCTGGGAGCATCCGAGAAGGAGGGAAGCGATTTCATCGGTGATATCCGTCCCGGCCTGTATGCCGATGAGGTCTTCGTCTTTACTCCCAAGGGAGAGGTAAGACAGCTGCCGATCGGAGCCACGCTGCTCGACTTCGCCTTTGACATCCACACCGAAGTGGGATCCAAATGCATTGGAGGAAAGGTAAATGGCCGTAACGTCCAACTCAAACAGAAGCTCCAGAACGGGGACCATGTTTCGGTCATCACCTCCGTTAAACAGACGCCAAAGCGCGACTGGCTATCGTTTGTCATCACCAACAAGGCCCGCACAAAGATCAGGCAGGCGCTCAACGAGGAGAAATTCAAACTGGCTGCCGAGGGTAAGGAGACCCTTACAAGGAGGTTAAAGAACTGGAAGATACCTTACGGCGATGCCACTGTTGTCAAACTGCTGACAGAGTACGGGTTCAAGACCTCGCAGGACCTCTATTTCAGCATCGCAATAGGTGAGATAGATCTGTTGCAGCTTAAGAAGGTGCTACTCAAGGCTGATGAACATGCCGAGGAGAGTCTGCCAAGGGCCGCTGAAATCACCCCCCAGGAAGAAGTAACCACCTCCGGAGGAGATTATCTAGTTATAGATGAGAGGGTTGAAGGACTTGACTATAAGCTTGCCAAATGTTGCAATCCGGTGTTCGGCGACAAAGTATTCGGGTTTGTGACTGTTCTGGAGGGCATTAAGATTCACCGGGCCACCTGTCCAAACGCAGACTTCATGATATCAAGCTTCCCTTACAGGGTTCTGAGAGCACGGTGGACAAGGCTTGATGCTTCGAGGGGATTTCTTACAACAATACGTCTGACGGGAGTGGAGAACCTTGGCATTGTGGCGCGGATCTCAGAGATTGTGTCCGATTACCGCGGAGTTACAGTGAAGAACTTCACCTACAACATGAACAATGGCCTCTTCGAAGGCCGGATTGAACTACTTGTTCCGAACATCAATGTGCTCTACGGTATAATCAAGAAGATACAGTCAGTCAAGGGCATCACCCGGGTCATCAGGGTGGATAGTTAAGCAGGCAGCTGGCAGTCAGCAGTCGGCAGTCAGCAGTAGGCAGTCCGCAGTAGGCAGTCCGCAGTCAGCAGTAGGCAGTCAGCAGTAGGCAGTCCGCAGTCGGCAGTCAGCAGTCAGCAGTCAGCAGTAGGCAGTCCGCAGTTTGTAATTAGTAACTATCTGATTGATTGAAGACTGGAGACTGGATGCTGCCGACTGATCATCAGTATCTCGGGTCCGGTTGCACAGGCAATCTGGCCATCTTCTCCACCTCAACGGATGTACTGCCAAACTCGTCAACCACCTTACCCTGGATAAGATAGGTGCCGCTGCCGCGAAACGGCCAGCCGGCAAGCGACTGCGGGAAATGTACAGTGTCAAAAAATTCACCCTCGTGGTCGATGAAGCATCCGAAGTTCATCCACTCATTCTTCATTGTCTTGATATACTTCACGTTAACCAGGTGGCCAACCATGCGGACACTGCGGCCTGTATAGCCTGGCATGCCGGCCGCGTTCACCTCACCCCTGAATTTGGTCTGCAGCATGTCAAACCATGTCAGTGTCACGGGAAAGCCCAGAAGCTCTATCTCGTCATAGGCGTCCTCAAGCCGCGACTGCTCGAAGGGAGGCATTGTGAGCTTCTTCGGTTCCGGGTTGAAGAGGGTACGTGCCGTCTCGGTCTTGCCCCTGTTTATTAGCATGTGGGCCTCCCATAACAGTAGCGCCTTGCTCTTCCCGGTGAACCGGAAAGCGCCGGTACGGATCAGAATTACAGTCTGCTCCAGACCCGGACCAACACGTGAGATAAAGTTTTCCAGGTTGTTGAAATTACCATACTTATCGCGGTCAGCCATGATTGCTTTTGCCAGGTTTGTCTCCAGTCCCTGGATGTGGACCAGGCCAATGAATACAGTTTCGCCGTAGATGGTTGTCTTGTATGTGCTTCTGTTGATGCAGGGCGCTTCGATGACCGCTCCCTCGCGTCGGGCTTCCTGCACATACACCCATGTCCGGTAGAATCCCCCGAAGTTGTTGATCACTGCCACCATGAACTCGAGCGGGTAGTGCGACTTGAGCCAGAGGCTCTGAAAGCTCTCCACGGCATAGCTGGCCGAGTGGGCTTTGGAAAAGGAGTAACCGGCGAACGACTCTATCTGCCGCCACACCTCCTTCGTGATCTCCTCAGGGTAACCCTTGTCCCGGCAATTGGTGAAAAACCGTTCGGTGATCTTCTGCATCTCCTTGCGTGAGCGGTACTTACCGCTCATAGCCCTGCGCAGCGTGTCAGCGTCCGACAGGTCGAGGCCTGCGAAGTGATGGCACACCTTCAGTACATCCTCCTGGTAGACCATGACCCCGAAGGTCTCGCTGAGAAGGTCCTTCATTACGGGATGGATATACTCGAATTTATCAGGGTTATGGAAGCGGTAGATGAACTGCCGCATCATGCCAGAGCGCGCCACACCGGGCCTGATGACCGAGCTGGCAGCCACAAGCGTCAGGTAATCATCACATTGCAATTTTTTGAGCAGTCCCCGCATTGCCGGGCTCTCAATATAAAAGCACCCTTTGGCGTCACCGCGCCGGAGGTGTTCCTTCACAAGTGGATCTTTCTTGAACTGCTGTATGGCGTGCACATCAACATCCACTCCGCAGTTGGCGCGGATGATCTCAGCACTCTCCTTTATGTGTCCGATGCCTCTCTGGCTGAGGATGTCAAGCTTCTCATAACCAAGCTCTTCGGCAGTGTACATGTCCCACTGTGTGGTCGGAAATCCCTTTGGCGGCATGTCGAGCGCCGTGTAACAGCAGACCGGTTCTTCCGAGACTAACACCCCGCCGGCATGTATGCTCCGCAGGTTGGGGAAGTCGGCAATTTTATTCCCTGTCTCAAAGATAAGATCCTGTATTTCACCACGATTGCTCTCGGCGGAGGGGTTGGCAATGATGGCATCAATATCATCGACAGGCAGGCCGTGAACCTTGCCCAGTTCGCGCACTATCGACTTGCCGCGGAAGGTGTTGACAGTGCCGAGAAGTGCGGTGTGACGGTGACCATAGCGGCGGAAGATATACTCGGTTACGGTGTCGCGCTCCTTCCATGAATAGTCTATGTCAAAGTCGGGCGGCGATGTTCGTTTCGGGTTGATAAATCGTTCGAAGTAAAGGTTCAGGTCGATGGGGTCAACATTGGTGATCTTCAGGCAGTAGGCAACGACGGAGTTGGCCCCGCTGCCTCGTCCCACGTGATAGAAACCGCAGGCCATGGAGTAGCGGATGATATCCCATGTTATGAGAAAGTATGCAGAGAAACCGAGGCGGTCAATTATCTCCAGTTCATGTCTCACCCGTTCCTGTGCTGTCCTGTTGTTGGCCCCGTATCGGTATTTCATGCCGTCCCATGCAAGCTTCTCGAGGAGCAGCTTGTCGTCGTACCTGCTTGCCGAGTATATTTTCTTGTTTTTGGGTGTTGTGAAGTCTATCTCCAGGGAGCAGTCGTTCAGCAGCCTGCGCGTGTTGTCGATTACCTGCGGCCACATGTCGAAGGGGCGCGCCGTGTCTGCTTCGGGGATTATATATTCGTCGGGCCGGGCCGTCATCTCCGGGGTGAGGCGGCTGAGGAGGAGGTTGTTATCCACGGCGCGCAGGCTGCGGTGTATGGGGTAGTCGGCGGGTGACTCCATTGTAACGGGCTGGAGGATAACGTATTTAGAGAGTTCCTTTTTGGTCGCCTGGAGTAGGCGGCCGGCGGCGGAGGGGCGTATGCCTAGGTACTCGTTGTCGTGCAGGGTGGCCGGGGTGATCAGGATGTGTCCTCCTGCTGCATCAGCTCCGGCAGCGGGGCTGCCGGAGCTGATGTCCCGCGCCGCGGCGATGTTGAACACGCCATTGGGCCCGCTGTCACGCGTCGCCGCGGCGCCGTTCATTCCGCCGCCGGCCGGGTAGATTACATATGCGTTGGGGAAGGAGGGGGGACGGGGAGGGAGAGGCTCCCCGGTGATGTTATGGTGTGTGAGAAACTCGTTCAGCTCACGGAAGCCATCGTTGTTGCGTGCTATGCCGATATACAGCAGCCTGTTGCCGTCCCGGAACTCGATCCCGGCGGCCGGGGTGATGTTGCGGCTGCGGCACTCCCGGACAAAATCGGGGATGCCGGTAGTATTGTTGATATCAGTCATCACCAGTCGTTCCACACCCGCAGCCGCGGCGAGCTCAGAAAGGCGCTCCACCGGCATCGTGCCGTAACGCAGGCTGTAGTATGAGTGGCAGTTTATATACATGTCTGAAAGTCTGTCGCTTCGCTCCGTCTGAAAGTCTTAAGTCTTAAGTCGTGCGGTCTTGTAGTCGTGCGGTCTTGCAGTCTTGCAGTCGTGCGGTCCTGCGGTCCTGCAGTCGTGCGGTCCTGCAGTCGTGCAGTCGTGCAGTCTGAATATCCTTTGACTCTCAGACTCTCAGACCTAAAATCTCCACCCCCGCAGGCGTTCCTCCATCCGCGACTTCTCGGCCATGAGTTCTGTCGCCTTTCTGAGCTCGCGCTCGCTGCGCTCCGCGGCGGTCATCACCCCGGCCGCCCGCCGTATTGCATGACGGCCGAAACGGCCCCGCAGGCTGTCCATAGTCATATACAGACTCACCATCTCGGGCGTGTCCTCAAACATATTGAGCTGCTGCACCCCGCGCACCAGACCGCTCACCTTCACCCCGATGAGCCTGATGAGCATCCTCCGCTGCCATAAACGACGGAAGAGACTCTGCGCCTCGCTGATGAGCACATGGTCAAAGGCGGTGTAGGGTATCCGCTGCTGCAGCGTGTGAGTGTCGAAGTCGGAGTACCTGATCCGCACCGTGATACACGATGCCAGCTTCTCCTTGCGTCGCAGTTCATAGGCCAGCTTCTCGGTCATGCTCACAATCAGCTGATTGAGCATCACCGTGTCAGTTGTATCGCGCTCAAAGGTGTGCTCGGTGCTGATTGACTTCTGCTCGGAGTAACTTATTACCGGCGTGTTGTCAATGCCGTTGGCCTTCTTCCATATCTCCATGCCGTTCTGTCCCATGAGCGACTCCAGCATCTCCGCAGGTATGTTCCTCAGGGTGCTTATCGTGGAGATTCCCATCGAACGCAGCGTGTGGTAGGTCTTCTGGCCTATCATAGGTATCTTCCTGATTGAGAGCGGGTCAAGGAAGGGGAGGACCTGCTGCTGTGCCACCTCCCTCTCGCCGTTGGGCTTGGCTTCGCCGGCAGCGATCTTGGAGACGGTCTTGTTGACCGACAGGCCCAGAGAGATGGGCAGTCCCGTCTCGCTGATTATCGTGTCGCGCAGCTCGTGCGCCCACCGGGCACAGCCGTGAAAACGCTCCATCCCCGTGAGATCGATATAATGTTCATCCACCGACGCCTTCTCATAGAGCGGCGATTTATCAGCGATGATGTCAGTCACCATCCTGGAGTACCTGGTGTACATCTCCATGTCGCCGCGGACGAAGACTGCCTCGGGGCACATGGCACGGGCCATCTTCATCGGCATTGCCGAGCTGACACCGAAGTTGCGTGCCTCGTAGCTGCAGCTCGAGACCACCCCGCGGTCAGATCCGCCGCCGATTATCACGGGGCGGCCGTTGAGGCGGCTGTCACGCACCCTCTCCACCGATACGAAAAAGGTGTCGAGGTCAAGATGCAATATGCTTCGCGAGTCCATGGTTTAGTCTCCTGTCAATTCAGGCAATAGGCAGTAGTGGAAACGGTTCTCAGTTTGCAATCTACAGTAATACAATAATTTGACAGATACTCTGGCTGCCGGCTGCCGATTGCCGGCTGACTTGATTGACGGCCTGCAGCCCATTATTGATTTTCTGTTCTTCATTCTACAATTCTTAATGGTCTACGACCAAAGTGTTCATGGGTGGTCCTGACCTACAATTCTTGATGGCCTACGGCCAACTGCCTGAGATTTCCAGCACTATTGCCTACTGCCTGTTGCCTGTTTTTTTTTCATTTTCTGCTTGTTATTTTCAAAACTTAATTTATCTTTGATTAGAAATTAATCAAATTTATGATTACAATATAATCAATTTTTGTAATATGTACTTCGCATTGAACATAAAATTTCTGAGGAGGCGTCGCGGACGCACCCAGGACGACGTGGCAGCAGCGCTGCAGATGAAGCGGTCAACCCTCAGCGGGTATGAAAATGGCGTGGCACAGCCAGGTATAGAAGCCCTGGTGGCATTCTCAGGTTACTTCAACATCTCGCTTGACACAATGCTCAAGATCGACCTCACTCGCCTCTCCGAAAGCCAGTTAGGCGAGCTCGAGAGGGGATATGATGCCTACATAAAAGGCAGTAACCTCAGAGTGCTGGCAACCACTGTCGCCCCAGACAACCGCGAGAACATCGAGCTCGTCAGCGAGAAGGCCAAGGCCGGCTAT
>Ga0209800_10002108_pt1 | contig 18328 bp, 17 predicted proteins | sample Higcelweek8metaG_FD_187174 | JGI IMG/M metagenome (GOLD analysis project Ga0209800, IMG submission 187174) | Freshwater pond sediment microbial communities from the University of Edinburgh, under environmental carbon perturbations - High... | ecosystem: Environmental > Aquatic > Freshwater >...
TTGATCCGGCCGGAAGAGAGCAGTACTCATCGAGATAAAGAGTGTCACCTGAGAATCTCCAGCTGTACTCGATCTGCCTCGCTTTTGTACGGGCTTCACTGTCGGAGTTGCTGCTCGCCCTCCTCTCTACTGAGATTATTCCGGTGCCGTTTTCGCTGCCGTATATGTTCAGGTCGGCCGATACATGAATTCTGTCATTTGCACCGTCGACATAAAACCTGTAGTCTTCAACGGAGGCATGCCTGTCATACTTTAAATCCGCCTGTTTTTTCATGGTTGTTATCCAGAGGGTCTTCGGGGCCGGTTCAAGAGTCAGCTGCTTCTCCACGGACTCGCTGTTGGAATAGACTGAGAGCTGCAGGCTCAGTATTATTGCAAGGGCGCAGAGCGATGCTATCCAGACCACGAAGAGCACGATGCTCATCACCCGGAAACGCTCCTTTATGTTGAAAATCATCTTGATGCCGAGCCAGATCAGCCCGGCCAGCGGGAGCAGGGTGACAAGCCCCGCGAGCAACAGTATCGGCCATACCGTGTTGCTGCTCAGCGCTATACCTAGCATGTCATGAATGTTTGTCATCTCCGGCTCCATCACCGAGGAAAAGAACGGGACGTTATTGAAGAAGATCAGTATTACGAAGGAGAAGAACAGCAGGAATCCGATAAGTGTAAATAATGAACCAAGGATAATAGCAATGACTCTTAATATAGCTGACATTACCTTCCCGAAAGCCCTGAAAAACTCCGAGAGAGCCTTGCCGAATCTTGCCGAAGGACTGTTAGGGTCATACATCGACTTTCTGACATAGAGTGTTTTGTTCTTTGCTGCCGGACCGTCATCGTAATAGTCCTCAGGCGCCCCCATTGTGTTTATCATGCCGGTGACCATCTCCTTCGATACAAGTGTGGGAGGTTCCTTTCCTCCGCCGAAAATCTCAGCGATCCGCGCTTCGATGTCACCGAGGGTTTCGTCGCCGCCCTGCTCTGTCCTGAACCTGGCTGAGACGTGATCAAGATAGTGTTTCAGTACTTCCCAGGCATCCTCGTCCACTCGGAAGAGCTGCCCGGCAATGTTGATGTCAAGGTTTTTTTTCATGGCTGCCTTTATTTCCTGTCACGTATCTGGTTAACTGATTCAACAAGCTCTTCCCAGACCTTGTCGAGCTCCCTGAGGTAGATTTTCCCCAGTTCGGTAAGTTCATAGTACTTACGCGGTGGTCCCTGCGGCGACTCCTCCCAGCGGTAGCTGAGAAGACCGGCATTCTTTTGCCTTGTCAGCAGGGGGTAGAGTGTTCCTTCAACGACTATCACCTCTGCCTTCTTAAGCTCATTGATGATGTCAACGGCATAGCATGCATTTCTCGACAGTACTGCCAGTATGCAGTACTCGAGTATGCCCTTGCGCATTTGTGCTCTTGTGTTGTCCGTATTCATGGCTATTTTATTTTATCAGCTTTGTCTGTCCCGGGCGAAGTCTAAAGGTTCATCTTCTCCTTGACTGTGTTGAACTCCTGTCTGACGGAATCTGTTATGTTACCGATTGTTACCGGGTCACCCCGCATCTCAAGCTTCTGCGCCGTGGTCTTTGCTTCGGGCAGCACGATCCACAGCACCAGGTAAAGCCCGACACCGATGCCTCCTGCAAAGATCATCACCGCAAAGATGATCCTCATAATAAGCGGATCCCAGTCGAGGTATGCCGATATTCCGGCACACACACCGCCAAAGACGCGCCTGTCCGGATCACGGTAAATGCGGCGTTGCGAACGCGGCGGCGCTCCGGCGGCGGGCTCGCCGCTGATGTCCTCCGGTGAACCCAGTATGGCCATCACCTCCTCCACATCCTTCATGGTGATGACCTGCTTATAGCTGTTGAGTCTCATCCTGAACAGCTCCGATATCCTTCCTTCGATATCGGTCATTATCTCAGCCGCTCCCGGCTCGCCCGAAAACTCCTTCTCCAGGCGCTTCATGTACTGCCGGAGCCGCTCGTAGGCGTCGTCGTCAAGGTTAAAAGCGTAACCCCCCAGATTGATGTTGACAGTCATTTTCATCGTATTAATTATAAGGTACCTGTTAATGCAAGTTAATTTGGTATTGCAAATATATAAAATAAAAATAATACCATGCAATACATAGAAGTAAAATTTTAAGAATATTTTTAATAAGGCATAAATGAACTCATTTCCCGGGCAGGGGTTAGATAGTGGAGGAATGACTAACTTTATGAAAATTTAAGAACATGAAAGCTTATAACTGGGGTATACTCGGAACCGGCAACATTGCGCATAAGTTTGCGCGGGCGCTCATGCTGCTGGATAATGCGCATCTTTATGCCGTCGGGTCACGCGATGCAGGCCGGGCGGAAAAGTTTGCAGGCGAATTCGGGTTCACGAAGCATTTCGGCAGTTATGAGGAGATGCTGGCTGACCCGGGAGTAGAGGTGGTCTATATATCGTCACCTCATTCGCAGCACATGGAGCACACTCTGATGGCACTGCAGAACGGCAAGCATGTCATCTGTGAGAAACCTATGTCAATTACAGGAGCCGAAGTATCCCGCATGATTGATGAGGCGGGGAGAAAGGGCCTGTTTCTCATGGAGGCGCTGTGGCCTCCCTTTCAGCCCTCATATCTGAAGGCTGAGGAAATACTCAAGAGCGGTAAACTTGGTAAACTACTGCATATGAGGGGCAAGTTCGCCTTTGTATCCCCGTATGATCCTGAGCTCCGGACATACAACCTGGCAATGGGAGGAGGGTCGCTTCTTGACATCGGCATCTACCCTGTAATGGATATTCTGAGGTATATGGGTGAACCGGAGCACGTTGCTGCTACATCCGTCTTTGCACCCACAGGCGCCGATGAGAGCACGGCAATGATATTCAGGTTCCGTGACGGACGCCTGGCCGAGGCCTACAGCTCCTTTGCCAACTCTGGCGGCGTCTCCACAGAGTTCAACTGTGAGAACGGCAACCTGATCCTCACCCGTGGCCGCGACCGTAACCAGCATCTGATAATCGAGGTGAACGGTGACACCGACGACCGCATCTTCACCCCCCCCGCCCAGGGTTACCAGTATGAGGCAGCCGAGGTAATGAGCTGTATCGATAAGGGGCTTACGGAAAGCCCGGTAGTCCCCCTCTCCTTCAGCCTCACCCTTGCCCGCACCCTCGATGAGGTGCGCCGTAAGGCCGGGATCAGGTATCCGGGACGGGACCGTTAAAATATTTTCCGGCAGACAATGACGGACACTTCCTCAGAGGCTGAAAAGAAGCGGTTGCTGCTCAGCATGCTCGTTCCGTTCCTGCTCGTGGCTTTCATGTGGCTCACCCTGGCAATCGGATGGCTGTTTGAGACCAATCTGCACTTCCTCGGCATCTACCCGGGTAAAGCATCATCGCTGACCGGGATCATCACCTCTCCTTTCATTCACTCAGGCGCAAGGCATCTGTTCAACAACACAATTCCTCTCTTTATCCTTGGGACGGCTCTTTTCTATCTCTATTCACAGGTGTCGTTCAGGGTCCTTCTGTGGGTAACTCTCCTTACCGGGCTGGCGGTATGGCTCACGGGCCGGCCGGCGTGGCACATCGGGGCCAGCGGCATTGTCTACGGGCTGGCCTCGTTTCTCTTCGTGAGCGGCATCATCAGGCGCCACATACCCCTGATGGCCCTCTCACTGCTTGTAGCCTTCGTCTATGGGGAGATGGTCTGGGGAATATTTCCGGGTTTCAGGATTGACATCTCATGGGAGTCACATATGCTTGGGGCAGCGGCCGGAGTGATCCTCGCCGTCTGGTTCCGTGCCGAAGGACCGCAGAAACCTGTTCCGTTTTACGAGCGCGAGGAGGAAGAAGATGGCAGGACCGGTGACGATCAGGATGATGCCGGACCCACTGATGAAGAAAATGAGAGCAGACCGGCTGAACGAGCAAATTAATTGCTACTTTTAAACCGCTAAAACTAACCTAAAGGCCCGGTAATGTACGTCAGAACTGGAACTCCGGCATTTGATGAGCTTATTCCGAGGATAAGCAGGTTCCTGGAGCAGGATCTCCTCGAACTGAACATAGACGGTGAAAAGATAAGGGGATACAGATCCCCTGACGCCCGTTCAGTGTGGATAAGGAATTATTCGGACATGATGAGGGCGTTGCGTTATACGGAAACCGACCTCGTCAGTGTTGTCAGGCACTTTGCTGACAACCAGGCACGCAACGGCCGGATCTTTGACTACTTTACAACCTTCCCCGAGAAAACCCCTTGCGAGCGCGAAAACTGGACCAAGTACGTCCGCACCCCGGTTGAGGCCGACACCGAATTCAGGTTCATCAAGGCAGCCTGGCTTGCATGGCAGGCAACAGGTGACGATGCCTTCATCCGTAACCTCATGCCCTCCTTTGAAAGGGCTCTCTCATTTGTAATGGACGGTCGTTATTTCGACAGGGAAAAATACCTCTTCCGCAGGCCTTATACGATTGACACGTGGGATTTTGCATATACTGCAGGCCGTCACGACTGGCTGCAGTTCCAGATTGATGAGAATACCTTCTGGGGTTACTTCCACGGCGACAACAGCGGTTATTATGAAGCCTTCCACTTTATGTCGCACTGGTACAGCCTGTTCGGTGACAAGGTAAGATCGGCACTATGGCGTGACCGTGCCCTGAGGCTTCGCAAGAGCCTTAACACCCATTGTTTCAACGGATCATTCTATACCCATTTCGTGAAGCAGACACCGGTCACTATTGACGGCGTTGATGAAGCTTCTCAACTCAGTCTCAGCAATCCTGCCGCCATCAACAGGGGTGCGGCTTCGCCCCGCATTGCCACGGCAATCATCAATGAATACATGAAGAGGCGCGAGACAACTGATGCCTTTGCCGAGTGGTTCTCAATTGACCCGCCCTTCCCTGCAGGGATTTTCGGCGATTACAAGCTTTCACGCGGCGCCTACTGCAACGGCGGTATTATGCCTCTCACCGGAGGCGAACTGTCCAGGGCAGCCCTTGAATACGGTTATGAACAGTACGGCATTGACATCCTCATGCGCTACTATGACCTGATCTCACGCAACGGCGAAACCTATCTCTGGTATTTCCCCGACGGGAGACCCTCTTCGGTTGAGACAAGCACATCACCGGAGGCCAGACCCACTGACGGCTGGGGATCATCAGCGATGCTCTATGCCTTTGTGGAGGGGTTGGCAGGGGTGCAGGACAGGGACAAACTCTTCCGGAGGCTTCGGCTCTGCCCCAAATGGATAACCGCCGGGGTTGAAAAAGCCGAAGTAAAAATCGATTACAAGAGCTCAGGCGCCTTCGTAAAATACGCCTACAGGCAAACCGCGGATCAGCTGACTATCAGCCTCACCGGAAGCTACGAATACATTCAGCTCTCACTTCCAATCCCCGGAAACTATGTTGCGGGAGACCTGATGATTTGCGGGAAGAAAAAGAAGTACATCATGGCATCTATAAATCAGAGCAACTACCTGATTGCCGATGCTGACGTGAAGGGAGAGTGCGACATAACACTCAGTCTGCGGAAAAAGCCTTGACCTGATAAAAGGGGTATATATGAACTCGAAACCGGTAGCAATAATTACGGGAGCAAGCAGGGGGATAGGCAGGGCCATCTCACTGACGCTGGCTTCCGAGGGGTTTGATATTGCGGCCATCGCGCGCACCTCTGACAGCGAAGGCATGATCTCATTACAGCCCGAAATAGAAGAACGCGGCGCACAGTTCTTTCCCATCGGCCTTGACGTGGCACACACCAATCTTCATGACGAAACCATCTCCAGCATCCTGGAGCGTTACGGCAGGATTGACATACTTGTGAACAACGCTGGTATTGCCCCCATAGAACGCCGCGACCTGCTCGACCTGGATGAGGAGACCTTTGACCGTGTGCTGGCCGTCAACCTGCGCGGTCCGGTGTTCCTGGCCCGCCGGGTGGCACGGGAGATGATCTGGATGAAGGAGAAAATCACCGGCTACAGGCCCACAATCATGTTCGTCACATCATTCCTCGCATATACATCATTTAACCACGCCGTTGATGTCTGCGTCTCCAAGGCAGGGCTCAGCATGGCAGCCCTTGTCTTTGCCGACAGGCTCTCGGAAGAGGGGATCAATGTCTATGAGATCAGGCCCGGACTTATCAGGACCGAGCTTACATCCAGGAGCAAATTCAAGTTCGACAAGCTCATCACTGAAGGGCTGATTCCGCAGAAGAGATGGGGCACCCCGGACGATGTGGCAAAGGCAGTGGCTTCACTGGCGCGTGGCGACTGGTCATTTTCAGCCGGAACCATCTTCGAGGTCAGCGGCGGGATGAATATTCAAAGCATTTAAATATCAGAGACTTACTGTATTCTTTAACGGCCGTCCGGCAGTTTGAGCAACATTTGTTGAACAAAACCGGGCTCCCGGTGGTTTTATGTCAAACAAAACACCGAAAAAGATGAAAAAGATATTTGTGATATTAATGGCATCGGTATTCACTTCAACTATGCTTACGGCTCAGAAGAAGTTTGAGGCCGACCCCTCATCCACCGTTATTGGCTGGAAAGGCGACAAGGTTGTGGGAAGTGAACATATCGGCACCATAGACCTAAAAAGCGGATGGATGAGTCTTGAGGGCAATGCAATTACCGGAGGCGAGTTCGTTGTTGACATGAGCAGCATCAAAAACAGTGACATTAAGGACGAAAAGATGCGCGAAAAGCTTTTGGGACACCTCAAGTCAGACGATTTCTTCGGGGTTGAGAAATATCCTCTCTCTAAGCTGGTAGTAACGGGCAGCTCTAAATTCCAGGCCGGCAAAGCTGTGGTTAAGGGAACCCTGACCGTTAAGGCAGCTACCCATCCGGTGGAGTTCACCGTGACTGAATCAAAGAACGGAGCATTAACAACCTATACAGCTGACATCACCTTTGACCGCTCGCTTTATGATGTGAGGTTCGGTTCAGGAAAATTCTTTTCCAACCTGGGTGACAACGCAATCAATGACGAGATTAAGCTGAATGTGAAGCTTGCTGTGAAGTAAATCTCATTTCAGTAATCTGTTTAAGGACCCTGTGTGGTCCTTTTTTTTTAGTAGTTCAGTGTGTCGGAGTTGGCCATCTCAATAAACGCGAGATAAATCAGCTTTGCAACATCTTCCATGATCTCAGGGGTCACCGCCGTCTCATCGTCGCCCGGCAGGTGATAAAAGACAGGCTTAACTCCGTCAGTTGTGGAGATGCCCATTGTTCTGAAGCCATCAGCCTGGAAGACGAGTCCGTCACTTCGCGGCCTGCCGTAGAAACTGCCCCGGGAGGATGATATACGCATCGGCCTGTGGATGTACATGTCATTGGCTTTTGTGAAATAGTCTGCCAGGCCCTGACAGGTTTCAGAGGCGCTGACAGCCAGTCCGGTTCCGTTACCCACCATGTCGAGATTGATATAGGTCACAGTTTTTTCTTTCGGGAACTGCGGGTTCTTCGTGTAATGCTTGCTGCCCAGCAGCCCCACCTCTTCGCCGCCGATCAGAAGGAAGAGTACAGTTCTTTTCAGCTTTATCCCTGATGTTGCCAGCGCCTTTGCTGCTGCCATTATGTCAATAACGCCGCTGGCGTTGTCAAAGCCTCCGGCAACGAGCAGACCGCCCGCATTGCCAACTGCATCGAGATGCCCGCCGATGATTATCACCTCGTCCTTCAGGACCGGGTCTGTGCCCTCGATCATACCTGCCACATTGCAGGTCCTCCCTTCGGGGTGACGGGTCGTGTTCGCCTTCATTGTCATCATTTTGCCGGTACCAAATGAGGCCGGTTTGAACGACTTGTCAATCTGCTCCAGAAGTGACTTGTTGTCTTTCCCGAGACCGGCGAGGATGTCAGCCAGCGGTTCGGGTCCGATGCCTGTGACAACCAGGTTCTCATTGTAGGATATGTTCGGGTTGGCACTGTTGCCGTCGATGTAAAGCATCCCCGCTGCTCCGTGCCGTGCGGCGTTGTCGGCCTTGTACTGGTGATAACAGTATTTTACCCATTTTGCATACTCGGGATTGCGGACATCCTTGTAGGGCACATCGCGGTTCATCAGAACGATCTTCCCCTTTACATCCACGTTTTTGTAATCGTCATAATTGAGTTCGGGCGCGGTGGTGCCATATCCAACCCAGACAACCTCGGCTGTTACCTCGCCGTTGCCGGAGTTCATACCAGGGTAAAAGTCTTCCGGAGCTGTATAGTTCTTTGTGATTGTGACTCCGTCCTTATTTGGAATAAGCAGCTGCAGCTCGCCAATCTCATTAACAACTGTATACGGGTGGTCAAACCACTGGAAGTATGAGCCGTTATCACCGGCCGGCTTTATGCCCCATTCACTCATTTTTCCTTCACACCACTCAGCCGCAGCGATGTATTCGGGGGTGCCGGCCAGCCTGCCGTTGTATTTCGGGGAGCAGATTTCGGTCATCCAGCCGGCGATCTCCTCGCTGCTGATTGAATGAAAATACTTTAGAAGAAGCTGCTCATCCGCATCCTGGGCAAATGTCAGTAAAGTGCAGGCAACCGCAGAAATCAGGGTTATAAGTCTCTTTGTTCCTTTTCGCATGATAAGTAGTATATAAAAATGGCCAGTAAAAATAGCTTTTTACGGGGAGCTACTCAACAACAATTTCATCAATGAATATCCATGATGGCTGGCCCGCCCCGCGGTGCCAATCGGGGCATCTCTTAAGCGACTTCGCCGTAACCCTCAGTTTTGACACTTCCCCGGGTTCGAATTCAAACTCCATGTGAACGGGTACGATATCCTGGTTAAACCCTGCGGTTTCATATTTCCGGGAGGCCACCGTGTGCCAGGCGGTTCCGTTTTCAGATGTCTCTATTATCACCTCTGACGGAAGAAATATCCATGACACGTGATCACAAAGGAAATTCATGCTTACCCGGCTTGCCTCAACAGGTGCTTCCGGTGAAATTTCAATGATCATATCTTCCCCCTGATACCCGATCCAGCCTGATGAGAATGTCCTCCCGCCAAAGATGCCGTCAGCCAGTGCGGCGGCCCCCATTCGCTGGTAGCCCGGCTGGATGGGTGAAAGTGAACGGAAGTTGTCCGGGCTCGCTTTGTTTTCCTTTACAGCCATGTTAACGAGCCTGTTGACATGTTCGCGATAATCCGCAATTGAATAGTTATGCTCGCTGACGGTCCCGATGCCGCTCTTCACGCTGTTCTGCACCACCCGGTTGAGTTCCTTCATCATGTTCTCGTTGACAACCTTCCCGGCAGGGGTACTCCTGACGAACGACAATGCGCTGTCGCCAGCATTCAGGGCATAATCGAGCCATGCATAGTCAACTGACATCCTTGCCCTCAGAACCCTGCTCAGGCTGGCGGAGTCATTCACAACAGCCTCCTCAGCCCTGTTCATCAGGTCATGATATTGATTCACAAGGTCACGGGTCAGAAATGACCTGAAATAATATGAAGGCAACCCGTAAATGTCAAGGCTTACCGTATCTGCCACCGCCTTAAGGGTGGAGTGGGAGAGTTCAAAATATTCGCTTATAAAGGGGGCGGCATTACCGTAATATTTGTCAATGAACCGGCTGATGAGCGAATCGCTGTTAAGATCCGGATTCCAGAGCAGTTTGGCTATGAAGTACTGTTTGAGTTCTGCCAGGTCAGACCATGAATTGCCGCTTCCCTGCTGGAACATCATCGGAATGTTCTGGCTGTGGAACAGCTGAATGTTGGGCTGCAGTACGTGAAAATTCGGGAAGGGACAGAGGTAGGTACGGAACTGCACCACGTAGTCCCACATGAAGATATTGTCCGTAAGGCTGCTCCAGTCCCTCAGATCCTTAACAAAACCGTCGCTTCGGGGGTCATCAGCCAGGGGCATGCTCCTGTTGCATTCTATTGAACAGAACATCACATTGACGTTTTCCGCAGGCCTGATATTTACCGGGGCCTGCCTGGTAAACTGGTAAGCAAGCGTTGATATCTGCTTGTCCGGAAATTTCTCCGCGATCCGGTTCGCCATCTCAATATAAGCTCCCGAGACGGCACCGTATTTCTCATAAAGCTTTTTGCATTCCGTGCATTCGCAATAATTAATGCAATCGTTCTGAGAGACTGACCAGTAAGTCTTTTCCGGCGCCTGTGCCATGCGTATTGCAAGGTTTTCCGTAAGAATTCTTATCACATCGGGATTGCTGAGGCATAGCTGGCCGTCCTGTATTCTTCTTCCGTTCACAAGGGAAAAGTACTCAGGGTGCTCGCTGAAGTACTGAGAAGGAGGCATAAGCTGCGGGAACGTATGAACGAACATCCCCCATTCGCTGAAGGTGCTAAGCTTGTTCCAGGTTGTATATCCCGGTTTCAGCCTGTCAGGGAAGTGGGCCACCCTGAAGCTGAATGCCGGCTCATATACAGTGTGCTTAACCGGGACCTCGATTTTTTCTGCCTCGGGGATAAGATCTTCCGTTTCGGTGAACCTCATGCATCCTGCGTGTTCTTCCAGGAGGGTGTACACAGCGTAAAGATCAGCGGTTCCGTTGTTGCCCGCCAGGACAAGAGTATCAGGAGACGATGAGATGACAAATCCGTCCCGGTTCAGGCTGGCTATTTCAGATTTGAGGGCGCTTTCATTCAGGCCGGATTTGCCAATGAATATGATTTTTTTCCCTTCCCCGGCTGTCTCAGTTACCCGCAGCGGTTTACCGGTTATGCGGAAGAAGTAGTCTTTAAGCTCTGAGGCTGCCTTTAGCGTGAGTGAATCTGCCCCGGTGCCGGTGACGATTGAATAGTTGTCACCCGGACTTAGAACAAAGTTATCCCGGGTGCATGCTGAGAAAGCCGTTATTAGAACTGCTGCTGCAAGTACAGCATTAAGGCCGGGAAACTTTGATTTTGGTTTCATATTCTGTCAGGTTAGCTGATGCAACTTAATAAAAAGTAATTTTTCCTGAAAGAGGTTGACAATCATTATTGTATTATTGGCAAATAATGACAAATATTGTGGTTCAATGACCTACAAATGAGCAGCAAGACATTCTCCGGCGTATCGAAACGCCTGGTGACGAAGGAATTTATAGTCCCGTTCATACTGGTGACAAGTCTCTTTTTTCTCTGGGGCGTGGCTCACAGCCTCCTGGATGTTCTGAACAAGCATTTTCAGGACATCCTTGGCATCACCAGGGCGAGGTCAGGGCTGGTTCAGGCGGCTCTTTACGGCGGATATTTCATCATGGCCATCCCGGCAGGACTCTTCATGAACAGGCTGGGATACAGGAAAGGGATTATCACCGGGTTACTGCTTTATGCCGCCGGGGCGTTCCTGTTCCTTCCCGCCACCCATATCCAGACCTTTGAATTCACACTTTTTTCGCTGTTTGTGATCGCCTGCGGACTGACTTTTCTGGAGACAGCAGCGAACCCCTATTCAAGCGTCCTCGGGCCGAAGGAGACCTCCGAGCAGCGGCTAACCCTCTCGCAGTCGTTCAACGGCCTGGGTTGGATAATCGGACCGGCACTGGGCGGGATGCTGATCCTGGGAGGTGACGTTACAGGGGATACAAACAAATTCTCTTCCATGGCACTGCCGTACATGTTGATAGGAGGTGTGGTGCTTGTCATAGCCTTCATGTTCATGATCACGCGCATGCCTGACATCCACGAGGGAGAGCATGACACCCGCGGAGACAGGGGTACGTACGGGGGATTGTTCCGCGTGAGGCATTTCAGGTGGGCGGTGGTGGCGCAGTTTCTCTATGTGGCCGCGCAGACGGGTATAAACAGCTTCTTCATCAATTATGTGGTTGAGACAATGCCGGGTTACACGCCGGAGAAGGCTGCCTATTTGCTTTCGCTGGGTTTTGTCTTTTTCATGTCAGGGCGCTTTATCGGGTCGCTCTTCATGAGCTGGTTCAGTCCGCGGGTAATGCTTGGTATTTACGCACTTGTAAATACCGTAGCGATGGTCCTTGTGTTGCTCGGCCTTGGGTGGCCCTCCCTTGTGGCTCTTTATCTGAATTACTTCTGCATGTCGATAATGTTCCCCACGATTTTTGCGTTAGGATTGAAAGATCTTGGAGGCATGACGAAGAAGGGTTCTTCGGTACTGGTGATGACGATTGTCGGCGGTGCAATCTGTCCGGTAATAATGGGGCGGATTGCAGATGTTTCGGGCATGGCAGCAGGATTCGTGGTACCGCTTGTCTGCTTCGCCTTAATTGCCTGGTATGCCTTTTACAGGGCGAAGAGCAGCATAAATCTTACTAAATAACATTATTCGCATGTTTAGAAATGCAACATTATTGACCACTTTTACGTTGCTGTTAGTTTCTTTTTCCTGCTACGGGCAGAAGACCTGGTGGGGAGAATACTCATTTTTTGCCGGCGGCGGCGACAATGATATTTTCAGGCTTCAGGAGCTTCTGGGCTCCGGTTCGGTGACGGGTACGGGTGTCTGGACGGCAGGCGCTGACCTGCGGAGGCTGATAGGGGATCATTTCAGTATAGAAACGGGTTTATCATATTCGCATCAGTATTATTATACAAGTCCGGCGCCGGGCATCTCCGGGGAGGACCGCCCGGGAAACTTCGGTCTGATTGCCCTGCCGGTGACTGCGAGGGTTGATTTTCTGAAGTGGTTATTTGCTGATGCAGGGGCTGTTTTTGCCTTACAGCCAGGGATGTCAGGGACAGATAACATGACCGGACTGGGTGCAACCGTCGGAGCCGGATTCCAGTACAATTTCAAGTCGGACCTGTTCTTCAGGGTCAGGGCTTATACAAGTCAGCATGGTTTGCTGCACTTCATCCCTGAGGATTATCCGCAGACTCTGACCAATGCCGGTGTGACGGTGGGGGTGGGGTACAGGTTCATCCGCCTGGGCAAGTGCAATTGTCCGGAGGATAATTCACCGGGCAGAAGGTAGCTTCACGGTTGTTTGACCTGATTTGCAAAATTGCTTAACTTTACTGTTCTGGTAAACGGAAAAAAAGTTAATAGTCCCGGAACATGGCTGATATATTCAACTCAGACAGCTTCCTGCGCCGGCGTTTGGCGGCATTGTTGGCGGTGATTGCCTTCCCGGTGATGGCTGCCGGTCAGTTCAGCGATATGGAACTGATTCATTATTTCTCAACGGTGGATTCGTTTCATCCCGTGAAGCTTCATACTGAACAAAACGATAAAGGGGTCATCAGGTTCACTGCTTCCAATGACACCTACTATCCTTTTAGGGTCACCGTAAGGTTCAGGAAGATGGAGAACTTTACTACTGCATATAAAACCAAGGATGCGGATATAACGCACGGGAAAAATATCCTGTTTGATCTGACGATTAGAGATCCTGAGAGAGGTTTTGAGCTCGATTATGAATTCTCTTTTGCCCTGGGGACATATGGAACTGAGCCTGAGCAGGATTTCATTTACCTGATCCCGTTGAAGCCTGGTTCGGTTCCCACAGCCGGAGGAATGGGAGACAACAGGATTAACAATTCCTTCGTACTGGAGCAAGGAGATACTGTATTCTGTTCCAGGAAGGGGCGAGTGGCTGCATTACCCGGGGATAAAGGGAACACTTTCAGGATAACCGATTCGCGTTCTCTGGAGATATTGCATGATGACGGCACCCTGATGGTATACGGCAATCTCAGGACCGCACTCCCGGAGATCCGTCAGGGGATGATTGTATATCCCGGTGACCCGTTGGCTGTGGCACAGGAGAGGTTTATACTTTTGCAGCATCTTGTGTCATTGGGATCATCTGAGCAATTAGAGACGGTGCCAATTCTTTATCTGCTTGATGAGTCTTCGGGAGCCCAGTTTTCCAGGATCGAGGGGAGGGCAACAGTTCTTCATCCTGAGAGTATTATAATCAGGGAGATGACTCCCAGGGAGATACGGTTACGCGAAAAGAAATCGGGTCAGCCGCGCTGATTTGAGCGAGTCAGGAGGCAACAGGGTGAAGTTATTCCGATGCGACTTCCTGTATCATTTTTTTGGCTTCGGCCCATTTCTCGTCGGGCATACGTGCTCCGATCACCTCAATCACTTTGCCTGCCAGGATTGATCCGAACAGCCCGCATTTGTCGAGGCTGAACCCGTGGGAGAAGCCGTAGAGGAATCCTGCCGCGTAAAGGTCGCCGGCGCCGGTGGTGTCAACAGCCTTGACTTTCAGGGCATCAACCTTGATAACCTCGTTGTCACGTTTGATCCATGATCCGTCAGGGCCTGTCTTGACGATAGCGATCTTGCATTTCTTTGATATTTCGTTGAGTGCATCCACCGGGCCGAGGCCGGTGAAGGCTCTTGCTTCCTCCTCGTTTGCAAAGACAATGTCTACGTATTCGGTGACGATTCTTTCAAAGGCGGGGAGCATCTCGTTCACCACGTTGAAGCTGGCCAGGTCGAGGGCGATGCACATATGGTTCTCCTTTGCAATCTGGAATGCTCTCTCGACCAGTGGGAGGTTGTAGATGAGGTATCCCTCGATGTAAAGGATGTTGTACCCCTTGAAGTGGGATACATTCAGGTCATCGGCTGACAGTTCGGTTGCAGCGCCGAGGTGTGTTGCGAAGGTCCGTTCGGAGTCGGGTGTCACAAGTGCGACAGCGGTGCCGGTGGGCGATTGTGGGGCACGCATGAGGACCGGGGTGAGGCCGGCGTCGACCATATCTTTTTCGTAGAAGTTGCCGAATTCATCGCGTCCAACTTTTCCAATGAATGAAGAATGCACGCCCATAACGCCGAGGCCGTAGATTGTATTTCCGGCTGAGCCCCCAGATGCGAGGGTTTTTTTAAGGTCGTTGATTGCCTGTTTGATCTCTCCTGAGCGGACAGCGTCTACCATTGTCATGCTGCCTTTTGGGAGGCTGAAACGGGTGAGGCAGGTGTCGTCCGGGACTATAGTCATTACATCGACAAGAGCGTTGCCGATGCCCAATATTTTCTTCATCCTGAAATTTTTGCCAAAGATATTGCTTAATTCGTTTAAAGCGGTTAATTTTGCCACGCTTTTCGGAGCTATAAAATCTTCCTCAGTAGCTCAGTTGGTTAGAGCACCTGACTGTTAATCAGGGGGTCCTAGGTTCAAGTCCTAGCTGGGGAGCGAAGCAAGTCAGACACTTATGGGAAACCATGGGTGTCTTTTTTTATGGGTGCGCCAGTTTTGGGCCAGCTTCTGGAGGAAATTCACTGTTTTTGGGCCATAAATTGATGACGGTCTTAAATGAAAATAGCTGGAAAAATTCCAGCCATTCATGTCCTGACCCCTTAAATGATTCGTTTTGGTTTTGACGGACTATATGGATTTTTAAACGAATTAAAACCTTTGTTCAATAGATCTTCCCCAGGTTTGCCCAGAACGAAGATAATTTCTGGATAGGCGTAGACCTAGCTTGTGAGGGCTTGATGTCTGTGGCGTCAGATTTGACAGGATTTGGCTCAATCGAGGGGCGACGGTGATGGAGCATTAAGAAAAGTTCAATTATGTATGGCTATTTTGGCGGCTGGGACAAAAGAACAATATAGTAATAAGAAATTTCATAACTCTTTGATATTAAGGTTGAATATCTTGGACATAAATAAGTCTCTTGTTTATTTCAAAATAATTCCAAAAATCAGGAAGGGTGCATCCCGATCCTGAAGTAAGTCCGCCGAATTCGCATACTTTATTCCCTGAACAATCGTAAATAACCGTCATCCCATCAACAATTCTGGGGCAATCACGAATACCAATGTACTCTTCATTGTTATAACTTACTATGTATACTTCGACGCAAAAGGCACGACTTAAGACATACTTTAACCATTCAATGTTTTCTTGTGGATTTTCGATACCACAGGCACACGGTGTTTTGTCACCTTTACAATTTGGTATCATAATAACAATTAGGAAACATAAGATTAGTGGCAATTTTCTCTTTCTCAAGATTACCTAGTTTATTCGTCGATAAATGTGAGTATTATAGATCATAAAAGCTCTTGAATCTATCCGCAATTTGTTTTCATAAAACTCATAGTCGTAATCAAATACCAGCTCAAATCCGTCTTCCCTCGTAATACTTTCATGTAATAAGGAATCAATCCAGTACTTCCTTTGAGAGGTGACTTGTTGCGATTCATAGTCAAAAAAATGAACAGTATTGTCAGGCAGGTACTCATCATACCCATTTGCTGGATAGGTATTCATAGCAGGCCAGTTACCCAACTCAATTATTTCCCATTTTCCAAGAATGGCTCTTTTCGCTGAGTCAAAGGGGTCGATCTTTTCTCTATCGCAGCCTGACACCGCAAATAAAACCGTTATAAATATGATATATATATACTTCAAATTTTCCAGATTAAACTCAGAAATTTGGTTGTAAATGCGCGTCATGTTATTACTCTATTCTTTCAATTGTAATATCTCTGACTATCATTAGGTAGCTTTCTCTGTTGACCGAATTCCATATCTCCAAAACTACATCGACAAGTATATTGGTGTCCCATTCGGGACCATCATTGCTAATCAAACGAAGCTTATACCATGGGATGCTTTGGCTGCTTGCAGAAGTGGGAGATGAGATCCAGATTAAAGGATCATTTATTATGTACAGTTTGGTAATTTCAAGATCTGTTGAAATATTTATGGTATCCAGATTAACCAGACTCACATAGGCAACTAGAGGTCTCTTTGTGGGTATTGAAGAACCAGGGAAAAAGTTACGGTAAGCTTCTGCCTCAATCACATGCTTACTGGAATTGTAAACAAGGGTATCAACCGAATTAGTCATGAGACGATTAAGTAACTCAGCATCATCAGTAACACTTGGTTTCTCACAGGAGGACAGAAGAGCTACAAAAATTGTAACTATCAGAGATTTACCGAGGATGTTTTTCATAACATTTGGATAATTATTATATTGGATCAGACTGTCTTAGTAAAATGAGCAAATGGTGTCATTGCAGATGATCTGTTAGCCGTTTCAATTACCGAGCTTTTATAACCAGTGTTGTTATTATTTCACCTGATCCTTGATCTCAACAATTTTAATCACATCACCAACCTGACATATACTGGCTGAATTGACATGATCAATTTTATATTTTATCCAGTACTTTTTTCCGTCAGAATAGTTTTGCAGGAAATCATTAATGTTGTTTGGTTCAAGATATTTATCGTCAGTTTTCTGAAAAACGAACCCACAACCGTCAAATCCCGTAAGATTTTTTAATGTTACCTCCTCATAACCTATTAGCGGAAGTACATCATCTTTCTGACATGAGAACTGAAAGAGGATAGCCAGAGCAAAAAGTACTTTTAAGATTTTCATGTTGCCTGTATTTGTTTCTTCATGCAAGAGTTGCGGTTATTTTTTCTTTTTAATAGTGCTGAACTCTGAAAAGTTGAAACCATATCCCAAATCCTTTCGTGGGAAGAATGTCAGCCCCAGGTACAGAGACTTCATTAATTCAGATTTAGTCCAGGTAGTGCCACCATCCAGGGTTTCATATGAAATGCTCCCTTTAAAGGTGGGGAAATCACCTCCATCATAAACAGAGATAGTTTGGATATTAAAGCCCTCATTTTCGGATGAAAAATGAAATGTACCAAAGTAGTTGAACGGGAAATTGGTTTCCTCCCAGTTTAATCCGCCATCAATTGTTTTATAAATATGTGATACGCCATCAATATAACCGATATTCTCGTTGTAGAAATAGATGTTTCTGACATCATAATTCGATTCGATTATTGTTGAGATAGTTTGCCAGGTCTGACCATGATCAGAACTTTTAAAAATCTGATTATTTTCACCTGCCACAAAAGCAATATTTTCAACAAAATAAAGGCTACTACTGTAACGCTTTATGTCCAGGTCAAGGAGATTCCAATTAGAGCCTCCGTCAGAAGTTATGGCCACATATTCATCCCTTGAATTTGGAATGTCAGGTTTATGAATTATAGCAATTCCATTCATGGGATCGAAAAACTTCAATGACAGAATTCGGATATATTCGGGAAAGAATGTCTTCGTCCATGTGTCTCCGCCATTTGTGGTTTTTAACAACACACTTCCTTTGTCGCAATCTGCATCCAGGCATCCGCTCATTGCATGACTTGATACAAAGCCCACATTTTCATCAATAAAGTATACTGAATGAAGATGTAATGTTGTGCCCGAATTCAGTTTTCGCCATGTGGTGCCCGAATCGGTTGATTTATAAATATCGCCGTTATATCCGACAACGAAGCCAATGTTTTCATTAACGAAATACATATCTCTTGGATTGATGTCAAAATCATAAGTTGATTTTGAAATTTCCCATC
>Ga0209800_10002109_pt1 | contig 18297 bp, 14 predicted proteins | sample Higcelweek8metaG_FD_187174 | JGI IMG/M metagenome (GOLD analysis project Ga0209800, IMG submission 187174) | Freshwater pond sediment microbial communities from the University of Edinburgh, under environmental carbon perturbations - High... | ecosystem: Environmental > Aquatic > Freshwater >...
GGGTAGCGCAGACAGTATCATTCAAAATCAGAGGCTTCCAGTCGGGACAGCTGCAGAAGTACGCTTTTGTCTTTGTTTCCGGTGTAATTGGACTGGTACTGGTTTTCATCTATATTCTCAATTAGGATTCTGACATTGATAAATATTATATTATGAATATCTTAAGCTGGCTAGTAATTATACCCCTCCTCACAGTTACGGGGATCCTTTTTCTGAAAGATACCCGTAAAGTGAAGCTGGTATCAGCCATCGGGATGTCTGTTCAGCTGATAGTCTCGGCGGTCGTTGTTTACTTGTACCTGACAGCCAGAAAGGCAGGCAACATGGAGGAGATGCTTTTTGTAAGCAGTTTCGAGTGGTTCAGGACCCTTCACATTTATTATACAGTCGGGGTCGACGGTGTGTCAGTTGCAATGATTGCCCTCACCTCTGTGGTTGTCTTTGCCGGGATCTTTGCATCGTGGGAGATGGAGGATCTGCGGAAGGAATTCTTCATTTCACTCATATTACTCGCCACAGGGGTATTCGGGTTCTTCATATCAATTGACCTGTTCACAATGTTCCTTTTTTACGAAGTTGCTGTTATCCCGATGTTCCTTCTGATAGGCATCTGGGGCAGCGGACCCAAGGAATACTCTGCAATGAAGCTTACGTTAATGCTGATGGGCGGATCTGCACTGCTTATGGTAGGGCTTATAGGGATCTATTTCAACTCGGCTCCTGACGGTGGTCCGCTTACATTCAACATTCTCGAGATATCGAAAATCACGATTCCAATTGCGGCACAGAGGATTTTCTTCCCGCTTACATTTGTGGGTTTCGGAGTACTGGGTGCCCTGTTCCCCTTCCATACGTGGTCTCCTGACGGACATGCCTCTGCCCCTACTGCCGTTTCGATGCTTCACGCCGGAGTGCTGATGAAACTTGGCGGATACGGTGCCTTCAGGGTGGCTATGTTCCTGATGCCTGAGGCTGCCAACGAGATGGCCTGGATATTTATCATCCTGACCACAATAAGTGTCGTATACGGCGCCTTTGGGGCCATAGTGCAGAAGGATCTCAAATACATCAACGCATATTCCTCAGTGAGTCATTGCGGACTGGTACTTTTTGCGGTTCTGATGATGAACCAGCATGCCCTTGGCGGTGCCGTACTGCAGATGATCTCGCACGGACTGATGACAGCCCTCTTCTTTGCCCTTATCGGGATGATATACGGAAGGACACATACACGGATGATACATGAAATGGGCGGGCTTATGAAGGTAATTCCCTTCCTTTCAGTAATATATGTCATGGCCGGACTTGCATCACTGGGTCTTCCCGGCTTCAGTGGGTTTGTTGCCGAGATGTCAATTTTCTTCGGAGCATTTCAGCACCCCGACCTTTTCCACCGGGTGGCAACAATCGTTGCAGTGACTTCAATAGTTATCACGGCTGTATATATCCTCAGGGTTGTGGCGATACTGCTTCTGGGTCCGATAAAGGATCATCATTTTGATAACCTTGGAGATGCGAAATGGTTTGAGCGACTGTCGGTTGTGGCACTGCTTGCCGGAATTATCTATATCGGGATGGCACCGCTGGGTCTGGCCACAATGATCAAGGAGAGCCTCATGCCGATTGTAGACAAACTGCTTTAATTATAAAAATAACAGGAATAAAATTTAACCTGAGACGAAGATGAGTCTGGAGAACTTTGCAATAATGCGTCACGAGCTGCTGCTGACGGCAGCCTTCCTGATAATACTCGTTGGTGAGATCTTCACCGCTGAAGAGAAAAAGGGCAAGCTCAGGGGTTTCGCCGTAATACTATTTGCGGCCGTTACCGCGGCGGGCTTCCTTCCGGGGATTGAGGGTTCACTGTTCGGTGACATGTTTCGGTCAGACCGGACAACCCTTCTGATGAAGAATATACTTAACATCGGGACGCTGATAGTCCTGATCCAGTCATATACCTGGCTTGGCAAACCTGAGAATATAGACAGGACAAGTGAATACTTCATGCTTCTCATCTCCACGCTGATAGGGATGAACTTCATGATCTCATCGGGTCACTTCATAATGTTTTATCTCGGGCTCGAACTGGCGACAATTCCGCTGGCTGCACTGGCTGCATTCGAAAGGTACAGGAACAATTCAGCCGAAGCTGGTATTAAGCTTATTCTTTCCTCGTCACTCTCTTCAGGCATACTCCTGTTCGGTCTTTCGATGATATACGGGACAACAGGCTCACTGTATTTTGCAGAGATAGCGGTCAGGGCTACGGCAATGCCGCTGACTGTGATGGGATTCATTTTCTTCTTTGCAGGCATGGCTTTCAAGATGTCACTTGTACCCTTCCATCTGTGGACAGCTGATGTCTATGAAGGTGCGCCGGTAAACATCACATCTTACCTCTCAGTAGTCAGTAAAGGTGCTGCGGCATTCATTTTCATCATAGTGCTCTTCACTGTCTTCCCGGTAATAATCCATACCTGGGAACGCATAATCTGGGTTATAGCAGTACTTACGATGACAATAGGTAACCTCTTCGCCATCAGGCAGAAAAACATGAAGAGATTCCTCGCCTTCTCATCTATCGCCCAGGCCGGGTTCTTTCTCCTGGGGTTCATCGGAGGCAATGAGCTGGGTATGACCACTGTGATCTATTATGCTCTGATATATATCTTTTCGAACCTGGCAGCATTCGGTGTTGTGGCAGCAATTTCAAATCAGACAGGGAAGGAAAGCATGGATGAATACAACGGTTTGTACAGAACCAATCCGGGGCTGAGCCTGGTAATGATGATTGCCCTGTTTTCGCTTGCTGGCATACCTCCTGTTGCCGGATTCTTCGGTAAATTTTTCCTCTTCATGGCTGCCGCAGAGAAAGAGTATTACCTTCTGGTCACTATAGCTGTACTGAATACAATCATCGGTCTCTATTACTACCTGCTTGTTGTAAAAGCAATGTTCATCAACAAGAATGAAGATCCGATTGCCCGGTTCAGGAGCGACAACATGACAAAACTGGGACTTGCAATCTGTATTGCAGGCATTGTCATAACCGGCTTTGCAAGCGGTATCTTCGAGATGATAAGGAATATGAGCTACGGAATTTAAACTGGGAAATCATGGGATCACTTACAATTGCAAAGCATCAGATTACAGAGATTGACGGGGTACGCTGCACATTGGTCGAAAGCGGGATTTCAGCAGAACGGATGACATTTCTTCGTGATCTGCTGACACTGAACGGGCTGGAAGTGAAGATCAGGGAGGATGCACCATCCGAAGGAACCAATTCCGTAACCTATACCCTGGGAGTGACTGATATAATCTTCAATCCCGTTTACGCGGTTTATGAAAGGACACTGCACAGAGCCGACGGGAATGTGGTTTCACCGGCTTACTGGAGGCAGCAGGAGGGTGACACGACAGGAGATTACTGGGAGTTCGGCAGGACTACGGAGGCGGATCCCTACGAATAGCTGACCTGTCCGGATAGTCCGGGACTACTTCCCGGGATGCATCAGTTCATCAAGGCGTTTTGAAAAATGTTCAATTTCATCAAGCGAGGTATCCCAGCTTGTCATGAGCCTGTATTCTGAAGTCTCTTCATTCCACGGGTAGAAGAAATACTCCCTGCGCAGCGTCTCAGCCACTTCACGGGGCATTATAACGAAGATCCCGTTCGATTCGACCTTCTGGGTTATTTTAATTCCGCCTATCAGGGAAAGCCTCTTTTGAAGCTCCAGTGCCATGCTGTTCGAATGACCTGCACACTCTTTCCAGAGGTTGTGGGTAAAATAGGCTGTGTATTGTGCTGCAATGAAGCGCATCTTGGAGGCGAGCTGCATCCCCTGCTTGCGGAAATACTTGAATCCTTCAGCCAGCCCCGGGCGGAGAAAACAGACAGCTTCGCCGTACATCATTCCGTTCTTGGTACCTCCGAATGAGAGAATGTCAACCCCGGCATCTGTTGTAAAAGCTCTGAAAGGCAGGTTCAGTGAAACCGCAGCATTGGCAAGACGTGCGCCATCCATATGCAGCAGCATACCATGGTTGTGGGCAAAGTCTGCCAGGGCCCTTATCTCCTCAACAGTATATACAGTACCCATTTCCGTTACCTGGGAAACAGAAATAACCTTCGGCTGACTGTGATGTTCAAAACCGAAGCCGTGCATATGCCTGGTGAGGTATTCTGTCTTCAGTTTACCGTCAGGAGTATCTACTGTAAGCACCTTGCAGCCTGTGAATTTTTCGGGTGCACCGCATTCATCCTGTTCAATATGTGCGGTACTTGCTGTGATGACCGAGTTCCATGATTGCGTCACGCCTGCAAGCCCCAGAACATTGGCTGCCGTCCCGGTAAAGACAAAAAATATCTCAGCCTCACTACCCAGGTGCTCCCTGAGCATTTCCTGAGCCTGTTCCGTATACCTGTCGTTGCCATAGCCCACCTCATGTCCGCGGTTCACGCGGTTAATCTGTTCCATCACATCAGGATGAACGCCCGAATTATTGTCGCTTGCAAATCCCCGCTTAATAGTCTCTGCCATCATAGCCTGTCATTTTAATTGAGCTGCAATTTAGTGAAAAGACCGCGGCAGATCCATGCCGTGCAGCCCTTTTTTCTATCTTTACAGCATATGGCACCGTTATCCAGATACTTCATTTTTCTCTCTTTCAGGGGCACTGCCTATAACGGATGGCAACTGCAACCCGGCAAACCTACGGTCCAGGAAGTGGTGAACCGGTCACTGAGCACACTTCTGAGCGAGAAAATCAGTGTTACAGGGGCGGGAAGGACAGACACCGGTGTGCATGCAGAATACTTCTGTGCGCATTTTGACTCGGTAAATGACAGCCTTGCCGGTGAGATTACTTTCTTGCACAAACTCAATGGTTTTCTGCCCGGCGATATTGCTGTGAGCCGGATAGCCAGGGTGAGGGATGATGCAAATGCCCGCTTTGATGCACTCTCCAGGACCTACAATTACACTTTTGCAACAGCAAAGGACCCTTTTCTGAATGAAACCGCCTGGTTGCTTTACTGGAAGCCTGATGTTGCACTCCTCAACCGGGCCTCAGCCTTACTGCTGGATCACACTGACTTTACAAGCTTCAGCAGGCTTCACGGTGGTAACAAAACCAATATCTGCAAGGTAACCGAAGCCTCGTGGGAGGTGATGTCTGACAGGATTGTTTTCAGAATCACCGCCGACAGGTTTCTGAGGAACATGGTAAGGGCAGTCACAGGCACGCTGGTGCAGGTGGGAAGAGGAAAACTGTCTCTGAGTGAGTTTGATTACATTATCAGGGGTCGTGACCGGGGCCTGGCAGGACAGTCGGCTCCCGCACATGGATTATCACTTACGGATATAAAATATCCCCCTGACGTTTTTATTTAGTGTTACTGTTCCATATCTCCCAGGCCATTTCTGCCTGAATATGAAACATCTCCTCCCCATTCACCGTCTGGCATCCCTGCTCCTCTCCAAGCCTCAGAAAACGGGTTTGAGGAGGATTGTATACAAGGTCAAAAAGCAACTGTCCTTCCCTGAGGCAGCTGTAGTCTATCGGAGGGGAGCTATCAACGTCAGGAAATGTGCCCACAGGAGTGGTATTGACAACGACTCCCGCCGAGCCCAGAACTTCCGCGGGAAGATCCTGATAAGTAAATATGCCTGCTGCAGGTTTCCTTGATACTGGAATTACCCTGATGCCGAGTTCCAGAAGTTCATGGCACACGCTTCTTGATGCGCCGCCGGTTCCCAGTACTACTGCAGATTCAGGAATGGACAACAGATTGTCAAGCAGTGACTGTCTGAATGCCGGAGCATCAGTATTGAACCCTTTCAGGTAAGTGTTACCATTTCTGCGGGAGACCCTGACTGTGTTTACGGCTCCTATCTCTGCAGCAGCTTCGTCAACCTCATTCAGATATTTGATTATCTGTACTTTATACGGGATGGTTACATTAAAACCGACAAGATCTCTTTCCTGGTCAAGCAGTGCAGGCAGCAAATCAAGAGAATAAAGCTCGAACTTGCGGTATCGGTGGTCTGCAAGTTCTTCCCTGGCGAATTTGTCAGTAAAATAACGCTCCGAGAAAGAATGACCCAGAGGATATCCTATTATGCCGAAAAGTTTCATTTCAGTTCTGCCGGAAGAAAGCTGAAAAAGGTATCGCCTCTCAGCCCGAGTCTGAGTGATTCCAGCGGTATGATCTCATAGGGTGCAATATTGCCAAGGTTGACATTCGCCCCGAAGTTCAGGATGAACCAGGCCTGCTGTGACTTCTGCGGCGCTTCCCAGAGTACATTGTCAAAACCGATATGCTTTGAAATTGAGTTTATCAGCCCGGAATTGACAGAACCATCGTCATTATAGATGCCGACTGTGCCTGTTTCGCGGGCTTCGGCAATTACTTTTACTGATCCGGCATCAAGTTCGGCTTTCATCATCTCCACCCATTGATCTGGTGAAAAGACTACATTTTTCTTCTTCGATCCCACCTCCGAGATAACCGTAAAATCAAGTGAAAGTTTTCTGATATAATCAAGTTTCTTCTTGTGTTCAAAATCAAATGAGCCGTCGGATACCTCCACCATTGTTATGCCTGAAGATTTCAGCAGATCTGCATATTCATCGAACATACCCCTTGCTATGAAGGCTTCGAAGAGTGTTCCTCCGAGGTAAACCTTCATTCCGGCCCTATGGTACAATGTTATCTTTTTTTCAACATCCGGCGTAATGAGTGAGGTTCCGAAACCCAGTTTCACAAAGTCTGTGTATTCGCTTCCCACGGAGGCGAAGTCCTCGGCTTCCCTGAGACTCAGCCCTTTATCCATAACCATTGTGAGCCCTTCATTCCTTGGTTTCGCCGGCCTGTCAGGAATGTGGGTGAGCAGTTTTCTGAGGTCTTTCATCTATTTTTTCTTTTTCCGGGCAAAAAGCCGCTTCATTGAAGGTTTCATCAGTTCTTCAGGAAGAAGGATTGAAAAGTCGGTAAATAGTTCAGGATCAATTTCTGCGGCTCTTGAAAGGCAGGCGGTGGCTTCCCTGTTTTTCCCGGTCTGAAGGTAACATGAACCCAAAAGATACCAGATGCCCGGGACATCACCGTTAATAAGTCTTATTTCTTCAAGCAGGGGGATTGCCCTGGCAAAGGCTCCGGTCATCATTATTATCATCCCAGATTCTATCCATGCATCATCGAAGTAGGCATCCAGCCTGAGTGTCTCACGGAAGCATTTCATAGCCTGTTTAAGGTCACTCATCATAATATGCGATTTCCCGAGTGAGAACCAGTAATCAGGATTGTTACTGTCAAGTTCGATGGCCTTCCTGAAATAGGGCTGGCTCTCCGATGCCTTATCACGGGTCAGTGCCAGCAGTCCAAGACCGAACCAGGGGTCAGGGAACTCGGGAGTCAGTTCGATGGCTTCAAAATAATATTTCTTTGCCATCTCCTCATTCCCGATCTTGTCATAACACTCTGCAAGATAAGTAAGGCCTTCCAGGCTTTCAGGCTCCTCATTTACAAACTCGCGGTATACCTCCATCGCCTCATTATACTTTTCAAGGTTGGAGAGGATATTCGCCTTGTTAAACAGGGCAAAAGTGTTTTCAGGATTTACCGCCAGTGCAAAGTCATATGCGTTGATTGCGTTATCGTAATCGCCTGTTTTATTGTATATTATGCCAAGATTGTACCAGGCGCTGTCAGAATTTGGCTCTTCATCGAGATACCGGCAGTAATACTTTATACTGTTTTCAAAATCACCCCTTTTCTCGTAGGCATAGGCGAGGTCATATATATGAGCCGCAAAATCAGGTTCAAGGTCCGCGAGCCTGTGAAGGTAGGGAATCATCTGTTCGTAATAGTTGAGATTCTGAAGTACCGAGGTGATGCTGTAAAGAATAGTCTCCTGGTCATCCTCATCCGTCAGCAGGGCAAGGTCGAAAATCTTCTGTGCCCCGCTAATATCTCCAAGCATTGCAAGGGCTGTTCCCTTAATAATATAGATTTCATAATTGCCGGGTTCGATATTCTCGATCCGTCTGACGATTGTGAGGGCCTCGAGAGCTCTTCCCTTTTCCAGGAATACTCTTGCCTTGCGAACCTGGATAGGTACTGAATGAGGATGCAGCTCACAGGCAAATGACATCGCCTCATAAGCATTCATAGGGTTATTGCCCTCGAGATAATAATCTATTATCGCCTCAAATTCAATTACATCGAAGTAGCATGACTCCTTATTCTTCCGCATCTTCTCAAAACGAAGGATCACCTCTTCCACCTCACTGTCATGTACAAAGCCGTACCTTTCTTCTTCCATTTCCCACGAAATATTGTGCAAATGTAATACATATTGTCAGACATGAACATTTCCGGTAGCCCAATTATCAACAGGCACCGATTTTTATAAACATGACTTACAGGGTGTTGGAAATTAATTTTCAGGTGACGCAACCATGGAGGCTTTCTTTACATCTTATAATTGAATTAGAAGCAGATTATACCCTCAAACCCAATATTACCCTAGAATTAACCTAAATTCTACCTTCTGAAACCGGGCCTCTTGCCCGGTTTTTTGCTTATGCCCTGATAATTAATATCTTTGACATGAGGCAGTACAAAAAGTTGAAATCATGAATCCAAGAATTTCTTTCCGCACACTCCTGACTGTCATTGCCATTACATTAATTGCCGGATGCAAAAAAGAGAATCCGCCCGTCCTGAATTACCCGATGGGAGTTTTTCCTGATTCTGTAATTGTGCTTGAAGGCCTCAACTCGCCATATGACGATTACAATTCGGATATATGGAGTGGGGAATACGGTGTGTTATCTGATTCCCGTCCCATTGTATTCTCATCCAACCGCGCCACCTCCGGAGGCACATTCGATCTTGTTTACGGTATGATCGGCTACAGTTTCGGGCAGACCTCGGGTTTGTTCCTGCTAAACAGCGGAATCTCCCAGGACGGATTTCTCACCGCGCTGACGGCAAAGTTCAATACCCCCTCAAATGACTTCGGGCCTTACAGGTTCTTTAATTCCGAAGACGGGCTTGAATATATGGCGACTGCCACAGAGGTTGCCGGCAGAGGCCTTGACATTGTATATTCAAGGTTCACCCCGGCTTTTTCCGCTCTCCCTGCCATTCCTGACCCGGTGCCGGCAACCCTGTTCAATTCCTTATCAGATGATGCTTACCTATCACTTGATTCGGGCTTTGATACTGCCTATTTCTGTTCGGACAGGGACGGTAACTTCGATATTTATATGCTCCTGAGGCCGGCAGCAAAAACTGTAAATGAATGGTTGCTCAGTCCTGCGGCTGCACCGCTGGCGATAGACAGTCTGAAAACCTCGTTCAATGAAAAATGCCCGTTTGTCTCTGGCAGATACCTTGTATTTGTTTCTGATATGCCCGGAGGAATGGGCGGTCAGGACCTCTATTATTCCGTTTTCAGGGGAGGGAAATGGAGCTCCCCGGTGAATATGGGACCGAAGATAAACAGCTCTTACAACGAATACCGTCCTGTTACAGGCACGGACCTGCAGTTTGGAAATCCTTTCATGGTTTTTTCGTCAGACAGACCGGGTGGCAAAGGGGGTTACGACCTCTACTTTACAGGTCTGACTTTTGAATGAACTTAGGTAGTAACTTCAGCGTTTACAGGCCTTCAGCGTATTCTGCAGCAGGGAAACAACTGTTAGCAGTCCTACTCCGCCCGGAACAGGTGTTATAAAGGAACACTTGGGTGCAACGGAATCAAAATCAACGTCACCTTTAAGCCTCCAGCCTGATTTTGTACCGGGGGCATCAACCCTGGTGGTCCCGACATCAATTACAACAACGCCGTCCTTAACCATCTCCCCTGTTATGAATCCGGGAGATCCGATGGCTGCAATAATAATATCCGATCTCTTAAGTATATCAGCAATATTTTTTGTACGGCTGTGGACAACTGTTACTGTAGCGTCGATGCCTTTCTGCGACATCAGGATGCTCACAGGCCGTCCTACTATGTTGCTTCTGCCCACAACCGTGCAGTTTGCGCCGCTGAGAGGGATCTTATACCTCTTGAGAAGTTCCATAATGCCATAGGGTGTGGCGGAGACGAATGAAGGAATTCCGGCCATCATCCTGCCAAGATTCAAAGGATGGAAACCATCAACATCTTTTTCCGGGGATACTGCCTCGATAATCTTATTCTCATCAATGTGAGCCGGAAGAGGAAGTTGTACAATGAATCCGTCGATATCCGGATTCCTGTTTAGTTCCTGCACTTTAGCAAGAAGCTGGGCCTCGGTTGCGGAAGCATCCATCCGGATCAGGGTTGAGTCAAATCCCACTTCGGCACACGCCTTCACCTTATTTGCCACATAGGTTTCACTGCCACCGTCACTTCCCACCAGGACTGCTGCAAGATGAGGTGCACGTGCACCTCTTTTCTTCATTGAAATAACTTCGGCAGCGATTTCGGCTTTAATCTCTGCTGCCGTCTTTTTACCGTCAATCAGCTGATACATATTATCTTTTTCTTGGTACTAATTTAGACAGATCTCCGCCCTTACCTACCATTTTCATGATTTTTCTTGTCTCATCAAACTGCTTCAGCAGCCTGTTAACATCAGCAACCGTTGTGCCGCTGCCGTCAGCAATCCGTTTCCTGCGGCTGCCGTTCATCAGCAGAGGGTTTGTACGTTCTGCCGGGGTCATGCTGTGAATGATAGCCTCTATTCCCTTAAATGCATTGTCGTCTATATCAAGATTCTTAATGGCTTTCCCAACCCCCGGGATCATCCCCATGAGGTCTTTCATGTTCCCCATTTTCTTGATCTGCTGAATCTGTGAGATGAAGTCGTTAAAGTCGAACTGGTCCTTTGCAATTCTCTTCTGCAGTTTCCTGGCTTCGTCTTCATCATACTGTTCCTGGGCTTTTTCAACGAGGGTTACGATATCGCCCATTCCCAGTATCCTGTCTGCCATCCTGTCGGGGTAGAAGAGGTCAAGAGCCTCCATTTTTTCTCCGGCACTGATGAATTTGATAGGCTTATTGACTGTCGATCTTATTGAAAGGGCGGCGCCGCCGCGGGTATCGCCGTCGAGTTTTGTCAGGACGACCCCGTCAAAGTCAATCCTTTCATTGAATTCAAAGGCCGTATTGACAGCATCCTGTCCTGTCATAGAATCGACCACGAACAGCGTTTCGTGGGGATTTACCGCGTTTTTGACCGCAGCTATCTCCTTCATCATCTCCTCGTCCACTGCAAGACGTCCGGCAGTGTCTATAATTATGACGTCATTACCGTTCTTTTTTGCCTCACGCACTGCATTCCGGGCTATCTCCACCGGATTCAGGTTGCCGTCTTCAGTGTAAACAGGCACTTCTATCTGAGATCCCAGCACCTTGAGCTGCTCTATTGCAGCAGGCCTGTAGACGTCGCCGGCAACGAGCAGCGGATTCTTTCCTCTTTTGCTTTTGAGGTATTTTGCAAGCTTACCACTGAAGGTCGTCTTACCGCTTCCCTGAAGTCCTGCAACAAGTATTACAGAGGGGTTGGTCTTAATGTTGATATCAGTCTTCTCCCCTCCCATCAATGCGACAAGCTCGTCATGCACGATCTTGATCATCATCTGTGACGGGTTGACCGACTTCAGCACGTTTTGCCCCATGGCATTCTGCTTGACTGTATCGGTAAACTGTTTTGCGATTTTGAAGTTTACGTCTGCATCAAGAAGGGCCCGGCGTACCTCTTTAAGAGTCTCGGACACATTTATTTCTGATATAACCCCTTCACCTTTCAGTATCTTGAAGGAGCGCTCAAGTCTTTCGCTTAGGTTTTCGAACATATCTGTTTCTTTATGCTGAATTTACATTCTTTCAGGAGCTTCGATTCCAAGAAGCCACAGTCCTTTTTCAATTATAATACCTGTCATTTCAGTCAGGTTAAGCCTGAAATTGCGTTTTTCAATATTTTCTTCCCCGAGTATCGGCAGGTCGTGGTAAAACTGGTTGAATTCGCGTGACAGATCATAACAATAGTTGGCGACCAGTGCCGGGCTCAGTTCCTCAGCTGCTTCAGAGACAACAGCCGGAAAATCATTCAGCAGCTTTATAATATTTATTTCCTTCGGGTCAGGGGTAACGTTTTCAAATAACGGTTCACCCGGAGTGATTCCCGTTTCCATACCCTTATTCAGGACTGACTTTATGCGGGTATACGTATACTGAATGAATGGGCCCGTATTGCCATTAAAATCAATTGATTCGGCCGGGTTGAAAGTCATATTCTTTTTAGGATCTACCTTTAGAATAAAGTATTTCAATGCGCCCAGGCCTATTTTCCGGAAGATATCCTCTTTCTCATTGTCAGTGAAGCCTCCGAGTTTTCCGAGTTCCTGCGACATTGTCCGTGCAGTGTCAGTCATCTCGGTTATCAGATCATCAGCATCCACCACTGTCCCTTCCCGGGATTTCATTTTACCTTCCGGGAGCTCTACCATTCCATAGGAGAAATGATGCAGTCCCTGTGCCCACTGGTAGCCCATTTTAAGCAATACGAGGGCAAGCACCTGGAAGTGATAATTCTGTTCATTCCCGACTACATAAATGTGACGGCTGAAACTGAAGTCATTGTATCTCAGTACCGCGGTGCCAAGGTCCTGTGTCATATAGACTGCAGTACCGTCAGATCTGAGGAGCAATTTCTGGTCAAGTTTTTCAGCGGTAAGGTCGACCCAAACAGAGCCGTCATCTTTTCTGAAAAGCAGTCCTGAGTCAAGCGCTTCAAGTACCAGCTGCCGGCCTGTTTTATATGTGTCAGATTCGTAGTATATCCTGTCAAACTCAACTCCCAGGGCTTTGTAAGTCACATCGAAACCGGCATATACCCATGAGTTCATCAATTTCCACAGGTTTAATGTTTCAGCATCACCGGCCTCCCACATTAGAAGCATTTCGCGTGCCGCAAGCATCAGTCCGGCATTTTCCCTGGCTTCTTCAGGGGTCGATCCGGCTGCTTCAAGTGCGGCCACCTGTTCCTTGTACTTTCTGTCAAAGAGAACATAGTATTCACCAACAAGGTGGTCTCCCTTTTTTCCGCTGTTTTCCGGGGTCTCCCCGTTGCCGAAAAGCTTCCAGGCAACCATTGATTTGCAGATATGGATGCCCCTGTCATTCACAATATTAGTCCTAATTACCTTTTTGCCGGCCGCGGCGGTCAGCCTTGAAAGTGAAAAGCCGAGGAGATTGTTGCGGATATGGCCCAGGTGAAGAGGTTTATTTGTATTGGGCGATGAATACTCAATTACAATCACTTCGGCCTCCTTACCGGCCTCCGTAAATCCCCAGTCATGTGCCGCCCTGATACTTTCGAACCTGGTTGCCCACTCGCGGGCTGCAACTGTAATATTCAGAAATCCTTTTATGACGTTGAAACTGCTGACAGACTTAAGGTTACCAAGAAGATACTCACCAATATCATTTGCAGTCTGTTCAGGAGACCTGTGTGAAATCTTAAGCAAAGGAAACACTACCAGTGTCATGTCGCCTGAAAACTCCTTTCTGGTTTTCTGCAACTGGATGGATCCATCCGGAACATCCGATTTATAGAGGCTTATCAGAGCCTCCCTGATACCCTTTCTGAGCAGGTTTTCCATTTCATTTTATTTCGGGTGCAAAGATAATATTAAGTGCAACTAATCAGTACTTAAAGTTAACGGAGTTTGGAGTGCCTAAAGTACTTTAGCCCCGACAGGCACTCCGGGCACTCCACACACTATGATTTAATACTGTGCGATAGGACGAAACAGTTAAAATAATTGATAATAATACCTTTTTTTTTGACGAAAGCTAAATAACATCATATAATAATGGATTACCTTTATTCATCGTCAGAGTGACTTAAAACATTCAGGGAAGGAACCGCTATATTATGGGCAATTTACAGGATATCAGGATTCAGGCGACCAATAAGACGCCACAGGTAGATCTTGTGGCATCTACAGGAGTACTGGGTTTTACAGGCAAATCACTGCCTGAGAATGCAACATCTTTTTTTGAGCCTATTCATAAGTGGGCCAATGAATATGCAAAGAATCCTGCAGAAAACACCAATCTGAAGTATAACGTCGACTATTTCAATACTTCCTCGGCCTTATGGATGGCTAAAATTCTTAAAGTCCTCTGCAAAATCAAAAGATCAGAACATATTCTGTTTATTCATCTCTATTTTGATATTGAAGAGTATGATTCCATGGGTGAGGAAGATGTCAGGGAAGCTGTCTCTCCCATTCTGGACATAGCTGCCAGTGCCACCTGCAGCGTAGGCATCAGGCTCTACGGCATAGATGATGACGGGGCCACAATCAAGGAGAATATCGTACTCATCTGATCTTCCTTTATCAACTCTCGCTTTTCCACTTTTTTGACTTAACTTTACTTTGTTGTAAAGGACTGTTTCAGTGAAGACGGTTGTTGTTATCATTATCTCATTAATCTTACCGCTTATGAGCATTAACGGACAGCAGGCCGGGAAGGACAGGCAACCTGCCGTTGCCGGCAGTTTTTATCCCTCGGGAAGCGAGAAGCTGAGAAGCGACCTTCAGGAACTTTTTGCCAAATGTAACGGTCCTGTGCCCGGCACAACGGTAAGGGCAATAATAGTACCCCATGCAGGATACGTTTATTCCGGACATATTGCTGCCGCCGCCTTTTCAGCGATAGCCGCTGACGCAGAATACGACAACATTTTTCTCATCGGAGCCAGTCACAGGTTCGCCTTCGAAGGAGCAGCCGTCTTTACCTCCGGGGATATGATAACACCTCTCGGAAAGGTGCCGGTGAACAGGCTGACAGGGGAAAAGCTGATTGACGGGAGCAGGTATTTCTTTACCCGTGATGATGCACACAATCCTGAACACTCTCTCGAGGTTGAACTTCCTTTCATCCAGTATCATTTTAAAAAGATACCCTCTGTTATCCCTATCCTGATAGGTACCAGGGACAAAAATACCCTCATCTCCCTGGCTTCAACCCTGAAACCGTATTTCACCGGCAGGAATCTTTTTGTAATCAGCAGCGATTTCTCCCATTATCCCTCTTACAGTGATGCTGTTAAGACTGACCGGATGACCAGCGATGCAATTGTCAGTGGTGATCCCGATGCTCTTATGAAGGCCGTTAAGAGTGCCGAAGCTTCAGGGATTGACGGTCTGGCTACAGCGATGTGCGGGTGGACGGCAGGAATGGTGCTGATGTACCTTACTGAGGGAAACGGGAGTCTGTATTACAGGAATGCTGATTATTCCAATTCAGGGGACTCACGATTCGGAGACAGGCAGCAGGTTGTAGGTTACAACGCCATTATTGTTGAAGAGAAAGCAGCTTCTGCCGGATCTCAGGGGAAGGGTAATGAATCTTTGGTTCTGTCACCTGAAGAAGAGAAGATCCTGCTGGGCATTGCCAGGGAGTCGATAAAAGCAAGCTTAAAAGGTGTAAAGCCAGGTACCTCCGATGCCCTGAAGCTGACCGCCGCCCTCAGGGAGCCGCTGGGAGCATTTGTCACGGTTACAATTCATGGCAACCTAAGGGGTTGCATCGGCCGTTTCACATCTCCTGATCCCCTTTACGAGGTTGTGGAAGTTATGGCCCGTGAGGCAGCCTTCGGAGATCCGAGGTTCCCTGCTCTTTCCGCGAAGGAATACCCTGATATCAAGCTTGAAATATCAGTTCTCGGACCGATGAAAAAGATAAGTGACATCAGCGAGATTGTAATCGGAAAACACGGCATATATCTTAAAAAGGGCATAATGTCAGGGACGCTGCTGCCACAGGTGGCTGCAGAAAGAGGCTGGAGCGTGGCCGAATTCCTGGGCTATTGTGCGCGGGATAAAGCCGGAATCGGCTGGGATGGATGGAAAAATGCAGAGATCTCTGTGTATGAGGCCCTTGTCTTCGGCGAATAAAGCATGAAACTATGTATCATGTCGGACCTATCGGGCTGACCGCCCTGGTTCTATATCTCCTCAGCCTATATCTGTCATCGTCCGGACTTTTAAGCAGGCAGGTTCACCGCAGATTCTGGAACTGGATATTGCTTATCGGATTTTTTCTGACGGCGATACCCGGCATTTTCATGGCGTTGCAGGTGAATTACAGATGGAACATTCCGTTTGTTAAGGAGGTACTTCATCTGCATGTTGAGTTCGGAATCGGAATGGCCTGTGCTGCCCTGATACACCTTACGTGGCACCTGAGGTACTATTCCGGAAAGGATGTACAAAAGAGTCCTGCAGGGGATTATCCGGCTGGAGCAAAGCCGGAAACCGAATCTTCCGTGCCCCGCATTTTACTTCTCATAACAGGATTTGTAAGCTCCTCGGTACAGTTCACCCTTCTACGTGAAGCCGTGATTCTTGGGGGTGGCAGTGAAGCCGCCGCAGGATCCTTCCTATGGTTCTGGCTTATGATTTCAGCCCTCGGGGCCATCGCAGGAGGAAAAAGCCGCTTCACCGGTCTCAGGCGGATGATGTGGGTGATGGCAGCAGCCCCTGCAATTTCAATCCTGCTTTTTATCCTGATGAACACAATCATCCTGAAACCCGGAGAATTGCCTTCGGTCTTCAAATCGCTTGCTGTCATCGCCGTCAGTGTCGCACCTGCAGCCTTTGTTTCGTCATTTGTCTTTATCCGCCTGTCATACATCAGAAGTAAAGACTGGAGCACCGGGAGCGGTGACAGCTTCGGACTCGAGACTCTCGGGTCGGTGGCAGCCGGGATATTAACAACAATGGCATTTCTGATGTATGCCGGGAACTACCGTCTGTACCTACTGGTGGAGACTCTGACGGTATTTTTTGTTGTGATGTATTTTTATTCCTCCCTCCGATGGCGCATCGGAGCATGGGTAGGCCTTACTGCTGTGACCCTGATTCTATTCATTTTCAAACCTGATCCGTTTGTGCGCGGCATGCTGCTGAGAGGCGTCAGGGTTACATCCAGCACAGACACCCCTTACGGAAATATATCCACCGGCATCTATGGCGGGGAAACAGCCATATACTATGATCACCGGCCTCTGTTCTTTTCAGGAGACATAGCCAGGGAAGAGGAAAATATCCACTATACTCTGCTTCAGCGAGATGATTACGAGAGAGTTATGATCATATCCGGGGGACTGCAGAAGCACCTGCCCCAGCTGTCGAAGTATAATATTAAGGAGGTAATTTACATTGAACATGATCCGGGAATTATTGCTGCAGAGAATGCGCATGACACTCTTCTCAATGAAATGCAGGTCAGAGTAGTGAAGAGTGATCCTGTAAAGTACCTGAAAAACAACAGGATAACTTTCGATGCTGTGATTCAGCTTATACCTCCTGCCACGACCCTTGCGGTGAACAGGTATTTCACCCGGGAATACTTCAGGACTGTAAAGGAGCATCTGAGTGAAGGAGGAGTATTCACAAGCACACCTGCACCCTATTATAACTATTCCCCGGAGAGTTACCGCAGAAGCTTTTCTCCTGTATATAACAGTCTGAAGGCTGTATTCAGCAATGTAACAGCAATCCCCGGATCATCTCTTTATGTAATGGCTTCAGACGATTCCCTGACCGCCGCGATAGCTTCACTTGTTTCAGAGAGAGGCATTGAAAACATATATGTAAGCAGTGATTATCTTGATGATACGGATATCAGGATCCGCGGAGATCTTATAATCTCGCAGACTGATACAACTGCCGGGCAGAACTCTGTGACGAAACCAGTATCCGCATGGTTCAGTAATTCGATGTCGCTTGAACTCAGGGGAGCCGGGAGTACTGCATGGGCAATAACAGTGATGCTAGTAATACTGCCATTCATTTTCATACGCCGCAGGGGATTTGTGATGTTTGCCGCATCGGCAGGCCTGGCCGGTTACGGAATGATAATCGTTTTCCTGCTGCAGGCGGCGATTGGCAACATTTATATCCTGTCTGCCCTTGTTCTTTCACTTCTTATGGGGGGACTGGCTACAGGGGCTGCGTGTTCATCCCTGCGCCTGAAACGTACACTTGTAATGGTTCCGCTGCTTCTGGCATTATTATTTGTCTTAACAGGCACAGCCGCAGTACGGCTTACAGAAACCGGACCCGCCCTGCTCCTTCTGATTGTTTTCCCGGCATTGCTGATTGCCGGTTTCCTGACTGGGAGCATTTACAGGGTACTGACCTCGGGAAATCAGGTTGATTTTACAGGCAGGATATATGCCTCCGACCTTGCAGGCTCTGCTCTTGGCTACACGATT
>Ga0209800_10002110_pt1 | contig 18296 bp, 18 predicted proteins | sample Higcelweek8metaG_FD_187174 | JGI IMG/M metagenome (GOLD analysis project Ga0209800, IMG submission 187174) | Freshwater pond sediment microbial communities from the University of Edinburgh, under environmental carbon perturbations - High... | ecosystem: Environmental > Aquatic > Freshwater >...
TCTGTTTCAATCCCCTCTTTTGTCAGCTCTTCAAAGGTGTAGTTGATCAGCTTTGCAGTATTACCATTCTTACGAGCGCTGCCGTTAAATGCGATAACCTTCATAAAGATTCCCTCTGTTCTTACAATATACCTCTGGGTACGTTGTATTTGATTTTGTTCCAGCATTGCCTGAAGCGTCCTGATTGTAGTGGACGCTCCTTCTTATTTCAATTGTGAAGAAAGAGATGTTGTGAGCAAACAACAGCGTTACACCCAAGGATTCAAAGCAGAAGCAGTAAAGCGTGTATTGGAGCAAGGCATTCAGCAGTTGTTGCAGGCAGGACAATTGTCTCTACAGAATCAATGAACGGCAAATAGAGTTAGCTTTGTGAGCTACCCCTGAATTTTTGGAGCGGGAAACGGGATTCGAATGACGTCTAATGAAAAAAACTGTAATCTTTTGATGTCAGATTTATCTTAATAAAATCAATATATTTTGCCTTAACTCCCCTGTGGAGTTTGTCCATTTAGAAGCACTTAAAAGTAACCAAAATTAGCCCGGCCTGCGAAAGTTTTGCGAAAGATTAAGCCTGAATGTCTTCCGGTTTCAGCCAGACCATCTTGCCGTCCTTCATCCCAACAATGGGATTACCAGCCAGCTTGTGCTGCAATACCGCCTTCTGTACCGCCTGCTTGACAGCCTCGTCAATCTCGGTACCCTCAGCAATAATCTTGCAAATATCCTTCTTTACAGCCTCAGCCATGATATGTCCCTTTCAATGAATCCCAAAGCATTGCATCAACAACATTTGTAATTATAGTACGTTCTCCGGTTGATAGCAAGCGAGGGGAGCCAGGTGCAGAGTTGTCATAGATGCGCCAGGTATCTGCAAGCTGCTGATACATGGCAAAGAAGTTTTTTAATCCGGCATGGTATCTGCGCCGGATAGTTTCTGACGGTACATTGTGGCCGCCCATCTGGACTCGCTCGGCAACACGGGCAATGGCAAACTCAGGGGAGGGGAGCCAGAAATAGAACAGGTGAAAGGTATATCCTGACTGTTTCAGATTATGAATCCAGTGAGCAAAAGTCTTGCTGGCCAGGGTAGTCTCAAAGGCAAAGTCTTCTTGATCTCCTGCCAATTGTTGCAGACGTTCAAGCATGACCCGGCCAGCCTGAAACGCTGCCTTTTCCGGGTTGAACGCTGAGAGACCTGCAGCAATGGTGTCGGCGTTCACAAATTCAGTGACACCAAGCGCCCCTTTCAGGATTGCCGGAGCTGTTGTTGATTTCCCGGCACCATTGGGGCCAGCTATGACGATAACGTGGGGCATGTGGAAATCAACTCCAAGTAGATAGCAATAACAATCAACAACGGTTTAGAACGAATAAACTGTTGTTTGTCGCATAGCAGGCTGTCTGTTTTATATCCCCACTTCAAGCCTGAAGTGGGGCGCCTTGACCTGGGGTATTAACTCACGGGCACTTTTTTTGACCAGATCAACAATACCATAACCAGCCAAAGTATGCAGTGTTCGTGAAAGGTTACTTTTATTGCGTCCGGTCAGCGTTCCCAGCTCACTGATGGATTTTGGCTTTTGTTCTTCTATGACGTGCAGCAGCATGCGGTTATCATCACTCAGCACTTGGGCAAAGGATTGCAGTGACTCAAACCAGATTTTTGGCTCATCCTTACGGGGTTTGTATTCCCCCTTGGCAATGGCGATAGTCCGCTTCTTAAAGTCTTCCCGCGACATAATCCCGACGTTCATGCTTTTTTTCATTTGTTGCCTCCATCAATAAATAGATCAACCTCTTTCCAGCCGCCTGTCCAACATCAGGCTGGATATCCCCTGATGTATACTATCGGCAATAACTTTTGCATCATCCGTGCTTCTTCCAAGCCCCAGCCTGACCGTTTGATATGTCTCGTCATCAGTCAAGCCGATAGCCTTCAAAACATGTGAGGGCTCAACTTTTATGGTGGAGCAGGCCGAGCCAGCGGAAAAGGATAGCTTGTCTTTTAGGCGATGGATCAAGGCTTTTGCTTCAACTCCAGGAATGGTCAGGCTCAGGTTGTGGGCAAGACGGTTTTGTGGATGCCCGTTGAGCTTGATTTCAGGAAAACTCTGCTGAAGCTCCTGGCAGATAAGGCTTGTAGCCGCCCTTAAGTGCTGGTTCTCTTGATCCATCTCTTTGTTTGCCAGTTGAAGTGCTTCAGCCATGCCAACGATGCCTGGAACATTCAGCGTGCCGGATCGCATTCCCTTTTCGTGACCACCGCCAAAAGAGATTGGGCTTAATTTGATCAGGGGTGAGTATGAGCGGACAAAAAGGCCGCCAACGCCTTTCGGCCCATAAAATTTGTGGGCGCTGAGGGAGAGTAGATCGATGTTCATATCATAGACGTTGATCTTCTCATGACCAACAGCCTGGGCTGCATCAGTGTGAAAGACGATTCCTTTAGATTTGGTAACTGCGCCTATTTGCTTGATTGGCTGGATAGTGCCAATCTCATTGTTGGCAAACATAACAGAAACCAGGATGGTTTCCGGCTTAATCGCCTTTTCCAGTGCTTCAAGAGAAACCACGCCGTTGCTGTCAACAGGTAGAAGCGTTATCTCCGCACCTTCACTTTTTAGATAATTCAGCGTGTCCAGAACGGCAGGATGTTCAATTGCAGATGAAATGATGTGGTTGCCCTTGTCCCGAAAACGTCTGAAGGCACCTATCAAAGCCAGGTTGTTTGATTCTGTAGCGCCACTGGTAAAGATGATTTCACTCTCTTTACGGCAACCAAGAAGTTTGGCTATGGTCTGGCGGGCCTCGTCAACCGCCTGTTTTGCCTTGTGGCCGTGCAGATGATCAATACTGGCGGCATTGCCGTACACCTCGCAGAAATACGGCAGCATTTTTTCCAACACCCGTCTGTCAACCGGTGTTGTGGCGTTATGATCAAGGTAGATAGGCTCCGCCATCTGCTACTTCTTCCGTCTGGCTGGCTGCTTTAACAACAGTTTTTCCTCGGATTTCACCCGTCGCTCCAGCTTTTTGATATCCTCGGCAGGTGGCAGCTCTTCCGGCCTGATACCGCGATCTGTCAGCACCTTACGCACATCCTGGTTGTTTTTTACATGTTCAGAGGTTATGGCGTCTTCACGGCGCAAATCATCGCGCTTGATGTTGAAGTTGGTTATCTCGTTGGCAAAGTCTTTGGCTTTGATGGTAATCATGGGAAGAAAGTCAGCCAACGCCCTGTTATCGGCCATTCCCAGCCGGTCTTTCATCTGCTGGGTCGTCTTGCCACCGAACAAGGCTGCGTCCCCCTTGCTGCGGATGCGGGCAAAGCCGCTGTTGTCGCCAATTCTCTCGAAGATGAGGCCGGCAGTCAGCCGTTCCTGTTCTTCAAGACGTTTTTCAATCAGTTCAAGTCTTCGGGTCTGAACGGCAAAGTACGTTTGGGCAAAGGCAATCTCCACTTTGCGCGGATCGCCGTTCTGGGCGATGAGGTAGCAGGCGTAGCGGGTAAGGGCAATGTCTTCAACCTCTCGTTCAGCTCCCTTACCAAGCTGGATCATTTTCCTGACGTCAGGAAAATGATCCGCAATAGAAAGCCCGGCGGTTTGGCAGGCAATCCTGGCCTTATCGATAACCTTGGCAAAGTTTTCCCATTTGGCATATCCAAGAAGCCCAAGCAGGTCACGGGCAAACCAGAACTCCTCACCGTCGATCTGGTGGGCGTACTCCTCGAAGTTTTTGTGCAGTTGGATGATGATGTCACTTTTCATGCTGGCTCTCCTATTCTGGGAGTCGAGATGCAGACAACCATTTTGTTAACGTCAACAAAATGGTCCAACATGTCATGGCAAGAAGCTTCCTGCTGACGTCAGCAGAACGATCAGAAACATCAATATTTACGAAAAACTTTCTGTTGATGCCAATGAAGGGCATCCAGATCAGGCCATAATGTTTGCTCAGTGGGGCCAATAATGCCCCGACCGGCAAGGGTCTGCAGATGGCTGGGGATATTGTTGCTTGCAGATAGCTGTTTAGAAACAATCACGGTATACGTGCCGGAAACCGTGATTAAACCTTCATCAAACGTCCAATGACACAGGCGGCAGAGTGCCATGCCGTTTTGAACGGTGTCATTATGGGTCAGGCTCCACGGCACAATATGGGCTGCGTCAACCACGGTATGGCAATCCGGGGTCAACATGCGGATACCGCAGACAGCGCAGCGATGATCATACATGCTGACAATCACCCTTCTAAATGCCTGATCCCGTACAGCCGGGGCGTATTTCTCTGTCTCGTCATCTTCCTGCACCTGTTGCTGACGTGACTTCTCCAACAATGTCTGACTGTACTGAAACGCTTCCTTGTTGATAATCCCCTGTTCGATCAAACCAGCGTGCAACTCAGGCGCAAAGTAGGTTTCAATCAGCACTGTTCGCAACAGGTTGCGGGATTCTTCCTGACACAGCAGTACATACAGCTCGTCATCCAGTTTCACCCCCAGCACGATTTCCTGTAATTGGGCAACGCCTCTGATCTGGCGGGTAGCGGCGAGGATTGCCTCCATGCCCGGTTTCGGGATGTGATGCCAGAACTTGTCTGAATTGAGATGGTAAAACGGGAGGATGATGTTTGAGCGTTGGTCCGGCGGCATAACGCGTGACCAGTAGATGTTGAACAGTTCGCCCAGATCAGCGGAGAACTCGATGAAGATGGTTTTTATGATCCCTTGGGCAATCAGGTCAATCACAGCCAGCAGTAACAGCGGTTTGTGCGGGGCGCGGAACTTTGTTGCTGCCGTCCAGCGGCTGCGGCTGGTGTCGGTGCGGAGGGAGGAGAAGGTTTTGAGGTAGTGGGTGAGCATTACGAAACCCCGGCTACTGTCATCACCAACTGCGACGTTGCACGGGTCATGGCAACGTAGAGTAGCTTGGCCGCCTCCACGTCACTCTTGGCCTGCTCAACAATCCGACCGCCCATGATTGCAACAACGGGAAATTCAAGTCCTTTGCTGTTGTGAATGTTCAAAAACTTTACCTTGGTGTCATCCTTATCAAAGGTAATCGTCTTTTTGCCGACCACGTAAATATGCTCTGCTTTAAGCGCCCGGTATATTTCATCTTTGTCCGTTGCATCCCAATACAGCACCGCCATATCCTTCCACGCAATCCCCTTTTGATGGGCTTCTTTCAGGCGCTTGGCAATTGCATCGGCTTCAGCCTGAATGGTTGGCAACTTGATCAAGAGCGGTTTTGAGCCCCGCCTACCCGCAGAAACAGGAGCCAGACGTGGTATGCCGTCTTCGTCTGATTCTTCCTGTGTCAAAAGCTGTCGGGCAAATTCGGCGGCAAAATCAAGAATCTCGTGCGTGTTGCGATAGTTGACCTTCAGGATGGTGGTTCTGCCCTGTGCCTGAATACCGACCCCCTTAAAACTGAACTTCCCTTTTTTGCGGGTGTCATAGATGGATTGTGCATCATCGTACAGAACCAGCAGTGAGCTGGTCTGAGGGTTGACCATCTGCACCACCAGCTTCAGCCACTCAGCGCGGAAATCATGCCCTTCATCAATCATGACGGCGTCATACTGTCCGGCGGGAATCATCCCGCGATCAACCTCACGGATCACCGTATCAACCATCTCATCGTAGAAAGCATCGTTGTCACCATGGTTGCGAGGCGTTTCAATGTGGTAGGCCGATAGCTGTTTCCGGCACCAGGCATGAAAAGTATGCACATGGACCTTGTCAGAAATCCCTTTGATCTGCATCCACTGTTCCAGCCGTTGAGCAAGCAGGCGGTTGTAGCAAAGCACCAGTATCGGGCGTGAGCAGGCCTTGGCCAGATGTTCGGCTCGATAACCGAGGATAAGGGTTTTGCCGGAACCGGCAACGCCGTGGATGACCCGATGCCCCTGCCCCAGACTGCGGGCCAGCTGTTCCTGTTGCAGGTCCATGACCCGCAACAGATCAGGAAATCCCTGCGGCTCATCGTCCAAATCATCGAAGAGTGACGCCTGTTTGTGCGGCAGGCGGATTTCAGGGAAGAGATGCCAGCGTACACGATCTATCTGAGGGAGGGTCAGCAGTCCGTGTGAGTTGAAGGGAAACATCCCCCAAAGTCGCTCTTGAAAAGCCATTGCATCAACAGACTCAGACATCTCGTCACGGCAGATAAGATGGTGCGGTTCGATTGCCTCGCCAAGGTCGGTTTGCTCAAAGTCGCTGCGGGTAATATTGGTAAAGACAACACCAAAGGCCCATGGACAGAGTAGTTTTCCTTGATACCGACCATCCGCCCACACCAGTTGAGGATCACTTTTAAGGATATCTGAAACAGCCATGGCATAACCTCGCGCCTGTTCAAGAGGGTTCTTAACTTTTACGGGAGCGTTGTTGACGAATATGGTTGCTTCATGGCTGTCGATGCTCTGGATGGTGGACAGGCGCCAGTCCTTTACTTCCAGAACTAACACGCCCCGTTGCGGGTGCATGATGATAAAGTCAGGGTGGAGCCTGGAAGGGCCGATTGGGACGTTGTACCAGCAGAGGTAGTCATCTTCCAGCTTTGCCTCAAGCAGACGGGCAAAGCGGCGTTCGCCGGGAGTCACATCTTTGCAGGAGGCTATGCTGGGGATCAGGGTGGACATGGGTTTGCCTTGGATTCTATGGATAATGAAGATGCAATGGTCATATATCATACAATTCCGGCTGGCCGGAATTCCGTTGTAACCATCTGATTTAAAACAGTACTGCCGTAAAAAGCCGCGTTTTTTCAGCGTATAGTGGTAATCATTTCATGATCTATTGAGCAGTGTCGCTGGTTTTTTCTGCCTCAAGTTCTTCGGAACTGGTGTCTTCACTCTCATCAGCTTTTCGGTTGACAACAGGAATAAACTTGGCATGAGCTTTGGTCAAATAATCTTTAGAACTGTCACGGTCAGCTTCATAAGATAACTGCTCATTCAAAAATCGTAGTTTAGAACGGGCATCGTTAATAATATCCGCCCATGACTTTGCCCAGACAGTGATATTTAACTCTGCATCATCGTACACTTTTCCTTTAGGCCAGTTGCGTTGATTTGCCTTTCTCTTTGCAAAATCGTCAAGCTCATTTGATACGGCAATAAATGTCCATTTTGCAGGTACTCCCAGAAAACGTTCATCATTTGCAACTGCCATGGCATAGCCTTCAATCTGGCCAAGAACTTCAGAGTTGATTTTCTGCGAAGGGCGCTTTAGCTCAATTATCAGATAGTCGTACTCTCCCGTGCGTGGTTGAACTGTTTTGTGAAGCATAAGGTCAACCCTGCCAGTTTTGCCTTCAGCAGTCAGAACAGGATCTGAATCTGAATCTTCTTCGCGCTTACCGAGTTTACCAAGATGTTTATTCAGGACTTCCTCTAGGCGTTGTTCGCTTCCAGCAAGTGCAAATTCTTCATGAAATATCCATGCTTCATTTTCCAGAATTTTATGTAACTGGTCACGCTCAAGGAGTGCCTTCTTAGTCTCTTTATCAAAAAGCAGATTTTCGAGGCCAGTTAAGAAGTCAAGGCGGTTTGCAACGATTTGTGACGTGCTGATAATTGACGAAAGTGTTGTCTTTTTTAAAAGAGCAGCCAAGTCATCTTGTTCCTGTTTTTTCAACCCAAGAACTTCGCCGATAATTTTCTGAACTGACTCCGGATTCTCCCGGATGGCTTGTGCCAAAAGCCGAAACGTGAATTTCTTGGATTTAAAGTCAGCATCTTCAAACGAAGGTAGGTAGCTTTGGACATTTACAGCCAGTATTTCAAAAACCTGACGCTCTGCCGTTTCTACGGGATCAATAAATGGTTTATCATCATACGGATAGATTCGTTCTTCCTTCCAGCGCTCTATTATTTTGCCCTGATTTTCCAGAATGCGCAGACGAAAATGTTCCTTTATCTTGTTTTTAGCTGCATTGATTATTGACAGAGCTTCAGGGTGTATTTCAGAAAGTGACAGTAAGTTCGTCTTGTCCAGTTCCCTGAAATAGTCTGATTTTATATAAATGGTGAAGTTGAATCCCGGTGCTCGTATCTGCTTACCTGCTGGCAGTTCATGCAGGGAAATCCCGTTTTTGTCACAAAGGTGAATTACCCTGTCAGTTGGAATTTTCCATTCGATAATTGAAACCGATGCGGTAACCGTTTGACCACTGGCAAGAGTAATATCTCCTAGCGGATAATCCTTGTTGTAGTTTTGTACGCTGTGCGGATCAACAGCGACTCCGTCGTAGTCGAGAGTTAAATCCGGATATTCCATCAAATATGGGGCAAATATTTTTGCCAAGCCCAGGTGAGCAGAATCGCTTTGTAATGAATGAAATGCATGTTGTAAATTGGATATAATTACTTCTGTCCCTGGTTGCGCATCGTTTGCTTTGACAGGATCAGAGACGTCAAAATCGTCCAGAGCCAGAGCATTTCCAACAACACCATACGTAAATTTATTGCCATTCTCACGGTAAGTGGTGCTCCATTCAACCTTTTCCCCCAAGGCAAACGCTTTAAATCGTCCTTTACCATTCTTGCCGTGAAGAGAACGTCCGTTCTGCTTACCTTTGTTTCTTTTCCATGATTCACCAAGATTACCGAATAGTTCAGCTACCTCTGAATGGGTAATTCCAGTGCCGTAATCTCTGACTCGGATAGCTTGGATCGCATCTATTTTGTTATAATCAAAAAGAACTTGAACCCTGTCGGAACCAGCATCAAAGCCATTCCATACCAGTTCTGCAATTGCAGATAGTGGCGGGGCTGTCGTTAATGACGCAAGATGATCTCGTTTGGCAACTACACGCACTTTCGACATAAAATTACTCCTTAATGGGAGTTTGGAAGTGAATTTTAGACATGCACTTGTCTGGTTAGTAGTTTAGCAAAAATAACTTGGACACATACCGTTCGCCCTGAGCTTGTCGAAGGGCATCCGTTCATGGTTCGACAAGCTCACCACGAACGGAAAAGTTCAGGTAATTATTGCAAGGTTCCTTAGTAGGTCGAACCTTCTAAGAAATGCAGGACACCGCCCATATTTCCGCAGAATTCTAAGGCAGAAAACTCACCCCGCGTCCACTGTTGCCCCAACTCACACAACAGCGCAGCAAAAGACGTTGTCGGACAGAGCTGCAAACTCAGTCATCCCCCTGGCGGCAAGGCGAAGCCAGGACGCGCTGAAGAACCCGACACCTCGATCATAACGAACCGAAGCCTTTAGAGCCGGGTTGAAAAAGTCCCTGATGATATCAATCGTTGATGTATCAAGAACGGGAGGGAAGGGTAGTTTTGTAAGAGGTCCCATGTATTTCCACTGGATACGTTTTAGAAGGCTACTCTTTTGTATACCAGAAAAACGTAATTTTTCTATTGCGAACTGTGTTTATATTCAGATTGAAAATACCCCAACAGTATCCTTAATCAGGATTGATCCTAGAAAAAGCAGTTGTCCACGAAGTACACGAAGAAACACCAAGAAAAACAAATTCTTTAAGCCAAAACAGCAACAACCTTTTGGGTGAATCATTTGTTTCTTGTAACCTATTGGATCTTCGTGAAACTTCGTGCTCTTCGTGGATATGAACTGCCGTTTTTAGATTGATATGCTCAGGCTGGTCAGCCTGATGGGGCACCGGGATAAAAAGATGGTGTTTGAGGTGTGTGGCAACGACGTTGAAGGACTGGGGCAGGATACGATGAGGATTCTGGCCTGAAGGGTTGTGTCTATGCCGTTTGGTGAAGGTTTTGGTCAAAGACGGAATAAAAAAAGAGGAACCCATTAAGGATTCCTCTGTATTTTTTTTTTGGAGCGGGAAACGAGATTCGAACTCGCGACTTCAACCTTGGCAAGGTTGCACTCTACCACTGAGTTATTCCCGCGTGAAGAGAAAAACTTTTTACCAAAATGTTTAACGGCTGTCAACAGGTTTTGTATATTTTTTTTAGGACCCAAAAAAATCCTGAAGCTTGTCATCACTTATTTTGAAGCACCAAAAAAGTTGAGAATTGCGTCATCGAGACTGACAGAACCTTGTTTTTTGATAGCTGGGTCATCTCCTTTGGGTGCGGAGGCTTTTGTTGCAGGTGCTGTCTGTACTGTTTCCTGGAAAAGCAGGCCAATTCCTGTAGTGTCGGCTTGTGAGGGGGGAGCAGGTTGTTGCTCTGGCAAATTAGTAATACTTTCTTTTTTGGGTTCTAAAGCTGTTGGTTCAACTTGTTTGGGTGTACCGAAGGCTTTTTCATCAAACTCACCGCTTTTCAGGCGGCGTAGCATGTCTTTGTGCTGCTCTTTCATCAGGTCTTCTACTACTGCTTCAAGATTGTCAATTTTGAGAATGTCTGCGTAGCTGGTTTTTTTTGAAGAGAGTATGACCCCCTCGCGATAAAGAAGCGTAATGATGTGTGGGTTTTTAATGCCACTGTCTTCTGTCTGGATGTGGAACACAGAATCTTTGTAGTTAATGTTGTGATTATAGCCCAGCAGCATAGCGATATCCTCTACTTTGTTCCTTGCCGTTGTGGTTCTGCTGGTGATGACTCAAGGGAATAATCCGGTTCCAGCGGATCAGACAGGTCCAAGTGACGTAAGAGTGATTTCTGGTTTCCATCAAGGTTTATCTTTACTTGTTGGATTTCAGGCATGTTGATACAGATCGTATTTACAATTGCATATACGGCCAGCATTTCGGCAGAACTTCCTGGTGCCAGAGATTCTGCAAAATCTTTATCAAGGTCAATCGTTGCCAGATTGTCAGCAATACTGACATTGTTGATAACGGTCCATTCTGGAATAATGGCGGTCATCTCACCGACTGGGCCATTAAAGAGTTCGTCAAGCAACGAGCGCAGGCATCGGGGGCGGTCGTAGCAGTTGTCGATTTCGCGTGCTTCGCGACCCAGATGATTCTCGTCATCACCAAAAAAAAGAATGATCTTATGGAATCCGGCAGCCCCCTGTTTTCCGGGAGGAGCATCAGGAAGCACCCGGGCTTCTTGGAATTTTTGCCAGAATAACCCGCCGAATACCAGTGCGATCAGAAGGAAAGGTATAATAATATCAATGCCAATGCGTTGTCTGTGGTGTATTGCCATCAGTCTTTCTCCGCAACAAAACGGCAGTCATCCAGTGAAACCTGATAAACGTCCCCAAGCTTTCCACCTAGGAATCGGTTTCCTGTCCGAATGAACCCGGCCGGTACATCAGTGACATAATAATGGTGGTTGCCCAGTTCCGCCGGAGGACGCAGCAGCTCTTTTTCCTGAAGGATGGCGGTTACGGTAAGAGCCGTTTCCTCTGCTGAGTCTACCAAGGTTACGCCAGGGCCCATAACTTCAGCAATAATTTTTTTTAATAGAGGATAGTGAGTACAGCCAAGCACCAGTGTATCCACCTGAGCGTTGTGTAGTTCCTCAAGGTAGAGATGTGCCGTAAGCTTGGCAACTTCATTGTCTGTCCAACCTTCTTCAGCTAAAGGGACAAAGAGCGGACAAGGGCGCGCAAGTACAGATATGTCGGGGTTAATACGTTTAATAGCCCGTGAGTACGCGCTGCTGCGGATGGTTCCGCTGGTGCCGATGACTCCAATTACTCCACTGCGGGTAACCTCTGCAGCACGTTTGGCACCCGGCTCTATTACTCCAACTACCGGTATGTTAAGTGATTTCCTTAGTGTTGGCAACGCTGCTGCAGATGCAGTGTTGCAGGCAACAACCAATAGCTTTATGTCTTGCTTGATAAGGAATGATGCAATTTCCTGTGAGTAGCGGATGACCGTGTCCGGTGATTTGGTACCATAGGGAACCCGTGCCGTATCTCCAAAGTAAATGGTGTCCTCCTGCGGAAGAATGCGGGTCAATTCACGCAAGACGGTTAAACCACCAACGCCAGAATCAAATATGCCAATCGCCTGCCAGGGCACCAGTATCAATCCTCCTGTATTTACTCGAACAATTATCTATATAGTGTTTCTTTAGGACAGGCAAGGCCTTTGAATAATCAGCTTGCCATGTACCTCTTTTCTTTGTTTGAATATGGCCTTGACAAACGATGGACTGCTGATTACCTTGTCAAAGTGTTAGCACTCATGTTTGTAGAGTGCTAACAGGCTGTTTTTCAGGTGTAAATGCAGGGAAAAATGAGAGGCAAAGGATGTGTCATGGTTGATCTGACACTATCACAACGGAGCAGGCAGATTCTGGAGGCAATTGTAGAGGATTACATTGCCACGGCCGAACCGGTTGGCAGTAGTACCGTTGCGCGACGTCATGCAATGTCCCTGTCTTCGGCCACGGTTCGTAATGTCATGGCCAGTCTTGAAGAGCTTGGGCTTTTGGCTTCACCCCATACATCTGCCGGGCGTATTCCAACTGATAAAGGCTTTCGCCTCTATGTTGATTCGCTGGTCGGGTTGCGGACCATTACCCATACGGAAAAAAAGCAGATTCTGAAGCGGTGCCGTGAAACCGGTGGCGATTTGACAGATCTGTTGCGGGAGGCAAGTCGTACCCTTTCCAGTCTGTCAAACTATACCGGAATTGTTCTTGCACCTCGTTTTACGACCGGTATGTTTCGCCAGATAGAGTTTATTCGGTTGGGATCACGGCGGATTCTGGCAATTCTGGTTACTTGCAACGGCGCTGTTCAGAATCGGATTATAGAGTCTGAACAGGATTTTGAATCTGAAGATCTGCTCAGGATGTCCAACTATCTTAACAGTGCGCTTGAAGGGCTTACCATTAGTCAGGTGCGGGAGAAGATTCTGGTTGAGATGGAGCAGGAAAAAGACAGCTATGACCAGCTGATGCTCAAGGCGTTGAACCTTTCCAGACAGGCGTTGCCGGATGAGCAGGATGAGGTGTACATCGCAGGTCAATCCCGTATTCTGGAACAGCCCGAGTTTAGTGACGTAAGCAGGATGCGTGAAATATTTAAGGCTTTTGAAGAAAAGGGACGACTTGTTCAGTTGTTGAGCAACTGCATGCAGGCCCAGGGGGTACAGATCTTTATCGGGTCTGAAACACCCCTCAAAGAGATTGCCGGTATGAGTCTGATTACCTCCACCTATATGACCGGTGCCAATACAATTGGTTTAATGGGTGTGATCGGCCCCACCCGGATGGGATATTCAACTGTTATACCGATTGTTGACTACACGGCACAGTTGGTGAGCAGATTATTGACGGAACGTTAATTGAAGTGTTGAACAGATATACGTTATGAGAGGAACATGTGCTGCCATGCGTGATGAAAATTCTGATGTACAAGTTGAGCAAACTACAGGGACTGAAGTAGCTGACGCCACTATGGAGGAGCGAATTGCCCTGCTTGAAGAACAGTTGGCTGCCAAGGAGCAAGAAGCACGGGAAAACTGGGATAAGCTGCTGCGTGAGCGGGCTGATCTGGAAAATTACCGTAAGCGGGCCTCCCGTGAGAAGGAAGAACTGCTGAACTACGGCATAAAATCATTGGTTGAAGAGGTGCTGCCGGTTGTTGATAATCTGGAGCGTGCGTTGGAGCATGCCAATGAAGACGGCCTGCCAGCCCTGGTTGAAGGGGTTAAAATGACGCATACCTTGCTTTTGACAGCCCTTAAAAAATATGGTGTTTGCGTTGTTGAGGGAACTTGCGGCACCCTGTTTGATTCTGCGTTCCATCAGGCTATGGCCCAGGTTGAGACCTCTGATCAGCCGGGTAATACCATTGTGCAGGAGTTCCAGAAGGGATATTTGTTGAAAGAGCGCCTTCTGCGTCCGTCAATGGTATCAGTTGCAAAAAATCCATAACTTTTTTTGTCGTCCCCTTGTTTTATCGAAAACCACTGCCTATGTTACAGACTAGAGACTTTTAGGAAGGAGAATTAAATCATGAGTAAAGTTATTGGTATCGACTTGGGAACCACCAACTCCTGTGTCGCAATTATGGAGGGTGGTGAGCCGGTTGTTATTGCCAACTCGGAAGGAAGCCGGACAACACCATCAATGGTGGCCTTCACCGAAGCTGGTGAGCGGATTGTTGGACAGCAGGCAAAGCGACAGGCGGTCACCAACCCGGAAAATACCCTGTTTTCCATCAAGCGTCTGATTGGCCGCAAGTTTGAAACTGAAGCGGTTAAAAAAGATATCGCCATTTCACCGTTCAAGATCGTTAAGGCTGATAACGGCGATGCCTGGGTTGACGTTCGGGAGAAGAAATATTCACCGCCAGAGATTTCGGCCATTATTCTGCAAAAAATGAAGAAGACCGCTGAGGATTATCTGGGTGAGACCGTGACCGATGCGGTTATTACGGTACCGGCCTATTTTGACGATTCCCAGCGTCAGGCAACCAAGGATGCCGGCAAGATCGCCGGTCTGAATGTGCTGCGGATTATCAACGAGCCGACCGCTGCAGCTCTGGCATACGGTCTGGACAAAAAGAAGGATGAAAAAATCGCCGTATTTGACCTGGGCGGCGGTACTTTTGACGTATCCGTACTTGAGCTGGGTGACGGCGTGTTTGAGGTAAAATCCACCAACGGTGACACCTTCCTGGGTGGTGAGGACTTTGACCAGAAGATCATCGACTGGATCGCTGACGAATTCAAAAAAGACCAGGGTATTGACCTGCGTGGCGACAAAATGGCTCTGCAGCGGCTGAAAGAAGCAGCAGAAAAGGCCAAGTGCGAACTGTCCGGCTCCATGGAGACCGACATCAACCTGCCGTTTATTACGGCTGATGCCAGCGGCCCCAAGCACCTGAATCTGAAGCTGTCCCGTGCCAAGCTGGAATCGCTCTGTGATGATCTGTTGCGCAAGCTGGAAGCCCCCTGCCGCACCGCCTTGAAGGATGCCGGTCTGTCCGCTTCCGAGATTGACGAGGTTATTCTGGTGGGTGGTATGACCCGTATGCCGGCCGTTATTCAGCGGGTTCAGGATATCTTTGGAAAGGTTCCGAGCAAAGGAGTAAACCCCGATGAGGTGGTTGCCATTGGTGCAAGCATTCAGGGGGGCGTGCTCAAGGGTGATGTCAAGGATGTGCTGCTGCTGGATGTTACCCCGCTGTCACTGGGGATTGAGACGCTTGGCGGCGTATTGACCAAGCTGATTGAGAAAAACACCACTATCCCGTGCCGCAAGTCCCAGACCTTCTCTACGGCTGCCGATAATCAGCCTGCAGTTTCCATCCACGTACTGCAGGGCGAGCGTGAAATGGCCCGTGATAACAAGACCCTGGGCAACTTTGAACTGACCGGTATTCCTGCAGCACCCCGTGGTGTGCCACAGATTGAAGTGACCTTTGATATCGATGCTAACGGTATCGTCCATGTTTCTGCCAAGGATCTGGGTACCGGTAAGGAGCAGTCAATCCGTATCACCGCCTCGTCCGGTCTGTCCAAGGAAGAGATTGACAAGATGGTTAAGGATGCTGAATCCCATGCTGCTGAAGACAAGAAAAAGCGTGAGGCGATTGAAGCCCGTAACCAGGCTGACTCCATGATCTACAGCACCGAAAAATCACTGAAGGATGTTGGTGACAAGGTGGATGCCGTTGAAAAAGGTAACATCGAAAACAAGATTGCCGACCTGAAGAAGGTTATGGACAGCGATGATGCCGAAGTAATCAAAAAGGCCACTGACGAGCTGGCCCAGGCTGCCCACAAGCTGGCTGAAGCGATGTATGCCCAGGCCCAGCAGACATCGGGTGGCGAGTCCTGCGGCAGTGGGGATTGTGGCGGTCAGCAGGACTGCGGTACCAAGGCCAAGGATGAGAAAGTTGTTGATGCAGACTTTGAGGAAGTAAAGAAGTAGTCTATTTTACATTACAGAGGTTTGTATATGGTAGGGGCGGATTGAGTATCCGCCCCTATATCTGTATCTTACCGATAAGGATATAAACCGTGGCAAACGGCGATAAACGTGATTATTACGAGGTACTTGGCGTTCATAAAAACGCCTCTGAAGTCGAGATAAAGAAGGCCTTCCGCAAGCTGGCTATCCAGCATCACCCGGACAAAAATCAAGGCGATAAAGAGGCTGAGGAAAAGTTCAAAGAGGCCACCGAGGCCTATGAAGTTCTTTCCGATGCCCAGAAGCGGGCCCAGTACGATCAGTTTGGCCATGCCGGTATGTCCGGTGCAGGCGGCTTCTCGAGTGGCGGATTCGGGGGTGGTTCTCCCTTTGGCGATATCTTTGGTGATATCTTCGGCGACATCTTTGGTGGTGGTAACGGGCGGCGCAGCCAGGGGCGGCGAGGTGATGACCTGCTCTACAACCTGGAGATCTCCTTTGAAGAGGCGGCATTTGGCTGTGAAAAGAAGATTGATGTCCCCTATGCCAAACGGTGCAGTACTTGTAACGGCTCCGGCGCCAGGCCAGGTACTGAGCCGAAGATCTGTCCTGCCTGCCGCGGTGCCGGTCAGGTGCGCTACCAGCAGGGCTTTTTCAGTGTCAGCAAGACCTGCGGTCAGTGTAATGGCGAAGGCAAGGTGGTGGATGATCCCTGTCCCGATTGTCGTGGCAAAGGGAGCATCAAGGATACCAAGACCCTCTCGGTTAAGATACCGGGTGGCGTTGAAACCGGCTCGCGCCTGAAGCTTACCAGCGAAGGCGGGCAGGGGGTAAAGGGCGGCCCTAACGGTGATCTCTACGTCGCCATCTCCGTTAAGGAACATTCACTGTTCCAGCGTGAAGACGATAACGTCATCTGTGAGATTCCGATCAGCTTTGCCCAGGCAGCCTTGGGTTGTGAGATTGAAGTACCCACGCTGGATGGGAAAGTTGCCATGAAGATTCCTGATGGTACGCAGTCAGGCAAGATTTACCGGCTGCGGGGTAAGGGTATTCCTTCGCTGCAGGGTTATGGCCGTGGTGATCAACTGGTTGTTGTTAAAGTGGAAACCCCCACCAATCTCAATAAAAAACAAAAAGAGCTGTTGGAGGAGTTTGCCAAGATCAGTGGTGAGGATGCCCATCCGATGAAGAAGGGCTTTCTGGATAAGGTGATGGATTTCTTGAGCTGATCTGTGGGATACTTGCCCGGATAGTTGTTTTGCGTTAGCATGAAACCATTCTGGCTGATGGAGGTAGTATGGAAAAACAGGAAGCTCTGGATAAAACAGTTGAAGTGCTGCGTCCTTTTGAAACCCAAAACCTGATGACCACCATCCAAAACCTTACGCTTCAACAGATCTTCTCTAACTGGATATTTTTATTGATAACGCTGGGAATTCTGTTTTTTGGGGTTTATAAAAAATCAAAGCCGGTACTTTTGACCCTGTTTTCCTTGCTCGCTTTAATTGTGATGGTGAAGTATACCATGCCGCCTCCCGGCGAAGAGTTGAGTATGAAGAGCCTGATTCCTTTTGCGGCATTCGGGGTGGGAATCGGCGGGGTGCTTGTCTACTTTATATTTATCAAGGATTAGGTGCTGGTATGAAGATTGAAAAACGGGATTGGTTCTTTATCGCCCTGGTCGTTGTAATACTTGCCATATTTATTGCTATTTCCGGTAAAGAAAAAACCAAGCCGGTGCCCAATAATGCCACCCACAAGCAGGTCTATGAGATAGCGTATAAAAATGCCCCTGCGGCAGATGCTTCTCTTTTTAAAAAGGCTTTTTTCAGGCCGGCCAAGAAAGATGCGGAAAAATCCTGCGAGCCCTGTCACGCTCAAAATAATATCAAGCTGCCCCCTAACCATCCCCCCAAACATCGTTGTCTGTTCTGCCACAAGCTGGTTAAATAGACATAGCTCTTTTAGTTGAAGTACAAACGGCCACCCCTTAAAAAGGAGTGGCCGTTTGTATTGGTACTGTTCTGTTCTGCTTTGCTACTTCTGATGTAACATCTTCTTTGCCATGGCCAGGTTGTGATAGGCAACGCTGCGAATCTCCGCTGTTTTCGGGTCGGACTTCAGCTTGTCCAGTTCAGTCAGGAACCGGTCAAGCTCCTTACGGCTCTTGTCGGTCCTGGCCTTGTTGTATGGCAGTTCAAAGTTGATCCCCTTCACATCCCAGGCAGTGGTGGGGAGCACCGCAAACGGGGCAATATCCTGCAGCTTGCGATTGGGGGCCAGTGAGGGCTGTTCCCAGGCCACATTGCTGAAACGGATGCCGTTCTTGTCTGCGATAATCGTGTAGCTGCCCTTGAATGGCTTGGTTACGTCCCGATCTTCAAAGTAGTTCCACTCAGATTTGCCCACCTGGGCCTTGCTGTCGTGGCAACTGCCACAATTGCGTGGCTTGCCCATGGCGTGGCTCAGCTTGTCCATCTGTATCCAGAGGATCGCCTTGTTGCCGC
>Ga0209800_10002112_pt1 | contig 18293 bp, 16 predicted proteins | sample Higcelweek8metaG_FD_187174 | JGI IMG/M metagenome (GOLD analysis project Ga0209800, IMG submission 187174) | Freshwater pond sediment microbial communities from the University of Edinburgh, under environmental carbon perturbations - High... | ecosystem: Environmental > Aquatic > Freshwater >...
GTCGGAACGCGGTACCGATTACCAGAGCATCGGAGGGCCCAGGGTCGGGTTGCCATACCTCGGTACCATCGAATGGAGCAACGTGTCCACCGGGATGGATATCAGTTACATGATCACCGGCGGCGTTCAGGTCCGCGCTTCACTGATCCGGCGCAATTTCACCGGCGAGGAAGATTGGTATCCCTCGCACCTCTCCGGCACCACAACCACCCTCAGCGGCGGGGTGGTTTGGGGATTCTAGGGTAACGGACCTGTTACAATTCTTAATGGTCTACGACCAACCTATATATTATTTGTCTGTTCTACAATGCTATAACCCCTACGGGGTAGGGGCATGTTGGGTGCCAATATTCTACAATGCTATAACCCCTACGGGGTAGGAGGTAAATAGGATTCCGCATTCTACAATGCTTTAACCGCTACGCGGTAGCATTGATTGCCTGTTGGACAATTGGGCGTAGCCCATAAAGCATTGTAGGCAGGGAGTGTCCTGGTATATGTTGCCTGTAGGGCATAAAGCATTGTAATGGCGGGTGGGTGGGGCATGGGTACACAATTCAGGATGGTGGTGGAGGGAGTGTGGGGATGCCTGCGTTCTACAATTCTTTATCCCCTACGGGGAAAATTTATTAAATTCGCCTCGCAATACTGATTGAGAGGACAATGGAAGAAAACCAGGCACAGCCGGCACAGACAATGCAGCCGGCACAGACGCCACAGCCTGCGCAGCCGGAGACAGGCCCGCCGCTAAAGGAACTGAAAAAGCCGCTGAGGGCCTGGTACGCCGTCTATACAAACTCCAGGGCGGAGAAACGGGTCAGCGACCGCCTTTCAGAACTCGGCATCGAAACCTTCCTCCCCCTCCAGAAAACACTCCGCCAGTGGTCCGACCGCAAAAAACTCATTGAAAAACCTCTCATAAGTTCTTACGTCTTCGTCCGGATCATCCCGAAGGAATACTTCGTGGTACGCAAGATCGACGGTATCGTTAAATTCATCATGATTGAGGCCAAACCTGTTCCAATTCCCGACGCACAAATAAAAAACCTCCGCATCCTGTGCGGCAGCGACGCCGAGGTTGAGCTAAGCACCGACGTCTACGCCCAGGGCGATATGGTTGAGGTGACTGTCGGCAGCCTCACCGGACTCCGCGGCGAACTGATCCGCGTTGGCCGCAAACACAAGGTTGTAATCCGTATCATCCAGCCCGGAATGAACCTCACCGTAGATATTAAGACCAACGCTATACGTAAACTCGAAAAAAATCAGGATATTTAGTACGCCATTCACCCGGCAACAAAACATGACCGCAAGACTGCAAGACCGCAAGACCATAACAGACTAACAATGAAAAAACTTCTCCCCTTCATCGCACTGATATTCCTCGCTGCTGCGTGTTCCACCCAGAAAGAACTCTCATACCTCAACAACCTTCCCGAGACGGGAGGAGAGAGCTACTTCGCCATGGACGTCCCTGACTATAAGGTCCAGCCCCGCGACATCCTCTACGTGAGCGTCAAGGCACAGACCCCGGAGGGAGCCCTGACCGAGGTGCTCAGCAACCAGGCAGCAGCAAACGTAAGCTACATGGCAAATGAGGGAGGCGCATACATGACCGGTTACAGCATTGACCCTGAAGGCAATGTCACCATCCCTCTTCTTGGAGACGTGCAGGTGGCGGGCTTGACAATCTATGCGGTGCGCGACCTCTTCCAGGAGAAGGTGGACTCGCTCTTCCGCCACGCCTACGTCGAAGTGAGGCTAATGAGTTTCAAATTCACCGTCCTGGGTGAAGTAAGGGCACCGGGCACCTTCGTCAATTACAACGACCAGCTGACGGTGCTGGAGGCAATCGGTCGCGCCGGCGGCATCGCTGAGACAGGCACCAAGGAAAAAATCCTGGTGGTCCGCCCCATGGGCGAACAGACCGTCACTTACCACATCGACCTGCAGGACAAGAGCCTGCTGTCGTCGCCCGCTTACTTCCTCACTCCGAACGACGTTGTGATAGTGCAGCCCAACCCTAAAAAGACCTTTAGTGTTAACCTGCCTACAATCTCCTTCATAATTTCTACAGTTACCGGCGTAATTACAACAACGCTCCTGCTGATAAACTACTTCGGAAAGTAAACAACATGCCTGATGGAAAACGACGGCTATAACTTCATATCGGCGGAAAGTGAGAACATCGACTTCCGGAGATACATCTCGCTCTTCATCAGCAACTGGTACTGGTTTGCCATCGCCATGTTCATCTCGCTGTGCATCGCCTACGGTGTCAACCGCTGGGGTGAGGAGCTGTATACAGTCCAGAGCACGCTGCTGATCAAGGACGACGAGTACGGCGGTTACGGCGGCATGGATCGCATCATGCCCGGCGGCGACATCTTCTCATCGAAGCAGAGCCTCCAGAACGAGATCGGTATCCTCAAGTCGTTCGACCTGAACCACAAGGTGATGTACAAGCTCGAGGATTTCCATATCGTCTATACCGCCATCGGGCGCAGGGGCATAGCCGAGAGCCGGCTCTACAGGAAATCGCCGTTTGTAGTTTTTGCCGAGGACGTGAACAGCCAGCCCCCGGGCGTACGCGTGGACATCAAGATCGAATCCCCCGAGAAATTCACTCTTGCAATCGAGGGGTATGACTATGAAGGACAGCATACTTTCGGTGAGCATTTTGACAAATTCGGTTTCGACTTTTACATCTACCCGAGGTATAAAGAGACATCCCCCTTCGAGGAGGGCGGATCAAACCGGTACTATTTTTATTTTGTAAGGCCCGCAACGCTTGCCAACAGCTATCGTGCGAGGCTCTCAGTCAATCCCGTTGAGGAGGAAGCCACCCTTGTGACTCTCTCCGTCACCGGCTCAGTTCCCGAGCAGGAGGCAGATTACCTCGACTCACTGATGGCCAGTTACCTCGAGCTCGGACTTGAATGGAAGAACCAGGCAGCTGAACAGACTATAAGCTTCATCGACGGGCAGCTCAGCCTGATATCCGACTCGCTGCGGCTCGCGGAGAACAAGATGGAAAACTTCCGGATGGACAACCGGTTTATGGATCTCACCACCGAGGGCAATCTCGTGCTGCAGCGCCTCGAGCGGTATGAGATGGAGAAAAACTCTCTGAGCCTCCAGCTGCAGTACCATGAGTACCTGAAGGGGTATCTCACCTCGCGCAACGAGAGCGGGCTGATAGTATCCCCCAGCGTAATGGGCATTGCCGATCCATTGATCATCAGGCTGGTTGAGGAACTCTCAAATCTGCAACTGCAGCAGAAGCAGCTCGGGTTCATGGTGAAGGACGATCTGCCTGCGGCGAACCTCATCACCGGCAAGGTGGAGCAAGCGCGTGACGCCCTCCTTGAGAACGTCACAAACAGCATCAACCAGCTTAAGATTTCGACGAAAGATGTGGATGCGCGCATCGCCGGGGTCAATTCAGAGCTCGACAGGCTGCCGGGTACGGAGCGCAGGCTGGTGAGCATACAGCGCGACTTCGACCTTAACAGCACCGTATATAATTTTCTGCTTGAGAAGCGTGCCGAGGCCGGCATAGCGAAGGCTTCCAACATCGCCGTGAACAAGATAATCGACATGGCCGAGCCGTACAACGCCGTGCGCATCAAGCCAAAGATGAGGCAGAACTATCTCCTGGCGCTGATTCTCGGGCTGCTGCTTCCGGCCATAGCAGTTGTAATCATCGACCTGATGAACAATAAGGTGATCGACAGGAAGGACATCGAAAAAGTAACCAAGGTACCGATCCTCGGGTTCATCAGTCACAGCACCTACAACAGCGAGGTGCCTGTTGTGGAGAAGCCGGGCAGCACCCTCTCGGAGAGCTTCAGGAGCATACGAACGTCGCTCAAGTACCTCATACCGGAGGACAAGCCTGCGGTGATATCAATCACCTCCACTGTCAGCGGCGAGGGCAAGACCTTCGTGGCGGTGAACCTGGCGGCCATCATCTCGCTGCTGGGGCGCAAGACGCTGCTGATAGGCCTCGACCTGCGCAAGCCCAGGATACACAAGGTATTGGGTCTCGACAACTCGGTTGGAATGAGCACATTCCTCAGCGGCAACGCAAAGTATGACAAGGTCATACAGAAGACCTCGATAGAGAATCTCTGGTATGCATCCTCCGGGCCCGTACCGCCCAATCCTGCAGAGTTGATTGAGCGTCAGACAATGGCCGACTTCATCGATCAGGCTCGCAAGGAGTTTGACTATATCATCATAGATACGCCGCCGGTGGCTGTTGTCACTGACGCCCTTTTGCTGTCGCGACTGACTGACGTGACCCTGTTCGTGGTGCGTCAGCGTTACACCTCGCGGAACACCCTCGGGCTGATAGATGAGATCCACCGGGGTCATGAGATCAAAAACCCCGGAATTGTGGTGAATGATATTTCGATGTCAGGTTACTACGGATACGGGCTCCGTTACGGATATGCGATGGGTTACTCGTACGGATACAATTACGGCTACAAGTACTACGGTCACTCACCTTACGGCAAGGGTGCCAGGAACGGGGCCGGGACATACTACACTGAAGACTAGCCATGACTGCTGTCCCGACACTGCGTGTTCGGGATTGGGACTTCTCCAGTGTCGGAGTCCCAAACTGCCGACTGGAGACTGCCGATTGGCAGCCGCGAAGGCTAAAAACATTCTCTTCAGAACAAGAATGAACTTAATGCAAAATTTATCTATCTTTGACCACTGCGGCTGCCATTTGGCGGCAGCCAAATCCTGGGGAAGAGTTGATATAAATATAGAGCCGTGAACAAATGATCGGCTCATGCTTTATTTAGAAGAACTTCAGCTTGTTAGGCACTCCACCCGATGTGACTGACCAACCGGAGGATTACCTGAAACACTAATAACTGACTGACCGGTCAGGAGCAAAAACTATAACATAATCTACAATTCTTGATGGTCTACGACCAACGTTATTGATGCTGCTCTCTTTCTACAATGCTGTATCGCCTACGGCGAACTTATCAAGTATTTCACTACCGTATTAATGCAATGCCTGATGGCCTACGGCGAACTTATCAAGTATTTCACTACCGTATTAATGCAATGCCTGATGGCCTGCGCCATTTCACTATTGCATATTGCCTACTTCCTATTGCCTGAATAACATGGAAACTACCAAGAAACCCGCCCCTCCGTCCGACGACATTGACCTGATGCGCTATGTCTCCCTCTTCCTCAGCAACTGGCTCTGGATAGCCGCAGCGCTTTTCATTGCGCTGGGAATTGCCTATGTGGTCAACCGCTATGCCCAGCGTGTCTATAACGTGAAGAGCACGCTGATGATAAAGGAGCAACAGGCCTCCGGCGCTATCGCTAACATGGATCAGATTTTTGCCGGGAACATTTATAATCCCTATCCTAACCTCGAGGATGAGGTGGCCATTCTGACATCATATACACTTAACAGGCGGGTTATTGAACAACTTCCTGAGCATCATATTGCATACATACCGGTGGCACGCAACGGTATCCAGTGGCAGCGAACCTATGGGACATCTCCCTTTGTGTTGCGCAAACTGGAAGAGAGGCAGCCTGCAGGAAAGCCTATTACAATCAGGTTTACAGGTCCTGAAACATACACTGTGACCCCCCAGGAGAAACCGGACAGAAAAGCAGATAAAAGCAAGACAGGAGATCCGGATAGAGAGTTCAAACTAGGGGAGGTTTATGATTTCAACGGGTTCAGTTTCGTGATGGACCTTCGCGACACAACACGACATCTCTCCGAAGGTCAGCGCTGGCTGGTCTGGTTTGAATCACCGGACAAATTAACGAATCTTTATCGCTCAAGCCTGAAGGCGGAAGCCGTTGAGGATTATGCCAGCGTTTTTACCCTCTCTTTCGACGGCTACTCACCACAACAGGGAGCCGATTACCTCAACAGCCTGATGAGGCTCTACATTGACCAGGGACTGGAACTGAAAGGAAGAGCGGCAGATAATACAATAATCTTCATTGAAGCACAGCTGGGACTTATTTCTGACTCACTCAGGCTGGCTGAGAATTCAATGGAGAACTTCAGGCTTAACAACCGTTTTGTTGATCTTACTCTTGAAGGAACGCTCGTGCTCCAGCGTCTTGAAAAGTTCGAGGGTGAGAAAAACATCCTGGGTCTGCAGATGCAGTATTATGAATACCTCACCGATTACCTCGATTCCAGGGATGAGGGCGAAAGCGTCATCTCGCCCAGCGTCATGGGAGTGACAGACCCTGTGCTCGTTAAACTTGTGGGCGAGTTCGCAACTCTTCAGCAGCAAAAAAAGCAGATGGCGTTCACTGTCAAGGAGAACCAACCCCAGGCTCAGCTTCAGAACCAGCAGCTGGAGGATGCCCGTGCTGCGCTAAAGGAGAATGTCAGAAGTGCAATTAGCCAGCTTAAGCTTTCAATCAACAATGTCAATGAACGCATTGCCTCAGTGGAGAAAGAACTTGGCCGGCTGCCTGGTACGGAACGCCGGCTGATAGGTATACAGAGGAAGTTTGACCTGAATAACTCGGTTTACACTTATCTTCTTGAGCGCAGGGCTGAAGCGGGTATCGCAAAGGCATCACAGATAACGGATAACCGCATCATTGATGATGCCATGGCGCAGAACAGCTCACGCATCAAGCCAAAGGAGATGAAGAACTTTCTTACTGCGGCAATGCTCGGTCTGATCATTCCCATGGTACTCATGGTGATCTTCGATCTGCTTAACAACAAGATCATTGGCAGACATGATATAGAACGTCTGACCAAAGCGCCTATCATTGGCTACATAAGCCATTCAGAATACCATGTTGAGGATCCTGTGGCCGAGAAGCCCGGAAGCACGCTGGCAGAGAGTTTCAGGGCAGTCCGAACCTCGCTGGCGTTCTATACAGGTCAGACAAAATGCCCGGTCGTTATCATCAGTTCACCTGTCAGCGGTGAGGGCAAAACCTTCGTCTCAGTGAACCTGGCAACAATCATATCAATGATGAACAAGAAGGTGCTAATTGTTGGTCTCGACCTGCGCAAGCCACGTGTACATACTATTCTTAAGGCAGGCAATGGCCACGGAATGAGCCAGTACCTGAGTGGTAACGCCACATTCGAGGAGGTAATTGTTCCCACCGACATTGTAAACCTCTGGTTCGCACCCTCCGGACCGGTTCCGCCCAATCCTGCAGAACTTATCGGCTCGCCGAAGATGACTGAGTTTATTACCAGGGCAAGAAACGAATTTGACACAATTATTATTGATACTCCGCCGGTTGGCATAGTGACAGACGCAATGTTGCTCAGCCATCTGGCCAACGTGAACCTGTTTGTCGTACGCCAGAGGTACACAACCCATGGATCGGTACAATTGCTTGATGAGATATTCCGAAAGGGAGAGATGTCTAATGTAGCCATCCTTGTTAATGACATATCAGCTTCGGGCTACTACGGTTACGGACTGCGCTACGGTTACTCCCTCGGCTACGGGAATCGTTACTATGACCCGGGTAATTACTACACCAAAGGCGGAGGCAAGAGCTCCGGATACTACACAAATGATTGAAAAATAACAGTTTGCCTATGAAAACAAGATTGTCAGTTCTCCTGCTTTTTGTGGTTGTTGCTGCAGCTTCAGGACAAACTTATCAGGGAATAGCCAGGACTCCTAAAATCAACTATGACTGGCAGATAGGATTTGTCAGCATCACAGAGCTGACAGGGGCAATCGGACTTGGCCTTACTGAAGATGACCTTTCCGGTTATTATTACGGGATAACAACTGTTGCCGGATATCAGTTTGCTCGTAACATAAAGGTAGGCGGTGGAGCAGGACTGCATATCCACCAGAGCGGAACACTGGCTCCCCTGTTTCTGGATATACGGTACAGCTTTAACTCTCACGAACTTGTTCCGTACCTCGCCGGTGACGGAGGAATAATGCTGGATTTTGCAAACCTTGAAAATACCCGGGTATTTATTAATCCATCAGCAGGGCTTAAATACCTGATTGCCAACCGGGCAGGAGTTTCATTTTCAACAGGCCTGATGGTCTCAACAGGTGGCCCCAACGCACGCAAATCATTCATTAATTTTAAGCTTGGGCTCGAATTAAAAGGAAAGAACTGAAATAATCTGTTTATCTAAATATTTGTCTAAAAAATATTTTATACCTTGTAACCCAAAGTCATTCAATATCATTAAAAGGACCGAAATGAAAAGACTTTTCACCCTTCTCGCCGTTTTATTACTGACGGCATCTTATGCAGGTGCCCAGATTGTAACAGAACGTTGCTGGCACCTTGACAAGGTGCAGTTCCTGCAGCATAAGCAGGATTTCTGGAGATCACACAAACTGTTTTCCACTAGTGCCCGCCAGTTTTCATCAGTCTCAGGTGGTTTTTATAACCTGACGGAGCTACAGTACGGTTTCGGACTGAAGGAGATTGATGTACCTTTTTCCAATCACTACATGGGGATAAGCACCATTAACGGATATATGTTTGGCGGCAAACTGGGACTTGGTGTGGGAGTCGGGTATAATCAGTACAACGACGGTTACACTGTTCCGGTCTTTGGAGATGTCAGGTATATTCTGGGAAACCAGAGAGTAAAATTCTTTGCTGCAGGAGAGGGAGGGTTCATGTTAAACTTCAAGAACTTCAAAGATTATTCCAGGGTGTTTGCCAATCCGTCACTTGGTATTGTTGTGCCGCTGACTGCAAAATCCAAACTCTCATTCTCTGCGGGCCTGATGACAATGTGGGACCGCGATTTGCTTAATAACAGCGGTGCCGGCTACCGTGATTCATATATTAATATGAAGCTCGGTGTGCTCTTCAATAAACAATAACCCTGCACACATTTCATTCATAGTTACCCTCTGATTATCTCATATCAGGGTCTTCCGGATGATTGCACTGATTTGATTCGGACTATCAGACACCATACTTTGAGACTTTCAGACCTATCAGTCAACCCAATGCTTACTCTGGACCTGATTGTTGGTGCCCGACCCAACTTCATGAAAATTGCCCCGATCATACGGGAGATTGACAGCAGAGCCGCGCAGGGCGAAAAGATTGACTACCGGCTTGTTCATACAGGACAGCACTATGACCGCAGCATGAGCGGTTCCTTCTTTGAAGAACTGGGCATCCCCGAGCCTCACGTCAACCTGAATGTTGGCAGCGGAACGCAGGCGGAGCAGACTGCCGGCATCATGCTGGGCTATGAGAAGCTGCTGATGCAGCAGCAACCTGACCTCTGCATCGTGGTCGGAGATGTAACCTCCACCATGGCATGCGCCATAGCAGCTAAGAAACTGCTGGTACCGGTGGCACACATCGAGGGCGGGATACGCTCGGGCGATATGACAATGCCCGAGGAGGTGAACCGCATCGTCACTGACAGCATTACAGATTACTTCTTCACAACCTCAGAGACGGCAAATGCCAACCTGAAAAGATGCGGGGTGGAGGACGACAGGATCTTTTTTGTCGGGAACACGATGATAGACACTCTTCTTTCAGCCCGCCCGAGGTTCAAAATGCCGGTGCTGTGGAACGAGCGCAATCTGAAAGAGAAGAGCTATATTGTTCTGACCCTCCACCGGCCAAACAACGTGGACGACCCTGCCAATCTAAGGCGGCTCCTCAATGAAATCATAAACAGCTCCAACGGGTTACCCCTTATCTTCCCCGTTCACCCCCGGACCCGAAAGGTAATCAACTCGTTCACTGAACCCCTCTCTGAGGCACTCTGCCTGGCAGAGCCTCTAGGGTATCTCGAATTCAATTACCTTGTTGAGCACAGCCTGGCAGTAATAACCGACTCCGGCGGGATAACCGAAGAGACAACAGTGATGGGTGTACCATGCATGACCCTTCGCAACAGCACCGAACGGCCCGAGACGGTTACTATGGGAACCAATGAGCTCCTGGGGACAAACCCTGATGCCATCGCCCCGGCAATGATTACGCTTCTTTCAGGCCAATGGAAGAAAGGCTCCATCCCACCCCTATGGGACGGCCACACTTCCGAACGAATCGTAGAAATATTAAGTAATTTATTTGACCGCAGGACTGCATGACCGCAGGACTGCATGACCATATACTCAGAAAATGAATATTTCCATTGTCGGCACCGGCTATGTTGGCCTGGTATCAGGCGCCTGCTTCGCTGAACTCGGTGCTACTGTACACTGTATAGACACCAACAAGGAAAAGATTGACAAGCTGAATAATGGGATAATACCCATATACGAACCCGGACTGGAGGATCTTGTTCACCGTAACGTCAAGGCCGGCAGGCTATTCTTCTCAACTGACCTTGCGGAGAGCCTCAATGAAGTAGAGATGCTATTCATTGCCGTGGGCACGCCTCCCGGAGAGGATGGCAGTGCAGACCTGAGCCATGTAATTGCCGTGGCCCGCAAGATAGGACATAACCTGCAGAAGTACCTTCTGGTGGTCACCAAGAGCACGGTACCGGTAGGCTCATCCCGACTTGTGAGGAGGGCCATTGAGGACGAACTGAAAAAGCGCGGTGAAAATATTGAGTTTGACGTTGCATCCAACCCCGAGTTCCTTAAGGAGGGCGCGGCCATTGACGACTTCATGAAACCCGACAGGGTGGTTGTTGGTGTTGAGAGCGAGAAGGCAAAGGAGCTGATGACACGTCTCTATGCGCCAATGCTGATAAGCAACTTCAGAGTCATCTTCATGGATATCCCCTCTGCCGAGGTGACCAAATATGCTGCAAACGCGATGCTTGCAACGCGTATCAGCTTCATCAACGAGATTGCAGGTCTCTGCGAAAAGGTAGGAGCTGATGTCTCAATGGTCAGGAAAGGTATCGGATCTGACTCCCGGATAGGCAGTAAGTTTCTCTACCCTGGCCCTGGATTCGGCGGATCATGCTTCCCAAAGGATGTCAAGGCGCTCATCAGGACTGGAGCAGAGCATGGCTCTCCGCTGACCCTGCTTGAATCAGTTGAGGCGATCAATGAACGACAGAAGAAGGTTCTCTTCACCAAATTCATCAACAATTACAACGGCAACGTCAAAGGGATGAAGGCAGCGGTTTGGGGGCTCAGTTACAAACCCGGCACTGATGACATGCGTGAGGCACCGTCTCTCACACTCATCAGCCAGCTTCTGGAGGCAGGATGCACTGTAAAAGCCTATGATCCTGCTGCCATGGAAGAGGCAAGGCTCCGATTGGGTGATAAGATAGGGTTAGGCGCAGATATCTATGACACCGTAAGGGATGCTGATGTGCTGTTCCATGTCACTGAATGGAAGGAATTCCGCATGCCCGACTGGCAGAAGGTTCGATCACTGATGAAGACCCCGCTTCTGATTGACGGCCGCGGTGTCTTCAACAAAACTGACCTCGAAGGCTTCACTTACCTCAAAATCGGGTAGTGATTCATGACCGCAAGACTGCAGGACCGCAAGACCGCAAGACAAAAACTTGACTTGTATCTGCAATTTTCCTAAATTAGTAGAGTCTGATAAACTCTACATAACATGAAAAAGCTAGCTATTCTTGCAGTATTTGCTGTGGCAAGTATCTTGTTTACGGGTTGTGCCACAGTTAAGGTCTACTCTGATGCGGGACTGAAAAATGAAACCGGTCTCCGCTTCTACACTCTAAAGCCTTATCTCCTTGTGGAATACCTTGCGAATAAGGATAACACGGTGAAAACATCAATTGTATATCTTCCTGACCTGTCTTCGCCCCAGTACATTAAACTCAAATCAGGAATAGGTTCCAGTGAACTTAAGATGACATTCAGCAACAGCTCCCTGGAGTCATACGGTGTAGTTACCGACTCGCAACTGCCTGAAAGCATGGCCGCCTTTGCTGACATTTTATCAAAGAGCGCTTATGCTGCTCAGAATTTCTCAGGCACCAGACCGGACTTGGCTCCCGGCCAGGAGCAGTCTACCCCTTTCAGGTTGTTTGAGATAATCTTTACAGCTTCCGGTACAACATTTAGGGAGGTTACACAATGAAGAACAGGATTCTTAACCGTAAAATCTGGGTATCCGGTGTGCCTCACAAGGTGGGCACCGGTTGGCTCTCCCCGCAGCCCGACCTGCGCGACTACACCCCAGCCAGTAAACAGGTTGTCTCTTTCAACCGCAAGTTGAAATTTCCCTCCCTGACCGCAAGACCGCAAGACCGCAGGACCGCAGGACAGATCGATCTAAGAGAATATTGCTCCCCTGTCGAAAACCAATTAGACCTGGGAGCGTGTACCGCCCACGCCGCCGCAGGCATGGTTGAGTACTTCGAGAAGAGGGCTTTCGGTAAGCACATAGATGCTTCAAGGCTTTTTCTTTACAAGACAACACGCAACCTGATGCAGGTAACCGGCGATACTGGTGCATGGCTCCGCGAGACCATGGGTGCACTTGTTCTCTGTGGAGTGCCAGATGAGAAATACTGGCCCTACAAGGTGAAAGAGTTCGACACAGAGCCATCAGGATTCGTCTATGCCCTGGCAGAGAACTACTCAACAGTGAAGTTCTTCTCTCATGATTCACAGGGCTCTGACACTCCCGGAACGGAGGTGCTGGCATCGGTAAAAAATTATCTCTCTGCCGGCATCCCGGCTATGTTCGGCTTCTGGGGCTTTGAATCATTTGAAGACTCTGACAGTCCAGGTGACATACCCTATCCATGCAAGGGAGAAAAGGCTCAGTGGGGGCATGCCGTCATGGCCGTTGGGTATGATGATAACCGGAAGATATCCAACCTCAAATGTAAGACTGAGACAAAAGGCGCAATCCTTATACGCAACTCCTGGGGCAAAACATGGGGTGATAACGGCTATGGCTGGCTGCCCTATGACTATGTCCTGAACGGCCTGGCGCTTGATTTCTGGTCCATCCTCGATATGCGCTGGATTGATACTGGCAACTTTGGACTTTAGTTTGCACCATCAGACATTATGATGGGAAGCACTGCATGAGCGTTAAAAATACAATAACTGTTTTTAATTACTTTGAATTAAAATAATTTAGTGATGCCACCATATATTTTTGAAGGAAAGTACAGAGATAAAACTGCCTCAGTTAAGGTAAGGCTTTTACTCTTTCATTTTCAGGATGAGAATAAGGTACATTTTATCTATTCGCCTCACCTCGACCTTACAGGTTATGGGAATGGCTTATCCGAAGCCCGAAATTCCTTTGAAGTTGTATTCGAGGATTTTGTTGATTACACAATTAAAAAGAAGACTCTTGTGAAAGTGCTTACAGAGCTTGGATGGGAATTAAAAGGTTCTGAGAAAAAACCCAGGAAAGTAATAGCCCCCAGTATAACTTCTGTAATTAATGATAATAAATACGTATCAGAAATCTTTGATAAATATCCGGTCAATACTTTTCATAAGGAGGTAGGATTGCCTGTCTAAGCCCGAAAGAGAATGCTAGTAAGGTACTGAGACATCTTAAAATTGACCGGGCTGTATTTTTCTCAGAATACGACAAGATTTAGGTAAAAAATAATGTGGTTTCCTCCGGATTAGCCTCCAGACTGAAGACAATGGGCAACGTTGCTCTGATAGTTATTTATAATCACCGTTACGACGGTAATATCAATGTTGTTGAGGATTTGTACAGTGACAGGTTCACCAACATCTTTCACCTGGTACCCTTTTATGATGGAAACAGGCAAAATGTAATACCTGTCTATGAGAATTCATTCCGGTTCCAGGGTTACATTGCGCAGGGACTTAAGCTCTTCTTCAAACCGGAGTTTGAACATTATCTCTTCATTGCCGACGACCTTGTGCTTAACCCGGTAATTAATGAAACGAATTACCGCGGGCATCTCAGCCTTGATTCAGAATCTTCATTCATCCCGCACATCATCTCCCTACATGAGATGAGGAACTACTGGTCCCGAACCAGGGAGGCGTATGAGTTCAGCGTGATGAAGAAGGGTGTTGAGATTGCAAATGAGCTGCCCGGTTATGATGAAGCCCTTTCCCGCTTCACTGCTCATGGGCTTGAAATAAGACCTCTGAGGCACAGGCAGGTGTTTCCTTCACCCGGTGTATCAGTCAAAGCCTGGCTTCGTATGCTTGTCCGCAAACAGAAGCAGCTTTTTCACCTTCTCTCAGACGGCATCATTAAATGGAAGTACAATCTCTCTTACCCGTTTGCGGGAAGCTATTCGGATATCTGTGCGGTCAGCTCCGGCACAATAAAACGCTTCGGCCATTACTGCGGCGTTTTGGCCGCAGCGGGGTTGCATGCTGAACTCGCGATCCCCACAGCACTGATCCTGTCGGCAGATCATATTGTGACTGAAAAAGATCTGAACCTGAGAGGCAGGGCGCTATGGCCTGACGGATGGAACCGGCTGCATGGAGAGAATGACCTCGCACATGATGAACTGAAGGAGCTTGACATATACTATAACGACCTGAATAAACTATTGGAGAACTTCCCTGAAAAGTATCTGTACCTGCATCCTGTCAAACTGTCGAAATGGAAAACTCCCGCCCGATGAAGGCTATTGTCATTACAAGCATCTTCCCACCGACCCCGGCCGTTGAGGCTTTTGCAAAGATGGAGGGTTACCGGCTTTATGTTGTGGGCGACCGCAAGACGCCCCGGGACTGGAGTCTGCGAGGAGTGGAGTTTATTTCCGCGGAGCAGCAGGAGACGATGCCATTTAAACTGACCGGCCACCTGCCATGGAATCATTATTGCCGCAAGATGCTGGGGTATTTAAAGGCGATCAGCGACCATGCAGTTTGCATTGCAGACACGGACGACGATAATATTCCGAAACCGGGTTGGGGATTTCCGGAGTTCAGTGGAGAATACCCGAAGATGGATAATAAGACAGGTTTTGTAAATATATACAGGCTCTTTACAGATCTGAAAATATGGCCGAGGGGACTGCCGCTGAACATGATCTCAGAAGATGAGGATCTATGGGTCGGCCTTATAAGGTCCGGGTGTAATGTCGGCGTATGGCAGGGTCTGGCCGATGAGGACCCTGACGTTGATGCTATATACAGGCTTACTGAAAACCAACCCTGTTTCTTTAATGACCGTGAGCCGTTAGTTCTCAAAAGGGGGATTATTTCACCATTCAACACGCAGAACACTCTTTTCAGAAAAGAGCTCTTTCCTTTACTCTACCTGCCCGTGACGGTCACTTTCAGGTTCACTGATATCCTGAGGGGACTGGTGGCACAGCCAATCATGTGGCTGTATGGATACGAGCTTGGATTTGTTGGTGCTACAGTTATACAAAAGAGGAATCCTCATGATTACATGAAGGATTTTGTCTCCGAGATTCCGATGTACCTGCATGGCGAGTCAGTACCCGGATTGGTTGCCGGATCGCTTAACCCGCATGACAGCGTAAGCGGCAACTTGTTCCGGGCATATGAGGAGCTGGCAAGGAACGGTATTGTTAAGTCTGAAGAGCTGACTGCTCTTGAAGCGTGGATTAACGACGTTACTGAAATAAACTGATACTCTGGAAATGGGGGATCTTCGAAATAGGAAAGTGCTTGTCACGGGTGGTGCCGGATTCATAGGTTCTAACCTGGTGGCAGAGCTTGTAAGAAAAGGTTGTGATGTGATAGTCCTTGACAACTTTTCGAGCGGTTATCGCAAGAACCTTGACCCCTTTCCATCTGTCAGGTTGATTGAGGGAGATGTAAGGGATGTTAAGGCTGTTAAGGAAGCGGTCAGGGGCAGCGAGGTAATCTTCCATCTGGCAGCTTCGGTGGGTAACAAGCGGTCGATAGACAATCCGATTGAAGATGCCGGAGTCAATGTGCTTGGCACGTTGAATATTCTTGAGGCCGCCAGGAAGCATGGAGTTAAGAAGATAGTCGTTTCATCTTCCGCCGGCATCTTCGGAGAGTTGAAAACCCTTCCGATAAGAGAGGATCATCCCGTTGAGCCCGACTCACCTTACGGTTGTACCAAGCTCTGTGAAGAGAAGCTCTCGCTGGCCTATTCAAAGCTTTACCCGCTTGAGGCAGTTTGTCTGCGGTATTTCAATGTATATGGTCCTAATCAGCGGTATGATGCTTACGGTAATGCCATACCGATATTTGTATTCAGGATGTTGAGTGGAGATCCAATATATATTTTCGGTGATGGAGAACAGACCAGAGATTTTGTTTACGTGACCGATGTAGTAAAGGCTAACATCCTTGCTGCAGAAAAAGATGGTATCTGTGGCGCCTTCAATATAGGGGCAGGGTCTGCCGTTACTGTCAATGAGTTAATAAGGATTATTGTTGGTAATTCGAAGAATGAAATTCAGATTATCCACACTTCCAGGAGGCCCGGCGATGTGTTACACAGCCTGGCAGACATCTCGATGGCGTCCGGAGCTTTTGGTTATGCACCAACAGTCAGCCTCCGGGATGGCATCAGGGATTACATTTCCTGGGCCAGGATGGAACAATCCGGCGAAACACTTTAGGCGAACGATGGCTCGCGTTTAAACATCTGGTCCTGGGAATTTGTAGCCAGGCACTTCAGAAGATAAGACAATGCAGCCGAAATGCCGGCAATAATAACTGGTTTGATAGTTAGCCAGGTGAATATGGCGCCTGCGTCAAGAATGTTAATTACGCCTGTAAGGATAGCAGTAAGAAAAGCAATTAAAAGACCTCTTGAAAAGTCCTTCCAGTCGAGAGTTAGGAATTTTGACTTCATTGTACGTTTAGTTTAACTTTCACAGACCTAAAGTTAAATCAAACAAGTTTGCTTGTCAATAGAGCAAAGTTAAAACACGAAGGTCCTTTCAATTAATTATGTAAAATACACCTATAAAGGCTAAATGTAATCAAGGACGCCATAATGGATAGGAAAGATGTTTTTATTATAGCTGAAGTGGCGCAGGCCCATGACGGAAGTCTGGGGTTAGCCCATTCTTTTATTGATGCATTAAAAGAAATAGGGATTGATGCTGTCAAGTTTCAAATTCACATAGCCCAGGCCGAGAGCAGTATCCATGAACAATTCCGGGTAAAATTCAGCTATGAAGACCAAACCAGATATGACTACTGGAAACGTATGGAGTTCACTCCTGAACAATGGGCTGGATTGAAATTGCATTGTGAGGAATGCGGGTTGGAATTCATGGCCTCTGTCTTTAGTAATGTGGCCGTTGATCTTCTTGAGAATCTTGGAGTAAAAAGGTATAAGGTTGGATCCGGGGAAGTGACCAATCTTCTGATGTTGAATAAAATTGCAGAAACAGGAAAGCCCGTAATCCTTTCATCGGGCATGAGCCCGTTTAAGGAACTGGATGAGGCTGTTGCTCTGTTCAAAGAACATAAAACTGATATTTCACTTCTTCAATGTACTACAGCATACCCAACCAGGCCTGAAGAATGGGGACTAAATGTAATCCAAGAACTGAAGGCAAGGTACCTGCTGCCTGTTGGATTCAGCGATCATTCCGGAGACATATATGCCAGTCTTGCTGCAACAGTCCTTGGGGCAGATATTATCGAGTTTCATGTTGCATTTGATAAAATGATGTTTGGGCCTGATTCCATCGCATCTCTTACAATTGACCAGGCAAAAAAGGTTGTGACCGGAATTAGGGAGATAAAAAAGGCATTGGAGTCACCGGTTGTAAAGGAGGATGTCACCAAGTTCGCTGGGTTGAAAAAAATATTTGAAAAATCACTTGCAGTTAACAGGGATCTGCCGGAAGGAACTGTAATTACCCCGGGAGTACTGGAGGCGAAAAAGCCAAAAGGGTACGGTATACCTGCCTCAGAATATCTTACGGTGGTTGGTATGAAACTTAATAAAAACCTTAAAGCGTGGGATTTTTTGACCACGGATGATGTTATATGAGTAAAAGAAAAATTTGTGTAGTTATAACTGCCCGCCCGAGCTACAGCAGAGTGAAGACTGTACTACAGGCGATCAAGGAACATCCTGCCCTTGAACTGCAACTTGTTGTATCAGGATCGGCTCTTCTTGAGAGGTATGGTACAGCAATCAACTACATCGAGCAAGATGGGTTCAGTGTAAACAGTAAAGTGTTTAATGTCCTTGAAGGAGAGAACCTGATGTCAGCCGCTAAAACTACCGGGATTGGTATTCTTGAATTATCAACTGTATTCAATAATCTTCAACCTGATATAATCGTGACCGTTGCAGACAGATTTGAGACAATGGCAACAGCTGTCGCTGCAACATATATGAATATTCCACTTGCTCACATTCAAGGTGGTGAGGTTACTGGCAATATCGATGAAAAGGTGAGA
>Ga0209800_10002113_pt1 | contig 18284 bp, 14 predicted proteins | sample Higcelweek8metaG_FD_187174 | JGI IMG/M metagenome (GOLD analysis project Ga0209800, IMG submission 187174) | Freshwater pond sediment microbial communities from the University of Edinburgh, under environmental carbon perturbations - High... | ecosystem: Environmental > Aquatic > Freshwater >...
CGGTGCACTCTTTCCGAAATTATAAACAGGTGTTTTTGTGTTTGTCAAAACATTCGATGCAATGACATCAGCAAGTCCGCCGCCGGTTACTGAAATATTATTGAACAGCTTTGTTACAGACTGTCCTTTTTTGCCGTACACATACATATTCAGTGTGTAAACTTCATCGTTTATGAGTGAATATTCAGGATCAATTGTAATTTTTGTACCGCTGACTGTTACATCAACCGGGACAGTGTGCTTGACAGCATCATCAGTTGTATAGTCAAGTACAGCATATGAAAGAGTATCAAGAGTATCAGAATAATTGATTATGAAACTATGCTCAGGATTGATAACAGATGTCTTAAAGTTGTTATCAAGATCTGTAAGAGCAATCTTTACAATAGGATTCATGATAATCGAACCGACAGGGACTATCTGTCCTGAAGCAAGTTCTACATCCAGACCATCATCATCCATCGCCCAGTCAATTCCGTTGACAGTAACACTGATAACTTTTACATTGACCAGCTCATTTTCATCACCTGAAACAGGAATACCTGCAAATGTAAATTTACCGGTAGAATCAGTCATGACTTCAAATGTACGCGGACCGACTTCAACATTGGATCCGATAACGGCATCGTTATTGCCCTGATTGCCGAAGTCCGCGTTGAATGTTGCCTTGACAACTACATTTTTAATTGTGTTAAGAGCAGCACGCGCATGAACCTGTGAATAAACATTACCGGTCAGACTTCCTGACAGTGGATAAAGTTTTACAGGGCCGGCAACATTCTTTACGTCACCGCTTGCAGACAGTGCTGAGTCAAGACCGACTCCAATACCATTATAATGAAAAGCTTCCCAATCATTACCTTCAATGGTTACAGCTGCTGAAGTGTATTGAACAGCACCTGCCAGAGCCGGAGTATAGGTGAAGTAAAAACTGCGATCACCGTATGGAATTTTATCAATTACAAAACCACCGTCAGCTCTGGTTTTCTGTGTAACTGAATCACCATTCTCATTGTAATAAGTTACTACAGCTCCTCCAAGAGCTTTGCCGGTGTACCCATCCAGAACGAATCCTGTGAACGAATATGAATCATTCGGTTCAAGTGATGTAGGATTATCCTGGGTACAGAACAGAAACAAACTTGCGCACATGAGGCCAATATAACCCAGAATTGGCACTCTACTTCTACTTGTAAACAGTCTTTTCACAAAGACCTCCCTGTGGAATTAGTTTAGTGATGTAAGTATGATAGTTGTTATTTATTAAAAAATGGCAACTTCGTTATGTAAATTGTAACACCAATATTAAGTAAAATTTTCGGAATCCCTATGTCGTCATTGTCAGGAAATCCCGAACGTCCTGCACAATAAACGCCAAAATCGCTGTAACCGTCTTTATTTCTTTCTGTATCATTTCCAGCTTCGTTAAGCGAGTATGTCGGACCGTGGAAAAAATATTGAAGTCCTAACTTGTAGTCTATTGAGAGGTGATCAAGAAGGAACCATTCAGGTCTTATTCCAATGCGGAATATTGTATTCCATTTATTATAACGCATTGTATTATTTCCATTAATATGCTCAGTTTCACCCTGAATTACCTCTTCACGCCATTCCCCGAAAGCATTAATACTTAACTTATTAAATTTTTTAATTGTATACTCACCTCCAATTTTCCAGCTGAATCTGTTAAGCGGCTGGTGATATACGGAATCAGCCCCTTTGACATAATATCCCAGACCCAGATAAACAGACACATTGTCTAAGATGTAAAGGCGTCCAAGAAGCCCTTCATCGTATCCTACTCCGACATAGCCAGCACCAAGTGAATTATTTTCATCACTCCAGGCGCACACAGTACTAAGGGTGAGTACTGTCAGGAAAGCCACCAGAAATCGTTGCATTATCGTGTCTCCTTTTGAAATTTGGTTTTATACCACTTAAATTGATATTTATAAACTAATGATGAACTGAAATTATAGAATTCCCGTTCGAAAATGGTCAAGTTTTTTTCCAGAAATGTTTTTTGTAAATCAAAAAATTATTATTGTAAAATGAAACATATCCAAAATAATATTTGCTAAATCGATAAAAATGATTCAGACAATATGAAAGTATAGGTTCTTTCAACAATTCAGTCAAGTCCAAACGGCAACAAACAGGAAAAAGTACTAAAATGGAACTATACCAGGGTAATTTAAGCGCTTATAATATACATAATGTAAAAGGAGAATCAACAGTTTGTATATTATAGTATTTAAATCTGGTCACCTATATCCAAACAACTATTATTCGGCAGCTGAAGATGAATTATTAAACAACTTAATAGTTTGACTGCTATGTACACTTAAAATTTAAACATTTAAAAAAGAAATACTATAAATGCAATAAATCACTGCCTTAAACTATTTTAAATTAAACTATGATTCTGAATCCGTAATTCATAACATTCTCTATCATTTGTATTCTTTTTACGAAGGCAGCTGTCATATATTATGTAATAGAAATTCTATAATTCTTGCATAGACTCTGAAATTTATTTATCATAGTAGATAACTGTATATTTAAAATACTACTCAGACAAGGTGTTTGAAAACTCTATTGTAAAGGTTAAAATGCGTTTACCATTTTTCTTAATAAGTACTGTAGTTCTGTGCGGACTCCTATCATGTTCAAAAAAGGAAACACAGATAATTGACAAGCTCATTGTATATGTATCAATCGCACCGCAAAAATACTTTGTTGAAAAAATCGGGAAAGACCTTGTTGATATTTCAGTGCTTGTTCCACCAGGTTCATCACCACATACTTTCGAACCAAAGCCTTCCCAGATGACCCGGATATCAACGGCCGACATTCTATTTACAATTGGAATTGATTTCGAGCATGCCTGGATACCGCGAATCCGTGATAATGCAAAAAAACTTAAAATTATTGCATCTGACATGAATATTGAAAAACTGAAATCAACAGATATTCATGATCACCATGAAAACAATGATTCTGACAGTCATGATCCCACAGATAATAATGGATTGGATCCGCATATCTGGTTATCCCCGGAGCTTGTTAAAACGCAGGCCTATACCATTTACAACGCGCTCTGCGATACAGACTCGACACACAAATCTCAATATCTGAAAAATCTCAATATCTTTTTAAAGGAAATAGACTCTCTTCAGCTACAAATCAGGAGCATTTTAAAAAACTGTCCGCATAATGATACTTTCATGATTTTCCACCCGGCATGGGGGTACTTTGCAAAAGAATTCAACCTGACTGAATACCCGATTGAAATTGACGGAAAAGAGCCAAGTCCTAAAGAACTTGCTCAGATCATTGACTTTGCAAAAAACAATAACATCAAAACCATTTTTGTTCAGCCGCAATTCTCAGCGCAATCTGCAAATCAGATCGCACATGAATTAGGGGCAACCGTAGCAACTGTCAACGACCTGTCCGATAAATGGGCTGAAAACCTGATAAATACCACAAAACTGATAGGTACTTGTAAACAATGACCACAAATGCAATTGAACTTAACAATGTTGAATTTTCCTATGGTCAGAATGTAGCAATCCGTAATGCTGGTTTTGCAGTTTCAGCTGGTGAGTTTCTTGGAATAATAGGTCCTAACGGCGGTGGGAAAACGACACTGATGAGGCTTATACTCGGCATGCTTAAACCTCAGAGCGGTTCTATAAAACTTCTTGGTGATGATCCATTACGTACCAGGTCAAAGGCAGGCTACATTCCTCAGGAGACCAACCTTAACAAAAACTTTCCCATATCAGTGCATGATGTTGTTTTAATGGGATTGACATCCACAAGAGGAATCGGCAGGTCTTTTACACATGCCGACCATGAAAGGTCAGATCAGGTACTTGAACAGCTTGGTCTTTTAAAATACAGAAAAAGAAGTATCGCAGATCTCTCGGGTGGCCAGCGCCAGAAGGTTCTTTTGTCAAGAGCCCTGATTTCCAGACCATCGATACTCTTTCTTGATGAGCCCACCGCAAGTGTTGATACAGCCGGCGAGGATGAAATTTATGAGCACCTCTGCGCAATTAACAAAATCGGAACAACCGTAGTCATTATTACACATAATATCGGCGTTTTATCAAAATACATAAAATCAATAGCATGCGTAAATATTGACGTTGACTTTCATCCGGATGGTAAACTTGATGATGCCACAATGAGTAAAACCTTTGGCTGTCAGGTTGAAATTATCGCACATGGAATACCTCACCGTGTATTCGAGACTCACTCTCACAACTGTAAGGATTGTAAAGAATCTCATGCCTGATATTTTTAATTATGAATTTATGCGCAATGCCTTGATTGCATCAATACTTGTAAGTGTTGCGGCAGGTATAGTCGGCACATTTGTAGTTGTCAACCGTCTCTCTTTTCTTGCCGGTGGTGTTGCGCATGCCGCGTATGGCGGACTTGGCATGAGTGTTTTTTTCGGATGGCCGGCAATGGCCGGTACGATTCCCTTCTCAATCTGTTCATCTCTGCTCATGGGATATATTGCAAAAGGCAATAAAATCCGTTCTGATACAATAATCGGAGTGATGTGGGCTGTTGGAATGTCTATCGGTATTGTGCTTATAGATCTTAAACCCGGCTATTTTGCTGATCTGATGAGTTATCTTTTCGGAAGTATCATGGCGGTATCATATTCAAACCTTTTATGGATGGCAGTTCTTGACATTATAATTATTGTTCTCACAGTGATTTTCTATAAAGAGATTCTTGGAATGTCATATGACGAGGAATTTGCGGCAATAAACGGCATTCCTGTCACTGCATTATATTATCTTATTCTCTGTATGATTGCTCTATCAGTTGTCATGCTTATTAAAGCAGTCGGGCTGATACTTGTAATAGCCCTTTTTACGATTCCCGCCTCAATCGCGGAAATGTTGACAAATAATCTTAAACGCATGATACTGGTTTCAATTGTTCTTGGATGTATATTTACAACTTGCGGATTAATTATTGCCTATTATCTTGACCTTACATCAGGAGCAACCATAACACTTTTTGCATGTACAGGTTATGCAAGTGCATTTATAATTAAAAAAGTAAAACGTTTAATTTTTAAATAAGCACTTTTTCATGTACCAATTTTGAAAGGACTGACTCATGAAAAAAGCAATTCTGTCTTCATCCCTGATAATTTCTGTTTTAGCATCATTACCATCTGCTGATACGTATCTTGTGCATAAAACTCACACAGATTCCTATAACATCGCAGGTACAACTGTTCCAGCCAAAGATGATAAATCGACAACATGGTCCTGCGGCGACAAAATCTGCATCAATAGTGACAGAGATACATCAACAATACTTCGTATTGACAAAAAGGTTCTTTACATAGTTTATACAAAAAGCAAAAAATATTCTGAAATAAACCTCGAAGAACTTCAGAAATCACTCGATCAGGTCAAGACCGAGGCCTCAAACGCAATCGCTCCTGCAGGCATTCCTGATTTCAGCTCCATGATAAAATTTTCTGCAATAGTCAACCCAAGCATTGAGACAAAAACTATTAACAACTGGAAATGTACCAAATATCAGGTGATAACCTCAATGCCGATGACTACAGCCATTACTGATATGTGGACAAGTTCTGATATTAAAATTGATTATTCAAATTATGCCAAAATGAAAAACTTTGCTATTATTGCAATGCCCGGTTACAGTGACATGATGAAAGAGTACCAGAAAATAAAAGGTTTTCCAGTGCTTTCAGAGACAAAAACAAAAGTTATGGGCAATGAGATAAAAAGCACCGAAGAACTGACCGAAGCATCAGAAAAAGCAGCACCGGCAGGCATTTATGATATTCCATCAGATTTCAAAAAAATCAACCTGAAATAAAAAAGGCAAAAAAACAAGGTTAAGGCTAAGGTAAAGGTTGAGGAAAGAAAAACCTCAACCTCAATTCTATTGCGATTTGAGTGATCTTGTAAAATCAAGAAACCTTGTTGAGTTCTTTACAAGTCGATACATGCTGTGCGGTGACTGGAAAAACATCCTTGGATAAACAACTTTACGCATAAACGGCCTGTTATAAAACTCCTCATAAAATGCAGCATAATGTTTTTTCAGAACAGCTATATCTTTTATCTCTTTTGAGACAAATACAAAGTTTACACAATCCAATTTTGACCAGTTATTGTCAAATGCACCAAGTCGTTCGATTTCACTGGAGATAGGAGCACCCGGGAAAGGTGTAAACGCAGTGATGTTTGCATCTTTAAGCGGCAGCGACAGTGCAAATTCGCGGGTTTTAATAATACCGGATTCAGTCTCACCCGGAAAACCCATCATGAACAGACCCTTGACCCACAAACCTGATTCATGCAGTAATTTAATGTCCCGCCGTATTGCGTCAAGAGAAAGACTGTCCTTGTGTTTGTCAAGCAGAGCCTGATCACCGGATTCAATCCCCACAGATACCATCCAGCAGCCGCCCTTTTTAAGGAGCTTAATTAGTTCCTTGTCAATATAACCGATTCGGACTATACAGTTGAAACTCATTCTTAATTTACTTGTAGCAAGCCGTTCACAGAGTTCAGCCACCCTCTGTCTGTTAAGTGTAAACAGGTCGTCATAAAAATTTACATGACGTACTCCGAAATCACGCTTGAGCCAGAGCATCTGCTGAAAAGTATACTCAGGTGAATTCCATCTGAAACTTTTTCCAAAAACACTGCGGTCACAGTAAGAGCACTGAAATACACATCCGCGTGATGATATGATGTTGGCTCCGGGATGTCTTGGATAGCTGAAAAGAGGCATAAGATATTTATTCGGAAAGCCCTTAAGCATATCATACGCCGGAAAAGGCAATTCGTCAAGTTGACAAAAGGGAGTCTCGTTTTTTCCGTTACAGACCTCTTTACCGTCGCGATAATAAATTCTGTCATAAACTGACGGCGACTCTCCATCGGCAAGTGCCCGGAACGCAATCTCACCTTCACCGGCAATTATGTAATCAATGTTTTTAAACTGCTTAAGCAGCTCACCTTTTCCCCATGATACATGAACTCCGCCGAAGGCGATTTTACATTGGGGCATTAAATGCTTTACACGGGAGCATACATCGTATGCATCCTGAAACGCCGATGTCGTTGCCGAGAAACCGACCATATCAGGTTTACCTGCGCAGATTTTTTTTGCCCATTCCTGATTACTGATTGACGGCTGCAATGAACCGTCCATGATTGTCACATCATGGCCTGCTTTTCGGAGTACTGCCGCGATTGATGCCAGACCGATAGGCGGCATGACACATGCGATTGAACTGATATGCGGTTTTGACGGATTAAAATTATATCCCCGCGGATAAAAAAGTACTATAACCATTTATATTCTCACCAGCCAAGTATTTACAAAAAGTTATTCCTGTCATATTTTTATTATATTTCAGGTGTATTTTTAATGCAATGTACAAAAAAAGCTTTATCTGTTTTTTAAAATGCCGGGTAAACCTGTACTCAGTATCTTTGCAATTGCATTTACTGATTCATCATACCCTTCATTTTTCAATGTTGTACAGAATTCACCATGCTCTCTATTCATTCGATATTGCGGTTCCCGTGGCGGATATTTCAAATATCTGCTTATCAGTTCCGGTGCCGATGCAACCATCAGGCAGGACTGATAATAGTAATAATCCGGTCTTGTTCCAAGATATAGTGAACTTCCAAGAATTTTCTTATTATTAATTGTAATGTCACTGATTCCCTGCTGCTGCAGCCCTTTTATATTGGATGCGGAAAGCAACGCTATAACAGCACTGTGAATTTGATTAAAAATCGGCAGTGCAAATCTTCCATTTCGCTCCCCGACAATTACAATTATGCACATTCCTTCTGACAAAACCACTGTTCCGCCTCCGCCTCTGCGTGCAATGACAGGAACCTTTTCTTCTTTACATTTTTCAACATATATTTCCTCTGAGACAGCGCATGAAGGTCCATGCACAACTTCACACTGCGTCTGTTCAAAAGTAAATACATACGGTTTACTCTCAGTCATAGCTCCATTTAAAAACAGCGCGTCATTTTTTCTCAAATCACCAGGAAATACGGGCAATTCATATTTATCATCTGAAAGCTGCTCCCGTTCAGTCACTTTTTTTCCTCATTTGTCATCTTTTCCGAAGATGCTTTACTATGGATACTTGAGATAAAGAGCGACAAATAAGATAAAAAAGGAAACAGTTTTTTCAGTGCAGTCGAATGAATGCTTATGGCTTTTTCCGGACACATCTCCTGGCAACAGTAACAGCGTATGCATCTGCCGTAATCATACTGAGGAACCCGTCTGTTTTTTTTCATTGACAGAACCTTAGGTTCTACTGGGCAGACCTGAATACATCTTTTGCATACAATACACTTTTTTTTGTCAATAACAGGTCTGGGTATAAAAAGCCGCCGTATTTCTTGTAAGTATTTATTCTGAGGCAGTGGAACCGGAGGCTTTCGCACTACATTAAATGACTTATCCTGAAACGTTTCTACTGTTTCGCCGCGAACTTCTATTTGGTCAATGTCATCAGTTCCAAGCCCGGCTTGTCTGCCAAAAGTAATCGGTGGAACACAGGCCGGGTCTAAAGCAATCAGATGACAGGCAACAGTGTCTATGGCAACCGGATCAGTTGATACCAGGATGCATCCTATTTTTTTTGGTTCCCCGCTTTGCGGTCCGTTTCCTTCCATTGCGTAAACTGCATCCAGAACATAGAGCCTGGGCTTGATAAATAAATTTATATCTACAAGCAATTTACTGAACTCAAAGACATCAGGAAACTGAGCATGGTACTGGCCCTTAAGCATTCCCGGAACACATCCGAATTGATTTTTAACAGCGCCGGTCATACGAGTAAGGCCATGTGTTTTTAATTTAGGCAGACTGACAAGTCCGTCGTTTTCCAGTACAGCATTCGCAATTGTCAGTGATTTGTTGACAATACCTTCAGGAAAAGACCTGCTCTGCCCATGATCAAAATCACCCTGCAGAAGATGCAGTTCCTCTGCAACCGCAAAAATTCCGCATTTCTTCCATGCTCCTACAGTTGACAATGGATCACCGGGAGAGTCCCCGTAGCTTACTATTGCATTTTTTTCAAGAAATATTTTTGCGACAGCCCTGAAAACTTCAGGATGCGTTGTAACACAGCGGCCCGGATCCGCACCCCTTAGAATATTAGGCTTCAGAAGAATCTTCTCACCGGGCTTGACAATACCATCAATACCGCCGATCAGTTCAACTCCACGCCTGACCGCACCCTCCACAAGTAAACTATCATACGAATCACACTTGACAATAGCAACAACAGCTTTTTCCACACCAACCCCCAAATTGAGGTTGAGGTTAAGGTTGAGAACGACTCCTCGCTCTTAACCTTAACCTTAACCTTAACCTTAACCTTATATTACGCTGATTCCCTTATGATAAACTTCGTCGGCAGTTCCTTGTGTTTGACACCTGATTCGCGCCCCTCAATTTTATCAACTATCATATTGATGGCATAATCACCCATCTCAAGCTTAGGTTGACGAACGGTAGTAAGGGACGGCTCAATCACCTCAGCTGCCGGAATATCATCAAATCCCACAACTGCAAATTCATCAGGTATTTTTACACCTTTTTTCTTGGCCTCTTTAATGAGTCCGATCGCAACCATATCTCCGGCAGGAACAAATGCTGCTGTGATCAACGGCTGCTTTTCCCGCACTCTGTGAAACACTTCAATACCATTGGACATTGTATCATCTTCAACAGTAAAGACCAACTCATCTGTAAATGGAATTCCATGCAGTTCGAGTGATTTTCTGTAGCCGGCCAGACGCTCTTCTGTCGGAACCCCCTGCTTATCGGTAACAACACAGGCGATTTGTTTATTTCCTTTACCGATCAGATAGTCGGTCGCATCCATGGCACCCTGCATATTATTGACATAAACAGAATCAATATATTCACATTTACGCGCAACAACAATACTTGGCACACTTTCTTCACGAAACACATCAAGCTCTTCATCAGTAACAGTCGAGCTTATCAGTATCACGCCATCAATACGGCGTTCACGGGCCAGACGCTGAAACAGCTGAGTCTCACTTTCGTTCTGCCCGACTGTATCAAAAAGCTGAACCGTATATTCAATATCACGATTTGTGCTTTTAATTCCCTGAAGTACACGCACGACAAACGATGATGCCAGGTTGGGAACAATAACGCCAATGGAATTTGACTTTTTTGTAGCAAGACCACGCGCAATCACATTGGGATAGTAATTGAGTTCTTTTGCAATCTTAAGTACTTTTTTTCTTGTACTTTCGGAGATATTGGGTTTATTGTTAATTACCATCGAGACAGTCGCAGAGGTCACACCCGCGCGTTCTGCGATATCCTTTAACGTTACAGTCATACTGGCCCACCCTCTTAATTGTGTTTACAGTCTGCGTACTGCACCTGACAATCATTCTGTAATCAGAATGTTTTGTCTTATTGTAATATGTCTACCTGAATGCAAAGTAAATTTCAACAGATGTTTTTACAGCAATAAAACATTTAAAAGTTCGTTTCAAACCGCAGTTGCGCGCCATCACCCTTTGGTGCAAGATCCGGATAAAGTCTCATTTTGTCAGAATAATCATGAAGATGTGCGTCCACAACCGCATCAAAAACACCAAAAAAGTAATAAAATATGGAATACCACAAATAGGTATTCCTGTAATTAAATGCGCTGTTGCGATCTGATTTCCATTTTGTCTCATACTCATTATCGTCAGCTATGGCATCTTTTACCTTTTCATACTCACGGTTGGCCTTATTCATGAGGCGGTGATAACTGACTGCCGTTACACCAAGAGATAACTGCCCCATAAATACCATTCCGGCTTTTGACAGAGAGCCATTGTACAACTGGCCAAGCCCAAGCCCGGGAATCGCAGAAAGGAGTCCGGCTCTGAGAGGATTTCTCTCCCCTGTTTTTTCAATAATATCTGTGCCTGCTACAGCATCAAGAAAACTATACACATATAAACCGCCAGCCCATGCAAGTGCATTATAGCCCCGGTATTTTGCCCGCCGCTCATCATACTCGGCATACTCTGCATTCTGAAAAAGTTTTTTTGAACCGCTGTCTGCTTTTGCGTACGCATTAGTAAATAACCTGTTTTTTGTTTTCTTAAAATCTTTTGCATTGTTGAGCCAATAAACTGCTACCCCGGTTGCAGCGCCTTCAGAAAGCAGAAAAATACTCCCTTTAAAATAATGCTTTGTATAAAACTGGCCGGATCCAGGAAGTACAAGTGACAATCCTCCGGCAATGGTTGGATTTAACCTGATTGTGTTTGCAGTGTCTGAACTGCTTAAATTCTTTACTGTATCCTGCTCCTGCTTTTTCACAGCTGTATCGGAAAACACATGGCAGACCAGAGATAGAAAAAGAACTGCATATGATACATTTATTTTCATTATTATTTAATCCCTTAAATTAAAATAATATTCTCCACTTAAATACAAGGGGGAAATTACAATCTTTGATGAAAATAAGTTAATTCATTACTTAAAACACATATTGTGCATTGTAATATCTGATAAATTAGGCAGTTATTTACATATTAGAGATTTTACAGATAATTAACTGATTAAATCAACAGATGAGCTTTGAGGTGCGACTGATGCGGGCGAGCCTTTACTGTTATACCTTGCACTGATCCGAATATTGCTATCATTTGACAACTCATCTGAAGTGGCAGTTCTTTCTGCCGCAAGTTCTTTGCGCGCATTTGCCTCGGTTGCCGCTGCTGAAGATGCAACAGAGCGGTCCTGCCCTGACGGACTTGCGGGAGCAAGTGCAGCCCGTTTTACCGATTGCATTTTAATAATTGTTGCAGCAGGATCACCTCTGACTGCAGATGTATCAATTGAAACTTCACCGCCGACTGCATACCTTCCGCCATCGGGCCCGCTCTGATACTCAAATCTTGCGCCGCTTCTGACATACTGCCCTCCGGCTGCGATATGCGCCATTTCATGGGCACGAACTTCATTATCGCTTCTTTTAAGCTCCTGAACCTGCTTTTTTTCTTCTTTGGAAAGATCTTTCTGTGCAGAAGATGCCCCCTTGGCATCAAGAGAAGCCTTTTTTTCATCGACCCTGAAATTTTGGGTTGATCCAATAGAGGTTATTTCAGACATATCACATTACCTCCTATTTGTCTTTTTCGGCAGAATCCATCAAGCACTTAACTATTAAACACTGATTTCAGTAATACTTATAAATTATTTTGTAATCAGGAGCTATATTGTCTGATTCAGGCAGAGGATGCATCTGATCCGTTCGAATATTGTCCATAATGATTGCCCCGATTTTATGGTTATTATCCAACTTCCCCATTTGTTTTTTCTGCAGCATATTTTATTTTGTACACATTCTAAGCTTATTTTTTCAATATTCTATTATCCCTCCTGCGGATAGCAGAACATTCAATTAAAAGAGATCTGTTTTTACATAAATTTTAAATTCATCAGCAGAAACTATCAGATTTTATAAATATTAATAACTATAAGGGAGATAAAAAATGACAGAAGGTCCACAGCGCATGCAGTTTCAGACAGAAGCCAAACAACTTCTTCATTTGATGATTCACGCACTTTACAGCCACAAGGAAGTTTTTCTTCGTGAGCTTATTTCAAATGCATCGGATGCACTTGACAAGCTGCGTTTTGAATCTCTTACCAATTCATCTGTGCTTTCAAGTGACACTGAGCTTGCGGTCAGAATCAAGCTTGACAAAACAGCCAAAACAATCACAATTTCAGACAATGGCATCGGAATGACACGTCAGGAGGTTATAGACAATATCGGAACTATAGCCCGAAGCGGCTCCAAGGCATTCCTTGAAAAAATGTCCGGTGATCAGAAAGCCGACTCAAATCTTATCGGTCAATTTGGTGTGGGATTCTACTCAGCCTTCATGGTTGCATCACATATAAAGCTTACAACAAAACGTGCAGGCAGCCCGGAACCTGCAGTTGTCTGGGAATCAGCAGGTGAAAGTGAATTTACTATTGAAAATGCAGAGAAAAGCAGTAGTGGTACAGATATTGTAATCTATCTGAAGGATGATGAAACCACCTACACTGAAGACTGGCAGATTCGTTCCATTATTAAAAAATATTCTGATTTCATTGCCTTCCCGATCTATTTACCAAACGATAAGGGTAAAGAGGAAGTCGTGAATCAGTCCAAGCCCCTATGGCGCAGAGCTTCATCTGAAATCACAGAAGCACAGTACGAGGAGTTCTATCAGCAGGTACTTGGTGGATTCGAAAAACCGCTGAGCATTCTTCATAATCGCGCTGAAGGTGTCATGGAGTACTCCTCCCTTCTTTTTATTCCATCAAAGGCACCGTTTGATCTTTTCAATATGGAAAGAAAACATGGCGTCAAATTATATGTAAAGAGAGTATTCATTCTTGACAACTGCAAGGAACTGCTTCCGGAATATCTTCGTTTTGTCCGTGGAGTGGTTGACTCTGAAGACTTGCCGCTTAACGTATCACGAGAAGTGCTGCAGCATAATCCCGTTATTGAGAAAATTCAAAAGGCAATTGTTTCAAAGATTCTCGGCAAGCTTAAGGACATGGCTGAAAGCGATCCGGAAAACTTCAAGACATTCTGGAAGGAATTTGGCCCGGTTGTCAAGGAAGGTATTCATACAGACCACGAAAACAAGGAAAAGCTTCTTGAGATTGTCCGTTTTCAATCGTCAATGTGTGAATCAAAAGAGGATATGGTATCGCTTAAACAGTACGTATCACGAATGAGAACTGATCAGAAGGATATTTATTACATTACCGGAGACAACCGGGAAATTGTTGAAAAAAGTCCTCACCTTGAAATTTTCAGAAGTAAAAGCATTGAGGTATTGTATCTTACGGATCCTATTGACGAATGGGTAGTAAATGACATCTACAACTTCGAAGGCAAACAGCTCAAATCAGTGACCCAGGGTAACCTTGACCTTGGAGATCTTGGCAAAGAAGAAGAAAAAGCCAAAAAAGAAACAGAGTCGAAATACAAAAAACTTTCAGAAAGAATAAAGAATATTCTTGCCGACAGTGTGAAGGATGTGCGTATTACTACACGTCTTAAAGACAGTCCTGCATGCCTCGTTGCAGATGAAAACGCAATGAACGCACACATGGAAAAACTTATGAAAGCAATGGGGCAGGGTATAGAGGAACAGAAGAAGATTCTTGAGATCAACGGCGATCATCCGATTCTGTCAAACATGAAAACCAGATTTGAAAAAGATGCAGACGACCTGGATCTCCAGGACTGGGCACATCTTCTTTACGAACAGGCCCTGATCGCAGAAGGTCAGATGGTACCGGATCCGCTTGCATATTCAAAGCGTGTCAACAGTCTTCTGATAAAGGTCTCGGCGGAGTAATTAAGGTTAAGGTTAAGGTTAAGGTTAAGGTTAAGAATGAGGGTTTTCCTTATTCTCATTCTGTTTTTATTATTCAATATTCTCGAGATCACTTAACAATTTCGGTATCTCCTGCAAAATTTTATGATGTGACAATGCAATCACAAGTATTGACAGAATGCTTTCAACAACTTCTGTTATCTTCACTGGACTTATCGACTCATCATTTTCAATGACAAGCACCCCTAATTTTGTTTCCATGTAAACAAGTTCTATTCCTACAGCCTCTTTTTCGTAAATATTGCCACCATTTGTAAGGATTCTATCTTTGAGTTCATTAAATTTTTCCGGAAACTCAATATGGCAGTCATTATTAAAAGTCGGGATAATGTATGAATTCTGTCCATCCATCTGGCGTGAGATAATTGAGGTTGCTTTTTCTAAAATTTCACAAAGTGATCTGCCACTTACAATCATGCTTAGAAGTTCATTACGGTCCTGCAGCTGCCAGGTACGTTCACGAACCCTTTCTTCCAGAAGAAAATTTGCATCTTCCAGCATTCTATTCTTTTCCTCGACTTCAAGCAGCAGTCTTTTTGTTTCCTGTCTTTTCTCATATAATTCAAGCGCATTGCTGACAGCCAGAAGAAGGTCCTTCTCATTCCATGGTTTTGTAATGAACCTCCAGATATGACCTTCATTTACTGCTTTCATAATGCTGTCTAAATCAGAATATGCGGATAAAACCATACAAAGCGCATGCGGACATATCTCATGCACTTTGTCAAGAAACGCAATACCATCCATCCCCGGCATTCGCATATCAGAAACAATTACCGCGATGTCTTTTTCATTTTCAAGTATTTTAACCGCCTCCTCGCCGCCGCAGCCGAAATACAGATCATAATCAGTATCTATAAACACACGTTTTATTGACGAAAGCACACTTCTCTCATCATCAACAAATAATATTTTCTTTTCCATCCAGGATATCCTTCCTGCATAAATCACATCTGCTTAATTTTAATATTTTCATTATTGGCATTTGATAACCCGCCATAATATCTGTCAAGTTCATTTACAATTTTTTCCTTTTCCGTTCCGGCTATTTTAAATATTGCATCATCCGGTTCATCAATTTGCAGATAAGCACCTTCCATTTTCAACGAATAATAATCTATTATGTTCATAAGTGCCGCAGCCTGCTGATCCCCCACCCTATTATCAAGCGGATTGTGGTGAAAAAGACAGATCTCCACAAGCGATTCAGGTAAGTTCCACCAGTTAAGAAGATACGCTCCGAGTTTTGCATGATCTGTTCCATATATAATGTTCTCATTTTCTGTAGTCACTATATTTATTTTATCAAATTTTGCTGCAATTTCAGAAAATTGTTTTTGATAATAAACCGGGATCAATAAGTAACCGATATCGTGAAGAAGACCGCAGGCACCGATACTTTCAGGTATCGGCCGGTTATATATTTCCTCATAAATTCTACTGAATACATTGTCAACAGCATTTGAATGAACCCAGATGGAACTGATGAACTTCAATTGATCTGATGCATACTTTTCATTGTCAAATATCTCTATACAAAGAATAACTTTTTCTGTTGTTTCAAGTCCCAGATAACTTATCGCCTGCTTTACAGTTCCTATATTTACACCATAATAAGATGAGTTTACTACTGATAACAATTTCGCGACATACACGGGTTCCTTTTCAATACACCGCGCAATTTCGCCTATATCGGCACCACTCTTTACAAGTGCAATAATTTGTGTGTAAATTTCCGGCAATACAGGAAGTTTACCGATTCTATCTATAGTTTCAACAAGATTATTATCACATATTGTGTCATGTATGGAAAAAAAATGACCTATTCTATTTATGAATTCTTTATTATTCCATGGTTTTGTAAGATATGCCCTGGCAGTTTCATCGTAAATTGTATTGACAATTTCATTTTTTTCAGAATACCCGCTTAACACTATGCGAATTACCGACGGATAACGTTTTTCAACAGTTTTAAGGAGTTTATATCCATCCATCTGCGGCATTTTCATATCTGTAACAATCATATCAGGAAGTTCATCAGCCATTATTGACAGCGCTTTGTCACCACAATCCGCAAAATTGGTTTCATATTCAGAATCGATGAAGACGCGTTTCAGCGACTTAAGCACACTCGGTTCATCATCTACAAACAGTATTTTTTTCATAAAATTCCGGTTTCATATTCTGTCTTATTTACTTTGTGGCAATTCTATTGTAAATGTACATCCCTCATTTTCCTCAGAATCAACGCGAATGCTTCCACCATGCTTATTTACTATAATATCATAAGATATACTCAGACCAAGCCCGGTACCTTTTCCAACTTCTTTAGTTGTAAAGAACGGTTCGAATATTCTGCTCATGACATTCTCAGGAATTCCGGGCCCGTTGTCCTTTATTTCACAAAAAACTGTTTCCGCTTCCTGCCATGTTCTTATCTTTATCTGCCCTTTGTCAGTACGTTTCTGACTTGCTATTGCATGAACTGCATTTACTATTATATTAAGAAGCACCTGATTGATTTCACCGCCATTTGCAAACACCGGCCCTGTTTCACCTAAATCAAGAGATACATCGACCTGATATTTTATCTCATTTTTTGCGATAACAAGTGTATTTTTGATGCATGTATTAATGTCTATTTCTGTAAACTCATTCTTTGTGTCAATTCGTGCAAAATCCTTTAAATTTTTAACTATCCCGCTTATTCTCTCAAGTCCATCCCTGTTTTCCAGTAACAAGTCATTAAGGTCTTCCAATACAAAGGGTATTTTCTGTGATTTCTTATAAGCCTCGACTTCCTCATTTTCTGCTTTTCTTTCATACAATGCAATAAGTTCCTTGATTTTTTCCATATACTTTACAATTGTTTCTGAATTGCTTGAAACAAACCCCACCGGATTATTTATCTCATGTGCAATTCCCGCAGCAAGCTGTCCGATCCCTGCCAGTTTCTCAGATTGAATGAGCTGCATCTGTGTTGCTTTTAAATTTTCTTCACTCTTTTTCCTGCCTGATATGTCTTCTACAATAAATATCTTTCTTGTACCTGTATCTGTAAAGACCAGACATTTTTTAAGATTTATCCATTTTACCCTGCCCGATGAAGTAATCACCCTGCACTCGCCTTCATAACTTATCTCCTTCTGATCAGACTCAATCAAATCATCAAGAAGTGCTTCTTTATCATCAGGATGAATAAACGATTCAACCTTCATTGACATACTGCCAAGCATGTCAATTTCAAATGTATTCTCCCATTGTATATTTGCAAATATCGGTGTCCCGTCATCTTCTGTCAAGAGTACACCTACAGGCAGTGATGTACTCAGTGACCTGAATTGAACCTCACTCTCCATAAGCTGCTCGGTTCGTGATTTTATTGTCTGTTCAAGTCCTTCATGCACCTTCTGTATACGATCCGCCAGCTCATTATATGCGTATGCTAAAGTACTGATATCTGTCCCCACTGGCATATCAAATCTGAAACTCAAATCTCCTGAAATGAACCTGTTTACTCCATCAAGAAGATTCTTCATTGACTTGCCAAGAATTATTTTTGTCAAAACATCTATTGATACAGCACCAAGAACCAGTAACAATACTGTACATATCCCAATCCAGATCATCATATTTTTTTTAATCTGATCAATTCTTTTAAAAGACAGACCAAATATCAAAACACCAATTTTTTTCTTTTCACCGCTCTGACTATTCTGTGGTAAAATGCATACAATATCTTCTGAAAACTTCTCT
>Ga0209800_10002118_pt1 | contig 18223 bp, 16 predicted proteins | sample Higcelweek8metaG_FD_187174 | JGI IMG/M metagenome (GOLD analysis project Ga0209800, IMG submission 187174) | Freshwater pond sediment microbial communities from the University of Edinburgh, under environmental carbon perturbations - High... | ecosystem: Environmental > Aquatic > Freshwater >...
CTTACGGGTTACCTGGCGGGTTTCAGCGGCCAGGGAGTAATTGAAAATCGTAAATGGTATGACCGGATTTCAGGTTGGATGAAAAAATTTGGCGGGATCATCATTCTCGTGCTAGCGATAATTCCAAACCCGCTCTTCGACATTGCAGGGATGGTGGCAGGATCGTTGAAGATGCCGATGTGGAAATATCTACTATGGAGCTGGCCGGGAAAATGCCTGAAGATGCTTGGATTTGCCCTGGGCGGCGCGGGAATTCTCCATTTATTTGGTTAACGAATTAATTCTTTTTTAGCCGCTTTCGGCGTTCTTTTACACGTTCTTCTGCGTTGACTTTAATGCTGCTCCATGCTGCCATGATTTCTTCCAGTTCTTCCAATGATTCCGGCACTTCGCCATACCTCACCCGCTGATAGACATTGGTTAAAAGTGTTACCTCTGAATTGTATTCGGGAAACATGGATATCAGTTGCGGCAGGAACTCGTGCGGAGTAAACGCCGGCAGGCGGGGATTATCCAATTTTTTACAATAATCCATTAGCTGTTGATAGACTCTGCGGATGCGAGCCGCCGCCAGCCAGCGGCGTGCCTGGTCCAACCTGGAGCGCAAAAATCCAGCGTTGAAACCTGCAGCACGAGCGAGTTTGCGTTCATGGGCGCGGTCTACCTGGTCATCTTTACCAAGGGCAGCCCGGCGCAAGGCACGCCGGCGAATAGTGACAATGACAATGATTGCGGTAATGGCCAGTACAACAATTAGTAGAATGGTGACCACCTGGTTGACGGTGGCAGTTATTCGGGCAGCCTTCTCAGGATCAGGCTGATTGAGCTTCTGCAGAATTTCCAATGGTAGCAGATTTAAGTTTTCAAAATTAAGACTGGACAACCAATTGTCCAACCAGGGGAGGAGCAAACCGATGAGGGCGATCAATGGGGAAAAGATAATAACGAGAATAGTTATGCCAATGCCAAAGACCACACGAAGGACCCAATCGGTAAACACCAGCATGCCAACACCGGTTAACCAGCCGATGCTACTACCCACCAGGATCAACGTGAGTGTTAGCGCAAAGATCCAACCGAACCAGGTTTTGGTGAACACAGGTAAGCGGTAGTTGACTTGACCAGTCAAGCCGGCAAGGCGCGAAGTGGTGAGCGAAGTGATGATGAACAGCAGGTAAAGAAGGAATGGTACCAGGCTGGGTAGGTAATTCCCCCAGGTGGTTGTAAACCCAAAGAAAAAGAACATCAGCATACCCATTTGAAATGAGCGCACAGCCCGCCATGAATTGGCGTTGGAAGCTGCCAGGGTAAAACCACGCCTGATGAGCAAAACAAGGAAAATCATTTGCCAGAGCACGCTTTGTAAAACTGGTTGTTTGCTCAAATTGAGGAAGGGATCCAGGAACATGTGCCACAGGTTAATAGGTGTACCAGCGTAGACAATAAATTTGAGGAATAATAACAGGGAGATCAATAGCCAAACACCACTGAAAACAGAGATCATCCAGTTTTGTTTCGTGAAGGCAGCCAAGAGACGAGCTCCGAAATAGGTGAAAAAACCGAAAAACGTGAGCCATAATCCGACCCGCAAGTAATCCAATGGGCGGTTGAAAAGGGTGCAAAAGATTACGCTTGCCCAGGTAATGTCACTCGCATAAAGCGTTGCTGTAGAGATCTCGGACCAGAGATCCTGGAATAATGCAGGTTTTGATAGAGATGGGGAAATGGCTGTGTCCATTATTCCTCAAATGGCATATGGATGATGCGGATACCGGGTAATTCCACCGGTGTTGATGGATCGAGCGAGATGAGGGTGGTATTCATGCGGTAGCGTTTCATGCGCACAAGAGTCTCATTTAACATTTGTGAGTTCATGGAAGTGATGATTACCAGTGCAGAACCGATCGGTATTGAACTCAACGATTTCAGCAAATAACTTTCAAACGGGGCTGTCACATAGTTGGTAGCACCAGCCAAGGTTTGCAGCAGAGTACCCAGTTGGTCCTTTGACTTACCCGGTGGCACCTTAAAAGGTTGGTCGGAATGCGCCACGCTGCCGTTGGAAATCAATCCGACGGCGTATCCCTGTTCAATGGCGTTATAAGCTGTAGTGGCAGCCACCTTGAGCAATTGCTCGAAGGTTTTTGGATAGGCTCCTAACCAGGGTCTGGCAGTGGTGGAAACATTCAGGCAAACCATCATTACGCGGGCTGACACCGGTGTATAAACCTTAACCTGTAGTTCGCCGGTTCGCGCAGTAGCTGGCCAGTGGATGCGGCGGAAATCATCCTCGGGGTGGTAAGCCCTGATGCCCATCGGCTGCAGCGGATCTTCAAAAAGTCGTTTTCGGGCAGCCTGATCACCCAACGGATCTTCGGTACGCAGCACGAGCGGGTCAATGGGGAGGATATCTGGAAAGACGGTCAGGTATTCAGGGCGTTCCAATTCAACAGTTGATTTCATCATACCGAAGGGATCGCCGGATTCAAGAGTTGCCGGTCCAACGGCATAAAGACCGCGTTGTTTGAATACCATTTCATAGTTGCGGCGTGTTTTTTGAAACCAACGCAGACTGAAAAGATTGAGGAAGTTGCCGCAATCTGGTACATGAGTGATCATTAGCTCCTTGCGATCCGCGGGACCAACATCATAAGGCCAACGGTCTTCCACCTTGAGCCAATTGATCGGCAGATGCTTGGCATTTTCCACTTCGATGCCCACTTTTAACGGTTCGCCGGGAAATCCCCTCCGGAATCGAAAAATGCGCTTATAGGTGACACCTTTCAACGAGTGGGAATTCCAGTAGCGGGCAACCAGGAGAATGACAGCCATGCATACAGCAAAGACAACCAACCAGGGCATGCGCAGCACCACACCCATGATAAAGCCCAGGATTAAAACCCAAAACCAGCTGCGAAATGGAATCATGATTCTACGGGTACCGCCACTGAACCAACGATATCGGCGATGAGCTCCTGTACATTGCGACCGCGTAATTGGGCGTGTGGAGCAATGATGAGGCGGTGACTGAGCACATGCGGCGTAATGTGTTTCACGTCGTCCGGCAGAACATAGTCACGGCCTTGAAGGGCAGCCCAAGCCTGGCTGACCTGGTATAACGCCAGGGTGGCACGAGGGCTGGCACCCAGCGAGATATCCACGTTGGCACGGGTGGATTCGCTGATGCGGACAATGTAATCCCTAATTGAGGCTTCCACGCGGATTGTTTTACGGTCCTGCTGCAACTGGAGGAGTTCTTCCTGGTTGACAACCGGCTTGAGGGACTGCATGGGATCATCCATGCGGAAGCGCTCCAACATGGCATTCTCCTCTTCCTGGTTGGGGTATCCAATATGGATGTGTACCAGGAATCGGTCTACCTGGGCCTCGGGGAGAGGGAAGGTGCCTTCCAGCTCAACCGGGTTTTGGGTGGCAAGTACCAAGAATGGGCGCGGAAGGGGATGGGAGATTCCGTCAATGGTCACCTGGCGCTCCTGCATAGCTTCCAGCAGAGCAGATTGCGTACGCGGGGTGGCGCGATTTATTTCATCGGCCAGCAGGATCTGGCTCATCACCGGACCTGCGCGGAATTCGAACTCCTGCTTTTTCTGGTTGAACCAGTTAAGCCCGGTCACATCCGAGGGGAGCAGGTCAGGGGTGAATTGGATGCGGCGGAAGGTGCATCCCAGCGATGCAGAAAGGGCACGGGCAAGGGTGGTTTTACCAGTGCCGGGAACATCCTCAAGCAGGGCATGCCCTTCGCACAGGATGGCGGTGAGCAGCAGTTCAACAGTCTCGCGCTTACCGATGATTACCTGCTGAACGTTGTCAATGATCCGGTCAGTGATGGATTTGATCATGGGAACCTCTTTGATTGTCAAAATAATTAGTATCCAGATACAAGCATTTTATGCAGAGTAAGTTAAAACCTGGTGAGAAAATTGTAAATCATCTTTGATATTAGTCTTAAGGGGATTCGTATATAATTGCCTTACCCCAATAAAATGAGGGCTCTAAAGGTGTAAATCATGCAAATACTTAGATGGTTAAAAAACTCGAAAATCACTCCGTACCTTTTGATTATCATTATTTCTGCCATCACTTATCTTCCTCACGTAAATCGACTCACATACTATCGTGATGACTGGTACTACATGGCAGACAGGTTTTTCGGTGGGACAGGCATTTTTCACCAGATGTTTTGGGTAGACCGCCCAATCAGAGGTTACCTGTACGATTTTCTATATAAAGTACTTGGACTTAATTTGCTGCCATATAACTTACTGGCATATTTTTGGCGTTTACTTTCAGGCATTTTATGCTATTGGTTGTTCATGGTCATTTGGCCGAACAATCGAAAGACTAATCTGTGGATTGCCTTATTGTTTACTTTATACCCCGGATACCTTTGGTGGGTTGCAGGAATTGAATATCAGCCTAATATCATTGGACTATGCATAGAGCTTTTTTCAATTCTATTGACGGTTTTAGCGATTGCAGGCTCACAAAAACTGTGGGTGAAATTTATTTTGGTCACTGGCGCAATCCTAACGGGTTGTTTATATGTACTTTTGGTTGATTTTGCTATTGGAATTGAGTTGTTCCGTCTGGTGTGTGTGGTCCTGTTGTTCCATAGGCTAAAGCCGGATCTTAAGTTTGTCGGTTTTTGTAAAAATATAATCCAGTCCTGGACAGTCTATTTACTCATCCCGTTTAGTTTTTTTATTTGGAGATTTGTTTTTTTCCAGAATCGTCGTCCTGAAACCGATATTGCGTTTCAGTTGTCTGGATTGAAAAGCGACTTTTTGGGAACTATAGCAGCCTGGCAGGCGCGAACTTTTGAGAGCTTTTTTAATGTGACTGTGCGGGGTTGGCTTAATTCATTCTATAGTAATTATTTTTCCTTAGAACACAAGGAAATGTTAACCGTAATCCTTTTTGGGCTAATTGGATGTTGTATCCTATTTCTGGTTTTTTGGCAGAAAAAAGATATGGCCAATAAAACCCTTGAAAATGGTGATTCTGATCAAAAATGGCAACTCTGGGCATTTTTGGGGGGCATTATTGGAGTATGGGGAACTATAGTTCCAATTGTTTTAATGAATCGTACGATTCTACTTGAAAATTTATCTCATTACACACTCTCTGGATCCCTGGCTGGCGCGATGATCCTGGTAGTGCTGATTACATTGATTAAACCGGAGAAAATCCAGCTATTCTTTTTGGCAGGATTGGCAGGTTTGGCAATCGTTTCACAACAAAGCCATCTGATTAATGTTATTAAGGAAGGTGAAAAGATTCAAGTGTTTTGGCAACAAGTGGCTTTACGCGTCCCTGAACTCGAAGAAGGTACTACAGTATTAGCCAATTATCCCGGAATTGAATTTGGCGATGATTATGACATCGTGTGGGGACCCTTGAATTTTATTTATCTTAATCAGCAAGATGCCAAATATTACGATGGCGCAGTACATTATCCTTATTCCGGATTGAAACAGAATTACCTGGCTTCCAAGGATGCTCTCGTAGGAGCTCCGGAGGGGGATTGGTATCGCACTCATGCCTTTGTTTTTGATTACGGAAGACTTTTAGTACTTGATCAACCAACTGAGAATTCATGTGTTCATGTAATGGATTCCCGTTGGCCTCGATTTACCCTATCTGACACAGACCAGATGCTTTTATTAGCGAATAGTTCCAATATAAATGTAATTAAAAAAGATGGCAGCATTCAGGTGCTCAATCCGATTATTTTTGGAAAGCCGGAACCAGAATCCTGGTGTACTTATTACCAACAAGCAGAATTGGCTTTACAGAAGGAAAATTGGCAAGAGATATTGGATTTGATGAGTCAAGCGCAAAAAAATGGATTTGTCCCAGGAGATAAAGTGGAATGGATGCCATTCCTGCAGGCTGCGCTCTACTTAAACGATCAATCACTGATTATTAAAATCGCGGAGGAAATAAAAAACAATAAATTTCTTCGTGATGAAGCTTGCCGGCTAATTCCAGCAATGCGTGAAAATGGTTACGAATTAGCGCCGTCAATAATAGATCTGGGAAGGACATCCTTCTGTGATCAAGGGTCCTAAACTACCTGGATGAGAATTATCCAGGTGTATTACTGAGTCTTTATTTACTCGTTTTGTTTGTGCTGAAATTATTCAGACTAGATAGAAAAATGGGGAAAAATCCAGGCCGGCCGATAAGCCGCTTTCTGTGGATCTGAAAGGTATGCCGAAGCACGGTTTCAGGTCTGATGGTCATCTCTCTAGGCTGGAGGTCACCCTCCAGCTCGTGCAGCCTACCCGAGACTCATAAGAAAACGAGCCGCTTCCCGCCATCCGAGGATGACATTGGTCTCTGCTTGGCTTTGCTCCAACCGGGGGTTGCCTGGCCGCGGCATTACGGCCGCGCCGGTGGTCTCTTACACCACCTTTTCACCCTTACTCTTGCGAGCGGTATGTCTCTGTGGCCCGATCCGGCAGGTTCTTCCGAAGAATCCCCGCCCCGGGGGTTACCCGACGGTTTGCCCTGTGGAGAGCGGACTTTCCTCGATGCCCGAAGGCACCGCGACCATCTGACCAGCCTGGAATTTGATAATAACCGCAAGCAGGTAGGACGTCAACAGTAAGACAAAGACCGAAAGGAAGCGAAAAAGTAATATAATTGCGGAAATATATCCATACAGGGAAAAGAGGGTTGTATGCGCAAACCATTTGTGGCAGGGAACTGGAAGATGAATAAGACTGTTGAACAGGCAGCCGTACTGGTCGAGGAGCTGCTTGCGGGAATGAACGCAGTACCTGAAGTGGAAAAGGTGCTTTGCCCTCCCTTCACCTCGCTGATGTTCCTCTCAGCTCAACTGCAAGATTCAGATACCGGACTGGGCGCGCAGGATCTGCATTGGGAAGCTTCCGGGGCTTTCACGGGGGCGATAGCGCCGGCCATGGTGCGTGAGTTCTGCAAGTATGTCATTATTGGTCACTCCGAACGGCGTGCCTATTTTGGCGAAACCGATGAAACCGTCAATAAGAAACTCAAAGCCGCCCTGGCAAATGGGTTAATCCCCATCGTTTGCATTGGGGAAACACTGGCAGAATATGAAGCAGGAAAGACCGGCGAGGTTGTGAGACGGCAGGTGCTTAACGGATTCAAAGAAATTGATACCTCGATTGCTTCTCAAATCGTAGTGGCGTACGAACCTGTTTGGGCAATTGGTACCGGTAAGGCTGCCACAGGGGAAGGCGCAAATGCAGTATTGTACGATCACATCCGCCCTGCATTAGCCACGCTTTTTGGCAGCGCAGTGACCCAGAATATCCGTATCCTGTATGGCGGTTCTGTCACTTCCGCCAATGCGGTTGAGTTCTTTGGTCAATCGGAGATCGACGGCGCTCTGGTGGGAGGGGCAAGCCTCAAACCAGCTGAGTTCATCAAGATCGTGGAAGCAGCGAAAAAGTAAAAATCGAGACCCTGGAAACCCAGGGTCTTATTTTGTTAATTTATTCTTGAAATCAGTCTTACGAATTTATCCAGTGCCGAATTGGCGGTCGCCGGCATCTCCCAATCCTGGCAGGATGTAGCCCACCTCGTTCAATCTTTCATCAATCGCCGCAAGATGAATGGGTACTTCTGGGTGGGCGTTGTGGACTAAGGCAATCCCTTCAGGCGAACCGATTAGACCAACAAATTTAATCTTTTTCACTCCCCAACGTTTGAGCACTTCAATAGTTGCTGTGGCAGACCCGCCGGTGGCCAGCATGGGATCAAGAATGAGGCATACAGATACGGTAGGATCGGTGGGAAGTTTATTGTAGTATTGCACCGGTCGGAGGGTTTTCTCGTCGCGGTAAATGCCGATGTGCCAGACTTCAGCCGCAGGCATGAGTCCCCAAATGCCTTCCACCATGCCCAAGCCGGCACGCAGAATTGGAATGAGACCAATCTTTTCCTTAAGTGCTAACCCTGGGGCAATCGCCAGCGGTGTCTGGGTTTGCACCGGCTCAGTGAGCAGGTCGGAGGTAACCTCATAGCATAAAAGGCCGGCAATCTCGCGTACGAGTTCGCGGAATTTTTGCGGCTCGGTATTGACGTCGCGCAAGATGGCCAGTTTGTGGGCGATCAAAGGGTGATTGGAAACAAAGACGTTGTCCATAGTCTCTCCTGTGATTTTTTAATATTATAGCTTCTTTTCGATGTGAAGAAATAAATTGCGCATAGACATCGTAAGAAATTGAGGATTTGCATCAGGAAAGTGTATAATCAAAGCCATGAACCAGGAAGAAAATCGCATTTCCCATCCAACTGAGCGTCCCGATGATCATTTTGACCAGGCTTTACGGCCCACCAGTCTGAAGGAACTTATCGGGCAGGATCAGGTAAAAGCCAATCTTGATATCCTCATTCAGGCTGCCAAAAAACGTAAAGAACCGCTTGACCATGTGCTTTTTTATGGTCCCCCAGGGTTGGGAAAGACCACCCTGGCACATGTGCTGGCAAATGAGATGGGGGTGAACATTAAAATCACCTCAGGTCCTGCCATCGAACGTACGGGCGACCTGGCAGCAATCCTCACGAATTTAAGGGCAGGGGATATTCTCTTTATTGACGAAATTCACCGCCTGGGCAAAGCCGTAGAAGAAATTCTCTACCCGGCCATGGAAGACTATGCTCTGGATATTGTCATTGGCAAAGGTCCGGCAGCACGCTCCTTAAGGCTGAAATTACCGCATTTCACGGTCATTGGCGCCACAACACGCCTTGCGCTCATCACAGCGCCATTACGGGCGCGTTTTGGCGCAGTTTACCGCCTGGATTACTATGATGAAAAAGCAATGCAGGAAATCGTCAGCCGCGCGTCCAATTTATTAAAGGTTGAAAGTGAAGATTCCGGAATAAAAGAAATAGCCCGCCGTGCGCGTGGGACTCCTCGCGTGGCACTGCGATTATTACGGCGCGTACGGGATTTTGCCCAGGTACGCAGTGACGGGATTATCAATGGCAAGATCGCAAAAGACGCGATGGATCTGCTGGCAGTTGACGCTTTAGGTCTGGATGATGTGGACAGACGGGTTCTACTTACCGTCATTACCAAATACAATGGCGGTCCGGTGGGGTTATCCACCATTGCTGCATCCATCAGCGAAGAAGCAGATACCATCATGGACGTGGTGGAACCATACCTGCTGCAGCTGGGATTTTTAGACCGGACACCGCAAGGCAGGATAGCCACTGAACTCGCCTACCGGCATTTGGAACAGCCTTATTCCGCGAAAGAAAATCAACCGCGGCTCATTCCATAACCATGAAAACATCAGATTTCAACTACCATTTACCGCCTGAGAGCATTGCACAGACGCCAGTGGAACCACGCATGCGTCGCGGTTAATGGTTTTACATCGGGACCAGGATTTAGTAGAAGACAGCCGCTTTGAATTAATTGGAAATTATCTTACCCCCGGCGATTTGCTAGTCATCAATCAGACGCGCGTCATCCCTGCCAGGTTATTTGCCCGAAAGCCAACCGGCGGCCGGGTGGAACTGCTGCTGCTTAAACGCCTGGAACAGGATGTGTGGGAGGCACTGGTTGGGGGTAAAGGATTGAATCCCGGCATGGTGGTTAAGATTGAGAATGGACCAAAGGTTGAGATCAGAGAAAAACTGGATGGCAGTCGGCGAATCATCCAATTTATGGAATCGGCTGAAGAAATGCTAGCAGGTCTTGGTGAGATGCCCCTTCCACCATATATCCACACTCATCTGCAAAACCCTGAACGGTATCAGACGGTGTACTCCACGCAAACAGGTTCAGCCGCTGCCCCAACTGCAGGATTGCATTTTACGCCGGAGTTAATGGCGAATTTGGAAGCACAGGGGGTTCACTTTGCGCGTGTGACACTACATGTTGGACTGGATACTTTCATGCCAGTGAAAGAAGATGACCCGGAAGAACATATCATCCACAGCGAGTGGTGCGAGGTAACCGACGAAGCCGCCATGTTGATCAATGTGACGAAGGCTGCTGGAAAACGGGTCATCGCGGTGGGTACCACCAGTGTGCGTACGTTGGAATCGGCTGCGCTTGAAAGCAAAGTTGCTGGACAGGTAAGCCCTATTAGCGGACCCACCAAATTATTCATCCTTCCCGGCTATCCGTTCAAAATAGTCGATGCAATGATCACCAATTTTCACCTGCCGCAATCCTCGCTGATTATGTTGGTGAGTGCATTCGCAGGGCGAGAGAAGGTGCTGGCAGCCTACCAGACAGCTATCGAGCGGGGCTACCGCTTTTATTCATTTGGTGATGCCATGTTAATCGAATGAATGTTAACAAGGAATCCCTGCAATCAATATGCAATGAGGTAATTTCCTGCCATCTATGTCCGCGCCTGGTTGGATGGCGTGAACAGGTAGGCGTTGAAAAACGAAAAGCTTTCCGTGATCATGAGTATTGGGCGAAACCCGTACCGGGTTTTGGCGACCCAAATGCACGCGTATTGTTACTCGGGTTAGCGCCGGGAGCACATGGCTCAAACCGGACCGGGCGCATGTTCACCGGGGACGATTCTGGCCGATTCCTCTATGCTGCTTTACATCGAGCAGGGTTTGCGAATCAACCAGAGTCATTGGCACAAAACGATGGTCTCATGGTTAATGACCTCTGGATTACAGCGGTTTGCCGCTGCGTTCCCCCAGATAACAAACCCACTTCCAGTGAAATCGTGAATTGCCATTCCTACCTTACCAGGGAGATTAATTGTCTACCCGGGCTTGAAGGGATCGTAGTATTCGGAAAAATTGCATTTGATGCTGCGATGGGAATGTATGAAAAAGGCAAGGAAAACCTAAAATTTGGGCATGGAGTGTTTTATCCAGCGGGGGATTGCAGGCCGTGGATACTCGCTTCTTACCATCCAAGCCGGCAAAATACTCAAACAGGGCGGCTCACACCGATGATGTTTGACCAGATTTGGATCGAGGTTCGGAAATTATTGACTATCAGTTAAGTGGTTTTTGAGTGACAAACCATACCCGGCTGGAGGTTGAGGTGAGGGGAGTAAGATCCGTAAGACTGCCAAATTTGCTCACAACTTTTAAACCGGCATAATGCAAACACTTTTCAATCTCTTCAATAGAGAAAGCCCGTTCGTGGTGTTTTTCTTCGAATTTCTCCCAGAAATTTCCCTCGCGAACGAACCAGGTGATCTTTATACAGGCAGTATGCTTTTCAAAATCATAACTGGTGCGATGGAGTTCCAAAAGGTCAGGGGTTTCCTGTTGAACATAACATTTAGATTGCTGCCATTGGACAGCCAACCCGTAGGTGGTGTTCATATCAAATAAGAACCAACCACCGGGTTTGAGCGCACGGGCAATGTTATTACAGGTTGATTGCAGATCATCATTAGTGAGCATGTAATTGAGGCTGTCAAACCAGCAGGTAGCCAGGTCAAATTTCTCATCAAAGTCGAGGAAGCGCATATCCTGTTGAATGAAATGGGTGTTGGATTGGGATTGGTGAGCCCGATGGCGTGCAAGGCGGAGCATTTCCTCGGACTGGTCAATACCGGAGACTTCCCAGCCCTGCGACTGCATGGAAAGGGCAAAACTACCTTCACCACAGGCAACGTCGAGCAATTGCCCGTTGGACGGGATCTTGTATTCCTCAAGTAGTTTTGGCAGGATTTCAGCAACCGCCTGTGAGAGTGTAGGGTATTTTCCCTTGGCATAGACCGTTGCGAACTCGTTGTAGAGGGACATGAGATTCTCCTTGTATGTTGCCCTTTACATGATTTTTACCACAGGAACACCGAATTGAGTAGAACGATTCTACTGATTGAGAATATCAAAGCGGCGGACATATGTCCGCCGCTAAAAAGTTAAGGTGAATCCTATTTCTCGTAGGCTTTGAGTGCTGACCAGCCGGCGTATTTAGCAACATCACCTAATTCGGCTTCAATGCGAATGAGTTGATTGTATTTTGCCACGCGGTCAGAACGGGCGGGGGCACCGGTTTTGATCTGCCCACAATTGAGGGCAACCACTAGGTCGGCTATGGTGGAGTCTTCAGTCTCACCGGAACGGTGAGAAGTGACTGCGCGCCATCCGGCACGTTGACAGGTCTCAACAGCTTCGATGGTTTCAGTGAGAGTGCCGATCTGGTTATATTTAACCAGCAAAGCATTACAAGATTCTTCTTTTATGGCTTTACGGACGCGTTCGGTATTGGTGACAAGCAGATCATCTCCGACGATTTGAACCTTATTCCCAATTTCTTTTGTCAGAAGCTTCCAGCTTTCCCAATCATCCTGCGCAAGACCATCTTCGATGGAGACGATGGGGTATTGCCGGACCCAATTTTTCCAGAAATCCACCATCTGTTCACCGGTGAGTTTCTTGCCTTCCTTGCGTAAATTGTAGGTGCGGGTTTCCTCGTCAAATAATTCGGAAGCAGCCGGGTCAAGGGCAATTGCCACCTGCTCGCCAGCCTTGTAGCCGGCTTTTTCGATGGCTTCGAGAATGACTTCAACAGCCTCAATATTGGCTTTCAATGCCGGGGCATAACCGCCTTCGTCACCAACCAGAGTTGTATATCCACGGGCTTTCAATACTCCCTTGAGAGCGTGGTAGATTTCTGCGCCCCAACGGAGACCTTCAACGAAACTAGGAGCCCCAAGGGGCATGACCATGAATTCCTGGGCGTCAGTGGATTGCCAGCCTGTGTGAGCGCCGCCATTGAGGATGTTCATCATTGGAACAGGTAATACATGTGCATAAACGCCGCCGATATAGCGGTAGAGCGGCATACCGTGAGATTCAGCTGCGGCCTTGGTAACAGCCAGGGATACTCCCAGGATAGCATTGGCGCCAAGACGCGATTTGTTCTTGGTGCCGTCAAGAGCGATGAGATATTCGTCGATATCTTTTTGTTCTGAAGCATCCATACCAAGCAGGTTCTCAGCGATCTCACCATTTACGTTTTCAACAGCTTTCAGGACGCCCTTGCCATTGTAGCGGGTTTTATCACCATCGCGCATTTCAAGGGCTTCATGGATCCCGGTTGAGGCACCTGATGGAACAATGGCTGTACCGTAGGAGCCATCATCAAGCAGAACACTTACTTCAATGGTTGGGTTGCCGCGTGAATCTAGAACTTCAAGAGCTTCAACATTTACGATTTCCATATTATTCCATCCTTTTTATATGATCATAGAAAATGATGCCAAAACAAAGCAAGTATAATACAAATCTTTCCAGGCTCAGGTGTCAAACCGTAATGGGGGATCCTGGAACTTCGTGCCGGTTTTCTGGCAGGCTGCTCGAATAAATTGCACAAACAACGGGTGCGGACGGGTGGGGCGGGAAAGAAATTCCGGATGAAACTGTGTACCTAGCATAAAAGGATGTCCCTTTAATTCAACAATTTCAACCAATTTGCCATCTGGTGAAATGCCTGAGCAAACCATACCGTTGGATTCGAGCAGAGAACGATATTCGTTGTTTAGCTCAAAACGGTGGCGGTGGCGTTCTTCCACTTCAGGCATGGCATAAGCCAATTGAGCAATTGACCCATGCGCCAGGCGGCAGGGGTACAACCCAAGCCGCATTGTTCCGCCGAGATTGGTGATTTCCTTTTGTTCAAGCATTAAATCAATCACCGGGTAAGGGGTGGAGCGGTCAAACTCAGCCGAGTTTACTTTTTCATTCTTCAGAATATTGCGGGCAAATTCCACTACCTGGAGCTGCATACCCAGGCATAATCCAAAATAGGGGATGTTGTTCTGACGGGCGTACCGAATTGCATTGATCTTTCCTTCGATGCCACGGCTGCCAAACCCTCCCGGTACCAGGATGCCCTGAACATTAGCTAGCTGCAAGGCAATATCACCTTTTTCGAGATCAACTGAATGTATCCATTTGAGGTCAATCTCAACGCCAAGCGCGAGGGCTGCATGTTTTAGAGCCTCGCGAACGCTGATGTATGCGTCATGCAGTTCAACGTACTTCCCTACCAAAGCAATGGTAATGGAAGGTTTTTGTTTTTTGGTTTGTTCAACCAATTTCTTCCAAAGCTTCCAATCCGGTTGTTTTCTTGGCGGTAAATTCAGTCTTTCAAGCAGGAAATTTCCTACATCGGCTTTTTCCAGCAACAATGGGATTTCGTACAATATCGGTGCAGTGACCATGGGAACGACAGCCCGGGGTTCTACATCGCAAAATTGGGCAATCTTTTCGCACACGCTTTTATCAATTGGTGTGTCGCTGCGGGCGACAATCATGTCGGGTGAAATACCGATGGAGCGTAACTCTTTTACAGAATGCTGAGTGGGCTTGGTTTTTAATTCGCTGGTGGCACCAATGTAGGGCAGCCAGGTTACGTGAATATAAAGTGTATTTTCCCGTCCGAGGTCATTACGTAATTGACGCAGGGCTTCAAGGAATGGCAGACTCTCTATGTCGCCAACGGTGCCGCCTACCTCAACCAAAACGATCTCGGCATCCGATAATTTTCCCACCATGGCGATGCGCCGTTTGATCTCATTTGTAATGTGCGGAATGACCTGGATAGTTCCGCCTAAATAATCTCCACGCCTCTCCTTGGCAATCACTTCTGCATAAACCTGGCCAGTGGTGACATTGCATTCTTTATTTAAACGAATATCGATGATTCTTTCGTAATGTCCCAAATCCAAATCAGTTTCCGCGCCATCATCGAGAACAAAAACCTCACCGTGTTGATACGGGCTCATGGTACCCGGGTCAACGTTGATATACGGGTCAAGTTTTTGAACAGCTACCTTAAATCCACGCTGCTTAAGGAGACGTCCAACAGCAGCAGCGGTCACACCCTTGCCGACTGAACTGACGACACCGCCGGTAAAGAAAATATATTTAATGGGCATAGTATTCTCCATACATTGACTCTATTCTACAAGAAATAATGAAGTTTAAAGAAAAACCATCCCTTTTGGAGGGATGGTTTTAGGAGGTCAGTCGTTTTGAGCTTTGCTCTTGAGAGTGCGTTCCAGGATGTCTTCCTGTTCTGCACCGCGGTTTTTTTGTTTGCGGGGTTCCGCTCTTTGTTTTTTGGATTTGGATTTAGCCATCGCCTCTTGTAGAGCCATTTCCATGGCTGTCAGTTGAGGTTCATCACTGGCATTTACTTCCTGCATAATGGCAGCGTTAGAGTTTCCGCCGGATGGGCGCGGTTTGCGGGCAGGTTTATATTCATCCTTGCCTTCAGAGGGCTTCCTGGCAGTTTTAGGCGCGGGTCTGGCTGCAGGCTTGGGTTTCTCTTCCACAACCTCTTCCGGTTCCGGTAAAAGAGCTTTCATGCTCAACTTAATTTGCTTCTTGCGACGGTTAACTTCGAGAACCTGTGCTTCGATTTCATCGCCTTCTTTGACCACATCACCGGGAACTTTAACGTACCCATGGGCCATTTCACTAATGTGGACCAAGCCGGGGCGTTCAGCACCGATTTCGACAAAGGCACCAAATTTTTCGAGGCGGACGATTTTGCCCTTTACGGACTCTCCAACTTTAATTTCACGCCACTCAAGGGCAAGAGGTTGGATCATGGTGAGTTCGATCCTCTCCTCACCGTCTTTTTTCGCAACCCTTTTAACCCAGACGTTCACTTCATCGTTCAATTTGAGAACATCTTCAACACGTTTTACGGGGGTATTATCAGCAGCAACGATTTGGGAAATGTGAAGGACAGCGGGTTTATCGATACCAATATCAATAACCGCACCAGCAAGGCTTACCTTGACCACTTTTCCAGTGAATTGCATTTTTGGTTCGATTGTGCGGTTTGAATCCGCAGCAATATTGTTGTCCATAAAGCACTCTCCCAATATCTAATATCAGCGAGGGGTGATTATACCCTGCGTCGTATGATTAGTCAATTAACCTACCACTAACATTTGTACCCATTAATCCTTACAATAATAACATCAATTATTTCCCCTGAAGGATCAATTCGATGGCTTTATCAAGTTGCGGGTCTTTATTTGCAGCAATATCTGCATCGGTGATTTCAACAACATAATCTGGAATGAGCCCAACTTTATTGATTTGGCGGTGATTGGGGGTTAACCAACGGGCAATGGTGATGCGGACAGCGCCCTGGTTATTGGTTAACGGAATCCAGTTTTGTACAGAACCCTTGCCGTAGGTCGTGACTCCAACCAATTCACCGCGGCTAAAATCCTGGATTGCACCGGCAGTAATCTCTGAGGCTGATGCAGATCCCTCATTTACCAGCACCACCAGGGGAATTTCAGTTGCCAACCCGCCAGGTAAGGCTTCGTAACTGGTTTCTGTGCCATCCCCTTCCTGTTCGTACATTACAACACCGTTGGGAATGAATTGAGATATCACTTCGATAGCGGTAGTCAGGTATCCGCCTGAGTTATAACGCAGGTCCAGGATAATTCCCTTCGGATTATTTACCATTAATTCATTCAGGTATTTCTTCAATAGATCGGTAGTATTCTCACCGAAAGTACTGATGGAAATATAGGCGATATTGTTGTCCAACATTTTTCCTGAGACAGAAGGAAGATCAATTTTTGCCCGGGTGATGGTGAATTCCAGGGGGTCAGCACTGCCCTCCCTCTGAACTGTGAGCTTTACGTCTGTACCAGCGGGACCTAGAACAGACTGCAATGCGATGCTCGGGTCAATGCCTGTCATATCCTTACCGTCGATCATCACGATCTTATCGCCGGTTTTTAATCCGGCAGCTTCCGCTGGTGAACCTGGCATGGGGGAAATAATCGTCAGGAAATCGCCGGTCACATCCACATACGCTCCAATGCCTTCATAAGATTCGTCCAGAGGGCGGGTAGCTTCCTTATAAGTTTCAGGATTCATATAACCGGAGTGTTCGTCTCCAAGAGAATCCATCATTCCGGATATGGCTCCCTGCATCATCTTGGTATCATCAACCGGCTGATCGACATATTGATCATGTACCAGGTTCCAAGCTTCCCAGAATGGTTTAAACAATTCATCAAGGTTCGAGGGCGATGCAGTCGTGGGGGCTGATTGGGTGGATCCAGAAGTTGAGACTGGTGATTCGATAGCTGATTTATCCGGCAAGAGCCAGCCTACCAGTAATCCTCCAGAAAATGACCCGGTGAGTAATACCAAGCCAACAACTATTGCAATTATGATTTTCAGAGTTTTATGGTCGTTCATTCTTGTCTCCATTAGAATTTTTTTCAGATTGAGTCTTTTGTAATTCAAGCACTTTTTGTGACAAATTCTCTAATTTTTCATCTTCTTTGCGGAAAGGATCACGCATGGTTTTGCCTGCCTCCTGGATTCGTACAACCCAGGAATCGGGATTGTTTTTCTTTTTTGCTCCAAGAAAAAGGCTGAGGTTAATGCCTACGATCAATCCGACCAGGAGAATTATTAAAATCCAACCAAGAGGCGATAGCGGATTCATGGATTATTGTTTACCCATGGTAACAGGGATTACGTCAGGCAGTTGATGGATGGTAGTTATGGCAGCATCTATATACTGCGGACGCTCTTCAGAGCCAATACGGATGGTAAAGAATCCCAGTTCGTGAGCAGTTTGCAAATTCCGCTCAGAATCATCGATCATGACACACTCAGATGCATCGTCAATCCCTGCGACATCCATGGCAAGCTGAAATGCTTCTTGCATTGGCTTGCAATAGGGATGGATTGCCTGAATATCGATCACCTGGTCGAAAAAATGATCAATCCCCAGGTTAGTGAGCACCCTTTTCGCATGGTTGTTATCCGCGTTAGTAAAAATCACTTTTCGAGCCGGATATAGTGAGAGTGTTTCAATTAACGCTTCATCCCGGCGCAAATACTGCTCAATTGGAATATCATGCACGTATGTTAAAAATTCAGTTTCATCAATTCCATAAACTTCTCGCAAACCACGCAGCGTAGTGCCGTATTGGTGAAAAAGGTCGTTGCGAAAAGTTGTAACTTCACCCGGGGTAACTTTAAACCGTTCCAAAATATACACATCCATACGGTTGCCAATTGCCTGCCAAATACCAGTATTGGAAGGATAAACGGTTTCATCCAGGTCGAAGACCATCACTTTAAAACACATGGGTCAGAGTATACTCCGAAATAGGGGATGGAAGAATTTCTCCACAATACATCCATTATAATTTGCATATGCCTATTCACATTCTTACAGATGAAGTTGCTTCTCAAA
>Ga0209800_10002121_pt1 | contig 18206 bp, 24 predicted proteins | sample Higcelweek8metaG_FD_187174 | JGI IMG/M metagenome (GOLD analysis project Ga0209800, IMG submission 187174) | Freshwater pond sediment microbial communities from the University of Edinburgh, under environmental carbon perturbations - High... | ecosystem: Environmental > Aquatic > Freshwater >...
GTTAAGCGATTTCGAGCTATACGGCCAGGTTGAGGCAGCACAAATCATGGATGTTTCACGCCCCACGTATGCCCGTATCTATGAAAGCGCCCGGCGTAAAGTTGCTCAGGCATTTGTTCAGGGCAGGGCTATTGTATTTGAAGGGGGCAAAGTATATTTCAATAGCGAATGGTATTCGTGCAATAGCTGTGGATGTTGGTTTAACCACCCGTCAAAAGAGTTGGAAGTAAAGAATTGCGCGCTTTGTGGTTCGATTGATATTGAGCAATATAGCGACGATGTTTTGCAGAGCGCTATCGAAGATATTTGTATTTGCCCTAAATGTGGCGCGGAATTGAAGCACACACCAGGTATTCCATGCAGGCAGGAAATCTGCCCTAAATGCAGTAACATCATGGTACGAAAAGGGGGACCATATCAACATCGAAACAGAAATAATCAATGTAATTAAAATGAAACACCCATGATTGTGATTTAGCACAAAACACGAATGAAAATTATGGGTGTTCCATTCGTACGAACCAATTATTATTGAATGCACTAAAAATTATTTACGGATGAAAATAGCTATTACATCAACAGGGAACAGTCACGAGTCAAAAATAGACAGCCGTTTTGGGCGTTGCGCCTATTTTGTGATTTACGATACCGAAAGTGGTTCAACGGAATTCATTCCCAATCAGAATAAAGAAAATGTAGAAGGCGCCGGACCTGCTTCAGTTCAATTGGTGGCATCGAGGGGTGTTAAGAAAGTAGTTTCAGGGGAATTTGGCGCTAAGGTAAAATCCATTTTCGATAGCCTTCAAATTCAATTGGTTGTTTTAAACGACAGCGAAAAAACAATCAGCGAAATTGTGAAGATGCTAGATCATGATAAATAAGAAAAAGAAAATATGAGAAAAACTTTAGTTATAGGGGCTAGTGAAAATCCAGAACGTTATTCAGCAAAAGCCATAAAAGCTTTGGTCTCGCATAATCATGAGGTTGTTGCCATTGGTTTGCGTGAAGGTGAAGTGGCTGGTGTTCCGTTTAATTCTCTGAAGAAGGAATTTGACAACATTGATACTGTGACATTATATGTTGGCCCCAAAAACCAGCCTGAATACTATGAATACATTGTTGGGTTGAAGCCCCAACGGGTCATTTTTAATCCCGGAACCGAAAACCCCGAGTTTATTGAGCAATTGAAAGCAGCCGATATATACCCCGAAATTGCCTGTACCCTTGTTTTATTGGCAACAGGTCAATACGAATCAGATCATAGAAATTAAAAACATACAGTGATGCCACAAATGAACGGAACAGGCCCCGAAAAAAAGGGCGAAGCAACCGGACGCGGAATGGGGAAATGCCGTCAGGTTTCGACCGATGAAGCCCTTGAGAAATTGGGAACAGGAATGGGGATGCGCCGTCAATCGGGCGGTGGAAAAGGTCAGGGAAAACGGTTGAAAGCAGGATTAGATCATATCAAACATTAATTTAAAAAGGAGGCTATTATGCCAGGTTTAAACAGAAAAGGTCCGAATGGCGAAGGTGCCATGACGGGCAGAAGAATGGGACACTGCAACCCCGAAAACAAGGGTAAAACAAGCGATGAAATTTTACAAAACAGGACTCCTTCCGAGCCATTGGGCCAGGGAATGGGTCAAGGATTGGGACGTGGGTTAGGTAGAGGACGGGGATTAGGTCAAGGCCTAGGCAAAGGAAAAGGAATGCGTTTCAGGGGTGAAGCCTGATGGTGTTATAAGGGTGCCGGGAGTCGTTCTTTTTTTAAGGTCATTCACACATTCAAAGTCAATTTCCCGACATCCTTTTAAAAAAAGTTCATTAAATAAATATAGTAAGTTATGAAACAAATTATTGCCATCCCGATGGAAAATGGTGTTTTATGCGCCCATTTTGGGCATTGCGAATACTTCGCCATTGTAGAAATTGAAAACGGTGAAATCGCTGATATTAAAGAAGTAGTACCGCCCGAACATGTGCCGGGATTGTACCCCCGCTGGGTTGCCCAATTCGGGGTTACCGATGTAATTGGCGGAGGAATGGGCCAAAAAGCTATCGATTTGTTCAATCAGCAAAATATCAATGCATTTGTTGAGGCGCCAATAAAATCAGCAAGAGAGCTTGTGACTGATTTTATCGGCAATAAGTTATCACTGACTGCCAACTACTGCAACCACGATCACAATCATGTCTGTAGTCATTAATCTAAGTGAAGATGATTTCTGATTATCGTTGTTTCTTTTGTTTTGCCCGGGCTTTTGAAAAATTACTCGAAGAAGAGGAATTAACAGTCGCTGAGAAAAATAGTTTCACGCGGGGAATGACCATGTTGTACAGTAAATCACAAGAGAATTTTTCTGCTCCATGCTTTTCCAGGAAATTGCACCAAATTTTAAAACTATATTCCAACAATCCTGACCCATACATCAAGGTGAAGAAACAAAGCAACGATTTGGTTTTGGAAATGTATCCGGCATTAAAAAAACTATTGATTGAATCTGAAAATCCTTATGAAACTGCATTGCGGTTGGCTATAGCTGGAAATATCATCGACTTTGGCATTAGTAATCAGTATGATTTAGATGCTACAATTGACAAAGTGCTAAAATCGGATTTTGCCATTAACCACTCTTCCGAATTGAAAGGAGCACTCTCGACCGCAAAAACAGTGTTGTACCTTGGCGATAATTCAGGCGAAATAGTGCTTGATAAACTTTTCATCGAAACGATCATGCATCCTAACCTGACTTATGTTGTTCGCGGAGCTCCGGTTATTAATGATGCCACCATCGACGATGCTCGTTATGTTGGAATGGATACTGTGGCTGATGTGATTACGAACGGGTACGATGCCCCGTCTACGATTGTAGATAAATGCTCCGATGAGTTTAAGGAGCTGTTCAATCGTGCCGATGTGATTATTTCAAAAGGGCAGGGCAACCTTGAAGGACTACTTGGAAAAACTGATAAGGAAGTTTATTTTCTGTTGATGGTTAAGTGTGATGTGATTGCCGAAGCCTTAGGCGTGAAAAAAGGAGATTTCGTAGTGAAAAAACAAGATTAAATGAAGATAGCAGTTGCAAGTGGGAAAGGAGGAACGGGCAAAACTTTTGTCTCGACCAATTTGTTTTGGGCTGCGCAAAAATCGGGGATCAATGTTACTCTGGTCGATTGCGATGCCGAAGAACCAAATGCATCTGAATTTGTTTCAGGTTATGTGCTAAATACGCAAAAGGTTTTTCAAAACCTCCCGGTTATTGATCAGGGAGAATGTACTTTTTGCGGAAAATGTTTCGACTACTGCAATTACAACGCAATTGTATTTTTGCCTGATAGTCATTATATTAAGGTGATTGAAGATCTTTGTCATGATTGTGGCGCTTGTGTTGCCGCTTGTAATTTTAAAGCGATATCTGAAAAGGAAAAACCAATCGGAACGATCAGGCATATTTATGTAAATACTATTGCTGATCTTTATGAAGCGAAGACTGAAATAGGCGTTTATTCACCGGTGAAGGTGATTAAAGCAGCCATAAATCAAACCACCTCTGATAAACTTACTATTTTAGACTCTCCACCAGGAATCTCTTGCCCGTTTATTGCAACGGTCGAAAAAGCCGATTACGTTGTGCTGGTTACCGAACCAACTCCTTTCGGGTTAAACGACCTTAAATTGTCTGCTGAAACTCTACATGAAATCGGTATACCCTTTGGGGTAATAGTAAACCGTGCCGGGCTTGGCAACAACGATGTATATCGTTGGTTAAAAGAAAAGAACATACCTCTTCTCATGGAGATACCTTTCGATAAAGAGATTGCACGGGTTTATTCCGAAGGGAATATTCTGGTAGAGGGAAACCATAACTACAATAATTTATTTCTCAAATTATTAAAAACAATTGGGAAAAAATTTGAAAGATGAATGAGATTACAATTTTGAGCGGGAAGGGTGGAACTGGTAAAACAAGTTTAAGCGCATCTTTTGCAACATTGGAAAGTAATGTGGTAGTTGCCGATTGTGATGTTGAGGCAGCAAACTTATATCTTATACTTCAACCCGAAAATGAATTGGAAGAGGTTTATCTCTCAGGGTTCAGGGCTAAGATAGACTATCACAAATGCTCTAATTGTGGGATATGTGCCGATTATTGCCGTTTTGGCGCTATTTCAATGAAACGCGGGATCGTTACGATAAACGAAATTTCGTGTGATGGTTGCAAGCTTTGTTCCCGAATTTGCCCTGTTGAAGCCATTCGGATGGTGCCAAGTGATAAAAGCCGATGGTATGCAGGAACCTATCGTAATGGATTTATGGCTTATGCACGATTGGCTCCCGGTGAAGAAAACTCTGGTAAACTGGTAAATATAGTTCGCGAACAAGCAAAGAAAATGGCTGCAGAAAACAATGTAACAACAATTATCATTGATGGCCCACCGGGAATAGGGTGTCCGGTAATTTCATCTGTAACCGGTGCCGATAAAGCTATTCTGGTTACAGAACCCACCAAATCGGGTTTTCACGATTTGAAACGTATTTGGGAGCTTACTGAAAACTTTAAAGTTAAAACTTATGTAGTCATAAACAAATACGATCTCAATCACGAGGTGTCGTTAAAAATTGAAGAATGGTGCTGTAATTTAAGTATACCAGTTATCGGGAAAATTCCTTTCGACAGGCAAGTAGTTGAAGCAATGCTTCATTGTAAAAGCATTGTTGAATGGAAACCCAATTCAGCCACCTCAAAAGAGATAAGAAACATTTGGAATTCAATTAAATTAAAAATTGTATGATCTGTTATGGACCTGTTCCTTCACGCCGGTTAGGCAGGAGTCTTGGAATCAACAATATCCCTTCGCCAAAAGTATGTACCTATTCCTGCATTTATTGTCAGGTTGGTATTACGAATAAATATGGCGACACTCCTCAGGTGTTTTACGAATCTGATTATATATTCTCGGAAGTAAAGAAACATCTTGAAAAGCTCTCAGCAAACGACCAACCCGACTATTTGACCTTTGTCTCAAATGGTGAACCTACCCTTGATGTTAATTTGGGGAAGACAATTCAATTGCTGAAAACACTTGGATTTCCGGTTGCAGTTATAACCAATGCCTCTTTATTGATGCGGAAAGAAGTTAGGAAGAATCTGAGCAATGCCGATTGGGTTTCGGTGAAAGTTGATGCAAACGATGAAGAGGTCTGGAAAACCATCAACCGTCCCTGTGCGGGTATTTATTTTGATGATTATATCGAGGGTATTCTGAAGTTCTCTAAAAAATTTACAGGGATACTTACAACTGAAACAATGCTTGTTGAAGGAGTAAACGACGACACCATGATTCTTTCAAAAACAGCAAATTTGATTTCGAACATTCAACCAGCGAAAGCCTACATTTCAATCCCAATTCGGCCACCTGCAGTTTCAACGGTGAAAGCGCCATCGGAAACCACTATAAATAAAGCCTATCAAATTTTTCACTGGAAGGTAGACCAAACTGAATTAATGATAGGATTTGAGGGCACTGGTTTGGTATCGACCGGAAATCCGATTGAAGATATTACAAACATCTGCGCGGTGCACCCCATCAGGGAAGACTCCATGCAAGAACTACTGGGCAAGTACAAAGGTGGTTCCGATATTCTGGAAATACTGCTTCATGGCAACCATATCGAAAGCGTTAAATATCAGTCACAAACGTTTTACATTCGAAAATTTCACATTTAACATGCAACTGCCAATTGTCAAATATGGATCTTCACTTTTGCGGCAACACACTCTTGATGTGTTGCCCGAAGAAAAGTATCGCGAACTGGTCAATAATCTTTTTGACTCGCTTAACACGAAAGAAGGGATTGGGTTAGCAGCACCTCAAATTGGTATTTTGAAAAAGATGTTTGTAATTGCTGTCCCGCTCAATGATGACAAAGGAGATAAGGTGTTGTACCTCCGGAGAGCATTTATAAACCCCGTTGTCATAAATAAAAGTGATGTAAAGGTCTATTACAACGAAGGTTGCCTGAGTATACCCGGTATTTATGAAGACGTTCTCCGCTCTGAATCAATAAATGTAAGGTATTTCGATAAAGATTTCAACCTTGTTGAAGAGCAGCTTGACGGAATTGTTGCGCGGGTTTTTCAACACGAATACGACCACCTCGAAGGTGTTCTATTTATCGATCGTCTCAATCCGTTGAAAAGGAAATTGCTTGCCAGAAAATTAAATCAAATTAAAAAGAATAGATAAATGAAACCAAATCAACAATTTGAGAAAACTAAAACCCCAAATATCAAAAACATAATCCTTGTCGCATCGGGCAAAGGGGGCGTGGGGAAATCGACAGTTGCCACCGGGCTGGCTTTGTCGTTATCGCTCGAAGGCTATTCAGTAGGTTTATTCGATGCCGATATTTACGGCCCCTCCGTTCCTGTATTTTTTAACCTCGATAACGAATATCCGGCAATGAGAGAGGAGAATGGCGTAAATATTATTGAACCATTTGAGAAGTTTGGGATTAAGGTCATGTCAATAGGCTTTCTTATCGACCCCAAGCAAGCGTTGCTCTGGCGTGGGCCAATGGCCTCGAATGCACTCAAACAGTTGTTGAATGAAACAAACTGGGGCAACCTCGACTACCTGATTATCGACACTCCACCCGGAACCGGCGACATTCATCTCACACTTCTGCAGCAATACGAAATTGATGGGGCAATTGTGGTTACTACTCCGCAAGAAATGGCTCTGATCGATGTTCAAAAGGTTATTGCCATGTTCAACAACAAAGATGTGGGTGTTCCTGTCCTGGGTGTTGTTGAAAACATGGCTTGGTTTACCCCGTCGATCCATCCCGATGAAAAGTATTTTCTCTTTGGGAAAGGTGGCGGTGAGCTTCTTGCTAATGAATTTGATATTCCCCTGTTAACCCAGATTCCTTTAACGGAGAGGCTTTGCAATAGCTGCGATGAAGGTAAATTAAATGAATTATTGGCCGATAGCGCTGTTAAATTGGCTTACAATCAACTTCTCGACGGTATTTTAAAGAAAAAGTGATGATAGAACATGAATATACCTTCCGGGTGATGTACCCCGACACCGATCAGATGGGTACTGTTCACCATTCGAACTATGCGAAATATTACGAAACGGCACGGTGGGAGCTGTTCCGCAGTATTGGTATTTCGTACAAATCGGTTGAAGATGCAGGATTCATGCTTCCGGTTATCCGTATGAATTTCCATTTTTTGAAAACAACAAGTTACGATGCGTTGCTTACGGTACATACAACGTTGAAAGACGTTAAAGGTGTACGTATTTGGTTTACTTACAAACTATATAACGAGCAGAATGAGTTAATCAATAAAGCCGAAACCGAGCTGGCCTTTGTTGATAAACATAGCTGGAAACCCTGTGCCGCGCCTGATTTTGTATTAAAAGCAATTGAGTTGAATCATAAATAAAAACAAAATGAGCACAAAACGAATCATTGTAATCGGCGGATCGGCAGCCGGCCCGAAAGCAGCGTCAAAAGCACGCCGCATGGACGAAAATGCCGAGATTACCATTTATCAGAAAGCCTCTGACCTTTCAATGGCTTCGTGTGGTTATCCCTATTACATTGGTGGTTTTTTCGACGACCGTAACCAATTGCTCTGTTCGCCAGCTGGTGTTGTGCGCGATTCGAAGTTCTTCTGGAATGCTAAAAAGATCACTACCAACGTAAATACCGAAATCACTTCCATTGACCGTAAGAACAAAACCATTCACTTCACCGACTTGCTGACAGGGGAAAAGGGAAGCGCTGAATATGACAAACTGATCATAGCTACCGGGGCAACTCCACGTAAACCGCCTATTCCAGGAATCGAACTCGAAGGGATAACCACCTTGCAATCATTGCCCGATGCCGACTATTTGCGGAAAGTGCGCGATGAGGGTAGAATTAAAAAAGCGGTTGTGATTGGCGGTGGTCTCATCGGAATTGAAACTTGTGAGGCACTGCATTTGGCTGGGATAGAGATCACCCTGATTGAATTGCTCCCTCAGTTGCTTACCTTCCTCGACAAGCAAATGGCCAAGCTGGTAGAGAAGTATGTGATGAGTAAAGCTAACGTGATACTCGAAAACGGAGTTGCTGCTTTTCTGGGTGAAAATGGGAAACTCACGGCTGTTAAACTTCAAAACGGAACAGAAATCCCCTGCGAACTGGCGGTCGTGGCTATTGGTGTGAACCCAAATACCAAATTAGCAACCGAAGCCGGTTTGCCAGTTGGCAAAACTGGTGGACTGATTGTTAACGAATTCATGCAAACAGCCGATCCTGATATATACGCTGTGGGCGACTGTATTGAAATCTCCAACCTTATAACCCACAATTCCATTCACGCCCCTTATGGCGATTTAGCCAATTTGCAAGGGCGAGTGGCTGGCGAAAATGTTATTTCGGGCAATGTGGCAAAATTCACCGGTACAATTCAAACCGGAATATGCAAGGTGTTTGATTATGGCGTTGGTGCAACCGGGCTTTCAGAACAGAATGCAATTAAAAATGGATTTAATAATATTGAAACTGTTGTAAATGCCAGTCTCGACAAACCGGGGTTTATGCAAGGAAAACTATTGGTTACCAAACTGGTTGTCGATAAGTCGAATGGTTTGATTTTAGGTGCACAGGTACTAGGTCCTGGAGACGTAAGCAAGCAGGTTGCTATTTGGGCAATGGCTATTCAAGGAAAGCTTACTGTAACCGATATGGTGAATGCCGATCTTCCGTATGCGCCACCCTATTCGCTGGCTATCGACCATAGCATTGCTACCGCGCACATCATGCAAAACAAGTTAAACGGCTTTTTTACCGGAATTTCGGCAGAGCAGTTCAAGAAAAAGCTAAATAACAAAGAACCGCTCATTTTATTGGATGTCCGCAACCCCGATGAATACGAACAAATGCGCTTGGGTATTGGTGAAAAATTAATTCCGTTGGGACAACTTCGAAAACGATTGGAAGAAATGCCGCAAGACAAGGATGCTGAAATAATTACCTGGTGTAAAATATCTTTACGCGGATACGAAGCAGCACTGATACTTCAGGCAAACGGCTATACGAATGTAAAAGTGCTCGAAGGTGGGATAATGGCATGGCCTTACAAAAGGGAAAAGTAATTAAAAGAAATTTGTAACCAGTAATTAATAGAAGGAGAAATTAATCATGATGAAAATAGCAGTACCGACAACCGGTAGTATTCTTGATGAATATTTTAATACCTGTGAAGTTTTTACAATTTTCACAGTAGATGATTTCAATAAAATTGTAAAATCAGAGATACTTTTTACACCCGAAGGATGTGATTGTAAAAATAACAAACCTTTAACGATTCAACTGGAAGGGGTTACCGTTATGCTTGCATTTAAATCCCCTGAACATGCAGATGGGGTATGCGAAAAATATGGTATAAAACTTTATCTGGGTTATAAAGGAAAGGTTCAAGATGTTGTTGAAACTTTTTTGCAGAATGAAAATATTTTGTAGAAAAAGAATTTAAGGAAAGCTATAAAATATAAATTAATTTATACAAAAAATATGCAAATGAAAATAGCAGTGCCCACACGGGGAAATTTTGTTGACGATCATTTTGGACATTGTGAAATGTACACGGTTTTCACCATTGGGGAAAACAAAACCATCGAAAAGGCCGAGATTTTACCATCGCCTCAGGGGTGTGGGTGCAAAAGCAATATTGCATCTGTCCTGAAAGAAATGGGTGTAAGCGTTTTGCTCGCCGGAAATATGGGCAATGGTGCGCTGAATGTACTGAATAGCCAAGGCATTCAGGTTTTACGCGGTTGCAGTGGCGATGTTCTCCAGGTGGTAAATACTTACCTGAAAGGATTTATTCTCGATTCAGGTATAGGGTGTCATCAGCATGAAAATCATGAAGCGGGAAACAGCGAAGGCCATCTGTGTGGCAGTCATTAGAAAAAGAATATCAGGCAGATATAGTAAAATATTTGGTTTAAAAACATAATGTGATTTGATATGTTCGGCTTATTGGAACAGCTCAAAAAGGATGTCCGCTTTATCGAAGGACTAAACTCCTGCATCAACTGTGGGATTTGCACTGCCATTTGCCCCGCAGCTCAATTCTATGAATACGACCCGAGACAAATAGCCGACACTTTGCAACGAGGCAACGAAGATGAAATTGAACGACTGATGAAAAGCGATACAATATGGTATTGTGGTGAGTGCCTCTCGTGCAAAACCCGTTGCCCCAGAGGAAACACTCCGGGCTATCTGATTCAGGCACTTCGTAACGTTGCCCAACAAAGTGGTTTTTATGTTTTTTCGGAGCGGGGTCGGCAACAGTTGGAAATAAAGCGTAGAATTGGGGATAACATATTGAAATATGGCTATTGTGTCTATGTCGACGAAATCGATACGGATTATCACCCTGAACAAGGTCCTGTGTGGGATTGGTACAGGCAAAATACCGAAACCATTTTGAAACGGTTAAATGCAAACTATCGTGGCGATGGCGCAGGGACATTGCGGAAAATTAGTGAAGCCGACTTGAACGAACTGCGAAGCATTTTCGACAAAACCGGTGCATTAAAGCAATTTGAGGATATTGAAAAAACAGCCGATGGTTAAAGATGTAAAAGAGCAGCAATGGCCTGATTATCAAAAGGAGATTGCCCCTGACAATTATTACTATGCAAGAAGTTGCATCAGGCAAAATTTCTTTCCCGGTTCTGAAGAAACTTTTTTGAAAATTGTTGGGAAGGTGTTGGGAAAGGATATTTACGACGATCCACATCAGACCACCTGTACCGGAATTGCCTATCATTCTGGTATTATTCCTATGGAAACCACCATGACCGTGGTTGCACGTCAGTTTTCACTGATGAACGATGCCGGGTATAAAAACTTTTTAGCGTCATGCGTTACTTCGTTTGGTATTTATACTGAGATGGTTGAAACATGGGAGCATTTTCCTGAAACGCTCGAAAAAACGACGGATTACTTGGTCAGGGCTACCGGACGCAGCTTCAAACTTCCTGAAAACCTGGTACACACCAGCGATATCATCTATAAGTTTAGAAATGAAATTGCGTCAATGTCAAAAATCAGGTTAGTGAACAAACATTCAGGGAAACCGTTGCGGGTGGTTGAACATATTGGTTGCCATTACGCGAAGATTTTTCCTAAAAAGGGAGTAGGGGGTGCTGAGTTTCCAAAAGTATTAACCGGGATGATTGAAACCTGGGGAGGTGAAGTGATTGACTATCCTGAACGGAGGCATTGTTGTGGTTTTGGCTTCAGAAATTATATTGTGAAAGAAGATCGTGGCTATTCCTTGTCGAATACGAAAAAGAAATTCGATTCTATGGAGCCTTACAAACCCGACTTTATTGTTACAAACTGTCCGGGTTGTACTTTCTTCCTCGACCGGTGGCAATACGTGCTGGCTGAATCGGAAGGGAAAACATACGACGCTAATGGCTATGGAATACCCGTATTAACTTATGAAGAGATGGCCGGACTGGTTCTTGGTTTCGATCCGTGGGAAATGGGGATGCAACTTCATCAGGTCAGTGTGGAAACATTGCTCGACAAGCTGGGCGTAGTGTACGATAAAAAAGAAAAGTACCTTGGCCACGAAAAACAAAATATTGGGATCCCTGAAATGCCCGTTGTGTTAAAAACCTGACGGCAAAAAATAAAAAACGATGAAAATAATTACCCTGATAGAAAATTTGGTGTATGACCAGTGGTTGGTTGTCGAACACGGATTGTCGGTTTACGTCGAAACCGTTAACTGTAAAATACTGTTCGATACAGGCCAGAGTGGAATATTCATTCAAAATGCCAAAACACTCGGTATCGCTATTGAAGAGATTGATTGTGTAGTTTTATCGCACGGCCATTACGACCATACCGGAGGACTTTACCCTTTCCTTGAAGCGAACAAAAAAGCGAAGGTGTATGCCAAACGGGAGCTTTTCGATCCCAAATACCGGAGCAATGAAACCTTTATCGGAACACCCAAAAACGAAGAACTGTTAAAAGACCGTCTTGTTTTTGTAGATGAAATTACCGAGTTGGACGAAGGGGTTTTCATAATGCCTAACATCCCAATTAAGTACACCATTGACAAGCATTTCGACGGATTATTGAAACTGAAAGATACCGAAATTGTTCCCGATGAATTTGACGACGAACTATTTATGGCCATTGTTGAAAAGGAACGGATCAACATCATTTCAGCCTGCTCGCATCGGGGAATTACCAATATTTGTGAAGCGGCAACCGAACATTTCAATCGTAAGGTTGGGTTAATACTTGGTGGCTTTCACCTGAAAAACTGCACCAATGAACAGTTCAAACATATTTCTTGTTATTTTAACAAACTAAATCCATCATCAATAGGTGTATGTCATTGTACCGGAGTTGAAAAATATGCAAGTCTTCTTGTAGATTGTGACACACATCTTTTTTATAACTATACAGGGACTAAAATTGAAATTTAAGTTTGATTGGTTTTTGAGAAATAATCAACAAAACCTTTAAATTGCAGCAATGATTAAAATGCTTCGGAATATTGCAGCTATCACAATGGTGTTGGTTTTGCTTTTACCTTTCTGGGTGAAGCTCCATCACCACCACGACCATTTTGTTTGCAAAGCCAAAGCAGAGAGACACTATCACGATCACCACGAAAAGTGCCAGATATGTAGCTACGAGTTTTCTGTATTTCTAACTGAAGAAAGCAGTTCGCTATCCGAAAAACCAGTAATACTAGGTGATTTCATTAACCCATTCGGGGTAAATTCTTTTTCCAATTCATTTGCTTATTCATTCCAGTTTAGGGGGCCTCCGGTTTTGAATAGTTAATTTCATAATCGCGCTAAGACGCAAAGGCTCTTAATTTTTCTTCTTTGCGTTCCTTGCGGCTTTGCGTGAAACTATTTATAACCATTTAATCCGTAACAGAAATGAAACAACTATTCATACTCTGCGCGTTGGTATTTGCATTTTATACCGTCGACGCACAAAACAAGATATCCGGTAGGGTTACCGACCAAAACAATCTGCCTCTGCCCGGGGCAACCGTAATCATACCCGATATGAACAAAGGCGTAATTGCCAACGCAAACGGGCAATATGAATTGACCAACCTTCCCAACGGAAAAACCAAAATACAGTTTTCATTTATCGGACATGCGTCAGTCATCGAAACAGTATCGTTGAACGGTTCCCCCGTTCAGGTGGATGCCACATTGCACGAATCGGCTATTGAAACCGAAGCGATCGTCATTTCAGGCGGTTACCGGTCAACACAGCACGAAAACGCCGTAAAGATCGACGTGCTGAAGCTCAATTCCAAAGAGGTTATTGCAACCCCAAATTTTGCCGAGATTTTGACCAAGATTCCCGGGGTCGATATGATTTCGAAAGGGAGTGGTGTTTCAAAACCCGTTATCCGCGGGCTTTCGATGAACGACATTCTGGTGCTCAACAACAGTGTCCGGTTCGAGAACTATCAGTATTCGAGCCACCATCCGCTGGGCATCGACGAGTTTGGAATTGAAGATGTGGAGGTGATCAAAGGCCCGGCATCGTTGCTTTACGGTTCCGATGCCATTGGAGGTGTCATCAATTTCATCAAGGAAAAACCGGCAACCCAAAACACAATTTCCGGCGATTACAACCTGCAACTTTTCTCAAATACGCTGGGTATGACCAACAATCTGGGAGTAAAAGGTGCTTCTGAAAAGCTTTTTGGTGGAATCAGGGTAGGGCAGAAAACCAATTCCGATTTTCTTCAGGGGGGTGGTACTTATGCCGCCAACACCCGTTTCAACGAATACTCGGTAAAAGCCAATGCAGGAACGACGGGCAAAGCTGGTCTTTTTCAACTGTTCTACGACTACAGTCAGCAAAAACTTGGTCTTGCCGAAGAGGAAGCCATTGAGGCTATTTCGGAGCGGGGGAGGAAATGCGACCTGTTTTATCAGCAGTTAAATACCCATCTTCTCTCGTCGCAAAACAAGATTTATTTGGGAAAAATGAAGCTCGATGTGAATGCAGCCTACCAAAATACAACACTGGCGCATATTGGCGAACCCGGTGAATACGAACTTGAGATGGCGCTGGCAACCACCACGTATGAGGTAAAGCTCAATTTGCCATCCGATGCTAAGTCGGAGTATATTGTCGGCATTCAGGGCTTTAATCAGGTGAACACAAACAGGAACGATCGTGAAACCATCCTGCTCCCCAATGCTACCACAAACAACTATTCGGCATTTGGATTGCTGCAACATACCTTTTTCGATAAACTGAAACTTCAAACCGGATTCCGGTACGATTACAGGACCCTTGCCTCGAATGCAGTCGGACACCCTGATTCAGCGGCTTACCGTGTTGCGCTCGATAAAAGCTATGGGAGTTTCAGTGGGTCAATAGGAGCGACCTGTCAACTGTCAGATGAACTGCTGTTCCGCGCCAACTTTGCATCGGCTTATCGTACACCCAATTTGGCTGAACTTACCTCGAACGGCCCGCATGAAACCCGCCACGAGATGGGCGACAATAGTCTTGTTCCGGAAAAATCGTACGAAGCCGACCTTGGGTTGCACTACCATGCCGAAAACTTCACCATCGACCTGGCCTGTTTTTATAACCGGGTGAACGATTACATTTACATCTCGCCAACCGGGAATATGAGTTCGGAAGGGCTGCCAATTTACCAGTATATGCAAAACGATTCGCGCCTGTATGGCGGTGAAGCAGGTGTTCATGTTCATCCAAAATCGATTGAATGGTTGCACCTTGAAGGAACATTTTCAACAGTAACAGGGGTTCAGGATAATGAAAATTATCTGCCGTTTATTCCGGCAAACGAAGTGAACCTTGAAGTCAGGGCTGAGAAAGCAAAATTACTGTTTCTGAATGAAGTCTTTGTTTCGCTCCGCTCGAACACCGCTTTTCGTCAGGACAACATTGCCCCCGACGAAACCGAAACTGATGGCTATTCGCTTCTCGATCTGGCCGTTGGCGGCACCCTGAAGGTTCAGAATCAGATGATTTCCATTGTGCTCAGTGCAAATAACCTTTTCGATACAAAGTACGTCGATCACCTTTCGACACTAAAAGAGGTAGGTATGTACAATCCGGGTAGGAATATTGCTTTCACATTGAGGGTGCCGTTTGGAAAATAACACAGGCGTATTGCAGTCAGCAACGGTTTTCGAATAAAGAGAAGGCGGTTGAAAGCAATTGTTTTCAACTGCCTTCTTTTCTATAGCGACTCCCCTCCCGGGAGGCGTAGAGATGGGTTAGTTCGGTGTTTGACCATTTGATGCGGATTGGAGCAAACTTGCTCAAAGTCTGTCTTGAATTTCGATTAGAGTAACATTCCTTTAATGGGCACGGGTCATTCAAATTTGATTGGTCACAAACCATTTTCCTGTATGCTAAAATTTGAGAATGTGATCTTTATTCGTATTTTTAGTCAGCCTAAAATCAAGTTAAAGAATCGTGGACAAATGCATAAACCACTGATGAGTGATACGATTAATAGTCAAAATGAGCAACTGAATTTGAAATAATATGATTTCACAACTGAATATTTATCCGCCTAAAAATTGGCAAGATTTTGAATTTCTATGTTTGAAACTTTGGGGTGAAATTTGGAAATCTCAAGAAGATATTGAGTTTAATTCAGACAATTCTTCAGGTCAAGATGGAGTAGATATTTATAGTTTTGTAAATAATAAAAAAGGTTATTGTGGAATTCAGTGCAAAAATAAAAAGTTATTTAAAAAAAATGGAGAAGATAACAGGATTACAAAAGCTACAATAGATGATGAAATAGAAAGGGCTAAAAACTTTTTACCTCCATTGAAAAAGCTAGTTATTGCAACAAGTGCTACAAAAGACAAATTACTTGAAGAATATGTTCGTCAAATCAATTTACTGCATTTTGAGGAAGGTTTATTTTCTGTACAACTTTGTTTTTGGGATTACATCTCACGAAAAATTGAAGAATTTGAAAGTGTTTATTCATGGTATTTAAGAAATGAAAATTTTAATAAGACAAAATCAATTGCAATCTTATTTGAAAGTGATGATTTACAGTTATTGCATAGACCAAACTTTATCAAAACCAAGGTGACTTATCGCCTACAAACAGAAGAGGAAAAAAATGAGGAAATAAGGCAATTTAGTGAAAGATTAGAACGAGCATTTGATGGTGAAAGACAAAGTAGCCTCATCTCTTTATTCCAGAAAGGTAAGTTGAGTATAAATCCTGATGACACGATTTATATTAATGGTTTAGATATCAAAAGTGACGAATACATAAAAAGCACTTATCCGAGACCTAAAAAAGTGGGAGGAAAAGTGCATTTTAATTTTGGACAATATTTTCAGGATAAACAGGCATTAACCTTTAGAATAAAACTTCATAATAATGGAGAAACCGTTATAGAAAATTTCAAATTAAAATTGTCATTTAGAGGAAATTATGAGGAGTTATATGTAAAACAGCCTAGATTAAGAGATATGAATTCATACTCTGCAACAACATGGATAAGTGATAATTCTGGATTAATCGAACCAGATGACAATTTTATAGTACAAAAAGACTCTTTTTTAAGCGAAGAAATAATTTTAATTCCAAAAAAAGAATGTAGCGAAATTGTAAGCATAAATTGGCAGTTATTGTCAAGGGACTTTAATGACTCTGGAACGATTTATATTAAAATTGAACCAGAATATATAATGAGTACAAGCACAATGTACGTTTATTCCGGGAGTGACTGCAAAGAAAAATACGAATATTCTTGTTTAGAATTCAAAGGAAATATCACTATTAACTACTAAAAAAAAAATTTAGACTGCATTTCCCCCATTGGTTGGAATTTGTAATCCTAACCTTGCCCGTTTAGAATTTTAGTATCCCTGTTTTTAGTAAAAGTTCATTTAAACATGGGAATCATGGTTCAGACATTTTTTTGGGTTTGATGGTGCGAAGGCTGCTGCAACGATCTGACAGTGGTTACGCTACGAGGTATGGTTATCTGTATCTCCAAACGGTGAAACTGGTATGCAAACAGGCGAATGTGTGTTTATGGGTTCAAACTAAATATGGATACAATTTATTAATTTTGCTTTAGATTTTAAAATTGAAATTATGAATGTAGCTGAAAAAAGAGAATTTATTCACAGTCACCTACATCAGGCTGAAGAACAAGTGATCAATGAGTTTTACGAGATTCTACGGGAAAAGGATTTATTAAAATTAAAACTGGAGAGCAGGGCTCTTAAATCAGAAGCAGACATAAATTCCGGACAAGTATTTTCAAGAGATGAAGTTGAACAAAGATTTGGTAATATCAACAGATAATGAGGCTTGTATATACAGAGCAGGCTGTTCAAAGCCTTGAAGAATCTTTAGATTTTATCGCTGAGAATATATCACCTGAAAAATTGACTGAATCCGTAATCAAATATTAGATGCCGCAGACACCCTTATTCTCCAGCCATTTAAAGGTCAAAAAGAACCTTATCTGGAGCATTTAGGTTTAGATCATCGCCGTTTGATTCAAAGTCATTATAAAATTATCTATCGGGTTATTGGGGAATATATATACATAACCGATATTTTCGATTCCAGACAAGATCCTGAAAAAATGAAAAGTTAACTGCTTCTCGGGTTTTCCACAATGATTTGAGCGCCGATTCCGAGGAGTGTCGGGTTGGTTGGTGTGTAGGTTGCGGATAAGTTTGACGGCTGTTGGTTTAACCGGTTTCACAAATTTATGAAACGGATATGCAACTTACTTACAATCTTCTGTATTTACGTCGTCTAAAATACGGACTCACGAAAGAGTGTTCCCCGGTGCAAAAAATCGATAACGGGAGTAACTAAAACCGATGCGCACAGAAAATAATTCGATGCTTATAGGATTGTCAACCGATGCTTATAAAAATAAATCCTATGCTTATCGGATTTGAGGGTGTAAAGCTTCCCATGAAAGAAATTGCACTGCCTTTAAATGTGGAAGCTAATTAGTCGAACGTGAAAAACCCCTGTTTTTCAAAACGCATATTTGGGGTTCCAACCCATAGCAAAGATACGCCAGATAAATCTGACAAAAATATCCAGTGCTCCAGCTTTTAACCGCTGGAGCAT
>Ga0209800_10002130_pt1 | contig 18157 bp, 15 predicted proteins | sample Higcelweek8metaG_FD_187174 | JGI IMG/M metagenome (GOLD analysis project Ga0209800, IMG submission 187174) | Freshwater pond sediment microbial communities from the University of Edinburgh, under environmental carbon perturbations - High... | ecosystem: Environmental > Aquatic > Freshwater >...
CTGCACCTGTTCCTGCATTGAGTGATTCGAGATGCCTTGCTGACAGCTGGGCAAGTGCAATAACCTCTTCGTAAGAGACAAATCCACTTGCATTATTAAGGCTTACACTAATATTATCTTTCATTTTTGTAATTTTTTCCCGGGTTCATACCTGATGCAAAGTTAAAAAAAAAACCGTCAGGGATATCCACTGACGGTTTACAATAATAAGGGGAATATATATTGGATTAGAAATTACTTTTTATGTACTCCACCTGCACTTGAGGAATGAGCGTCAACATATTCAGGATCACCTTTATAGTTTACATCACCTGCACTTGATGCATGAGCAGTCAGTTTTTCTGTGACATAAATATCTGCATCTCCGGCGCTTGATACTGATATTCTTGCTTCCCTGGCCTTCAGATTAAAGGCATTCAGGTCGCCTGCGCTGCTAAGGTCGGCATCCAGAATATCTGTTTCTCCGGATAATGTAAGATCACCCGAACTGCTGACATCAATATCGATATTTTTTGCATAAGCTTCAATTTTTATATCACCCGCACTTGATGCAGATAATCTCAGATTCTCTGTTTTTACAGGTGTTTCGCCAATAATATCACCTGCACTGGAAGTGCTCATATAGTTAATATCCTTCATTGTTACATATACTCTTTTCATTTCTGCACTACGGATATTTGCATCGGAATAGACCTTCAGTGTTCCATTTGTAATCTCAGTCTGAATGTATTCATGAAGATTTTCATCAGCTTCCACGGTTATACTCATCTTATCACCCTGCGTAAGGTACACATCTATACCTGTACTCACTTTAATTCCTGAAAAAGAACCTGCAGGTCTCTCTTTTTTCACAACATTCTTATCTCCATATACTGTTTTCCTTATCTGTCCGTTTGCACATACTGTTATTCCGGTCAGGAGAACCAAAATTGTCAAATACTTAATATTTTTCATCTTCTTCCTTTTTAGTGTTTTCAATCTAAAGACATAAGTAAAAATGAATTGTTGCATCTCCGTTGAAAATCTTTTGATGTATTTAAAAATCCTGTCTGATATAGTTAGTATCTTAGTCAGGTAACTATTAATCTCAATATAAATGAAAAACTATAATCTGCTTTTGTTATTTGCTTTTTATTTAGTTTTTATGAATTCATGTAAGACGCAGACTGACAATGATTTAAAGCTTTGGTATGATAAGCCTGCAATTACATGGGAGGAGGCTCTTCCAATAGGGAACGGGCGTCTTGGTGCTATGATTTTCGGCGGAACTGATTCTGATCATATACAGTTTAATGAAGAAACACTATGGGCGGGAGAGCCACATGATTATTCACATAAGGGAGCTTATGAATATCTTGGAAAGATAAGAGAACTTCTGTGGAACGGGAAGCAGAAAGAAGCAGAGGCTCTTGCATCGGAAGAATTTATGAGTGTGCCTCTCAGGCAGCAGAAATACCAGCCGTTCGGAGATCTCTGGTTGACATTCACGGGTCATGAAAATGCTACAATGTATAGGAGGGAACTTGATATTTCAAGCGCAGTATGCAGAACATCTTACACGGTTAACGACACTACATTTTCTAGAGAGTATCTGGCAAGTTATCCCGGCAATGTTATTGCAATAAAGATATCTTCAGGAAAGAAGAAAGCCCTCAATTTTGATATTATGCTATCTTCTCTGCATGATGAGACTTCGACAATTGCCACAAGTGACGGAGTAATTGATTTGAATGTTAAAGTGAAGGAAGGGGTTCTCTTTGGAACTGCAAAGATGAAAGTAATACTGGAAGGAGGAACTGTATCAGTTTCAGAAAATAAGTTACATATTAAGAAGGCAAATGAGGCAGTTATATACCTGGTGGCAGCAACTAATTTTATTGGCCCTGAAGATGTCTCCGGAGATCCCGTTGCACTATGCAGCAAATATATGGCAGCAATTGAAAATGAACCATACAAGAGTATCAGAGATGTTCATGTAAATGATTACCAGAAGTATTTCAACCGGTTTTCAATCTATCTGGGCGATACTGAGAATGGTAACCTTACTACGGATAAAAGAATAAAGGCTGTTCCTGAAAAGATGGATAACTCACTTGCAGCTCTCTATGTGCAGTATGGCCGGTATTTAATGCTTTCGAGCAGCAGGTCCGGAACATATCCTGCAAATCTGCAGGGGATATGGAACAACAAGCTTAATCCTTCGTGGGATAGCAAATACACGGTAAATATTAATACAGAAATGAACTACTGGCCCGTGGAGATTCTTAATATTCCTGAAACACATGAAGCTCTTTTTAAAATGATCGGGGAAGTGATTCCTTCAGGTGAAATAGTGGCAAAAGAGCATTATAATGCAAAAGGATGGGTATTGCACCACAATACAGATCTGTGGCGGGGTGCGGCACCTATTAATGCTTCCAATCATGGGATATGGGTCTCCGGAAGTGGCTGGATGGCACATCATTACTGGGAGCATTTCCTTTTCAGCCGCGATGAAAAGTTCCTGGCAGAGGAAGCCTGGCCTGTAATGAAGGGGGCAGCAATGTTTTATGCAGATTTTCTTGTTACGGATCCCCGTACAGGATGGCTAGTCTCGGCACCATCAAATTCCCCTGAGAACGGGGGCCTGGTATCTGGTCCGACAATGGACCATGAGATCATAAAAAGCCTTTTTAAAGCATGTATACAGGCGTCAGAAATAATTAAAAAAGATGAAGTTTTTGCAGATACTTTAAAGGCAATTTTACCTAAAATAGCCCCCTATAAGATTGGCCGGTTTGGACAGTTGCAGGAATGGATGGAGGATATTGATGACCCGGCTAATAAGCATCGTCATGTTTCACATCTATGGGGAGTTCATCCCGGAAAAGAGATCAACTGGAAAGAGACTCCGGAACTGATGGAAGCAGCAAAAAAGTCGCTTATCGCCCGTGGCGATGAAGGTACAGGCTGGAGCCTTGCCTGGAAGATCAACTTCTGGGCACGTTTCCGCGATGGTGATCATGCGTGGAAAATGGTTCAGATGCTTTTAAGGCCTGAAGGGAAGTCAAATACTCAGGCAAGTGGTGGCGGTAATGCAGGCGGCGGGTCTTATCCTAATTTCTTTGATGCCCATCCTCCCTTTCAGATTGATGGCAATTTCGGAGGAGCAGCTGGTATCGTTGAAATGCTACTTCAAAGTCATCTTGATGCTATCGACATCCTTCCGGCATTACCTGCTGCAATACCATCGGGGCATATCAGGGGGATCAGGGCGAGGGGTGGATTTGAACTTGAGTTTGAATGGTCAGATGGTAACCTTACATCTCTTAAAGTGATCTCAAATGCCGGTTATCCAATATCATTAAGATATAAGGATAAAAGTTTTTCTTCTCCCACAAAGAAGGGAGAGGTTCTGATTTTCAATGGCGACCTTGATAAAACCAGGATATAATCTGCTTTACTAGTACGGATCTGATTTACCCGACCTTGCTTGAGTTCACATTAATGCCACTTGAATATCTTCAGCCCTACTCCGAAGAAAAGAACTCCTGTTGAAGTGAGTATTAATATAGGTATGGCTACTTCAGGGTATCCGGCTCCCTCATTAAAGATGCTCCTGATGCCATCAGAAAGCATTGTAAGAGGAAGTTTCTGAATTACAGGAAGGCTCCAGTCGGGGAAATTATGATAACTGAAGAAAATCCCAGATAAGACCATCATGGGCATTACTATGAAGTTTATCAGGCCGTTTCCTACTTCTGTATTTGAAGTGTGTGATGAGACAAATACTGCAATTCCTGCAAATGCAATATTCCCTGCAAGGAAGATTAAGATCATTGCAGATATGCTTCCCTGTATTGTCATATGGAACACAATGAGGGCAAATAGAAGCAAAACAAGCGCTTCGAGGAAATTCATTGTTACCCTCACTGTTATCAGTGCAATCAGGAAATGAGATTTTTTCATCGGAGTTGCTACCAGTCTCCGGAGAAGTTTTTTCGACCGTTTTTCGATGATACCGTAACTTATTCCCCACATGCTCGACATCATAACGCCCATGGTTATTAGTCCTGGTACCAGAAAATCGATATATCTCGTCCCTGTGAGTGTAAGTGGCTTAATTTCTGTTGTTTTGCCGGCCGGGAGTATTTCACCTGATCCAATAATCCCGCTTAACTTCAGGTAAGTGAGCTCCGCATCAGAGTTCATCGGGTCAAAATGATATTCTGTTTTTCCCTCGTTTTCTTTAAGAATAAGATTAATTGTTCCTCTTTTCAGCAGAACCATTGATTCATCCCACTCCATTGAATAAAAAAGGAAAACAGAGTTGCCCAGTTTTTCATCCCTGATCTCAAATTTCCAGTTATAATCATCTTTTTCCAAAGGTTTGTTTTGTTCGCACTTTTTACCCAGGAAATTATAAAGGGCCGAAGAATCTTTATCTGTAGCTATCGGGGTTGAGATAACAGCAATTTTACGGACGACATCAGCTTTTTTTGAAAAAGCAAGGCCGAGTCCCAGTGTCATCAGGATCGGAAACAAAATTCCCCAGAAAAGAACCCCCGGCTCGCGGAGTATTTCCCTGAACAGGGAGAGAGTCAGAAGCCATAACTGTTTGAAATTTAAAAGCTTACTCATATATCCTCCTTCCGGTAAGTGAAACAAACAAATCATCAAGGTTTTTATATTCCTTGAGAAGTTCCCCAATAGAGCCTTCACGGAGGATAACACCATTGTCCATTATTATGACATAATCGCATAATCTTTCAGCTTCCTCCATATAGTGAGTTGTCAGGATCATTGAGGTCTCAGATTTGTCCTTAAGACCATTCAGGATTTCCCATATCTCCCGGCGTGCATTCGGATCAAGCCCTGTTGTTGGTTCATCGAGAAGAAGGATCGCGGGAGAATTTATCAGGGCTATACCCAGTGCGAGTCTCTGCCTTTGTCCTCCCGAAAGGTTTACAACGAATGATTTTCGTTTTTCTTCAAGTCCGACAATTTCAATTATCTCATTTATTCTCTGTTTGCCGATATTGAAAAAAGCTGCAAAAAGCTGTAATGTTTCAGTTACTCTAAGCTTGTCGATAAGTCTTGTCTCCTGGAGTGCAAGACCAATTATCCTGTGAAGCTCATCCTGGTGTCCTTTCCAGTGTTTCCCCATGATTGTGATCTCCCCCTTGTCGGGTTTCTGGATCCCCTCAATCATCTCAACAAGGGTGGTCTTTCCTGCTCCGTTAGGCCCCAGTATCGCCACGAATTGCCCTTTTGGGATATTCAGACTAATACCTTTTACTGCCTGGACAGTTTTAAATGACTTCCAGACATCTTTTACTTCTATCACATTGGAATCTGACATAGATATATTAAACAGCGCAAGTTAAAAAAAGTTCTGGGTTTTGGGTTAACGGCCCATTGGAGCAATGACAAAAAAGGAGGTACTATTTTTAATAATTTTTTAATTGACTTTAAGAGAGCTATTTCGTAACTTTAAAAAAAAATGAGCATTTATAAATCAGTTATTCTGCTTATTTGCATTGTAATAATTGCCGGTTGCAAACCCCGGAAATCAGAAAAAGCTCTGGAAATTATACAGGAACCTGCAAAAAGCAGTCTGTCAGGAAATTTCACAGTCAGCGGGGCGTATGCACTTTATCCTTTAGTACTTAAATGGGCAGATGATTTTATGATTATTCATCCGGGAGTAAAAATTGATGTACTTAAAACCGGAACTGGTCAGGGGATCACAGATCTTATTGAAAAGAAAGTGCAGCTGGTTATGATATCACGTCCGCTGAATGATGAAGAAAAAGAGGCGAATATCTGGGCGATACCGGTAGCAAAGGATGGGGTTGTTCCTATAGTAAATCAGAAAAATCCTTATCTGGATAAAATTATTAAACAGGGATTAAGCCCTGATGAACTTCAAAGGTTATTTATCAGCGAAGAATCTGTTCCATGGGCTGAGCTTTTTGATAAAACAGGCAAGGAAAAAGCAGTTGTATTTTCTAGGGCCGATGAATCAGGGGCTGCCGATATGATTGCAGGATTCTTTTTTAAAAAGGCAAGCGACCTCCAGGGGACAAAAGTTTCCGGAGATGATGAGATGATAAAGAGTGTTCAGGCAAATCCGCTTGCAATCGGATTCTGCAATTTTTCATATGCTTTCACAAACCCATCTGGTGAACGCAAGGAGAATATTCAGATTGTTCCGTTTGATCTTGACTATGACAATAATATAAACAGGAAGGAGATGCCATTCGAAAACCTGGAAGTTGCACACAGGAGCATCTGGCTTGGACTCTATCCTGAAAGCCTGTGCAGGGAGCTGACAATAGGGTCAGTCGGGAAACCTTCTGATCCTTTGATTATTGAATTTCTGAAGTATGTTCTTTCAGATGGCCAGGATGATGTTAAAACCCTGGGATTATGTGAATTAAATAATGTATATATCAGGATGGCTTTAGAAAGTCTTGAATAGAAGGAGATTATTTAGTACCAAAGAGCCTGTCACCTGCATCACCAAGACCCGGAACAATATACCCGTGCTCATTAAGTTTTTCATCAAGACCTGCAAGATAGATCTGCACTTCGGGATGATCTTTTTGTATCCTTTCTATCCCTTCAGGTGCTCCAACAACACAAACAAGTTTTATCGTTTTGGCTCCATGGTCTTTCAGTACCTGTATTGCAGCGCTTGAGCTTCCTCCTGTTGCAAGCATCGGGTCTAATACCATTACCACTGCATCAAGAAGGTTATCAGGGAATTTTGAATAGTATGTATTAGGTTCAAGGGTTTCATGATCGCGGTACATTCCAATATGTCCGATTCTTGCTGAAGGAATCAGGTTTGAGATGCCTTCCACCATTCCAAGTCCTGCTCTCAGAACCGGGATCAGAACAACTTCTCTTGCCAGTTCCCGGGTTTTGCATATTCCAAGTGGTGTTTCAATTGTTATATCTCTAAGTGGCAGGTCACGTGTGATCTCATAAGCCATCAGACCGGCAATTTCTCCAAGAGTTTCGCGGAAATCCTTTGTATCAGTCTCCTTTCTGCGCAACAGAGTAAGTTTATGTGTAAGAAGCGGATGTTTTAAAAGGTTTAGCATGACTTAATTTATTTGTAATGTTCGTCCTTTTCTTTTAATGACATAAAACCTTTGGGAAGAGGCGATTTAATTGTAATTATTTTCCCTGATACTGGATGTGGAAATGATAAAAAATATGCATAAAGCCTTATCTGACGTTTATAATCGTTTGAAGCGCCGTATTTATGATCACCTACTATCGGGCATTTAATATCTGAAAGGTGCACTCTGATCTGATTTTTTCTGCCTGTTTCAGTGATAACATCCAGGAGTGTATAATTATTCAGGTATCTTATGGTTTTGTAGTGAGTAATGCTGTATTTAGCTTCTGGTCTTTCAAAGGTGGAATGGACTTTTTGCGATTTGTCTTCAATCAGCCAGCTTTTAATAGTATCTTCTTCTTTCTCCGGGATCCCCTCAACGAGAGCATAATAATGTTTTTCTGTCTTTTCCCAGTTATCTTTTATAGAATTCATCACTTCGTGGGTCTTGGCAAATAGTAACACTCCCGATACTTCCTTGTCGAGCCGGTGAACTACATGAGCTCTGTTTTTCCCTTTTGTGAGGCTTTTTAATACAAGTGAAAGTATCTCCTGGATATTCCTGCTTCCATCTGTGCTTGAAGTCGAAATACCTGCCGGCTTGTCAATCACAATTAAATCCTGATCTTCATACAGAACCGGGAAGGGGAGACTCGATTTAGTTGAAGTTCCTGAATGTGAGTCTATTTCAACAATATCGTCTGCTTTCAATAGCCATGAATGAAGAGTCACCGGTCTGTCGTTGATCTTTACAGAACCACTTTTAAGTAGTTTTTTTATCCTTGTCTTTGGGGAATCCGGATAATGTTCATTCAGAAATTCCAGAAGGGCAGATGGTTTCTTTACAGTTATTCTCACTTAAAAATATTTAACTTACAATATTGCTGTTGCATCATTATTTAAGCCATTTCTCAACTGCCTCCGGGCTCAGACCGGCTAGCCCCAGTTTGTTCTTTTTGTTGTAACCATTCAGGTCGTTGGCAAGCTTTCCTGCTTTTTCAACCTCCTTAAGTAAAGCAATTGTGGTGAATCCAAGTTTCTTCAGCGGATCAATCCATTCTTCAGGTACTCCTAGAGCCAGGTATTCTTCTTTTTGACTTTCGGTTTTTAACTTTTGACTTTCCGGCTTCATCTGAGGGAAGAGTAAAACATCCTGGATTGAAGGTTGATTTGTAAGAAGCATTGTAAGCCTGTCGATTCCCATACCCATACCTGATGTAGGAGGCATACCATATTCAAGTGCTCTTACAAAATCATTATCGATAAACATTGCTTCATCATCTCCCTTTTCAGATAACCTGAGCTGATCCTGAAATCTCTCCATCTGGTCGATAGGATCATTAAGCTCTGAATATGCGTTTGCGATCTCCTTACAGTTAATAAACAATTCAAACCTTTCGGTTACTCCCGGTTTGCTTCGGTGCTTCTTGGTGAGTGGTGAAGTTTCTGTTGGATAATCAATTATGAAAGTTGGTTGGATAAGGCTCGCTTCACATTTTTCACTAAATATTGCATCAATAAGTTTTCCTTTCCCCATTGTGGGATCATATCCAATCCCCAGCTTATCGCAGACTTCTTTCAGCTCCTGTTCATCCATTTTTGAAATGTCTGTTCCGGTGTTTTCCTTTATCGAATCAAGCATGCTGATTCTTTTATAAGGAGGATTCAGGTTTATTGTTTTATCACCGACCTGAATCTCTGTTTTGCCATGCAGATCGAGAGCTGCCTTTTTTATTATCTCTTCGGTGAAGCTCATCATCCAGTTATAGTCCTTATATGCTATATATATTTCCATAACTGTAAACTCCGGGTTATGTGTCCGATCCATTCCCTCATTCCGGAAATCTTTTGCAAACTCATAAACCCCTTCAAATCCCCCGACAATCAGCCGTTTAAGATAGAGTTCGTTGGCAATCCTCAGGTAAAGAGGAATATCAAGGGCATTATGGTGAGTTATAAAAGGTCTGGCTGTTGCACCTCCCGGAATAGGCTGCAGTATGGGAGTTTCAACTTCAAGATAACCATGTGAATTGAACAGTTCGCGCATCGACTGGATTATCAGGGTTCTTTTACGGAATACATCCCTTACATGGGGATTAACGATCAGATCGACATATCTCTGGCGATACCTCATTTCCGGATCTGTTACAGCATCGAACAAGACCCCATCTTTTTCTTTTACCACAGGTAATGGCCTTAAGGATTTGCTCAGAACTGTAAATTCTTTAACATGGACAGTTGTTTCTCCCATCTGAGTTTTGAAAACAAACCCTTTAACTCCAATTATATCACCAATATCAAGCAGGTGCTTGAATACAGTATTGTACATAGTTTTATCTTCTCCCTGGCAGATATCATCGCGGCGAAGGTATATCTGTATCCTTCCTGAAGAGTCCATAATTTCGGCAAAAGAAGCATTCCCCATAATACGCCTGGACATTATTCGTCCAGCCAGACTAACTTCACTGAAATTGTTCTTTTCGGGAGTATAGTTATTCAGGATTTCCTGTGCGAAGACATTGGTTATATATTCAGCTGCCGGATAAGGATCAATTCCCAGTTTTCTTAACTCGAGAAGAGAATTTCTTCTAATCTGCTCCTGTTCACTTAATGACATATTACTCATGTATATCTGAAATTTGTGCAAATATAGAAAAATTCGTTCTTACAGGTTATCAGGAGATCAACCTTTTAACAAACCGAGCTCTGCATGAAATCTTTCAATGATAAGCTTTGTGACAGTACCGGGAGTACCATCTCCTATTGTTATTCCTCCTATTTCAGTTACAGGAGTTGCTTCTGCTGAAGTATTTGCAATAAATGCTTCCCTGGTAAATTTGAGCATGTTTTCATCGATAGCTTCTTCAATGGTTTTAATACCAGCTTCCCGTGCAATCCTGAGGATGTTTTTACGGGATATGCCAGAGAGAATATGACTAGACTCAGGATGGGTGTAAAGTGTTTCGTCAATTACAAAAAAAATATTTGAGTGTGAACCCTCTGTAATAAGACCGTTGCGCACAAAAATACATTCCCTGAGTCCTTTTTCAAAGGCTTCCTGGAAGCTTAATGTATTTGCCAGCAGTGCTATCGATTTAATATCGCACCTGCTCCATCTGATATCCTCCTTAAGCATCACTTTTATACCGGTTTCCTGTGAAACAATATCGGGTTTGAATCCCCAGGCATATGCGTACACCGTTAAGGGAATGTTGTCTGGAGGAAAATTATGTGATCGTTTTGAAGCACCCCTGGTAATCTGGATATAAACCATTGCGGGTTGGGTATCAAGACCATTCTTTTTTATAAGGTCAAGGGCTATTGATGGAAACTGATCAGAGTCGTTCCAGTTAATGTGTAATTCCCGTAAACTTCTTTTCATTCTTTCGAGATGAGAGCCAATATCATAGAAAAACCCTTCATACCATCTCACTACTTCATATATTCCATCGGCAAAAAGGAATCCGCGGTCATCGGGACTGATTTTCACCTCATCTTTCGGGAGGAATGCTCCATTGAAATATGTGATATTCATAATTAAGATAATAGATTGCGATGCTGCTCAATTGCTTAATGGTTCAATGGCTCAACGGCTCAAAGGCTCAATGGCTCAATGGCTCAATGGTGGAAAGAATCAGTGGGGTTCAATGATTTCAGTTTTATAATCAACCTGGTTTCTTGCTTCTTCGGGAGATTCAGCATTGCCGGTAGCTGCCTGAACGAAGAATGATGCCCCAAGAACAGTTGTCTCTTTCTGGTTAATTATCTTAATGGGAACGCCGGTATAATCAGCTCTTAACCTGTTCCATAGCCTGTTCTTTGAACCGCCGCCGACACATAGTATGCTTTCGGTTTTAAAGCCCCCTGCTTTCTCAAGGGCTGTTTTTCCTTCAGAAAGCCTTTGGGAAAGTGCTTCGAGCATGGCACGGTAAATCTCATCCCGGGTCGACTCCATTGTTAGTCCAAGTATCTCTCCTCCGGGTTTTCCCTTTAGTTCCTCATAAAATTTTGGGATTACTTTTATTCCATTGGACCCGGCAGGGATCTTTTCAGCACCCTCTATCATTGTTTCATACACATTGTCCTTAACATCGGAATACAGATTTTTTCTTGCCCATTCAAGAATGCCAGAAGCAATCCATTGGTTACCAATATTATATAATCCCGGACGTGAATCCAGCTCCGTTGTTATAGCCATTTCAAGCTGGTCTGCCCCGGATTTATAACCTTCGGATCTTACCATAAGTATTTCCCAGGTTCCTGAACTAAGGACAGGCTGATTTCGTTCAGCTCCCGATCCGAAAACAGCAAACTGGGTATCGTGGCCGGTGGCAATTACCGGGGTGCCAAATGGAATACCTGTTTCTCCTGAAGCTTGTAAATTAACTTTTCCTGTAATTGTTCCGGCTTCTGCCAGATCTCCGAATTTGTCTGAGGGGAATCCGATTTTTCCGAGAGTTGATTCTGAAAGATTCCTTGTTTTCAGGCTTGTTATCATCGAAGTCCCCGACATTGTGGTATCATTTACCATTTCTCCTGAAAGCATGAATGTAAAAATTGAAGGCATGAACAGGAATCTGTGGCTCTTTTCGATCAGTTCGGGTTTGTTTTCAGAGAACCAGATAAGCTTATTTATTGTATTAAAGTTAAATGGAAGAACTCCGCACTCTTTGTAAAGATCGCTCAGGGGTAAATATTTCCCGATATTTGCCATTATAGGATTGGTGCGCTCGCATTGCCACGATATAACAGGATAAAGCATTTTTCCTGATTTATCGAAAAGAGTACCATCAACTCCGAATGTAGTTACGGTAATACCTGCAATCTCTTCAGGTTTTATTTTGCTCAGAACTTTTTTAGAAGTGATGCATAACTTATTCCAGATCTCATTCACATCCCATATCCTATAATCGGGGTATAATGGATCAGGTCTTGTATTGTTAGGTGCTGATTCGGAGGCGATTATGATGCCTTTACTGTTAATTGCAATGACTCTTACATTAGTTGCCCCGCAATCGAATACTATAACAATATCTCCTTTTGACATGGAACGCCGGCTAAGTTTTTCTTCTATCCAAGGTCTTTAAGGAATGCGACTGAGGCTCCGGCAGCAATGAAGGCTAAGATATAAATTGCCAGAACAATAATCAGTAAAATACCTACATATACATAATAGTCTTTCAGATTTCTGAACGCTTTATTAAGTTCCTGCTTATCTAGGTTTTTTACAGCATTTGATGTGTGTTTTGAAAATCTGAAGAGATATAGTACCGGGAAAAAATAGATAACTCCCAGAACAATGATTATTACAAAAATCAGCCACTCAGGGATCCCGACAGGAGTATCACCTGAATTAAAAATTGAAAGAAACAGCCCGGCAAATATGCCGAAGATCACAAGAAGTCCAATTCCAATAAATCCCAGGATGGCAAGAAACATTGTCCATTTGCGTGTCTTGTCCAGATCTTTGAGAGCATCTTCCTCTATCTCTATTTTCCTGATTTCCAATGGGTTTTCCATGTTTTATGATATTTGTTCAACACGTGCAATATTTTATTCTTTCATATCTTTAAAACCATTTCAGATTTATTTATAAAGAGCTCCATAAGTCTGGCAAGCCCTGTAGTCAGAACCTTCCTTATCCATACCGAAAGCATTCCATGAGCTGGGGCGGAATATTTTGTCTTCAGGTACGTTATGCATGCAAACAGGTATCCTGAGCATCGATGCGAGTGATATTAAGTCGGCACCGATATGTCCAAAACTTGATGCACTATGGTTTGCACCCCAGTTTGCCATAACAGAATATACATCACTGAAAGCATCTTTCCCTGTGAGCCGTGGAGCAAACCATGTAGTCGGCCAGGTTGGATTAGTCCTGTCTGTGAGTATCTTATGAACTTTTTCAGGAAGTTCTACTGTCCATCCTTCTGCCAGCTGAAGCACCGGACCAAGTCCTTTTACGAGGTTGACCCTTGAAATTGTCAGAGGCATTCCGCCTGTTGTATTAAATTGAGAAGAGAAACCGCCGCCTCTGAAATAACCGCTGTCGGCAGCCGGCCATTCAGTAGCCCTGAGGCATTCCGAAGCATCTTTGGAGGTAATTTCCCAGAATGGTTTAATGCCGGGTTTCCCTTTAATGGTTTGTCTGCCCGAAAAGTCAAGCGCAGATGCACCTGAGTTTATAAGGTGAATAACGCCATTCGCTGCAAGTCCTGAAGGTTTTATTTTTGTTACTCTTTTTATAGCTTCGGGGCTCCAGTATGTTCGTATATCAGAAAACATCTGGGCTGTATTTGTCAGTAGATATCCAAATAACATGGGAACTCCGTTCATTGCATCATTCTCTGTAGCAACAAGATAAGGAGGTCTGATCCCGTTCCAGTCGAAAGATGAACAGAGGATAGCTTCCATAAAATCTCCGTTGGGCATATGATCTGTCCATTGGCGTTGTCCCTGAAATCCTGCAAGAATTGCATTATGCCCGTTTGACTCTTCTCCAAAGCCAAGTTTTTTAAGTTTCGGATTTCCGACCATAAGATCACGGGCTATAATAGTCATCTTTACAACTATTTCCCATTCTTCATCCTTTCTGGCTTTTGATTTTGGTCTGGCATTCAGATCTTTTCCTTCTTTGCAGTTTTTCTTTGTCCAGGCAAGAGCTTTCTTAAATTCATCTTTGTCATAAATCTCTTCATTCAGCCGCCTGTTGAATTCGCTCATGTCGATATATTCATTTCGCATTCCCAGGTATTCCTGGAAAAAATCTTCCCTGACGATCGATCCTGCAATACCCATGGAAACGGATCCCATCGACAGATATGATTTCCCTTTCATAAAAGCAGCTGCCAGACCTGCTTTGACAAACCGGAGTATCTTTTCACTAACATCATCAGGAATTGTCTGATCGCCGCCATCCTGAACATCATGTCCGTAGATGCCGAATGCAGGCAATCCTTTCATTGTGTGACCGGCAAGTGCTGCAGCAAGATAGACAGCACCAGGTCGTTCTGTTCCGTTAAAGCCCCAGATGGCTTTCGGCATGTCAGTATCCATATCAATGGTCTCACTTCCATAACACCAGCACGGGGTTACAGTCAGGCTTACACCAACACCTGTTTTTCTGAATTTTTCTGTACATGAAGCTGCTTCAGCAACACCTCCTATGCATGAATCGGCGATAACACATTCTACCGGTTTGCCATTTGGATATTTCAGGTGTTTTGAAATCAGTGATGCGGCGGCTTTAGCCATGTTCATGGTCTGTTTTTCAAGTGATTCCCTTACACCGCGTTCACGTCCGTCAATAGCTGGGCGAATACCTACTTTAGGAAAATCACCAATTACTGTCTGGTAGTTCTGAACAGTTTTTAAATCATCGTTTGCCATAATATATTTTTAAAAGTTTTATAATGGTTATTGAGAACAAACAAATATAATGTTTTTCCTCTTTTATTCCCTAAACTTTTATATCAGGCAAAAAAGAAAATAAACCGATTGGAAATCAAGTGAAGATTCTATGAGTCTCCCCGGGGGAAATCTTAAAATGTGGTTTGACATCCTCATTTTTTGTACATTTGAACTCTTATTCTTATTTATATGCAAAACGGAAGACGATTACCCGGATGGTTAAAAATGCATAGGGCAAGCGGGGAGAATTATACAAGAGTAAAACGACTTGTTGAGAGTAATCATCTGCATACAATATGTACAAGTGGCAATTGTCCCAATATAGGTGAATGCTGGAATGCAGGCACAGCAACATTTATGATACTCGGAGATATTTGCACCCGGGCATGTAAATTCTGCAACACCAAAACAGGGAAACCTCTTCCTCCGGATCCTGAAGAACCTAAGCGTCTTGCTGAATCAATCAGAACACTTAAACTCAGGCATTGTGTGATTACATCAGTTGACCGCGATGATCTTCCCGACGGAGGAGCAGCATTCTGGGCCGAGGTGATTAACGCTGTAAAAAAGAAAAACCCGGGAACAACAATGGAGACTCTGATTCCTGATTTTGACGGGAAACCGGAAAATATTAAAAAGATAATTGATGCAGGACCTGATGTTATTTCACATAACATTGAAACTGTCAGAAGGCTAACTCCATTAGTCCGCACGAAAGCAAAATATGAAAGGAGCCTTGATGTTTTAAAATATATTTCCCGGAGCGGAATTAGGGTTAAGTCGGGATTTATGCTTGGACTCGGCGAAAAAGAAAATGAAATATTTGAAACAATTGATGATCTGTTCATGTCAGGATGCAGGATACTTACGATAGGACAATATCTTAAGCCTTCGCCGGATCATATTGATGTAGTTGAATATATTTCCCCTGAGCGGTTTGATGAATACAGGGAATCAGCTCTTGAAAAGGGTTTTGATTTTGTGGAAAGCAATCCTCTTGTCAGATCCTCTTTTCATGCTGAAAAACATGTAAAGTGAAGATAATATTTGTTAAATTAGAACTCCAAAATTAGAGGATCTTAATTGAGTTATAGCGTTAAATATGAGGATATAGGCTTGCGGGATTATAAAGAAACCTGGGATTACCAGGCTAAAATCTTTAAAAAGCTGGTGGATTATAAGAAATCAGGTACAGGGATCAAAGAATTACCCGGTACTCTGATCTTTGTAGAACATCCTCATGTATATACCCTGGGGAAAAGCGGCTCTGAAAACAATCTTCTCCTGGATTATATTCAACTCCGGGCAAAGGATGCAAAATTCTACAGGATAGACAGGGGCGGGGATATAACCTATCATGGTCCGGGACAAATTGTAGGATACCCGATTTTTGACCTTGAGGCAATCAATATTGGTCTGAAGGAATATATTTCAAGACTCGAGGAAGCAATCATTAACACAATCCGGGAATATGGTTTGACTGGCTCAAGACTTGAGGGAGGAACCGGAGTCTGGCTCGATCCGGATATCCAGGGTAAAGCCAGGAAGATCTGTGCAATAGGTGTAAGAGCAAGCCGATTTGTGACAATGCACGGATTTGCATTTAATGTAAATACCGACCTTGAATATTTCAACCATATTAACCCCTGCGGATTCACTGATAAAGGAGTTACATCGCTTGAAAAAGAATTGGGGATTAAACAGAATATTGAAAAAGTGAAAAATATTGCCAGAACCAAACTCGGGGAGGTTTTTGATCTGAACTGGATTAATACAAATAGCTGATGGAAAAAAAATGGGTACTAAAGGAGAGGGGAGATAGTGCTGTGGTTAAGCAGCTTGCAGGAGCTCTTGGAGTATCCGAATCGCTTGCCAACCTGATGGTGCAAAGAAGTATCACCTCTGCGGAAGAAGCCAGTACATTTTTTAATCCCTCACTTGATTATCTTCATGATCCTTTTATGATGAAGGATATGAACATAGCTGTAGAGAGACTTTCTACAGCTATCAAAAAAAATGATAAGATCCTTGTTTACGGCGATTATGATGTTGATGGTACTACTGCGGTAGCACTTGTATATTCATTTCTTAAAGAGCAGTATTCAAATGTGGAATATTATATACCTGACAGATATAAAGAGGGTTACGGAGTTTCATTCCAGGGGATTGATTTTGCTGCACAGAACAATTGCAAACTTGTCATTACTCTGGACTGCGGCATAAAAGCTGTTGAAAAGATAGGTTATGCCAGGTCAAAAGGAATTGATGTGATCGTCTGTGATCACCATTATCCTGGCGATGAAATACCAAAGGCAGTTGCTGTTCTCGATCCCAAACAACCTGGTTGCAGTTATCCCTATAAAGAGTTGTCAGGATGTGGTGTCGGATTCAAGCTGATTCATGCATATTCGAAAATACAGGGTATTCCTTTTGCTGCAATCGCACATTACCTCGATCTTGTTGCGGTGAGCATAGCATCGGATATTGTTCCGATAACCGGAGAGAACAGGATCCTTGCATATTTTGGACTGAAACAACTAAATGAATCGCCAAGAACAGGACTTAAGGAGATAATCAGGGAGGCTGAGGTGTTCAGGGCACTAACAATTGAAGATGTTGTATTTAAAATTGGTCCACGGATAAACGCAGCCGGAAGGATGGAAACAGGAGGCAAAGCTGTTGAACTTCTTATTTCAAATGACACAAAACTGGCTACCGGTATTAGTAAGGAGATCAATAATTTCAATATCGAAAGAAGGAGCATCGACCGTTCTATTACGACCGAAGCCATGCGGATGATTTCAGAAGACCAGAGGAGGGTAAATTCAAAAACGACTGTGCTTTACAATCCAATGTGGAAAAAAGGTGTTATCGGGATCGTGGCTTCCAGACTAATTGAAACTTATTACAGACCTACTGTGATCCTTACCGAATCGAATGGCTTTGCCACCGGTTCCGCAAGATCGGTTCATGGTTACGATCTTTACCAGGCAATAGAGGCCTGTGCTGACCTTCTTGAAAGTTTCGGCGGACATATGTTTGCTGCAGGACTTACACTGAAGAAAGAAAACATTCAGCCGTTCATGGAAAGATTTGAGAAATATGTAAACGATACAATATCTGAAGACCAGCTTTTACCAAGGATTTTAATTGATACCGAACTCTCATTTTCTGAAATAAATGAAGAGTACTTTAAAGTAATGAGTCAGTTTCAGCCTTTCGGACCGGAAAACATGTCACCTATATTTATATCCAGGAATGTATTTGACAGTGGTTCAGGCCGCATGGTTGGTTCCAGCGGCGAACATCTTAAACTCGATCTTTGCCAGGAGTCCACAGGAACAATGACTATCCCTGCAATAGCATTCGGACAGGCGGACCACTTTGAATATATTAAAGCAGGAAATCCTTTCGATATCTGCTTTTCTCTGGAAATGAATGAATTCCGTGGGAACAGGAATTTGCAGTTAAATATCCGCGATATTAAAACCCCGGGGAATAAGTAAGATATTAACTTGTTACTCGGTGCTCGTTACTCGTTACTCGTTGCTTGTTGCTTGTTGCTCAATCAATCTGAATTTCAATCTGTTTTATACAACAGGAAAGGAGGGGTATACCGATTATCCGGCATATAAC
>Ga0209800_10002131_pt1 | contig 18154 bp, 34 predicted proteins | sample Higcelweek8metaG_FD_187174 | JGI IMG/M metagenome (GOLD analysis project Ga0209800, IMG submission 187174) | Freshwater pond sediment microbial communities from the University of Edinburgh, under environmental carbon perturbations - High... | ecosystem: Environmental > Aquatic > Freshwater >...
TGACTCAACCTTCATGTCGGCAGAACGGTCTCCCATTTTCATAATGGCACCATCGCCATAAGCTTTGGTGATTTGTTCCATGGCTAGGCGAACAGCTTCGTTTTTTTTAGAAGATAATGAAGAACCGGAGGCGGAGGGAGTTTCTTTTTTGGCAATTTTTGGATGTCGACCCATAGGTTTTGAATAAATTTATTAAACAATATAAAAATAACAAAGCCGACTAGATCAAGTCAAGGACCAGAACCGAAGAAAAGACGAACCCTAACTATTTATGGTTGGAACAACATGGTGGATTTATTGATATCCATATGTTTAACCTCGTCGATTGCCAGTCCGGGCTTTGCGTAGCCGTTGACCAAACTGACGGTCGAGAATTTTTGGACTAGTTTCTTTTTTTTCGGGATCAGCTTCATCGACCTGAATGAGATAACTTATTTGCACTCCAGTCAAATCCTGGCGGTATCCGCGGTTCCAACTATTGAGAATATTACGTGCTGTTGCCCCAGCTTCGACATATAACAATCCTAACAACTCCCCTCTTCTGACCATTTCCTCGGGAATTCGAGGAGGGAAGGGGTTATACCTTGTCTTATGTTCACCTGATGGTTTTCCCATGTGTCGGGGATACTGGATTCGAACCAGCAACCTCACGGACCCCATCCGTGCACGCTAGCCAATTGCGCCAATCCCCGATGCTCGACTAAAGTCTCGATCGGGGCGAGCCCCGTAAAACTTTATGTTCTAGCTTCATATTATAGCTTGTTTTAAGATTTTTTTCCTTTGGAAGTGACATATGTAATAATAGATGATGCTCCCATTTGGACACCTGGCGGCGTCATACTTAATTTCTCAGATTCCGGGAAAGAATAAACAAATATTAAATCCAAAAGAAATTTTTGTGGTGTTATTGGCTGGGATTATGTTTGATTTTGATTTTTTATTGCCTAATCTATTTGGATACCCCGGCGGAACACATCATTTTTTTGCTACCCACACTCCAATGGCGGGAATTATTTACTGGCTTATTATGTGGATAATATTGCGAAAACTAATTCGGCCACGAGTTTTCTTTTTAATAGCCTTGGCCCTATTGAGCCACCTGGTTTTAGACGACCTAAGTTATTGGTTAGGCCTAATTGGCTGGGAAAGCAGATCCTGGCCACAAATTTTTTGGGGATACCCGTTTGATTCTAGGAGAGAGTATTGGATTAATTATTTCTTCGATCACTACCAGCAGCACCCCTACACCAATCAAGATGTCTGGGATAGTTATTTTTTTAGATTACCAAAACTTTATTATCTTGAGATCCTACTTGTGATTTGGGCAATTTTCGTATTTAAAGTAAGAAAAAGGTGTCATCTTCACAAAAAATAGAAAACCGCTATAATCAACAAACCATGGACCAAACAAATTACTCTGATTCAATCATCAACATTCAACTAATCGAAAAAGAACTAAGAGCAGAGAATAAAAAACGGAAGAAGATAGCCGAGTCGGCCGAAAATTGTTTGAGAAAATTATCAATAGATAAGATTTCCGGAAAAATGGGAGATTGCTAAATAAGGAAGAAAGAAATAATCGAGATAGCTAGAACATATACTCCGAACAGCCAGAGATGATGATTGATAAGTAGGCGCCGTAGAAGACCAAGTGAAATCAACCCAACTAAAAATGTGACCACAAAAGCAGCTAGATATGTGGGCTGAATGATATTTTGGCCAAGGATGTCCTTGAAACCAAGTATTAAAGCCCCAAAAGAGGCTGGAATAAAAAGAGAGAATGAAAAATTGAAGGCAGTTAATGGCGATAGTCCCATTAGTAAACCAGCAAAAATAGTTGAGCCTGAACGGGATACTCCCGGGAGAATGGCCAACATCTGGAATAAGCCAATGAGAAAGGCCTGTTTATAGGTAATTTTACGGTTGATACTTTTTAAGTACCGGGTGGAAAAAACAAATGTGGCCGTGATAAGAAAAAATAGTGGCAATAGATAAATGTCGGAAAATATGGTTTCAATTTGATCCTTAAATAACATGCCAACAATACCGGCGGGGATAGAACCGATGATAATCTGAGTAAAATTGGCAATAAAGAATTTTAACTGAGTACGGAAAAAGACCAGCACTGATAGGAGAGTGGCGGTATTAAGAAAAATGTCGAAGGTTAACGATGGGGTGAGGCCAAAGAAATGCTGAGCCAAATTCAGATGACCTGAAGATGAGATGGGTAAAAACTCAGAGATTCCCTGAACGAATGAAAGAACAATCGCTTGAAACAGAGACATAAAATAGTATAGAGGGCTTGGCTAACGCTGGCAATAAGGTGGGTAGGGCGATTACCGCTTTGGAGATTGCTTTTGACGTCGAGATTTTCCACCCTTACCAACCATCCGACGCTGTCGGACACGTGAATCAACGGTCAAAAGGTCATTGGCACGTAAAATTGGAGTATTGACGGTGGGACTAATTTTTTGAAGAGCTCGAGAGATAGCCAGGACTAAGGCATCAAGTTGACCGATTTTACCGCCTCCCAATACCTTGGCTTGAAAGTGAAACTTGTCAACGCAATCAAGGGCTTTAAAAGGCTGAAAGTAGCGAACCTTGGCTAAATCACCAGGAAAAAACTTGGCTAGAGGAATTTTATTAACTAAAGAATCTCCAGATTTTTCAAATAATTTGATGGTAGCAACGGCCGCCTTGCGACGTCCAACTGCATAAGTATAATTATCGACTTTGGCTTTTTTAGGCATGTTATTTTTTAGCTAATTTGTCGGCGTACTGATGTTCAGTTCCAACGAAAACTTTTAATCTTCGAATGCGTTGATCGCGGAGCTTATTTTTTGGCAACATTCCTTTGACACCGTGAATGATAACTAAAGCGGGATCTTTGAGCATCATGTCTTTTAGATTTAGCTCGTTAAGGTGACCAGCAAAAGCAGTATGATGATAGTATATTTTTTGAGTTAATTTTTTACCAGTAGTTCTGATTTTGGCAGCGTTGATAGCAATTACATAGTCACCATCATCACGGTTAAATGAAAAAGTAGGTTTATCTTTTCCCATCAGAATATTGGCGATTTTGACACTAATACGACCAAGTGTGTCAGAAGAAAGGTCAACTAAATGCCATTGACGTTTGATATCAATTTCTTTGGGATTGGTGGTGGGATTCTTGTTCATTACTTGGTCTCCTTAACTTTTTTAACAGGGGTCTTTTTGGTAACTACTTTAACTGGTTTGGTTTTAGTCTCTTTTTTGGTTTCCTTTTCTTTTTTTGTCTCGACCTTTATCAGAGTATAGGGTTTGCATAAATAGAGCTTAACGATGAGCGAGTTGTCTCCCTGTCGAAATTTAATCCTTTTGACCAAGGTAAAGTTGGAGGTTTGGTCGCCAAAAGCGGATTTAAAGCTGGTGACAACGTCGTTAATTATATGTCGGTCTTGAATGTATTTTGAAAGAAAACGGCGAGAAATTAAATCTGGCTTAGTAATGATGTCAGAAGCAATTTTTTCAATTAAAGGACGGACGGCTTTTACTTTAGCATCGGTGGTTTTGAATCCACCAAGGGTAAAGAAGGACCGAACCTGAGTTCTGAACATGGCCTGTCGTTCGTTGTGATTACGACCTAATTTTTTACCGTAGCGACGATGTTTCATACTATTTCCAAGAAAATCCCTTTTCTTTTAACCAATTATCAATAATTTTTAAAGATTTTTCACCGACATTTTTTGATTTACTAACCTCAGTGCGACCGGCTTTGATTAAATTTTCGATATTAATATAACCAGCTTTTTTTAGAGCGTTGGTTACCCGGAGAGGAAGTTCAATTTCTTCAATGGAAACATCGATACCAGAAACAATTGGGGAGACGATAGTAACAACATCTTCCTCAAAATCTTTGGGGTCAATTATTTGACTGAGAGATTTGATTAAATCCTTGGCTGCAATTTTTAAAGCATCCAGTGGATCGACCGACCCATCGGTCCAGATTTCCATAATTAATTTGTCGTAGTTAGATTTTTTGCCAAGACGGGTTGGTTCAACAAAATAATTGGCTTTTAGTACTGGAGTAAAAGTAGCATCAAGGATAATTTCACCGACGATATCAGACTTTTGTTCGCTGGCTAAAGTGTAACCGACTCCTTTTTCAACAGTCAATTCAATTTTTAGACTGGATTTACTGTCAGATAAAGTGGCGATGTGTTGGGTGGGGTTGGCAATTTTACAAAGACTATTGTCGACGATGTCACCAGCGGTAACAACTCCAGGACCTTTTTTATCAAGAGTTAGGACGATAGCCTCGTCCTGTTTGCTAATAAATTTAATTTTTTTAAGATTTAATGAAACTTCAACCAAATCCTCTTTTAGACCTGGAAGAGTAGTAAATAAATGATTGGCACCGTCTATTTTTATTTTGGTGATAGCGGATCCGGGAATGGTGATGAGCAATACCCGACGTAAACTATTACCTAAAGTGTGTCCAAATCCACCAACTAATGGACTTAGCTCGAATTGACCAAATCCTGGTGAGGATTTAATGGTTTTAATATGAAATTTACTGGTGTCCATTAACTGTCTCCTTTTTATCTTGAATAAAATTCAATAATTAAATTTATATTTATACCTCGGTCAATCTCGTCTAGCACCGGTTCGGCCACTACTTTGGCAGAATGGTCAGATGAGCTGGCTTGGAGCCAGGAAGGAATTTTAAAATCCTTATCAGCAACTTTGAAATTATCTTGGTATTTATCTAATACTTTGGGGTCAAATGTGATCTGATCACCAATCTTGACTGAATATGAAGAAACATTGATTTTCTTACCATTTATGAGAATGTGTTCGTGACTAATTATCTGCTTGGCCTGATTTCGGGATGAGGCTAAACCAATGATATAAATTACATTATCTAGCCTTCTTTCAACCAACTTGATCAGGTTGTCTCCGACTAATCCCTTTAGATTTTTGGCTTTGGTGTAATAATTGTGAAATTGAGTTTCCTGAATACCGTAGATTCTTTTGGCTTTTTGTTTGGCCCGAAGTTGAATAGCATAATCAGTAGGTTTTTTGGCTCTTTTGATACCATGCATTCCCGGAGGAACTGCACCTTTCTTTTCGATAGGACACTTTGAACCATTACAGCGATCTCCTTTGAGAAAAAGCTTGGTACCTTCTGCCCGACAAAGTCGGCATTTTGAGTTAAGAGAGATTCGTGACATAGTAGTGGTTATACTCGCCTGGCCTTGGGAGGACGGGGGCCATTGTGAGGAATAGGAGTGATATCAGAGATAAGATCAACATCAAAATCTCTTTTGGTACGAAGATAGCGCAGGGCGGCATCACGACCAACTCCGGGTCCTTTAAGGTAAACTTCTAATTTTTTGATTCCATAGGGTTTGACTGCTTCTAGGGCATTTTCGATAGCAGTAGTGGCGGCATAAGGGGTAGATTTTCGAGATCCTTTAAAGCCACATTGGCCAGAGCTAGACCAAGCTAAGACGTTACCTTTTGGGTCGGTAACGGTAACTAAAGTGTTATTGAAAGTGGATTTGATATACAAACGACCTTCAGCAAAATTCTTGATAACCTTTTTTTTGACTGATTTAAGCACACGGGTGGGTTTGATATCAGTTTTTATTTCGGTTTTTGGATCAACTTTGGTTTCGGTAGTCATAGTTATTTATTTTTTGCAACTGAGGCGGCTTTTTGTTGGGTTTCGATTTTTGCCCAAGCCTCTTTGGTTAATGAGCCAACGGTCTTTCTTTTACCCTTTCTGGTTCTAGAGTTTGTTTTGGTGCGCTGACCACGAACAGGAAGGCTGACAATATGGCGTATGCCACGGTAACATTTGATTGCCCGAAGACGATCGATGTTTTCGCGGATTTCTTTTTTTAAGTCTCCTTCGACTGAAAAAGACTCTAAAGCTTTCATAAGATTACCGATATCATCCCGAGTCAGATCTTTAATGCGGACATTAAGACCAATTTTGGCTTTTTTGGCCAATTCAAGAACGTTGACTGGGCCGATGCCAAAAAATCGAGTTAAACCGATTTGAGCACGTTCATTATCTGGGATTTCAATTCCGGAGATTCTCATAGATTAGCCCTGTTTTTGGGTATGTCTTTTTGTAGAACAGATAATACGCCTGACACCCTTTCGGATGACGACTTTACAATTTTTACAACGGCGTTGAATGCTAGATTTGACCTTCATATAAAGACTTGGATATTGTAACCTAAAATTCCTGCAATATCAAAGAGTAGATTGTATTTATCCGCGATATACAATTCTGCCCTTTAGACCTTCAGGAGAAAGAACGATTGAGACCCGGTCGCCGGCGAGACAGCGGATGTGGTTCATTTTTAATTTGCCGGCTAGATAGACAACAATTTCTCGTCCATCTGTTTCTAACTTAACCCGAAAGAGTTGGTCGGGGAGAACTTCGGTGATAACTCCTTTGACTTGTGGATCTTGCATTTAATTTTAATAAATAATTGTTTAATAACTTTTTTTAAATAATTTGGAGATAATTAGCCAAATTACTATCAGAAATGGAATTATAGCAATGAAAAAAGGATTTGGGTCATTTATTGCTATAGATGTCAATTAATTCTTGATTAGTTGAATCCGTTAAATCGGCAGTCAGGTAACCCGTAAATAAAAAGACTTGCTGGCCGGCTTTGTAGGCCAACAGGGATGGGTATTGGGTTATTGATAATTTATTGGCTAAATCCGGATATTGGCCAGCATCTAATTTATATATCGATATCGGCTGGTCGATGGATTTGAGAAGATCACTGAACAGAGGCGAATGAAGCCGGCAGTCTAAATAGTCCGGGTGCCAAACATCAATTATTTTTGAATCAGAGGATTCCATGATTGAAGTAAAGTTTTTGGGAGTAATCTTGGTGGCCAGCGGTGGAGTGGTACCCGGCATAACACCATAACGCTCGAGCCAAAGCCACTCTTGACTCCTAGGATCAGCGTTAATTGAGTCCAATATAGATTTTTCTTGCCCCTCATCGGCGGCGTACAGAATGGCGCCTACCGGACAAGCCGAGGGAAGGGTACATTTTAAGCAAAAAGTACAAAGATGTTCATCCCAGATAACTTTATTTTGATTATTGTCGAATGATAAGGCGTGATTGGGACAAACTTCGATACCACCACAGGCCGGAGCATGATCACAAATTCTTTGGTTAATAAGTATTTTTGGCATTATAGAGTATCTACTTTGTTAACAATGTCTTCAAAAATTGGTTCGACGGGACGGTTGCCATCAACACTAAAAAGAAGTTTTTTGGTAGAAAAATATTCTTTGATGGAAACAATGGTTTCGTCGTATGATTTTTGGCGAGTAGCAATAGTTTCAGGAGTATTGTCGGTGCGATTGGCATCTTGAAACTCGTCACCACGAACAGCCCGTCGTTTCATAATTTCATCAAAGGTGACATCTAGATGAATTAGGAGGGAAAATGGTTTTGATTGTTTTTTGAGAAAATATTCAATAAGTTTGGCTTGATTTAAAACTCGAGGAAAACCATCGATAATAAAATTTTCGAAATTAAGTTTTTTTAACTTTTCAATCAAGACATCAAAAATTAAATCGTCGGGTACCCAAACTCCTTGCTTTATATACGAATTAGCTTCTAAACCAAAACCAGAACCGGCGGCAATTTCATCGCGAAGAAGCTGGCCCATAGAGAGATGAGTCAGGTGATATTTGTCGGCGATGAGCTTGGCCTGAGTCGATTTGCCACAACCACTTGGACCGATAATAAATAGATTTAGAGGCATTAATAAGTTAGTTTATCGTAATTATACATTTGAACAACGTTTTCAATTTTTCGGGTTAGTTCGATGACGACCGAAACCACAATTAAGACACTGGTACCACCAATGGTTAGTGAGGTGATGCCGGTTAGATTTTGGACTATTGATGGAGCAACAGCAATGGTACCAAGAAAGACAGCTCCGATAGCCACCACCCGAGTAATTAGATAACTGAGACGTTTTTCGGTAGCCTGACCAGGTCTAATGCCTGGGATAAAACCGCCAGACTTACGTAACTCTTCGGCAATATCTTTTGGCTTAAACACAACCGAGGTGTAGAAGAAGGTGAAGGCAATAACCATTAAAAAATAAAATAAAATATAGGCGATACTATCGGTGGCAAACCAGCGGGTCAAGAAATAGCCGACTGAAGACAGAGAAGGCTGTGAAAGTTTGGCCAGGAAACTACCTAAAAGTGAGGGAATAGTGGCTAGGGAAACGGCAAAAATTATCGGCATAACCCCAGCAGTGTCAACTTTGATGGGAAGATAGGTAACCTGAGCCCTTTTTGCATAATTGATGGGTATTCGAAGAATTGCTTCTTCGACAGTAACTATGCCTAAAACTAAAACAAAGGCAACTACAAGAAATATGCCAAAATTGATTAGGGTTTGGGGGTTGCTAAAATCAGCCACACTAATTGATTGAACTAAAGTAAAGGGCAACCGGGAAATAATACCGGCAAAGATAAGTATTGATATTCCATTTCCAACTCCAAACAAATTTATTAGTTCACCAAAAAATATCATAATCATAGTGCCGGCGACCATGCTTAGCACCAAAGCTAATAAAGTTAGTGGAGACAAGGAGGTGATAATTTTTTGGGAGTGAAGGATGCCATACATACCAATGGCCTGAACTAAGGCTAATGGAATAGTGGCGATGCGGGTATACTGGTTAATCTTGGCTCGACCATACTCCCCTTCTTTACTGAGTGCCTCGAGTTCGGGGCTGACTAGTGTAAATAATTGCATCATAACAGAAGCGTTGATGTAGGGATTTAAACCTAAGGCTAAAACTGAAAAGTTGGCCAAGGTTCCACCTGAAAAAATGTCGAGCAAGGAAAGAAGCTGGTTTTGGGCAAAAAACTGACGAAGCAGGGTTAAGTTGACGCCGGGAACCGGAATATGAGCAATAAAACGAAAAAGAATGAGGATGGCAAAAGTAAATAGAATTTTTTGACGAAGAAGAGGAGTTTTTAAGCCATCAACATAGAGAGAAAGAGCTTTTACTATCCGATTCATTAGTCTATCTTACCACCAAGGAGAGTAATCTGGGCCTGAGCTTTTTTGGAAACAGCAATTCCGTGAATATCTAATTTCTTGGTTAATTTACCCCGGGAAAGAATTTTTACCTGGATACCTAGATCATGGACCGAAAGACCGGCTTTCTTGGCCAAAGATTTAAAATCGACCTGATCCCCTGACTTAAACCATTTTTCAAGTTGATCAAAGTTGTAAACTGCAGAAAGACTTCTTTTGAGGGTGCGGTGTTTACCTCTTAGAAAAGGAAGTCTTTTGATCCAACCTTTTTTAATTTTGGTACCATCGAAAGTAATTTTTGTTTTTCCACGAACTTTGTCACCCTTGGCACCGCGACCGGTAGTGTGGCCACCAACACCAGAACCGTAACCTCGGCCGACACGCTTTTGAGTTTTGGTGGTAGATTTTGAAAGTTGACTTAGAATTTCCATATTATTTTTTTAGAGCCGTAAGGGCTTTTAGAGTTGTCCAGACATTAATTGATTTATTTCGAGAACCGACAATTTTACTAACGATATCTTTGATACCGGCCAATTCAACCACAGATCGAACTGGGCCACCGGCAATCAGACCACTTCCCTGTTTACCGGGACGAAGTAAAACTATAGCCCCTTTGAATTTTAATTTAATTGACTGTGGAATAGTACCATTGATGATTGGAACTGTAATCATTGATTTTTGAGCTCGTTTAGTGGCTTTTTGGATGGCATCAGCAACACTTTTTGCCCGACCATGACCAATGCCGACTCGAGATTTTTTATCTCCAGAAACGACCAGAGCGGTGAAAGCAATTTGATTACCACCTTTAGTTTTTTTGGAGACGCGTTTGATTTCAACTACTTTGTCAGAAAATTCGCTTTCCGGCTTGTCAAAACGGTTTGAATGATTAGGATCGTGGTGTTGATTAGTAGGGTTAAACATAGTTAGAAAATTAAACCTCCCTTTCGGGCACCCTCGGCGAGGGCTTTTACTCGACCGTGGTATTTATAAAGTCCACGATCAAATCGGATATTAGAGATTTTTTTCTCGAGTGCAATTTTACCAATATTCTCACCAACTTCAAAGGCCTGTTCTATCTTTGTGCCGCTAATTTTGGTTAGATTTTTGGTGGAAAAAGCTGCTAAAGTTTTACCGTGCTTATCGTCGATAATTTGAGCCCAGATATGGCGATTACTTCGAAAAACCGATAAACGAGGAATGGTGGCATTGGTAGCAATTTTCGCCCGAACACGGCGAAGACGACGGATTTTAGTATCATGGATGATCATAGTTTAGGCTTTAGCGGTTTTACCGGCTTTTAACTTAATAAATTCATTGAGATAGCGGATACCCTTGCCCTTGTATGGCTCGGGGGTTCGAATTTTACGGATGTTGCTGGCTACTTGACCAACAACAACTTTGTTATGACCAGTGACCAGAAGCTTGGTATCGTCGGTAACGACGAAGGAAATATTATTCGGAGCAGTAACAATGACCGGGTGGATGTATCCAGCCGTAACGGTTAGTTTATTGCCATTTACGGCAAATTTATAACCTGTGCCGCGGATCTCTAATTCTTTTTTCCAGGGAGTGACAACGCCCTGAATCATGTTATTGAGATGAGCTCTGGTAGCACCGTGACAAGCTTTTACTTTTTTAATTTCTGATAGTCGGCTGACAAAAACAGTTCCATCTTTAACTTCGACTTCGATTTTTTCGGGTAAATTAAGATCTAGTGTTCCGTTGGGACCGGTAACGGTAACGGTCCGCTGGTTGACAGCAACAGTAACATTTTCGACAATTTTGATTGGTTGTTTTCCGATTCTTGACATATTTACCAGATTTCTGCCACTAATTCACCACCAATACCTAGCTTTTTGGCTTCTTTTTGTGACATAACTCCACGAGAGGTGGAAACAATAATTAATGATTCTTTGGTTTTTCCCCAAGGAAGTGAAGAGACTTTTTCAAACAAACGTCGACCCGGGGTGGACATTAAGGAAATATCGGTAATTGCGGAGATATTATCTTGATAAGATAGTTTAACGACGATGTTTTTTTTGGGATCATTGGTGACAGAAAAATCATCGATAAAATGATATTTTTTTACCAATTGGGCGATTCTTTGACAATAGCCGGAAAAAGGTGAAGTAAATTGCTTGCGTCCAGCGCGAGAAGCATTTTTTAATCTGATTAAAAAGTCAGTAGAGTGTGAAGTGATCATAGATTTACCAACTAGCCCTTTTTACACCTGGTAACATACCTTGATCGGCTAATTTACGAAAGCATAAACGACAAAGCCCAAACATACGAATAAAGGCACGAGGTCGACCACAAATTTGACATCGATTATGATGGCGACAGCTATATTTTAATTTTTTGGTCTCTCGAATTACTTTTGATAAATTGGCCATAGTTTATTTTTTTTGAAAAGGAAAACCCAGGGCGGATAATAACATTTTCGCCTCATCTTGGGAAGAGGCAGTAATGTTAAGGGTTACCTGAACAGAACGAATTTTAGTAATTTTATCAAGATCGATTTCGGAAAAATAGGTTTGATCTTTGATGGTGAAATTGTAGTTACCTGATTGGTCAAAGGATGTTTCGGACATACCCTTAAAATCACGGAGACGAGGAAGGACAATATTAAATAATTTTTCGACAAAATCATACATTCGATTTCCCCGGAGAGTGACTTTGAAAGCCAGTGCATCGTTTTCACGAATTTTAAAATTAGCGTTGGCTTTTTTGGCCCGACAAAGACTGGGTTTTTGACCAGTAATGGCCAGCAACTCACTTTCGGCGGCAGCCAGAGCTTCTTGACTTTCTCTTCCTTCGGGAACGCGATAGTTAATGACTACTTTGTTGAGCTTGGGGAGGGACATGGGATTTTTTTTACCCCAATTTTTGATTAACCCCGGATTGATTGATTTATTTATTTCAGTTCTTAGCATAGTAGTTATTTTTTAATTTTTGAGGTAAGAATGGTCTGACATTTTTTGCAGATACGATGTTTTTCTCCAGACTTATCAATTTGATAACCGACACGAACAGTTTTTTTACATTCAGGACAAACTAGGGCCACTTTCGATACCAATAATGCTCTTTCTTTTTCGATGATTCCACCTTTTTGATTGGCGGTAGATTTAATATGTTTTTTGTACATGTTTAAGCCCTTGACTATGACTTGATTTTTTTTAGGAATACTTCGGATAACTTCACCTTGACGACCCTTATCTTTTCCTAACAAAACTTTGACGGTATCTTTGGTTAGTATTTTCATATTAATATACTTCTTTTGCCAAGGAGGCAATTTTATTAAAACCCAAGTCTTTGATTTCGCGGGCAATAGGCCCAAAAATACGGGTGCCACGAGGATTATTTTGGCTATCAATGACAACGCCAGCGTTATCGCTAAAACGAATGTGGGTGCCATCTTTACGACTAATTTCTTTTCGAGTCCGAACAATGACCATTTTAACCTTCTCTTTTTTCTTGACTAGTCCGTCTGGGATAGCTTCTTTGACAACTGCCAAAACAATGTCACCAATAGAGGCTTTCTTGTGGCGACTTCCCTTGTAGACATGCATAACCATAGCCAGTTTAGCCCCACAATTGTCGGCTGGTTTGATCATTGAGCGGAGTTGAACTGACATATTAAATCTTTTTAATAATTTCTAAAGTGGTGAATCTCTTTAATCGGCTGAGTGGTCGGACTTCTCTGATTTTGACTTGGTCGCCAATTTTGGCTGATAAATTATTTTCGGCGTATAATTTTTTGTCTTTTTTCATTATCTTGTGGTATTTGGGATGACGACGAGTGTAGCTAAGCTCAACCACGATGGTGTTAGCCATTTTATCGGAGACGACCTGGCCGGTAAATATTTTTCCTGCAACTGGGGTATTATTAATTTTGAGGGCCATTTTCTTTTTTGTTTTCAGAAATAATTGAATTGATGAGAGTAATCTCGTAACGAATCTTCTTAAACACAGAAGAGTCTTTGTGGTTGCCGGTGAGATACTTGGCCTTGGTTTCAGCTAATTTCTTTTTGGTAGCTAAAAGCAACTGGCTTAGTTCAGCGACAGATTTTTGACGATAGGAGATTTTATCAGTTTTTTTCATAATTTATAGCCCTATAATCGTTTAACTATCTTGGTAACAACCGGTAATTTGGATGAGGCAAAGCGAAAGGCCTTTTTGGCTTCAATTTCGGTGATACCTGCAATTTCAAAAATTACCCTTCCCGGACGAACAACACAAACATAGCCTTTAACATCGCCCTTACCAGCGCCTAAAGGGGCTCCGGCACCTTTTTCGGTGACCGGCTTATCGGGAAAAACCCTAATCCACATCCGACCGTTTCTCTGGGTGGAATGAGCAATAGCACGACGAGCAGCCTCGATTTGATTTGCTGTTAACCAGCCACACTCAATAGTTTTTAGACCAAAATCACCGAAAGCGACTTGATTGCCCTGAGATAGTCCGCGCATACGACCACGGAATTGTTTTCGATATTTGGTTCGGCTGGGTTGTAACATATGCTGTAATTTAGGTTAAACAAAGATAAACTTTAACACCGATATAACCTGATCTGGTTAAAGACGGGCATTCGGCATAATCAATTTTTCGACGAATAGTGCTCAATGGGACGACACCTTGCGAGAATTTTTCCCGACGACTGATTTCGGCTCCATTGATACGTCCACCTAGAATTACCTTGATACCCTTGGCTCCGGCAGACATGGATTTTTCCATAGTTGAAAGAACTACCCGACGATAGGGCATTCTTTTGGTTAATTGAAAGGCAATTTTTTCAGCAATTAGTTTGGCTGATAGGTCAGCATATTTAAATTCTTCTACCTGAATCTCGATGTTTGACTTGACACCCTTTTTGTAGATTAATTTGCTGATTTCATTTTTAAGATTCTCAAGCTCTTTTCCACCTCGACCAATAACCAAACCAGGACGAGAAACAACTAAGATGATTTTAATTTTCTTATTTGATCGTTCAATTCGGGTACTGACGATTCCGGCGGCGCTAAGTTTGTTTTGAATCAGATCTCTTATTTTTTTATCTTCTAAAAGATACAAGCTATATTTATCTTTCCCGGCATACCAGGATGATTGCCATTCAGGGCTGTTTTTGACAGTTTCTAGTCTGAAGCTAATTGGATTGACTTTTTGACCCATGTGAGTTGATTAAATAATTTTATAAAATTAATTGGTAATTTGACCGGTAACTTCAATGGTTAGCCGGCTGTGACGCTTTTGAATAATACCACGAGCAAACCGAGAACCGTGCGACTTGTCCATGCGTTTGATTTTCATCCCTTCATTGACCATAACTTGGCCAAATTTTAGAGTATCAGGATTGATATTAAAGTTATTTTTGGCATCAGCAATAACGTTTTTGATAGATTTTATTAAGATTCGCGCCGCCTTGGTGTTGGTAAACTTAAGACGATTGAGGGCTTCTGACGGACTAAATACTTTAATAGCATTGACCGTTAATCGAAGTTTGCGAGGAGATATCTTCAAATTTTTATTTAAAATACGAGCTGTTTTAGTGGCAGGAGCACTGGCCACCTGAGGAATAACCACTGGAGTTTTGGCCACTGGTTTGGAGACAACTTTCTTGGAGACTGTCTTTTTGATAGCAATTTTATCGATAGTAGTTTTTTTAGTGACTGTTTGAGCCATAGTTTATGTTTTTTCAAGAACTCTTTTAACTACCCGACCATGACCCTTGAAAGTTCTGGTGGGAGCAAATTCACCCAGGCGGTGACCGACCATGTCTTCGGTAACGTAAACATCGATAAATTTCTTACCATTGTATACGGAAAACGTGTGACTAACAAATAGAGGTGAAATTTGGCTACGACGAGCATAGGCCTTAATGGGTCCGGTGACACCTTTCTCGATTTTTTTGGTTAGATTTGCATCCACATAGGGACCTTTTTTTGAACTTCTGGACATTATTTTCGTCGTTTAATAATTAATCGAGTTGAGCTTTTTTTACGAGATCTGGTTCGCTTACCATGGGCTGGTCGACCCCAAGGAGTCTTGGGGTTCATACCAATTGAGCTCTTACCTTCTCCACCTCCATGTGGATGAGAGTAAGGATTTTGAGCCACTCCCCGGACAGTAGGCCTAATGCCACGATGACGGGAATCACCGGCTTTAACAAGTTTAATGGTGTTATGTTCAGCATTACTGACTTGGCCAATAGTAGCTTTACAGTTGGAATTAAAGATCCTGATTTCTCCAGAGGGAAGTTTAATAATTGCCTTTTCACCGTCGATACTTTGGACATAAGCAGCAGAACCGGCCGATTTAACCAATTGGCCATTTCGATTGGGAATAAACTCAATTGCATGAATGGGTATACCTACCGGAATATTTTTAAGACAAAGACGGTTACCATCTTTGATGGGAGCAGATTCACCACAGATAATAACGTCACCCACATTTAGATTAGTGCTAGCTAAAATATAACTTTTTGCGCCATCGACGTAATTTATCTGAGCAATTGAAGAAGTTCGACCAGGATCATAATCAATAGACATAACAGTCGCTTTTATGTCGGTTTTGTTTCTTTTCCAATCAAGAAGTCGAACGTAGCGGCGATGTTCTCCACCACGGTGACGAATAGAAACATGACCTTTGTTGTCACGGCCACTTTGTTTCTTTTTAATAGTTAATAATGATTTAATTTTCATAGTTACTTTTTAATAGTCAGCATATCGATTTTTTTATCTTTCGGAATGCTGATTATAACCTTTTTAAGGTCAGATTTATAGGAGGTTTTACGATGTTTCCACTCAGTTTTGGATTTTCCTTTGATAATAATTGTTCTGACTGTTAATGGCTTGATACCAAAAACAGTTTTAAAGGAGATGGCGACTTGATTTTTGGAAGCGTTTTTATCGACCCAAAAAGAATATTTACCAACTGTTTGGAGGGCGAGTGATTTTTCGGTAACTAGTGGTTTAAAGATTATGTCCATATTATTTTTTACCTAAATCGGTAATGGCTTTTTGGCTAAAAATCAAATAGTTTTGATTTGCTAATTTGTATGGATTTAGAGATTTTAATGACAATAAGGTAAATCCGGGGATATTTCGAAAAGCCCTAGAGACATTGTCAAGTGGTCCGGTGGTTACTATTCCAATTTTTTTACTATCGGAAAGGGTTTTGATTTCATTCTCGAGCAGGTTAATAAATCCCCAGGCTTCTTTGGTTTTTGGAACTAATGGTTTAAATTGATCAATGACTACCATTGATTTTGATTTGGCAAATTTGGTGAGGACAGCAAAAAGAGCCAGTCTTTTTTGCTTACGGGGTAAATTGAGTGTATAGTTTTGGACTCCACGGGGACCCATAGCGACACCACCGCCAACAAATTGTGGGGCTTTGGCCGATCCATGTCGAGCACGACCAGTCCCCTTTTGAGACCACATTTTTTTGGTAGTACCAGCAACTTGACCGCGACCTTTGGTTTTAGCATAGGCATGACGACGGTTGGCTTGGTAAACTTTAAGATAGCGAGTGATTAATTCGTCGGCAACAGTGGCTTCAAAGACCACTTTTGGAAGAGTTATATCACCAACTTTTTCTGCTTTTAGATTATAGATATCAGCTTTCATATTAGGCCTGGTGGATGACTACCCACGATTTAACTGCTCCGGGAAAAGAGCCACTAATAGTAATTTCTTGTTTTTCAGGATTGACGGCAACAACTTTAAGTCCAGTAACAGTTTTGGAGACATCACCATAATGACCAGGCATTTTTTTACCGCGAATAACTTTCCCTGGTGTTTGAGCACCAATAGAACCCGGTGCCCGAACACGGTCAGATTGACCGCCGGTGACTGGTTGACGTTGAAAACCGTATCTTTTGATAACACCAGCAAAACCACGCCCCTTGGAGATACCAGTAATTTGAACTTTATCGCCAGGATGGAAAATGGTTTCTATGTTAATATCGGAACCAACAACCGGAATTTCTTCTGAGGCAAGGGCAAATTCCATAAATGCTTTAGGGGAAAAATCGGCAGATATTTTGGCTAATTTAGCTTTAACAGATTGATTATGATGTTTTTTGGTGCCATAAGCGATCTGGACAGCTTGATATTTATCTTTTTCGAGAGTCCTTATTTGAGTAACCTTTAGGGGAGAGGCTTTGCAAATGGTGACCGAGACCCGTTGACCGTCGGGTTGGTAAATCATACTCATTCCTATTTTTTGGGCGATATATCCAGTTATCATAGTGGTTACATTTTGACTTCTATTTCAACACCGGAGGGGAGATCAAGATGTTGGAGACTGTCGACAGTCCTGAGACTAGTGTTTGAAATATCGATTAAACGCTTGTGGACTAGGACCTGATAATGATTCCGAGCGTTTTTATCGGTATGAGGACTGGTTAAAACTGTAATTAATTTGCGAGAAGTAGGTAAAGGAATGGGACCTTGAACTGTAGCCCCGGCAGTAACAGCAGCTTCAACTATTTTGATCGCCGCCTGATCAATGATCCGGTGGTCAAAAGACTTGAGTCTGATTCTGATTCTATTTCCTTTAGCCATATTGTTTAAAGTGCGATTATAATATCACCCTCCCGACGTTCGTCGGGAGGGTGATTGTGTTCTACTTAATAATTTCGACGATTGCGCCGGCTCCTACAGTCAAACCACCTTCACGGAAAGCAAAGCGGAAACCTTTTTCCATGGCAACTGGTTTGATCAGTTTGATAGTAACCGTAGCATTGTCACCCGGCATGACCATTTCCATACCTTCTGGTAGGGTTAAATCACCGGTAACGTCAGTGGTGCGAATAAACACCTGGGGTCGATAGCCACTAAAGATAGGAGTGTGACGACCGCCTTCTTCTTTTTTAAGGAGAATAATCTCAGCTTTAAATTCAGTATGAGGAGTGATGGTACCTGGTTTGGACAGAACTTGGCCACGCTCGATGTCATCTTTTTCAATACCGCGCAATAAGATACCGACATTGTCACCAGCCTGACCTTGGTCGAGCTGTTTGTGGAACATTTCTACTCCAGTAACGACAATTTTTTTGGTG
>Ga0209800_10002134_pt1 | contig 18124 bp, 14 predicted proteins | sample Higcelweek8metaG_FD_187174 | JGI IMG/M metagenome (GOLD analysis project Ga0209800, IMG submission 187174) | Freshwater pond sediment microbial communities from the University of Edinburgh, under environmental carbon perturbations - High... | ecosystem: Environmental > Aquatic > Freshwater >...
GATATGACAGACTTTACATGACTTCAACTTATAAATGATAGATACTCAACCCGGTATCATCAAGATTTTTCCACCCTTCCGGCAGCAGCTTCTCACCTTCAGGATGGCTCCAGACCACGCTTTGAGCCCCTGCTCTCTTAAATGCTTCAAGAATTTTTTTATGCTCTTCAGATCTATTCAGACCAGATCTCTTCTCATCTTCAAATATATCAGCAACAATACGTACTCTGGCAAGACGTGCCCAGTAAGCAGCATAGGGCGCTCCAATAACCCCGATGTAGTCTCCCTGACAGACCCCTGACCTGTGCAGTGCTCTGGCTCGCGCCATCTCCTTGTGGGGCTTCTCCATTAAAGATTGTGGCTGCAACAGGTGAAAACTCTTCAGCACACTCTTTTGAGCCATGAAACAGGAGATGAGCAGCATTAATGCCCCTGCAACACCCATGAAGAGGGTGGTCTGCACTGGAAGCTTCACAGAGACGATCAGTAAGAGAATCAAGAGAGCCACGAACAGGCCAGAATATCTTGGCAGAACATAAACTGGCAGATAGATGAGAAGACCTGCTACCGCAGGCAGAAAAAGGGGCAGAAGTTCTATCCATCTTACAGAGTTTTCCTCTCTTACCCCACTTCTAAATTGAGCAGATATAGGGATCAGAGAGAGAATATGCATAAGAGTAAAGAAGAGTATCACCACTCCAAAGTCACCCCATATCATCTTCAAAAGCTTGACACTGTTCTCCTTGAGCACACGCCACTGGGCAATCAGATTCAATTGAGGCTCAATACCCCTTAACCAGTAGACAGGGTTATAGTAGAGAGGATATGTCCCCTTTACAGGTATGGAATCTATCCCCTCTGACGGCAGGCTAGAGAAAGTTCCATCTACCGGTATGGAATAGCTCCTTTCTGCTGACAGGATAGAGGAACTTCGATCTGCCAATATGGAATAGGCAGCCACTTCAGGAGATTCATGGAGAATTGCCGGAGGGTTTATCTGCATCTTCTCTGCCCCGTTGATCCCCTGCAGATGCATATAATGGATGCACTGACTCACGCACATTGCATAGTTGATCCTGCCGCTCTCACCAAAAGTGGGCCTGCCCTCCAGAATGGATATTGCCAGAACAAACGGGAGTGAGACAAGAATAAAGCTTACTGAACTGATCCAGAACGGTTTCAATGCACCCAGAAAGAGATTCAAAGTAAGATGGTCTCTGGAAGACCAGAGTGACTCAAAATCAACCAGAAAAATCAGAAACAGAGCACTCAGGGGAAACATGACAGACTTGGCAAGGTATGCTGCACCAAGCAGAACACCATATATCAGACAGAGCTTCTTCTGTAGAGATCCAGCTCCTTTAATTCTAATCAGTACCCCATATATCCAGAAACCGGTTCCGCACAGCAGAAGGTCAGGAGTTACATTGGCAAGGCCGATCCACTCAAATACAATTTTGAAAAAGAGAGCATATGCAGGTAAAACAATAAAGAGGGCAGTCGTAGCTGACGATGATAATAAGGAGTAGGAGTCCTCTTTAAGGTTTAACTGCGTATCTGCAAAGAGCAGGCTCCCCCGCTTCCTGACTCTCAGAAGAAGCTCTCTGAAAAAAAAATCAAATCCTGTCACAGTAAAGATAAGTATCAGAAAGTTTATGGCGTGAACCAGCTGGAACTCACTTTCCGGTCCAGGAGAAAACAGAAATAGAAACAGAGCAATAATCCAGGAGTAAAGAGGGCTCCAGTAAGCATTCAGCGCATCCTGCCACTCTCCTTTTGAGTATGCATCAGCAATATCAATATATGATATTCCGTCAGGGTTCATGGCAAAGCGATTCTCAATGCAGTAGGATACTCCAACATAGAGAACAGAGAGATAGAAGAGCGCTCTCATTATCTGGAACAGATCATACTTTATACGAATCAGGCCTGGCTTCAATATACTCCTCTTCAGTATTCACCTGCCATATGTTGGATCTCTCCTTGATGCCTGCAACAATATTATCAACTGCTGTCATGGCAGAGAGCATTGAGTGGTCCATGTTGTTATACTGATGCATCCCGTTCCTGCCAATGGCATAAAGATTGTCAAACTGATTGAGAAACGTTCTTACACTGCTGAAGTCTGACCATGTACCAAAATAGGCAGGATAGGCCTTTTCCGCCCGTACCACGACCCCATCAAGCAGTACATCTGCATCAATAAAGCCCATGCTGATAAGCTCCTTTTCGGCAAACCTGATCAATATGGAATCTTCCATCTCCCAGAGTTCATCCCCCTCCTGACAGAAGTATTCAAGACCAAGCCACACCCTGTTCAGATCACTTACCATTGCGCTGCTCCAGTTATTAAAAATCTGAATACGCCCCATAAGCACATCAGGTTCCTGAATGTAGATCCAGTTATCCCTGATCAACCCATTGGCTGAAGATGAGTCCCTTATCTTCAGGTGGTCAACAAGAATTCCAACTGTGATGAAATCTCTGTATTGAAGCCCGCTTGCAACCCTTTTGATCTCGAAAGAGGGGTTGGCTGTCTCCCCCATGGCACTTATTAGTTCCCGTACTGGCATGGTTGAAAAAAAGTAGTCACCTGAAAAGAGGTGAACCTCACCAGATTCAAGGTCTCTTGCAGCAACACTTCTTACAGTGTTACCTGCCACCTCAATGCAAGTCACCTCTTTGCACCTGAGTATCTTACCACCCATGGATTCAATGCGCCTGGCAGTCTCATCCCACATCTGACCTGGCCCCAGAGCAGGGTACATGAACTCATTTATAAGGCTGGTCTCAACTTTCTTCTGCTTTCCCATGCCCAGCTGCTGCTGAAAAATATTTTTAAAAGCAGATAAGATTGACAACCCTTTGATGCGCTGGGTCCCCCAGCTGGCGCTGATCTGACTGCAAGGTATCCCCCAGACCTTTTCAGTATAACTTCTAAAAAAAGTTTTATACAGCTCCCTGCCGAATCGACTGATAAAAAACTCCTCTAAATTTTCTGCCCCATCCTTTGGATCAAGCAGGGACGACAGGTAACTTACACCTATCATAGCGGTTTTGAGCAGCCCAAGGTTGAGCAGAGTTCCAGCTGAAAGGGTCACTGGATAGTCAAAGAAATGCTTCTGATAATAGATCCGTGAAATCCGGTTTCTCCTGACCATTTTAAAGAGATCGTGCTGTGATGTCCCGGAGCCCTGAGCAGGATTCTCCAGAGGGAGAATCTCCAGCCACCACCTGTTGACCCTCTCATTTTTTGAGAAGAAGCGGTGTCCACCAATGTCAATTCGATTACCTTTATAACTTATGGTCTTTGACAAACCACCCATGTCAGGACTCTTTTCAAGTACAATGGGTTTGATGTTGCCTCTTTTAGCAAGCTCGTATGCCGCAGTGAGGCCTGCAGGACCAGCACCGATTATCACTGCTGTCTTCTGAGTGTTCTCTCTGATAGTTGACTCCTGTTCACATAGTTCTTTTATTTAACAAAAGTTCCCCATTGGGCCATAAAACCTGGATATAGTATCTTTTTTTCCCGAAAAAAATTAATACTCCTGAAACAGGTCAGATTGGTATGAGGAGTTGTCCGTTTCTGGTTCAGACCGATATCCTCAAAGAAATTCAACAGAGGGTCCATAGGTGGCAATGGAGAGGTGAGCATCAGAGTGCCACCTGGCCGCAGCAGTTCATGGCACTGTCTCAGACAGTCAACATGCTCAACAAGTTCAAATGCAATTATAACGTCAAAGCTCTCTGGAGCAAGCCCCAGGGCTGCATAATCTCTGATATCCCCTACAATATCGGCAGGAGGCAGAAGATCAAATGTGGTAAGGTCATGGACCCCCTTCATTGCCAGTTTCTCCCTTACCCATCCTGATCCTGAGCCTATTTCAAGCACTTTCTGGCAGGGTTTGATCTTTTTAAGGAACCAGCCACTTTTCAAAGTGGCTGAGATGCTACTTAGCAGCGGCATGGTATTTTTTCCTTTTTTTTATATGAAAGTCTAGGGACACACACAGGTGGGTGCCCCGTAGAGACACAAGATCTTGCGTCTCTACAACTTTCATGCTTCGTTGTGCCCGTCAGAGGGCATGGCCGTTATATGAAAATCTTTTCAACTGGCTCTTCTCAAACAGCTATCTTATTGAATCCTGAGCCCTTCAAGTGGACTTTTATAGCTCAATAATGTAGGGTTGAACTCTCTAACTATAGAGACACTATACTCTATATATGGCAATGATATACCAAATGAGCGTTGCTCATACAGATCGGATTATCTAACATAAAAAATTTAATAAAGAAACTACAGAGATGAAAAAGTCAGAACTGTGACCCTTGAAATTATCCAAATTACTCATAAAAAGCGCCATCTTTAAAAAAGGAGATTCAAGCAAATATGGAAGAGAATAAGAGCTCTGTTGAGAAGCAGATATCCATTGACAAAAGAGTATCTGTTTCAGAGAGAATCAAAATCATAACAGGCTCGGCCTGTTATCTCGGGTACAGCCCTGTCATGCCAGGAACCTTTGGAGCGCTTCCTGGTATTGTAATATACTTTGGGTTGTGGAAGCTGGTGCCACCTGATCTGCTGAGAGTCTCACTGCTTGCAGCTGTTATTTCTATCATGCTTCTGAACTACTATCTTACCCCCTGGGCAGTAATTTACTGGAGATCAAAAGATCCGTCACAGTTTGTTCTGGATGAGATCATAGGCTTTCTGTGTGTCCCCATTTACTATGGTGCCCACGATTTTCACAGAACCGCGTTGATCGGTTTTATCCTTTTCAGGATTCTGGATATGATCAAGATATTTCCTGCAAATTATGTGGACAAGAATGTCAAAGGCTCCACTGGGATTATTTTTGATGATGTTATCTCTGCCGCATATGCTGCTTTAGGGCTTCTCTTTCTTGATTATATGAAGTTTTGACTACTGTCAGTAACCCTTCATACGCATAGCTTAAATTACTGTTGACAGATTTAAACATATGTTTTACTCATATGTTTAAATCTGATATTTTTTATCAGACGAGATAATATTTTGTGGGTGCGACCCATAAACAGCAGGCCAATGTGCGTTAAATATGGGAAAACAGAGAAAAAGCAATACTCCACATCACAATGCCAATGGAGCAATCGAGCAGTTTCCAGCTGGCTGGTCTGGCAAAAACAGGGGCAAGTAGTCGTCCCCCCAAGCTTAATGAAAAAAACCAGAGCGTGGAGGCCAGGGATGCTCCCATACCAAAATAGAGCCGTTCCACTGATGAAAACTGCCCGGCAATAGTTCCGATAAAGAGCACAGTGTCGAGATAGACATGGGGATTCAGATAGGTTACCCCCAACGTGGCAAGAATAGTATCCCGTAATCTGGTGACAGTTCGTTCATCAGACTTTAAGCTTTCACTCTTCCATACTGATATGAACGACTTCAAACCAAACCAGAACAGATAAAGAATCCCACAAATGGCAGCTGTTTTTCGCAGGATATCATTGGATGAAATCAGGGTTCCTAATCCGGTCACACCAATTGTAATCAGCATAATATCACTGAGAGTGCATATTAAGGGAACAATAATAAAGTGATTCCGTCTCACCCCCTGGTTCAGTACAAATGCATTCTGAGCACCAATTGCTACTATAAGAGTGCTGCCAATGCTCAAGCCTTTCATAAAAAAAACAACCATATTGTCATCCATTTTATTTCATCCATTTTTGCTGCTGCTATTTTTTAAGTTCTAAAGATGCATTACCGTTTTAATTTCAGATCTTAAGTTCTAAATTTAAGAACCATGAAAGATTGAATTGACTCTAATTCAGGTCAATATCAGAAGTAAAATTAATTAAAATTATATATCATAAAAAATTCTAATAATCATGATAGATTATAAACTGTTAACTGCCCTATCTGCTGTGATTCAGGAGGGCGGTTTTGAAAAGGCTGCATTAAAACTCAATATTACCCAGTCAGCTGTTTCACAACGTGTAAGGCTACTGGAAGAGTTCACAGGGCAGATTCTCATCTCCAGAACCACACCGCCAAGATTGACAGATCGCGGGCAGTTGTTGATGAAACACTACTTGCAGGTGAAGCAGCTGGAAGGAGAGTTGTTGGAGTCAATCTCACTAAATTCAGCAGACTCTTATCAGCAGATCATGATTGGTATTAATGAAGACAGTCTGGCCACCTGGTTTTTACCTGCCATGCTCCCGTTTTTAAAAGAGAGCCGGATCACAGTAGAGTTAAAGGTGGATGATCAGGATGTCACCCACAATCTGTTGCGAAGAGGCATGGTAATGGGTTGTATCAGCTCACGCGAACTTTCAATCCAGGGCTGCACCACCCATTTTTTAGGTGAAATGGTTTACTTCCCGCTTGCCTCACCTCAATTTGTTAATCGCTATTTTAAAAACGGATTTACCAGAGAGGCATTTGACAATACACCCTCTGTTATTTTTAACCGGAAAGATGCTCTTCACTTTGAATTCATAAGGGAGGTGTTGGGCATAGTAAGACCCAATATTCCAATCCACTATATACCGTCATCTGAAAAGTTTGTTGATGCTATTGTCAATGGATTGGGTTATGGCATGGTTCCAGAGCTACAGGCAGCGCTTCTGTTAGAGAGTGGAAGATTAATACCGCTGGTTCCAGGCTATCGGATGGGAGTCAGATTGTTCTGGCACTGCTGGAATCTCAAATCAGCACTGCTAATTCAGTTCACAGATCAACTGATAAAAAAGAGCAGAGAGTTTCTGACAACTCTTTCCAATCAGGATAAGGGTTAAATCTGGTTGACATATTAAAACATTTGTTTTATTCATACGTTTTAATCAAAGATATCTACTCAGAAAATCAACTGATTATTCAAAGGAAGCTTATAGTGTGAAACTATGGAGAGACAGCCACCAGCCATTGAGGCATCAGCTCTTACCAAACGATTTGGAGAAGTTACGGCAGTTGACAGCCTCACCTTCACAGTCAATCCAGGTGAGATATTCGGACTGGTAGGGCCGGACGGTGCTGGCAAATCCACCACCTTGCGCATGCTCTCAACCATCATGGATCCCACATCAGGAGCTGCTTCCATTGCAGGGTATGATGTCATAACTCAGGCTGCCCAGGTTAAGGATCAGCTTGCTTACATGAGTCAGAAGTTCAGCCTCTATCCTGATCTTACAGTGATGGAGAATATCAGTTTCTATGCTGATCTTTACGGAGTCGCAAGCAAGGGGAGAGGCTCAAAGATTGATGAGCTTCTCAACTTCAGCAATATGGTTCCATTCAAAAAGCGGAGAGCCTGTGACCTTTCAGGTGGCATGAGACAGAAACTTCAGCTTGTCTGCGCTCTGATTCACACCCCAAGAGTACTTCTTCTGGATGAACCGACCAATGGGGTGGACCCTGTAAGCAGAAGAGATTTCTGGAAGATACTCTACCGCCTGTTGAAGGAGAGTGTCTCCATTCTCGTAACTACAGCATATCTTGATGAGGCTGAACGGTGCGACCGCGTGGGGTTGCTTGACCATGGCAAAATGGTCGCTGTGGGCACTATGGCTCAGATAAGAGAGCTGATGCGCGGAAAAATTCTCTCCATAAGAAGTTCAAGAGCCAGAGCGATCAACCGACTTCTGAGCAGCCAGAGCAGAGAGTCCGTAATAACCGGAAGCAGCATTATACAGAGAGATGGCCATATGGATCAGCAGATAACTCCTGTGGCAAAGGGCAGTGAACTTATCAGGAGCGTCAATGTCTTTGGAGACAGGGTGCATGTGGTGTGCAGTGAGATCCGGGAGACTCAGAGATGGTGTCGACTTCTGCTGGAGAGAGCAGGGATTGAACATGACAAGATGACAGAGGTTCTCCCTACACTTGAGGATGTGTTTGTCAGCATTCTTGATCATGAGAAAAGAGCAGAGGAGATCAGCAACAGAGGTGGCACAGATGAAGAGATCAGCAAAGAGAGTGAGGATATTCAAACTATTGGAAATATCGGTGATCTTGCAGTAAAAGTGGAGAATCTAACACGCCGTTTTGGTGATTTTACAGCAGTGAACAGGATAAGTTTCAAGGTTCCCAGAGGTGAGATATTTGGCTTTCTCGGTCCCAATGGAGCAGGAAAAAGTACAACAATCCGTATGTTATGCGGACTTCTTGAGCCTACAGAAGGAGAGGGAACTGTTGCAGGATTTGATGTGAAGAGCCAGGCTGAAGAGATAAAGCAGCATATAGGATACATGAGCCAGAAATTCTCACTTTATGAAGATCTCACTGTGGAGGAGAACATCGACTTTTACGGTGGGATATATGGACTTACCGCAAAAAAGCTTGATAAGAGGAAAAGGTGGGCAATTGAGATGGCAGGACTCAAAGATCACCGCAGAAGCCTTACCGCCATACTGAGCGGAGGATGGAAGCAGCGCCTTGCCCTTGCATGTGCAATTCTCCACGAACCACCCATTGTTTTTCTGGATGAGCCGACAAGCGGAGTTGACCCGATCAGCAGAAGGGGATTCTGGGATCTTATCTATGAGATGGCAGAGCGGGGTATCACCATATTTGTCACAACCCACTACATGGATGAGGCAGAGTACTGTGACAGGATTGCCCTGATTTACGGTGGCAACATGATTGCCATAGGCACACCAATGGAGCTCAAAAGTACCATCATGCGACAGAGAGAGAGCAAAGAGAGTGATATGAAACAGGATCAGAGCATGCCAAATATGGAAGAGGTCTTTGTCTCCCTTATTGAGGCTGTTGACCAGAAGAGAGCCATGCAGGAGAGCTCCTGACAACCACTCTGCTCATCAGGGCAACATACAGGTTGCCCCCTGAAGAGACACTATAAGGTTTTTGAATATGCCGGAAAACAGAATGAGAACCAGGGAGCGAATTATTGAAGTGGCTGGGGATATCTTTGGAGTGGAGGGATTCAAAGCAGCAACCATCCGCAAGATTGCAGAAGCAGCCGATGCCAATGTGGCCTCCATCAACTACTATTTCCGTGACAAGGATGGACTGTATGCCGAGGTGCTGGAGGAGATCTTTGCATCAGGCTTCAAGAGATTCCCATCAGATATGGGGTTGAGCCCTGACAGTTCACCTGAAGAGCGTCTTAAAGCTTTTATAATGGGCATGTTTCTAAGGCTGATGAGCAGCGACGGGTGGGGTGGTATCTCAGGCAAGGGCAGACTGCTTGCCAAGGAGCTTATGGAGCCAACCCCTGCTTTTGGCTGGGTGGTTGAGAAGTATATAAGACCTCATAAGAACATTCTCATCGCCATCCTCTCTGATCTGGCTGGAGATGACGTTGAGATTTCCAGGCTGCACCTCTGTGCCATCAGTGTTATCAGCCAGTGCATCTATTACGCATTTGCCACACCGGTTATTCAGAAGATTGCACCAGAGTTCATACCTCTTGAAGATAATCTGGAACGCCTTGCCAACCATGTCTGGCTCTTCTCTCTTGGCGGTATCAGAAACATAAAGGAGATCTCATGAAAAGACGATTATCAATTATAATTCCACTGATTCTGCTCATAGCAGCTGGTATTGCACTCTACTCACATTTTAATCCCAAGAAGAAGAGTGGAACCCTCATCTTTTCTGGAAATATTGAAGCCACTGAGACCCGTCTGAGCTTCAGGATTGCCGGTGTAGTTTCAGAACGTTTTGTGGATGAGGGTGATACTGTGAAAAAGGGGCAGACCATTGCCACAATGGATAGAGAGGATCAGGAGATTGCAGTTGCAAAGGCGCAAGCATCACTTGTCAGTTCAGAGGCACAGCTTGCAGAACTTGAAGCTGGAAGCCGTTCTGAAGAGGTTGAAAGCGCCCATGCCAGGGTTCTTCAGGCAACCTATCACCTCTCTGACCTTCAGAAGGGGAGCAGATCCCAGGAGATTGAGAGTGCAAGGGCAGATCTTGACAGCGCCATGTCAGCCTCTAAAACAGCCACAGTGCAGCTCAATCAGGCAAAGGTTGATTTCAGAAGATATGAGACTCTTTACAGAAAAAACGGGGTGAGTCAGAGGGAGTATGAGCAGTACAAAACCCAGTATGAAACTGCACAGAACAGAGTTCAGGAGTGTGATGCGAGGGTAAAATCTGCCCGGCAGGCATTGAGCCTACGCATTGAAGGGACACGGGGAGAGGAGGTTAAAAGGGCTGTTGCTGCACTCAGACAGGCTGAAGCTGAGTATGAGATTGTCAGAACCGGACCGAGAAAAGAGCGTCTTGAGCAGGCCAGAGCCCAGGTACAGGTGGCTAAACAGACTCTTAATCAGGCAAAACAGCAGCTGATCTACACAGAACTCAAGTCTCCTGTTGATGGTATTGTCTTGAGCAAATCAGCAGAACCTGGCGAATATCTTAACCCCTCATCACCAGTTGTCTCAATTGGTGATGTCCGCCACCCCTGGGTTCGGGCATATGTTAATGAGCTTGATCTTGGTGCACTCTCCCTTAACAGCAGAGTGGTGGTTACCACAGACGCCTTTCCTGAGAGAAAATTTGAAGGGACTCTAAGTTTCATAAGCAGTGAGGCGGAGTTTACCCCCAAGGCTGTACAGACATTTGAGGAGAGGGTAAAACTTATGTACCGGATCAGGATTGATCTTGAGAACCCTCACCTTCTCTTGAAACCTGGCATGCCTGCTGATGCGATGCTACCATGAAGATAAGACGGTTGAGTGCAGTTGCCAGAAAGGAGTTCATCCACGTAGTGCGGGACTGGAGAAGCCTCTTTCTTGCCCTTGCCATCCCGATTATCCTCATTCTCATCTATGGATATGCCCTTACTCTGGATCTTAGAGATGTTCCAACCTCAATATGGGATCAATCAAAAACCAGTGTGAGCAGAGAGCTTCTGAGCCTGTTTAATGGATCTGCCTATTTTTCAATAACCGGATACTGCAACAGCTACCGTGAAGTTCAACAGGAGCTGGACAGAGGAAGAGCAATGATAGCCATTGTGATACCATCTGACTTTGCACAGAGTGTAAAGGGGGGCAGAGATGTTGCCATTCAGGTGGTTGCAGATGGAAGTGACGCAAACACATCACGTCTTGCAATGGGGTATGCCACAAGTGTGGGTCAGATCTTTTCAACATCTGTTGTGGCACAGCAGTTGTCAATTCAGGGCAGAGGGGATCTTCTCGACCCGGATGGAAAACTTGCCCAGCCTCTGGAGCTTGTGCAGCGATCCTGGTATAACCCTGATCTGAGAAGCCAGAATGTGCTTGTGCCCGGCATAATCGCCCTTGTAATGATTGTGGTGGCAGCCATGCTTACAAGCGTCACCATTGCCAGAGAGTGGGAGACCGGCACCATGGAGCAGCTTATAAGCACCCCGCTCAGAGGGGTTGAGCTGATCATAGGCAAGGTGCTACCCTACTTTATTATAGGAATGGCAGATGTTGCCATTGCAGTTGCAATGGGAAAATGGATCTTCAATGTTCCCATTGTAGGCAATGCAGGGCTTCTGTTTGCAATGTCCGCTCTCTTTCTCACAGGTGCCCTCTTTTTCGGCATGACTCTGAGCATCACACTGAAATCCCAGGTACTGGCAAGTCAGATCGCCATTGTTGCAGGTTTTCTGCCCACGCTTATCTTAAGCGGTTTTGTCTTTGCAATTGAGAATATGCCTCTGCCAATTCAGCTCATAACCTATCTTGTCCCTGGAAGGTACTTTATCGCCATCCTGCGGGGTATATACCTTAAAGGCATAGGACTTGAGATCCTGTGGGTTGATGCTCTGTTTCTTGCCATCTACACCCTTATCATGGTTACATGGGCACATAAGAGATTCAAATTCAAACTTGAGTAGGAGCAATCCATGTTACACCGTATAAGGCAGATGCTTATCAAAGAGTTTCTCCAGATGCTTCGGGATCCCCGCATGCGAGTGGTGATCTTTGGAATGCCTGTAATACAGATGACGATAATGGCATTTGCTCTTACTACAGATGTTGTCAACATCCGCACAGCACTTCTTGACATGGACAGAACAGCAGAGTCAAGAGAGCTGATAAGCAGCTTCACAGCAGGTGGATATTTCAAAATATCATATGAGCTTGAGTCAATGAGTGAGATCTCCCCGCTTCTGGATCAGGCAGATGTACGGGCAGTTCTCCATATTCCTTCAGGATTTGCTCAAGATGTTGCAGCCAACAGAACAGCAGAGGTTCAGATGATTACCGATGGCACAGACAACAACAGCACAGCAATTGTGCTCGGGTATGCCAGTAGCATCATCAGCAGCTATGGAAACAGAGTTCTGATGGAGCGGCTGAACAGAAAAGGTATAACTGAAAATCCCATCCACATCCAGACAGTACCCAGATCCTGGTTTAACACCAACCAGGAGAGCAGATACTACTTTGTCCCATCACTTATAGCTGTAATGCTCTTCATATTCAGCCTTCTTCTTACAAGCATCGGCATTGTAAAGGAGAAGGAGATCGGCACAATAGAACAGGTCATGGTGACCCCCATAAGGCGCCTTGAGTTCATCCTTGGCAAGACCGTCCCCTACATGATTACAGGATATATCACCATGACCATCATGCTCTGTGTGGCATTTGTCGTCTTTGGGGTTCATGTCAAGGGGAGTCTTCTGCTTCTCTACCTCTTTTCAGGGGTATATCTCTGCGGCAACATGGGTCTTGCACTTATCATAAGTGCAAGCGCATCCACCCAGCAGCAGGCCATGCTTACAAGTTTTCTTATTCTCATGCCCTGCGTGATGTTAAGCGGCTTCATGTTTCCGATCCACAACATGCCTCTGGTGGTTCAATATGCAACTTTTTTCAACCCGATGAGGTGGTTTCTCCATATTCTGAGGGGTATTGTGATGAAAGATGTTGGGATATTGAGCCTCTGGCCTGCCATTGCCGCGCAGCTAGGGCTATCAGTATCGTTTGTCACCATTGCTGCAATAAAGTTCAAAAAGACACTGTCATAGGTTCTTTTTCTCTCAGTACAGATTGTTCTATCAGTGCTGATTGTTTTATCAGTACAGATTCCGGGTGAATATCTGAATTTTGCAGGTAGTGGCTTATGGAACTCTCCCCATTGAGTTGAGCATGGCTGCCTGATCCGTTTTTTCTCCCCTTACCTGCCACGCAGTTCCGTGCAGAGAGAGCACCATCACCTCTCTCACTTAAGATATCTGCCAGAGCCGCACTCCATGAAAAGTTCGCCCTGACATAACTTTTTGCCCTTTCTGACATAACAGTTATCTGATCCGGGTGGTATCTTTTAAGATCAATCATGATTCTGATACGATCAACCCACTGGTCAATATCATTCCATGTCAGTACAAAACCTGTCTGTCCATCTTGCATGATCTCCTGAGGGCCACCGACATCAGTTACAAGAACCGGCAATCCACAGGCCTGGGCTTCGGCAACCACCATGCCAAAGGTGTCAGTAGTGCTGGGAAATATAAACAGGTCAGAGCAGGTATAGTATTCAAGCAGCTCTCCGGTTGCTATCTGACCTGTAAAAAAGACCCTTTCATACCCCTTTAGAGATAGTCTCAACTGCTTGAGATCAGGGCCATCCCCGCATATTACAAGATTGAGATCCGGGTAAGTTGTTGTAGCTCTCTTATAGATCTCTGCAAGAAAACTGACCCTCTTGTCGCTGCTTACCCTGCCTGCCCACATAAGGGTATAGCCTTCATGGATATGGTGTCTTTTGAAGAACTCTCTCTTCTGATGATCTGAAAAGAGGGGAGGTTCAATCTCAAAGCCCCGTTTGAGAACCCTCATCTTTTCCAGCTCATACCCCTTTGTTCCAAGGATGGAGATATACTCTCCTGTAGGAACCCGTATCTCATCTGCACAGGAGTAGAACCAGCGGATATATCTGTTGATAAGAAGGGTCATACCCTCATCCTTCAGAATATATTCAGCCTGATGCGCAAAATCGGTGTGGTAGATGGATATGCACTCAATTCCCATCAGCTTTGACATCAAGAGCCCCAGAAGCCCGACAGGGCCAGGGGTGGAGATGATTATCTTTTCAGGTCTGTAGTTATAGACCATCTCAACAGAGTTGAGAACAGAGGGGACTCTGAGTCTGTATGCACTGTAGAATTCAGGAGCAAATGAGAATATTTCAGGCAGATTGATGGTGTTTGGCAACAGTATATGGGCACGGCTCTCAGGCAGAGATACGGCAAAAGATATCCCCATATCCCCACCATACGAACTCTTCATATAACTCTTCAGATTTATGGCCACACCATTGAGATCATCAATGGTATCTGTGAACCACAGTACCCTCCTGGGTAGATCTCCGTGGCCGGGAACATAACGCCTCCTGAGTTCTCCAATAAGATCCCGATCCATAAAAAGGTGTTTGAGTGAGGAGAAAAACGGGATGGAGAGAAAAATTACTGGCAGGGCTGAGAGGATATTCTTGAAGAGCCTGCCTGCATCTCCGTTGCCAAAATCGCTGACAAGAGAGTCACATAGCATGGTAATGTAGCCGTCCAGCAGAGTTGCCATGCTCTTATACAAAAAATCCATCCTGGCTGCCACATCCATCTCCCCTTCAATTTCAGACCAGGTATGCAGATCATCAAAAAACCTGAGCATCAGCCTGTCTGTCTCCTCTTTACCGCGCTTGATCTTCTGGCGCGTCATCCAGCTCTTGAAGCGGCTCTCCATATTTCCGGTAAAAAGCAGCGTATTTACAAGCTCCATGATTCCAGACGGGTCGTGGCTCCTCTTTCTGCTCGAGAAGTCACAGAAGATCTTATAGATGGAGAAGGCAAAAGATTTATAGTCATTACAGCGGCCACCACAGGAACTCTTTTTCTCCCTGATACTCTTTATAAACTGATCTATGCTGGTGGCGCATGGAACTTGAGTAAATGTCTGTGCAATGAAAAGGGCTGCGTGGTCGTCTGACCCTCCGGTAATCCCTTTATTCCATGGATCCCGGGTCAGAGGAGATATTCCATGCTTCTGGATCAGCATCTCAATGGTCTCAGGGGTAAGGTGGTGCAGCACCTCCTGCCAGGTTTCATTGTAGAGGCTGTTTCTTGCCCCGTTTAGCCCTTCAAAGACATCAAACATCAAGATCAGCTTCTCCAGAGTGTCAAGATCGATCTTTTTGTTGACGCTGTATGTGGCATGAGCTACGGAGTGGGCAAGATTTTCAGAAAAGAGGTAACGCCTGAGCGCATAGATATCCTTTCTGATTTTATCAATCTTTTCAAACTGCTCTGGTGTGATGTCATAAACAAGAATATGAATTTTACAGCTGTTTTCAGGGAAATAGGTGGTCGCCTCAACACTGATAAAGGTATCTTCAGGATATCTGGCCACAAGAGCCAGTGACCCCTCAATGGTGTTGTGGTCAGTCACAGTTACATAGGTCATACCATGCTCTTTTGCCTTTGCATATAAGGAGTCAATATCGGTATAGGACTCTCTGGCACCAACCTTCTGGAGGAACCATTCTGAGGGGCGTCTGGAAGCTGAGGAGTGGACATGCAGATCTGCACAGATCATTATATTTTCCTTTATATTTTATAAATTAACTATATTTCTGCACATCTGCTGTATATCCAGCTTCTGTTAGGATATCGTTAGAAAATTGTTTTAAATAGTTAGGAATTTGTTTTAAATAGTTTAAGAATCTGTTTTAAAGTGGTTCAAATCGTGAGAAGATTATAATTGCTTACCAGCTCTACCTTAAGCCATCAAAGATACAAAAATGAGATAAAGCGATGAGAATAGCCGTATTTTCAGATATTCACTCCAATCTGGAGGCGCTCCAGGCATTTATTGACCACTCTATGACAAAAAGAGTAGACCACTATATGTGTCTAGGTGATATTGTGGGGTATGGGGCAAATCCAAACTCCTGCATCTCTGTTTTGCAGACCATACCATGCATCAGTTTTATCCTTGGTAACCATGACAGTGCTGCCATGGGGGGCGCTCATAAAATGGGCAGAGATGCAGCTCAGGCCCTTTCATGGACAGTAAAGAGGCTATCACAGGAGAGTCTCAATTTTTTAAGCAAGATGAGGGAGAACATTCAAAGAGAGAACCTCTTCTTCTGCCACGCCAACCCATGTGGAGCCTCAGACTGGTACTATATTGCAGAAAAACCTCTCATATCACGCACATTTTTTCTAAACAGAGCCAAGATTCTCTTTGCCGGACACACCCATACAGCAGCAGTCATTACCCGTAAGAATTTTCTGTGCATTTACATAAGAAAACCGGGAGACAGGGCTGTGGTGCCTGCGGCAAGCCTTAACCGCCAGATCTTCAACTGCGGCAGCATAGGTCAACCAAGAGATTGTGACCCAAGGGCATCATATCTGATTTACGACACAGAGAAGAGTATTGTTGAATTTCACAGGGTAGTCTATGACCATAAACTTGCGGCAAAGAAAATAGTGGCTGAGGGGCTTCCAGAGAGATTGGCTCTGCGGCTTGCAAGCGGTGTCTGAATAACGATAAAACTCGGCAGGTCACATCACAGGATCTTCCTGAAATTGAAGATCATGATTAAGAGCAACTGTTCTGTTATTGTGGAATCTGCGTCCCATTTCCAAAATCAGGAGTTCTCTTTAAAAGATCATCCCTGAACTCTGATGCGTTCCTGTAGCGTCTCTCAAGATCCTCTTCCAGAGCCCTCATGATCACCTGTTCAAGCTGATCCGAGATCTCTTCTCTGATCCTGCCTGGTGGGACAGCCACCATTTTAAGGTCAATATCCATGGGATAGGAGCTGTTATCCTGGTAAAACGGGAGGCGATTGAGAGCAAGAAGATAGAGAATAACCCCAAGAGCCCATACATCACTTGCAAGGCAGGCTCTCCCCTCAAGCTGCTCTGGAGACATAAAGTTCAAAGTCCCCTCAGGTGACAAGTTGCAGTCAATCCATGAGATCTCATTTGCACTGCCAAAATCAAGCAGCTTTAGTCTGCCATCTGATTGAACCATTATATTGTCAGGTTTTATATCTCTGTGTATTATCTTATGGTCATGGGCATAGGCGACCACAGAGAGGAGCTGGAGAAAGAGAGACTCCTTCTGGCCAGAAGAGATGTTGGAGGCCAGAAGTTCTGGCAGGGTTACCCCCTCCACATACTCCTGGATCAGTATGAACTTGCCATCATCTTTTACAACTTCGATCAGATGGACAATATTTGGATGGTAAACCAGCCGCTTGAGCACAGCGGCAGCACGCAGAGAGTTGATATTCATCTGTGGTGAATGGGGAATTTTTGCCACTGCCTCTCTCTCCCTTCCAAGCTCCTGCACAAGCCAGATAACGCCATCGCCTCCTGTTGCAAGCTTACGCAGAGGCTTCCATTTATGAAAAATTGGCCGTCCATCTCCACTTGGAAACTGTGATTTGGGGGCAAAAAAGCTCAACCCTTCCTGAAGATAGCCTATAATCAGCTCCAGGGTATCTGCATATCTGTAAGAGAGCTTTTTCCCCGTACTCTCTTCCATGGCACCATCTATCTTCTGAGAGTTATCAGATTCTACTCTCTCTGGTGCTCCTCTGGCATATTCTGTCTGCAAAATGGCCTGACCACACTCAAGCAGCACATAGAACCGCATTGCAAAGCTCTCCTCATTGAGCGGCATCACAATATAGTCATCTGCTCCGGCTTTCAGGTATCTATAGATATTTGAGGATAGTTCACTTGAGATCAGAACAAGCAGTGGGACAGGTACTGCAAGCAGTTTTCTGATACGACGGATCTTCTCAACCTCTCTGACGTGATCATGGTTAACGTGGATAATAACCAGAGCGATCTCTTTTTCATGAAACAGAGCAGGATAATCTTTGAAACCTGTTTGTTTAACAGATTCTGTCTCTATCTCAAAGGGGCGGGTCAATCTTCTGATTAGCCGCTCCTCTGCCTCTGTAAGGCCAAACATTAACAAAGTTTCAGATCTCACTATTTCCCTCCACAGCTCTCTTTAAAGCAGAGAAAAGACCTTTGACCCATCTATCCTTCATGCAGAAATAGAGGGGGGCAAAGGGGATGAGATTGCTTAATATGAAAGTCTAGGGATACAAACTGGTGGGTACCCCGTAGAGACGCAAGATCTTGCGTCTACAACTTTCATGCTTCGT